>QMCD01001638.1_pt1 | contig 13343 bp, 8 predicted proteins | sample 1821841 | NCBI WGS metagenome assembly QMCD01 (sample SAMN01991225, study PRJNA193472) | Termite gut metagenome, whole genome shotgun sequencing project. | isolation source: worker | host: Macrotermes natalensis | reverse complement strand
ATCTTCGCGTACTATGGAACGTTTCAGGGCAAACTCCATAATTGTTTATTGTCAATTTATATAAGGTAGATCCCTCGTCGCCTTACGGCTCGCTCGGGATGACAACTAAAATAGCAATAATTACTCTCTACGAGCACGTGTAGTTCCACACTTCAAGATGACAAACATGGATGATATCCAAAGTAATTGTATCCCTCGAGTATGAGGTCGCTCCATACTGCGAAATGACAATTATGCACAGGCCACAGATACATACCACAAAACAAGGCCGCGCATCGTATGATGCGCGGCCTTATCATTGACAATTATTCAGACATTACTTTTGCGGAATCATCGTGAATCCCCATTCGTAGTCCTTGTCGGCGGGTATATCGTGCCCGGGTTCGGGACGTGCACCCCAACTGTTGTAGCCTGCTACACCGCTTTGGCGCATATCGACGCACAGTTCCACAAAGTCGCGCGGCGTGATATCGGCGGCGTGAGTCTGTTTGCGAAGGACGTTTTTAGCCGCTTCGTTGTTGTGCCGCTGTCCGGGTCTGAAGTTAGACCACTGGTAATCGACTTCGGTATTGTTCTCGCAGTCGAAATCCTCCACCGAATTATGCAATGCGCTGAACCCGATAGTATTATCCGCCTCGATACGCAGACCGGCATCGCCGTCGGAAAGTTCAATCCAGCGCACATCGGTGCGGTGGCCGTTCTCTTGCGGGCGCACGTAGGATGTGTACATATCCTCTGCTGTGGTTTCATACATGCCTACTAATGTACCGTTGTTGCGGTCGGAGTAATTCTCTTCAGGTCCGCGGCCGAAATATTTCACCCTGTTCATCTCGGCAGGCAGACGCAGGCGTAACCCGATACGAGGCACTTCCAAACGTGCGTTCTGGCGATTCCGTGCTTCTTCGGCGCTTCCCGATTGCGTTGCTTCGAGAGCTTCGGCTGTGGCTTCGGCGTGCGCCTCGGCAGCCGCGGTGCTTTGGAATTTCACATTCACACTAATCGTACCCGACGGGTAGACGGTGTAAGCTACTGTGTAGTCGTTCCCCGCGGGGAGTCGGTAGGTTGCGATAATCGTTTTAGCCGCACCCTCCATATCGATGCCTGTTCTTTGCAAATTCACCCAATTACTTGCCTCTTTCCATATCTGAAGACGTTTGGGCATGCCGTTTCCGTAGTCGTTGTCGGTCGGGCCGCGCCAGAAGTTGGGGCGTACACCGAGTGTATCGGCATGGATAAACTCCCTGTTATCGACCATATACGACGTTACAACACCTGCCTTTTTGTCAAATACGAAACGCACCTTGTCCGACCCTACGGTGATGTTGCCGGATGTTTCGTCTACTGTCAGCGCAGATCCTTTCGTGCTCGGCAAAGCCTTCGCGGGAGCCTCAATAGGCAATCGGAACTGCTCATGTGCAATTACGTGGCCTGCCGGAACAAGCTCTGTCGCAGACTTGGTGCGTACCTCGAAAGTCACGAAATATTCCGTTCCTGGCACAGGTTTAATGCGCGGCAGGCGCACCTCGAACTCTTTGGAAGTTTGCGGTGCTGTATTAAGTTTCAGGTTACCTTTGGCCAATATGCCGCCGTTCGAACCGATCGCTCGCCAGGATATTGCATAATCGCTAAGATCGTTGAAGTAGAACCTGTTATGAATCTTGAAACGCCCGTCGGCAACTTGCTCGAATGCCACGTTCTGATGAACATATTTCACCTCGGCCATCGCGGGGTGCGGCATCTGGTCCGGCCCTATAAATCCATCGGCAACGAAATTCCCGTCCGACGGCTGGTCTATGCCGAAGTCACCGCCATAAGCCCAGATCGTACGCCCTTTTTTGTCGACGGTGAGCACTGCATGGTCGATCCACTCCCACAGGAACCCGCCCTGAAGGTTCGGATATTTGTATATCTCCTTCCACTGATCCCACAGGTTACCATTTGAATTACCCATAGCATGGGAGTATTCCGACGGTATGAAAGGCCTGTTTTCGGTCTCGAACCTGCTTCTCGCGTCGCCACGGCCGTTGATACCATAGTACCTGAATGTTCCGGCGCTCGGGTATTGCGGCACGATAAGGTCGGTGTTCCAATCTTCCAACGAGCGTTCGTAAGCCACAGGGCGGCCCTGATATTCGAGGTTTTTTAACATCGTATAGGCGGCGTAGAAGTTGCTTCCGTTGCCTGCCTCGTTGCCCATAGACCATATCGTAACGCTCGCATGGTTCTTGTTGCGTTCGAACATGGCCCTGATGCGGTTGAGGTGCGACTCCAGATAATCGGGATTGTGCCCGAGCGTACCTCTTCTCCCACGGTCTTCATGGCCGACGGAACCTTTGCGCATGTCGTCCTGCCATATAGTGTAGTACATACCATGCGATTCGATATTCGCCTCGTCGTAAACATAAATACCGTAAATATCGCACATCTCGTAGAACTTCCTGCCCTGCGGATAGTGGCTTAAACGTACGGAATTAATGTTGTAGAGCTTCATTAACTCGAAGTTGCGGCGCAACTGTTCGTCGGTCAGATAATGGCCGTTCTCCACTGTCTCGTGAATATTGACGCCCTTGAATTTTATCGGCTGTCCGTTGAACAGCAACAGTCGCATAGGTTTGCCCTGCAAAGAATCTTTTGTCGATACGATCTCCACGCGCCTGAAACCGACGCGGAACGGTATCACTTCGGTAACCTTACCGCCCTCTTGGAGCGTTATCGTCAGTGCATAGAGGTTCGGATGTTCGGCATCCCATGTATTGACACCCGGGATTTCGCATGCAAAACTAACCTTGCCGTTACGTTCGACGGTCGCTTTTCGTGTCTCTTTGCGATCAGCCATCTCATAACTCACCTCGACTTCGCGTGCCTTACCCGAAGTATTCTCGAGGTCTACGTCCAATGCGAAGACACCCGTCTTATAACTGTCGTCGAGGGTCGATGTAACGCGGAAGTCTCGGATCTTCGTCTTAGGTTGAGACCACAGGAAGACGTCGCGCTCTATGCCGCTCATCCTGAAGAAATCCTGACACTCCAACCACGATCCCGTACTCCAACGATAGATCTTAAGCGTGATAGTATTCTTTCCCGCACGCAGATATTCGGTTACATTGAATTCGGCGGGGTCTTTGGAATTCTCGCTGTAACCAGCTTCTACACCGTTTATGTATACATATACGCCCGATTTAGCTGCTGCGAGATGCAAATACACATCTCTCTCCAACCACTCGGCAGGAACGTCGACATCCCTGCGGTATACCCCCACGGGGTTGGCTTCCGGCAAAATGGGAGGTACAGGGTTAGCAGGTGCGAACTCATAAGGGTGGTTTACATATATAGCGTCGCCATAGCCCTGCAACTCCCAGTTCCCGGGAACTTCAATGTCGTCCCACGCGCTTGCGTCGACATTCACATCCGTGATATTGGCCGGTAATTTAGCGTAAGCGTCGACCCAGTAGAATTTCCATGTGCCGTTCAGCAGCATATACCACGGGCTTTTCGAGTAGTCGAAAGTCAACGCCGCTCCCGCGTCGCCATAACTCATGAATGCCGTGCGAGGCGACTCTTTACCCACCTCGACGACGCTGACATCCTGCCAATAAGGCAGCGCTGCAACGGTACCCTGAACACAGAATGCCGCCACACATATTGTAAAAATCAGTTTATTTCGCATAGTTAAAATTTAGTTGTCAACCCTAATATGAAGAGAGGAATCCACCTTATCTCGATAAGCGGTAGATCCCTCACTTCTTTCGGGATGACAGTTGATCAATCACTAATCACTATTATCCGCTCGGCGCGAGCACGCGCCGCAGAAAAACTTACATGGCGAATTTCAGACCGTCGAGTTTCTCCCACGCACCGCGAGTGAAGTCGGGAATCTCGACAGGCTTGCCGCCGTTACGTACCGACTCCTCGGTGAGAGGCACGAGGCACGACCACTCGGCAGCGTCATAAACGTCCATATCCAGCGGAAGGCCGTTTTGTAAGCAGTATACCAAACGATAGTCCATGATAAAGTCCATGCCACCGTGAGCGATCCTGCCGAGTTCGGCAGCCTTCTGTCCCATTTCGGTGTGGAACGGATGCTGATATGCCGTCAGCATAGAATCCATCTTCTCGCGTGAGAGGGCATAGTGTCCGTGAGGCTCGAATGCGAGCTGGCGGGTCGGATATTTCTGTGCGAAACCTTTCGTACCGCTGACAGTGTGCATACGCGAGTAGGGGCGTGGGCTGGTTACGTCGTGCTGGATCATGATCGTTTTGCCTTTGGCGGTCTTGATCATAGTTACGTTCATGTCGCCCAACTCGTAAGTCTGCTTAGCCTCGGGCGAATCCTCGCCAAAACGTTCTTTGGCATATTCCGTCATACCGAATTGTCCGGTCGACATAGAAACCAGATAATTCATCTTGTCTCCGCGGTGGATGTTCAGAATCTGGCATACCGGCCCTAAGCCGTGAGTGGGGTAGGGGTTACCTGTGTGAGTCTCGTTGTATTTCTTGCGCCAGAAGTCCCAGTAGCCGATCAAGCCGGGTTCTTTTGCCTTTGTAGTCTCCGAACCGACTCCGACGGCATAAGCCTCGGTCTGCGACAGACGATCATTGAACTGCAACGAGCGCAAGTCATGGATATATGCGCCCTCTACGTGTACGATCTCGCCGAACAATCCTTTCTGAGCCATGTTCAGAGTAGCCATTTCGAAGCCGTCGTAGCAGCAATTCTCGAGCATGATGCAGTGTTTGCGGGTGCGCTCCGAAGTGTCGACCAACTGCCAGCATTCCTCAAGAGTGGTTGCAGCAGGAACCTCGATAGCCGCATGCTTACCTTTCTCCATAGCGTATACAGCCATAGGCGTATGAGTCAGCCAGTCGGTGCAGATATATACAAGGTCGAGGTCTTCCTGTTCGCACAGTTGTTTCCAACCTTCTTCGCCTGTATATTCTGCGGCCGCGGGGCGTCCTGCACTTTCGATCAGGCGTTGCATTTTTGCTATATTATAGTCTTCCAGGTCGCAGATAGCTTTTACCTCGACTCCTTCCAATGCCAGAAAACGCTCAACGGCACCCTGTCCGCGCATACCGACGCCGATAAACCCTACTCTCACCACGGGAATGGGATCGGCAGCAAAGCCCAACATATCCGTCTGGCCTTCGGCGCGTGCAGGCGCTGTTGCGGTTGAGGCCTTCTTTTCGCAACATCCGGCTACGAGCGCTACGCACGCAACCAACATTAACAGTTTCTTCATGATTATAGATTAGAATTAAAATTAAGTTTCGTAATTTTTTGTTTTCGCAGGGCCTTGCTTCCGTTTGTTATCTCAAACATGAAGCGGGTGAGAAAATCCTCACTCGCTCCATGCTTGAGATAATAACGACACTAAGATACCCTTTTGCTCATTTCCGGCTTGATTATGATATATAGTGCAGTCTGTGCTAAATTGCGTGTACGCACTTCAACTCTATATCGGGCGAGAGGAAGTTGTTCTTTATCGGTTCCTCTTTGGCGTAGTCGGTAGAGAGATACTTCTTACTGTCGTCCGAGAATGTGGTAACCACTACTGCATCGTCGCCCAGCATGTTCTGCACTTTCACGGCGCCTATAAAGTTGCCGCCGCTCGAAATACCAACACCCAAACCCAACTCCTTGGCCAACATCTGCGCCAGAACGATCGAATCGCCGTCTTCGACACAGATTACATCGTCCAACTCGTCCAATTTAACGATCTCGGGAATAAACTCGTCGCTGATACCCTGTATACGGTGCTTGCCCACTTTGTAACCTGTCGACAATGTCGGTGAACTCTCCGGCTCCAACGGATAAATTTTAACGTTCGGATTGGCTTCTTTCAGTTTTTTGCCTACACCCATCACGGTTCCGCCCGTACCAACGCCGGCGATAAATGCGTCGGGAACTTTGCCGATAGTTTTCAACTGGTCGAGGATCTCCTGTCCCGTACCTGTATAGTGTGCATCGGTATTGTCACAACTCTCGAATTGGCATGGCAGGAATACCCCGTCGGGGTCTTTAGCCTTTTCGTCGCGCGTCATCTGAATACTGCCGGTGAAACCACCCTCCTCGGGAGTGACCAAACGGATATTGGCACCGAAACTCTTGATCAGGTTGATCCTTTCGGCGCTCATCCAGTTGGGCATATATATGGTAACCTCGTGGCCAAGGAAACGCCCGACAGCTGAAAATGCGATACCCGTGTTGCCGCTCGTAGCCTCCAACACTCGCATTCCGGGTTTCAGGGCACCGGATTTGATAGCTTTGTCGAAGATGTGGTAAGCAATCCTATCTTTGATGCTGCCGGTAAGGTTGAGATACTCGGCTTTAGCATAAATTGTGCGCGGCTTACCCTTGTAGGTATAGTCGATCTTCAGTAGCGGGGTGTTTCCCACCATGCGTCGCAGGCCCGCCAAGCGTTGTTGTTGATCCACTTCTGTAAGTTTTTAATTAGTAATTTTGCAAAGATAATGATTTTTTCTTTATATTTGCAACCGCAATTGAGCCATGGTGTAATCGGTAACACTGCAGATTTTGGTTCTGTCATTTTGGGTTCGAGTCCCGATGGCTCAACAGAAAACAAAGATAACGCGCTGATTTTCAGCGCGTTATCTTTGTTTTAAGGAGTTGCCAGGAGCTTCGTGTCATTTTTGGCATTTACATACCCCTTAAATTCGTCATCTCGAAATGAGCCTTTGTGTGTTAGGGATCTCTCGCTTCACGCTCGAGATGATGACTAAATTGTCCTGGCGAGTACTATTCTTTTTAGGCGTTCCCTTTCGTCGACTCGATGGCGTTGAGTGCCAGCAGAGTATTGCCGAATTTGCCGAGATTGTCGCCTTCGGTGCCGAAGATATCCTCGTGATTCTCCTCTTGAGCCAGAACATCTTCGAAAATCTTCTTAGTAACATTGTCGCCCTCCTCGGCGCAAATCCTAACCGCCTCGTTGTACTGTGCGATGGTGTCGGTCTCCAATCCATCGGAGTAGGCCAACATCTTCTTCACATCGTCGGCGATATACTCGACAGGCTTCTGGAGTTTCATCACCACATCGCCTTTCAGATAGAGTATGCGCTCGGCAAAAAGTTCGACATGCTTCATCTCTTCGATGGCGATACGGTGGAACATGTCGGCCAATGGTTTGTAACCCATGTCTTCGAGGTGAAAATGGAAGTACATGTACTGATGCAGGGCGGTGAGTTCGCCTGCGACGGCGGCATTCAGCGCGTCGACGCTCTTTTGTCTGTTTTTGGTAACCATAGCATTATTTTTTAATATGATAAGTTTCTACTCTTCGTCTACGCGAAATAAACCTCGTAGCACAATAAAGGCGAGGCCCAATATGTTAACTGTCGTCGTTGTCAATAATGCAACCAATACCCCCTCGCTCAATTCGAGGGCATTATTGAAACTCAATATAACGAAAGTCGCGAACAACCACAGCGATACGACGCATTTAACCCAACCCACTAATCCCTCGCGATGCTTGGTATTGTCATCATAACGTTTCTTTTGTGATACCTCAAGACTTCTCGCATCCGGATTCTCTTTATCTTTATCGGTTACGGTAGGCTTTAGAGGTTCGGTTATGACCGGCCACGGATTATCCATCGTTTTAAACCATTTTTATAAAATACTCTTTGATATACTCGTCGGGAATAGCCTGTTTCCATTTGAAATCTGCCGAATCCTTAGTTTTCTCCCAAGGTGAACCTTCGCTTTGAGACCACTTCGAAAGTTGCCCCGAAGTCCAACCTCTGAATGTAGTGAATACCGAATCGATCAGACTATCTACATCATGATCTTTGGCGACGGCTTTAACCCCATCCTCTTTTATCAAGGCAGGAGCTAATTTACCATGCTCGTCGAATTTGAATTTCACAAGTTCATTACCTGCCGCTGAAAATACCGGACCTGAAATCCATGCTTCGGGAGCTTCGTATGTCAGATTTTTACCCTTAACCGCGAAATAAATACCATAAGCTATATAAAGCAACTTCTGAAGCTTGGTCATATTAAGCGTTTGACCGCGCTCGTTAGCCTTGAATATGATATATTTTGCAACGTCGACACTATTGTATGGAGCCATATTCAAATTATGTTTATTCACAAAGATAATGATATTTTGCTATTGTTTCAACACCATCTGTATCTGTTGTGTCGGGAAGTTAACTCCAGCGGCTGGCAGTGCCATATAAAATGCCTTGTTCATGTCCCAGAGCACGTTTTGGTAGTCGGCGCGTGCAACCCATGCCTGAATGATTATCACCATACCGGATGTGTTCAACTCTCCGACCGCAACATCCGGTTCAGGGTCGACAAGTACACGCGGATCGGCATTCAGGATTTTTTTAATTGTTTCCGAGGCCTTGTCGAAATCGCTGCCGAATGCCACGGGGAGTTTCCATATAACCATACGTTTCGGTTGCCGTGATACGTTGTCGATGATGCCTGTCGAGAGAGGTCCGTTTGGTATGATCACCGTTTTATTGTCCGTGGTTGTTATCGTGGTATTGAACAGTTGGATACTGCGTACCGTCCCGCCATAGCCCTGTGCCTCGATATAATCGCCTATACGAAAAGGTTTCAGCAATAAAACGAGTATACCGCCTGCAAAGTTGGATAGTGTGCCGCTAAGCGCCATGCCTATTGCGAACGCCGCCGCCGCAAAGATCGCGACCAATCCTGTCATTTCCCATCCCAATACCTGAATGATCACAACAACAAGAAATATCCACAGGAAGATAGAGATCAGGTAGTTCAGAAATATTTTCACCGACGAGTCCATCTTGCGCCTGTCGAATAACTTACCCAACAGATGCAGCAGCTTGCGGATCAACCATCGTCCGATCCAAAATATTAGCAATGCGATAGCCACTTTGGCGGCAATACCCAGAGCGTGGCTGCCTAAGAATTTTAATGCCTCGACGGGTGAGTGCATAAACATATCCCAAAAACGACTCCATTCGTTTTGAAGTCCGTCGAAGGTTTGTGTAACGTCTTGCGCGATGTCGTCTGCGCCCGGAATTTGAAGAAGAAACATAATATACCGATTATGCAAATTTGATACCGCATCTAAGGGCTTGTTTGGATTTTTACGCTGAACACCTTAGAAATTTTAATCTCACTTTTTTGACTGAAACAAAGCTCATAACGGCGCCTATGTAACGATTTATGAGTGAAAAATATGGCAAAAATAGCAAGAATGGGAATAGCCAAGCAAGCGCTACGACTGTTCCATAGCGATGTTTTCGATGGATGTACAATAAACCCACACTCTCCCTGTGATACGCATCAGTGTGATCTCACACAGTTTCAGATCGTAGCCTGCCTGTACGAGACGCTCTTCCGCCTCAAGCAGGCTGGTTTGGGCCTCACGCAGTTCTATGCCCGACAGCTGTTGCTCGCGGTAGCGCTCCATGGCCAGCCGGTAGCCTAAGCGTGCAGTTTCCAGATTATCGCGCTCCACCTCGACGAGGGCCAGATTGTTTCGGTATGCCATCCAGGCATTGCTCACTGCTACTTTGACTTCCTGCTCGGCTTGAGCCAGAGCAAGCTCGCTGTTTTCAATCATGATGCGTGCGTTGCGCTGTTCGCGGCGACGGTTGGTGCCGTCGAAAATAGAGAACCCGAGTGTCAACCCGTAGTTCGTACCCCATTCGCCTTCGCGTCCGGGCGTTCCCGTGTAACCGTAACCTCCGTTTGCACGCACAGTCGGCATATTACGGCTCTGCAACACTTTCAGATCCAAACGGCTCAACACTTCGTCTTTGCGTGCCAGAAGCAGTTCCGCATTAGCAGCTAAAGCGTACTCCAGCAGCTCGTCATGTATCAAAGAGTCGTTATAGATAATTTCATGTTCGGCGGGTAGGATCGGTGCATCTATATTCTCCGACACCATCATAGCGTTCAGTCGTGTACCCAGAACGTGCAGTACCTCGGCCTGCTTCACAAGAAGCGAACTGTCGGAGTTCAGGTCGACGCGTGCCTGCTGAATGTCGTAACCCGACATGGTACCCACCTGTTCGCTCACCTGTACGATTTCGAACCTCTCGCGCGACAACTGTACGGCATGGCGCAAATTGTTCAGTCGCAACTGCTGACGGATAAAGTTGTAATATTCGGCTGCAAATTCGGCGATAAACCTCTCCACCTGAAGGCGTGTTTCGAGTTCGCCGACAGTTTGCAACTCCTTAAGGCGTTTATAGGACGTTTGTACACGGAAACCGTCGAACAATGTCCAGCCAACATCGATACTCGCTGTCTCGCGCGCATCGGTCAGCGCACCCGACAGATCGGCTGTGGGCAGGAAACCCGCCGCCCACAACGAGGCGTTATTTTCGGCCACGCGCTCCAAATTGCGCACCATACGGATGCCGTAATTTTGCTCCAATCCGCGGTCTAAGCACTCCTGTAACGTCATCGGCTGCTGTGCGAAGGCGGCAAAAGGGAGAATCAACAGTAATAGAAGTCGTTTCATAATTATAGTAAAGAAAATTCCTCATTCCGCGGCGCAACTGTGTTCGGAATGACAATTTGTTTATGAGTCGTCTGCAACGATGTGCATATTCGTTTTATATCATATCGAACGCCGCGATCGATCTCTCGCTCAACGCTTCGAGATGACAGTGCATGCTCGCGCATAGCAAAACATCTATTTCGCCTCGTAGTTCCGGCCACAGTCGAAGTACCTTGAAATTTAGAATATTCTTAGACTGCATCCGGAATAACAAAACATTGTCCGGCGGCAATATGCCGCTAATCACTAATTATTGGCTTGTGCGGACACATGTTTTTTACTGGACGATATATACGAATACATCGCCGGCACGATATACATACTTATCAGGGTCGAGACCACGAGGCCGCCGACCACCGCGGTACCCATTGCGATACGCCCGTTGGCACCCTCGCCGCTCGCCAGCATAAGGGGCAGCATACCCAATACCGACGAGAAACTCGTCATCAGGATAGGCCGGAGTCTCTGCACCGCCGACCCGAGTATAGCCTCGCCTTTGGGCATACCAGCTTCCTGACGCTGATTTGCGAATTCGACGATCAGGATACCGTTCTTCACCACAAGGCCCAACAGCATGATAATACCGATCTGACTGTAAATATTCATCGTTGCGCCGCCCGCCGACATAAACGCCAAGGCTCCGGCCACAGCTAATGGCACTGTAAACATGATGACCAGCGGGTCTTTGAAACTCTCGAACTGCGCCGCAAGGATCAGGAATATCAGCACCAAAGCCAACGTAAAGGCAAAGGCGAGGCTCGACGAACTGTCGCGGAACTCCTTAGATTCGCCCGCCAACGTGGTGCGGAATGTGTCATCGAGGGTCTCTTTCGCGATCCTGTCCATCTCGGCAATACCCTGTCCGATAGTCGCCCCGGGCGCAAGGCCCGCGGAAATGGTAGCCGATGTAAAGCGGTTGTAGCGGTAGAGCGTGGGCGGCGCCACCGACTCGTCCAACTCCACAACATTGCTCATCTGTATCATCTCGTCGTTAGCGTTCTTGAGATATATGCTCGCAAGGTCTAATGGCGTGTTGCGCTGTTGGCGGTTGATCTCACCGAGTATCTGGTATTGCTTGCCGTTCATGTAGAAATAGCCCATTCTCTGCCCGCTGAGCGCGTATTGCAATGTTTGCCCTATGCTCATCGTGCTGATACCCAATAGCGCCGCCTTGTCGCGGTCGATAAGTATCTGGGTTTCGGGTTTGGTGAATTTCAGGTTGGCGTCGGCCATGCGCAATATAGGACTGGCGTTCACCTTATCCATGAATTGCGGTATGTATTCGCGCAGCTTATCCAGATTCTGCCCCTGCAATACATACTGCACGGGCATGCCTCCGCGCCGTCCGCCGAATGTCGAGGCCTGACGCACGAACGCCCGCGCCTCGGTCTGTCTGCCCACGGCCTCGGTCAGCGCTCCCGCGATTTCCATCTGACTGCGCTCGCGTTCGCGTATCGGCGGCAGCATGATATTCATGTTGGCATTCCCGGGGCGCACGAAATCTATCATCAGTCGTTTTTCCGGCACCAACGAATCGACTATATCCTCCATCTGGAAAGAGTAATCGCGGATATATTCGAACGTCGCACCCTCGGGTGCACGCATCTGTATCGATACCTGCGAGCGGTCTTCCAACGGCGCCAACTCGCTCGGGATATCTGCCATAAGCCAGAAAATAATTCCCGCCGTGGCCGCCATCACTGGCCATGTCAGCCATTTGTGTGCCAAAAACCACTCCAATGAATGTTGGTAACCTTTGTTAAGCCCCTCGAAGAAAGGCTCTGTAACGCGGTAGAACCAATTTTGACGCTCTTTTCTCTTAAGTATCTTGGCCGAGAGCATGGGCGCGAAAGTCAATGCCACGAACGACGAGATCACCACTGCTCCCGAGATAACTATACTGAATTCGAGGAACAGTTTTCCCGTCATGCCCTCCATAAAGACTATGGGGAAGAAGACCGCCACCAATGTAATGGTCGTACTCACCACGGCGAAGAAGATCTCCTTTGACCCCTCGATACCGGCCTGTCTGGGCGTCATGCCCTCTTCGATCTTCCTGTAAATATTCTCCACGACCACGATAGCGTCGTCGACCACCAACCCCACGGCAAGCACCACCGCGAGCATTGAAAGAACATTGATCGAGAACCCGAAAAGATACATCACAAAGAACGACCCTACCAGCGAGATCGGGATCGCCACACAAGGTATAAGAGTTACCCTCCAGTCCCTCAAAAACAGGAAGATAATGAGTACAACGAGGATAAACGCGATGATAAGCGTCTCCTCGACCTCGGCTATCGACGCTCGCACGAACCGCGTCTCGTCGCTCGCCACTTCCAACCGCACATCATCCGGAATATCTTTACGGATATTATCCAAACGTTGTTGAACCTCGTCGGAGATCTCGATCTGGTTGGCTCCCGGCTGCGGGATGATCACAACGCTCACCATCGGCACCCTGTCGGCGCGCAACATATTGCGATAATTCGCCGTACCTAACTCCGCGGTTCCCACATCGCGGAAACGTACCACAGAGTTCTCCTCCTCCCTGATGATCATGCTGTTGAACTCCCCCGGCGATGACATCAACCCCAATGTGCGTATCGACAGCTCCATCTGGTCGCCTTCGATGCTGCCCGACGGAAGTTCCACATTCTCCCTGTCGACAGCGTTCTTGATATCCATAGGCGTCAGACCGTAGGACGCAAGCCTCAATGGGTCAAGCCACAGGCGCATCGCATAACGGTTCTCGCCCCATATCTCCACCGCGCTCACGTTCTGTATCGTCTGCAACTGCTCCTTGATGGTCAGGTCGGCGAT
>QMCD01001749.1_pt1 | contig 13344 bp, 13 predicted proteins | sample 1821841 | NCBI WGS metagenome assembly QMCD01 (sample SAMN01991225, study PRJNA193472) | Termite gut metagenome, whole genome shotgun sequencing project. | isolation source: worker | host: Macrotermes natalensis | reverse complement strand
GTCCGCCGCCGTGGATATCGAAACGTTCGCCGAGGTACTTCACGCTCATCGCCGAACATTCGAGATGCCAGCCTGGGAACCCGTCGCCCCATGGCGAGTGCCAACGCATGATATGTCCCGGCGAAGCCTTTTTCCACAGCGCGAAGTCATAGGGCCGCCGCTTGTCGCCCTGACCGTCCAGGTCGCGCGTGTTGGCGCGCATCTCCTCGACGTTGCGCCCCGAAAGTTGTCCGTACTTATGTTTGGCGTCGTATTTGTCGACGTCGAAATATACCGAGCCGTTGCTCAGGTAGGCGTAACCCCTGTCGAGGATCTCTTTGACAAGCGCGATCTGCTCGATGATATGCCCGCTCGCGCGCGGTTCGATCGAGGGTGGCAACACGTTGAGTTTATCCATTGCGCGGTGATATCGGTCGGTGTAGTACTGCACGATCTCCATCGGTTCGAGCTTTTCGAGCGCGGCCTTTTTCGCCACCTTATCCTCGCCCTCGTCGCCGTCGTTCTCAAGGTGTCCAACGTCGGTTATGTTGCGCATTATAATCCAGCTCCTTCAGCCAGCGGAACAGGATATCATAGACGATAGCCGGCCGCGCATGGCCCAGATGCGGATCGCCATAGACCGTCGGCCCGCAAACATACACCCCCACGAACGGGGGTGCGAGGGGTTCGAAACGTTCCTTGCTGCGCGAGAGGGTATTATAAATACTGAGTTTCGAGGCTGTTTCCATTCCTGTCGAAGTTTTTACGCTGATATGTGCAAAAGTACAAAAACTATCGCAGAAATGAAACGTAGGTTCGGAATCACAAGCGGTTTAATGTATCCTAAATTGGATAGAGAGTCCCGTGCGCACGACAAAACTAAATTTATCGAACGTAATAGGCATTTCCTTATCTCTATCATCCTTAAACAGGTAAGACCAGCGCAATCCCGGTTGCACAAAAAGATTGAGTGATAATTTTTCGGAGAGATGAAAAGTACGTCCCGCGGTAGCGAATAGCAGCATTGTCGTAGGCCCGTGGAGAACCTTGTTCGGTTCCTTCATATGGTGGTCGATTGATATCGCACCGCTTGCCAGAGTGAATATTTCCAACCTCAATCCGGTGTAAAACATATTGCGGAACGGGTAGACATTAGCATCCAAAAATATTTTCAATTCACGTATATCTCCATACATGCCATGTATCCCGGCATCGTAGGAGCGGAAAGTAAGGCCGCCTCCATATTCGAAATCCCTGCCTCCCCACAAATCTCTCACCTTGTAGAAAATCTCTACCTCGCTTAGTGCTTTAGAGCCGTTATATGCCCCGGCAATTCCGATTAACCCGGGATTGTTGCTCGTTTCTCCCGCCGCTTCACCGGCTTTTGTATGCCATTAATATTTTTGAACGAAGCCTTTACACTATCTTGAAGCGGGGATTGCGCATTGAGATCGGGAGAGATCGAAATTAAGAGTGCCGACAGCAAAAATATACTCATGACAGAACGTGCGATGGGTTCGAACTGCTCCTTGCTGCGTGCGAGGGCGTTATAGATGGTGAATTCCGAGGCTGCTTTCATTCCAGTCGGAGTTTTTATGCTAATAATAAAGCGTCGGGGCAATCAGTAGTTGAACCCATCGCCGTGTCGCGCGCGAAAACCGTATGCGAGAATTTTGCGGAAGATGCGTATTTGGCTATGGCGTTCATAGTGCGCTGCAGGTTTTTCGGGCAAAGACGGCCCCGGAGAGTTTGTCCCTTTGCGTCATTTCTGTTTTTTGTCATCTCGAAGCGCGGAGCAACTTCCGCGCTTCGAGATGACAGTATGTGATCGCTTAAAAGTAACTCGAATTATCCCAACAATGCGTACAGAGGTCTTCTTTGGGAATGCCGATCGAGGCTACAAGGTCGTCGAGGCGCTGGAACCGGAGAGTGTCCGCGCCGATGATCTTGCGCAGTTGCTCGACCATCCGGGCATAGCGTTCGGTGTCGGTGTCGGCGTATTGGGCAAGTATCTCGTCGGAGGTGGAATCGGTGCCTTCGAGATCGCGGATTATGCGGCGGGTGATAAGGTCGAACTTCGACCGCGACGCCGAAAAATTGATAAACACACACGGGTAAATCAGTGGCGGGCACGCAAGGCGCACGTGTATCTGTCTGCTTCCGGCCTCGACCAGTTTCACCAGATTGTCCTTCAACTGCGTCCCGCGCACTATTGAGTCGTCCAACAGCACCATGCTCGCATCGCGGATAAGGGCCTCGTTGGGGATAAGTTTCATCTTCGCCACCAGATCGCGCAAGCCCTGGTTCTGGGGCATGAAACTGCGGGGCCAAGTGGGTGTGTATTTCACGAACGCGCGCTTGTAGGGAATATGGCGGCAATTGGAGTATCCCACCGCGTGGCCGATCCCCGAGTCGGGAATGCCTGCGACCAGATCGACGTCATCTAAATCGCCGTCGCGCTCGCCCAGACAGCAGCCACTGCGGTAGCGCGCCGCTTCGACGTTGATCCCCTCGTAGTATGACGACGGATAGCCGTAATAGACCCACATGAACGAGCATATCTGCTTCTTTTTACGCGCGGGGAGGATTTCGGTCAGCCCTTCTGCCGTTACGAGACAGGTCTGTCCCGGGCCGAGCTCGGTGTGGAACGTATAGCCGAGGTTGGCGAACGCCGAGGTTTCGGTGGCGATCGAGAACCCATCCTCGTTGCTTCCTATCTCCACCGGCGTACGCCCCAACTTGTCGCGCGAGGCGTATATCCCATGGTCGGTGAGGATCATCATCGAGCACGAACCCTTCACCTTGGCCTGCACATTCTCAATGCCCTCTTTGAACGAATCGGCCATAGAGATCAGTATCGCGACGAGCTCTGTGGCGTTGATCTCTGAGCCCGACATTTCCGCGAAGTTCACCCTCCGGTCGAGCAACTCCTGCGTGAGTTCTTCTATATTGTGGATGCGCGCCACGGTGACCACCGAAAACCGGCCGAGGTGCGAAGTGATCGTTATGGGTTGCGACTCGGTGTCGCTGATCACCCCTACGCCCGATTTCGACCCTGCGAAACGCGGCAGTTCGTCCTCGAACTTGTTGCGGAAATAGGCGTTCTCCAGCGAGTGGATCGACCGCACGAAGTTCTCGCCGTCGTAGAAAGCCATACCCGCACGCTTGGTGCCCAGATGTGAATGGTAATCCGTGCCATAGAAAACATCGGCGACACAATCGCGCTTCGACACGCACCCGTAAAATCCGCTCATAGCCCAATAAGTTTAGTAGACTGCAAAAGTATGAAAAATTTGCCGGAACCGGCTTTATTTTTCCGACAGCTTGTTTGGATTTTTCCGGCGAAGCTATTTTTTAGTCACTTTATTATGGTATTTCGGTTAGAATTATTACAAATATTGTGGAAAATCCATACGGATTGACATAATTGCACGCAGTGACAGGTGCAGCCTCATGTGTGGAAAAGGGCACGATTGCGGAAGGCAGGCTATCTGTACTTCTCGGCCCAAGAAAGGATCGTCTGACTTTCCACGTGGACTCCGAACTCCTTGGCTTTCTGAAGTATGCGATGTGCGAGCATTGGTTTTTTATCGTCCGGAGCATAGTGGAAATACGCCTCCGCGGCATGGACGTGTACGGCGTCGGGGATAGGGAACGCGCGCATTTCGGGGATCCCGAAGTCGGAATCGGGGAGTTCGCGTCTCTCTTCGGCGTCGAGCCTGTCGGGGTGGTCGTGATGGGTTTTCATAACTTATAATATTATATGATACGACAATACGCGGCGGCCCGTAAACAGAGGCCGCCGCGAAATTTCAGAACTTGTCTCCGGTTTACACCTTCTTGCGCGTGAACAGGCTCACGATTAGCAGAAGCACGATCGCGCCGACGAGGGCGGTGATCAGGCTGCCCCAGATACTGGTGGTATTCAGGCCCAAAAGCCCGAAGATCCAACCGCCGAGCACACCACCGACGATACCGATTACAATGTTGAGCAGCAGCCCCGAGCCGCTTCCCTTAACGATGAGTCCTCCGAGCCATCCGGCTACAAGACCGATAAGAATATACCACAGCCAATTCATAACTAAAAGATTAAGAGGTTAATATAGTGATTTTATCATGTATAACGCAACAATAGTCATGCCATTCGTGCGATCGGGGCGAGTTGTCTGCGATAAATGTTTAGACGCCTTGCAACGACCCGACGAAGCGGAGGATCGCATCGGCCGCGGCCTGCGGCTCTTCTACGAAACCCATGTGCCCGGAGTTTTCGAGCCATGCGACGGTGGCCCGGGGGTGGAGGCGGATCATCTCGGCGGCCGTCTCGGGGGTTATAAGTTCGTCGCCTCGACCGAAGATGAACATTTGCGGTGCGGTACTTTCGGTGAGCGTGTCGTTGTTGTCGCGCCGTTGCTCCATGCCGCGCAGAAGGGCCAGCACCCCGGCGTCCTCGGTGAGGAACACCTGATCGGCGAGTTCCTCTATCTGGTTGGCCATGCGTTTGCGGTTGGCCGGGGCAAAACTGTTGGCAACTCCGGCAGCCAGCAGGTCTTTTTTGCCGGCCTGCACGACCTCGATCTCACGATCGCGTTGCGCCTTTTTCTCGGGGGTGTCGGCATAGGGCGCGGAGTGGAAAAGGATGATCGCCTCGGTCGCCGACGGATATTTCCGCAGAAATTCGAGCGCTACATAGCCTCCCATAGAGTGGCCGCAGACGATACACTTCTCGACCCCGGACTGTCGCAGAACATCGTGGACGGTATCGGCAAGGAACTCCATCGTGTGCACTTCGCCCTTCACCTCCGAAATGCCGTGCCCCGGCAGGTCGATGGCCACGACCCTCAGCCATGGTTTTAGCAGCGTAGTAAAGTCGTCCCACACTTCGATGGATTCGAGGTAGCCGTGCAACAACACGATAGTCTTGTGTTCGGGGAACGCTGCCGCCTCCCCGTCGTCTTTCCGTGCGTGCGGCCATCCCGTGTCGCTGATGCGCAGTGCGCATCCGTTCGCTATTATGAATTTTTCCATATCCCGCGTAAAGGTAAAATAATTACTCGACAATCACATCGAGCGAGCAGACAAGTCCCGCGAGGTTATGCTCCGAGAACCGTGCTTTGGTGACGCGGTTGTCGATGGGGTCGATGACATATCCGACGGCCGTGCGCAAATCGGCGCGCGTAAGATCGCACTGTTCGAAAGTCGTGCCGTTCATCAGACAGCCGTCGAAAATGGCGCCCGAGAGGTCGCATCCGGCAAAATAGCACTCGTGGAGCTCCCCGCCTCGAAAGGGCGTGTCCTTCATCTTCCGGCGCACGAAAGAACAGTTGTCGAGCCGCGAGGATTCGCACACGATCGCGAACCCGAATTCCGACACCGCCTCGAAATCTATCCCGCGCAGGTCGCTCTTTTTGAATGTCACACGCCTCAGAACGGCATCGGTCACGACCGTTAGCGTCATTCGGCAGTCCTCGAACGTGCAGTCGGAAAAGACGCATCCCGTCAGGTCGGCGTACGAGAAATCGCACCCGGCGAACGTGCAGGCATCGAATTCGCCGCCCCGCAGCGACTGCCGCTTGAAGTCCTGCTTTTCGAATGTTTCGTTAACGTGTGTCTCCATCGTTAATAAGATAAAAAAGGCCGCCCGTGCCGGACAGCCGATCGATCGCCGGACAGATGCCGTTATTTCATACAGCGGCGCACATGCACCGCATACACTTTATCCCCAATCATCATCTTCATCCTCCTCATCGCCGTATTCCTCATCCCAATCGTCGTCCTCTTCCCCATCGAACCCGTCCTCATCGAATTGCTCCTCATCCTCGTCGTCGAGGTAATCGAGGGCCGATTCGCGCCGTGGATATAGGGCCATCGGGTCGTCGTCCTCGTCGAGCGAACCGTATAGCGCATGTTTTTCCTTGCCGCTTTTTTTGATTGGCGGGAGTTTGACCGCTTTTTTCGTTGTATCTTCCGGCTCCCGGTCATGACCCTTCGTCCGGAACTCGTTGTTGGATTTCATCGAGATTGCAATGAGTTAATTGGTTACTGCAATGATATGAAAAAAAACGATATGTGATGCTGTTCAGATGCGTGACGCTAAATTTTTATGTCTCCGACAAAGACCATGCGGGCCGGGCCGGTGAGGTGGACGCTTGTAAAAAGATTGTTGTCAGCGGTTTCGAAATCAATGGTAAGCGCTCCTCCGAGGGTATGAACAGTAAACATGCGACGGTCGGTGTTCAGGAACAGGCGTGCGGCTATCGCCACCGCCGTTGCGCCCGTGCCGCAGGCCAGCGTTTCGCCTTCCACGCCGCGTTCATAAGTGCGCACCTTCAGTTCACCGCCGGGCAGCACCTCCGCAAAATTGACGTTGGTTCCGCCCTGCGCCTCGAAGCGATCCTCGTTCCTCTTTGCGCGGCCGAGGGTGTGAACGTCGATCGCATCCACATCGTCGACGAATTCGACGTAATGCGGAACGCCGGTATTGAGCATAAACGCATTGCCCGTCCGCTCGCATCCCTCCACGTCGATCATTCCCAGCCTTATCTGTGTGCCATCGTCCGTACGCGAAATTATCTCCGCGCTATGTACGCCGTCGCGCCCAAGAAATTGCTTCCGACCGCCGCCTATGCCGAGGTCGTCGGCGAACAGCGCGATGCAGCGGCCGCCGTTCCCGCACATGTCGACCTCGCCACCGTCGGCATTGAAATAGCGCATCCGGAAGTCGTAGCCGGGCTCGTTGAGCAGCACAATAAGCCCGTCAGCCCCGATCCCGCGGTGGCGGTCGCACAACCGGGCGATGGCCTCGCCGGTCAACTCACATCCCCGGCGGCCGTCGATCATCACGAAATCGTTGCCCGCACCCTCGTATTTCCAAAATTTCATACCTCCAAATTTAAAAAGATCCGGCTTTTATAAAATCGGCGATCATTGCCGCAGTCGCTTCCAGACCGAGGCGTGAGCTGTCAACGCAAAGGTGGTAGGACGAGGCGGCGCCCCATGTTTTTTCGGTGTAGAAGTTGTAATATGCGGCGCGCGAACGATCTTTTTTCGTAATGAACGCGGCGGCCTCGTCGAAGCCGATGTTGTGGCGCACGGCGACGCGGCGTGTCCGCTCTTCGGTCGTTGCGCTTACGAAAACGTTGGCGCACCGCGGGTTTTCGCGCAGCACATAATCGGCGCACCGGCCCACGATTACGCACGACTCCTTGGAAGCAATGTCCATGATGGTTTCGGACTGTATGCGGAAAATGTCCTCTGGAGAGAACCCGCCGCTGAAGTTGAACCCGTGCGAGAGCGCATGCCACAGCGCCCCGAACCTGCGTTCCTCGTACCGCTCGAACGTCTCGTCGGCCAGACCGCTGCGTTTCGCCGCCTCGGTGATCAGTTTCTTGTCGTAATATCCGATGCCGAACTTCTCGGCGAGCATCATTCCTATCTCGCGCCCTCCGCTGCCGTATTGGCGGCCGAGGCATATTATCAGGTTGTTTTTCATGGCTGTTCTATCGTTTGAGGCTCTTCTTTGAATTTACGCATCTGGCGGACGAGCACTATCGCCGTGAGTATTATCGCACAAGCGTCGGCTATCGGGAGGCTGGCCCACACGCCATCGGAGCCCATCAACCCCGGCAAGACGACCAGCAACGGCACGAGGAATATCAGTTGGCGCGTGAGGGAGAGGAATATAGCCTGACGGGCCATCCCGATCGACTGGAAGAAGTTCGACGTCACGATCTGGAAACCCACCACAGGGAACATCAGGCAGACAATCCTCATTGCATGGGCCGCCAATTCGATCAATTCCAGATCTGTCGTGAACAGCATCGCCGCCTGCCGCGGGAAGCCCACCCCGATCACGAACCCTATTGTCGTGACCACCGTCGCCCATATAATGACCAACCGGAGCGCACGGGTCACGCGGTCGTACTTCTTCGCCCCGAAGTTATATCCCACGATGGGTTGCATCGCCTGATTGAGCCCGAAGACCACCCACACGAAAACGATCGCCATGCGGTTCACGATACCGTAGGCACCGATATAGAGGTCGCCGCCGTGGGCTTTAAGCTGCTGGTTGATCAGGATCACCACCACGCTCGCGCAGAGGTTTACGAGGAATGGCGCCATGCCGATCGAGAAAATGCCCGAAATTATTCTCCTTCGCAGGCGGAATATCCCTTTTGTGAAACTTATCTCGTATTTACTGTTCGTAAAATGCAGGAACTGTATCCCCGCCGCGAGGAATTGTGCGATCACCGTGGCCCACGCTGCACCCGCGATGCCCCACCCGAACCACAGTATGAAAACCGCGTCGAGCCCGATATTCACGACCACCGAGAAGAGCATGATCGCCATAGACTTTTCCGGGAACCCTGTCGCACGCATGATGCTGTTCAGGCCCATGTAGAGGTGGGCGAAGACGTTGCCGTAGAGCAGTATCCTCATGTACTCGCGGGCGTATCCTATCGTGTCGCCGCTGGCCCCGAACAGGTAGAGTATCGGGTCGAGGGAAACGAGGCAAACAAGCGTCAGCCCGACCCCGAGGATGATATTGAGCATCACCGCATTGCCAAGAAGCCTTCGTGCCGAGTCCTTGTCATTCTGCCCCAATTTGATCGAGATCATCGAGGCGGCCCCGATCCCCACAAGCGTTCCTATCGCCGCGGCGATGTTGAGTAGCGGGAGCGTCAGGGCGAGCGCCGAAATGGCCATCGTCCCCACCACGCGACCGATGAAAATACTGTCGGCAAGATTATAGAGCACCGACGCCAGCATCGCGATTATCGACGGAATGGCATATTGCAGCAGCAACGCCGACACCTTTGCGGTGCCAAGTTCTTTCGTTGCGTTGATCTTCGTTGTTTTCGACATGGTATTATGGATAACAAGGCCAAAGGTACGAAAAAATTGAGGGATTTAAAGATAATCCGCCAGCCGCCATCGAATTATCCGCCCACAACCACTTGCGGCTTTTTTAAGCTGTTAACGTGCGTTCGATGGATTTAAACGAACGACAGAACTTTATGTTAAAGCACTGAAAACAAACATGTTTAAATTCATCGAACTCACGTAAAAATAGTATTGGGCGGATTGTCAGTATTTTTTATTACCTTTGTGGACTGTTAGCCTGTTTTTTAAGGAAAAAGGTCGATGAGTAAAAGTAAAATACTATACGTTTGTCAGGAAGTGACGCCGTACGTGGCCGAGTCGCCAATGTCGACGCTGTGCAGAACGCTGTCGCAGGCGATGCAGGAGAAGGGTAACGAGATACGTTCGTTCATGCCCCGCTATGGCTGCATAAATGAGCGGAGGAACCAGCTCCACGAGGTGATCCGCCTGTCGGGCATGAACCTGATAATCGACGATACCGACCACCAGTTGATAATCAAGGTGGCGTCGATACCGTCGGCCCGCGTGCAGATCTATTTCATTGACAACGACGATTACTTCAACCGCCGGTCGATGCTCACCGACGTTGCGGGGAACTGGTATCCGGACAACGACGAACGCGCGATATTCTTCGCGCGCGGGGTGTTGGAAACGGTCAGGAAACTGCGCTGGGAGCCCGATATCGTGCACTGCCACGGCTGGTTCTCGGCCGTCGTGCCAATCTATCTGCGCCACGTGTTCAGCGACGATCCGCTGTTCGCCGGGGTGAAGATCGTGGTGTCGCTCTACGACGACGCTTTCCCGGGCGAACTGGACGCGAATTTCGCCGACAAGTTGGTGCATGAGGGCGTGGATGCGGAAATGTTGAAAATTATCGCCGAGCCTTCATACGAAAACCTTATGCGGCTCGTTATAAATCATGCGGATGGGGTGGTGATGGAGACGCAGAACCCTCCGGCGACCCTTGCCGAATGGATTCGGGGGACGGGAAAACCCGTTTTGGGGTATCAGGAGAAAGAGGATAACGAATATTTGGACAACTATCAAAAATTCTATGAAGAGATTCTTTAGGGCAATAGTGCCGGCGTTCGCGGCGGTTTTGGTTTTCGCGCTGGGGGCTACGCGGTGCACGACTGTCGACGACACGTTGGGACAGAACTTCATACCGCCCTATCAACAGATGAAGTTGCAGGTGGCCACCCTCACGCCGAACTATGATGGCAAAGCACTTCTCAAGACATATCTGGCCACGAACGACACGATCCCGTCGAGCAACAGCGGATTGCTGATGGTGGGGAGCATGATCGATCCCGTACTCGGCCGCGTGGAAGCAAGCGCAATGACCGATTTCTTCCCGCAGGCGATCGATAAGTACACCCTTTCGGAAGAGGAAGAAGAGGAAGAAGAGGAGGAAGAGGACGACAAGCCTTATTTCGGTTACCGTCCCGTTGCCGACTCGATCTTCATCGACCTGATGATAACCGACATTAAGGGTGACAAGACGGTCGAACAGACCTTCAATATATACGAACTCCGCGACTCGCTGAGAAGGGATTCGATGTACTATTTCAACACCCCGATAGACGAGTCGGCCGATCTGAGCGAGCCGCTATTCACTTTCACGTTGGGTGAAGACGTGGAGGAGAATACTCTGATACTGCGCAGGTTGGAACCCACGCCCTCCGGCCGTGAATTTATGCGCCGGATCGTGGAGACCGATAATGAGGTTTACAAAGACCCTACATACGAATTTCACAAACTGTTCTACGGACTGTACATCGCACCGGCGCCCGGCGGGCCCGAGGATGCAGCCGTTTTCCAGTTCTATCTGCGCCAACTCTCCGAGACAGACGAGAACTATTCCGCACTTCACTTGTTCGCCCATAATTACGACGAGCAGAACCCAACGCAGGTGCTTGATACGGTGCTGAGCGTGTTCCGTTTCAGCGATACCCGCTGGGTATTCCCGAACCCGAACCTGAACGTGAACAGTGTTAAGTTCACATATCCCGATGAGATAGCCGAAACGGTGAACGATACGCTTAAGACCGATCCCGGGCTTGAGGTGATCTACTCGCAGGGCTATGGCGGCTTGGCGTCGTTCCTAAGGTTCACCGACGATATGCTGGCACAGTTGGAGGCCATGAAGACATACGACGGAGTGGAGTATTCCGAAATGGTGATCAATGACGCGAAGATATACTTCCCGATGGCAGACCCCACGACGGAAAACATGAACGCCGCTCCCACGAGACTGGGGATGTATTACACTTACGGGCAGCCCTATCCGGAGCTTCCGAGTTCCCGTTATCCGCTATTCTATACTGTACCTTATTATAATGTAACGCCTGTTTACGGTCCCAAACCGATGACGGACTATGCATACTATGCGGAGAACAACCCGCAGAGTCCGACCAAAGCGCCATACGGAGGGTATATCAACCGCACGAAGGGTTGCTATGAGATGAGCATCACTGGATATATGACCGAATTGCTGACCAATCCGAAGACACCGAGGGAGATATGGCTCGGGCCGGAGATCAATACACGCGCCACCGAATACACGCGGGTGTCGCTCAACGGATCGGCAGCGGCGGAGAATCCGATCAGAATTGTAATCACATATACGCTAATTAAATAGCGATGAAAAACGTTTAGAGATCAAACCTAAAGTGACGGCTTTAGGTTTTCTCTTTTTTAGAATTGGAAAGAACAGATATGCAAAAAAACCTTGTGATAGTAGAGTCCCCGGCTAAGGCGAAGACAATAGAGAAATTTCTGGGGAGTGATTTTGCGGTGCGGTCGAGTTTCGGCCATGTGCGCGATCTGGTTAAGAAGGGGCTGGGGATAGATGTCGAGCATGGGTTCGAGCCGACCTATGAGGTTTCGGCGGATAAGAAGAAGGTGGTCGCGGAGTTGGCGAAAGCCGCGAAGGAGGCCGGGACGGTGTGGCTGGCATCCGATGAAGACCGCGAGGGAGAGGCCATAGCATGGCATCTGACCCAGGTGCTGGGCCTGCCGGTGGAGAACACCAAACGCATTGTGTTTCATGAAATTACGAAGAACGCGATATTGCATGCCATTGAGAACCCGCGCACGGTGGATATGAACCTCGTCGACGCACAGCAGGCGCGCAGGATCCTCGACCGGCTGGTTGGTTTCGAGCTTTCGCCGTTGCTGTGGAGGAAGATCAAGCCTTCGCTGTCGGCAGGCAGGGTGCAGAGCGTCACGGTGCGACTGGTCGTGGAGCGGGAGCGGGAGATCATGGACTTCAAGCCCTCGCCATATTTCCGCGTGACGGCTGAGTTCGTTAACATGGCCGACGGGGGCAAGGTGCTTTTCGCGGCAGAATTGAATAAACGCTTCGATGATAAGGCGCAGGCGCAGGCTTTTCTGGAAAAATGCGTGGGCGCGGAGTTTGTCGTCAACGCCGTTGAGCGCAAACCGGCAACCAAGTCGCCCGCGCCGCCGTTCACCACCTCGACGTTGCAGCAGGAGGCGGGGCGCAAGTTCGGAATGTCGGTGTCGCAGACTATGTCGGTGGCCCAGAAGCTCTATGAGCAGGGCTTGATCACGTATATGCGTACCGACTCTGTGAACCTCTCGGGCCAGGCCATTGCCGCGGCAAAGGAGGAGATCACGAAACAGTTCGGCGCGGAGTATTCGCAGGTGCGCAACTATACGACAAAGAGCAAAGGTGCGCAGGAGGCCCACGAAGCGATCCGCCCGTCGTATATAAACCGCGCGGAAATTGAGGGTACGCCTGCCGAAAAGAAACTATACGACCTGATCCGCAAGCGCACGCTGGCCTCGCAAATGGCCTCGGCACAAGTGGAACGCACGATCGTGAATATCGGAATAAGCACCGTGGCAGAGCACTTTACGGCAACGGGCGAGGTGATACTTTTCGACGGGTTCCTGAAACTCTACTCCGAATCCACGGACGACGACAACGGCGAAGAAGGCGCAGAAAAACTGCCCGCGATGAAGCAGGGCGACAGGCTCGATGCCCGCCGCATAACCGCTACCGAGCGTTTCACGCAAGTCCCGCCGCGGTACAGCGAGGCGACGTTGGTTAAGCGTCTGGAGGAACTCGGCATCGGCCGTCCGTCGACATACGCACCCACGATCACGACGGTCATAAACCGCGGATATGTGGTGAAGCAGAACCGCGACGGAGTGAAACGCACGTTCGACCGCCTTGTGCTCGAAAACGGCCGGATCGCGGACAAACCAGGCACCGAGACCGTCGGACGGGAGAAGAACAAACTTTCTCCGACCGATATCGGGATCGTGGTGAACGACTATCTGGAGGAGGAATTCAAAAGTATCATGGACTACAACTTCACGGCGACCGTGGAGAAGGAGTTCGACGAAATAGCCGAGGGTGAAAAGGGCTGGGAGGAGATGATTGCGGCGTTCTACGGCCCGTTCCACAGCACCGTCGAGGCGGCGATGGGCGAGCGCGAACACCGCACCGGCCAG
>QMCD01001636.1_pt1 | contig 13349 bp, 6 predicted proteins | sample 1821841 | NCBI WGS metagenome assembly QMCD01 (sample SAMN01991225, study PRJNA193472) | Termite gut metagenome, whole genome shotgun sequencing project. | isolation source: worker | host: Macrotermes natalensis | reverse complement strand
AAAATGAAGAAACTGACATTTATCTTAGCATTGACTTTTATGTCAATATCGTATGTTCGGGGCGAAGAAGCCCGACTGAGAGAAAAATTCGATTTTGGATGGAAGTTCCGACGAAATGCACCGACAGAAGCCATCCATGCGACATTCGACGATTCACAATGGCAGTCTGTTGATCTGCCACACGACTGGAGTATTCACTTTGACTTCACACCGGAAGCTGCTGCCGGTAATGATGGAGGATATCTGCCTACGGGAAAAGGGACGTATCGAAAAACATTTCCTGCATCTACCCTTCAACCGGGAGGGCGTCAACGTCTTTACATTGAGGGAGCTTACATGAACTCCGTTGTATACGTTAATGGAAAGGTGGCAGGAGGACATCCGTATGGCTATACATCTTATGATTGTGACATTACGCCTTACCTGCGAAGCGACTCTGTCAATGTGGTGGCTATTACAATTGACAACTCCAGGCAGAGGAACAGTCGGTGGTATTCCGGTTCGGGACTATATCGGCACGTATGGCTCGAAACAACCAATGGAAACTATGAGATTAACCCCTGGAGTCTGACAGTTGTGACCGGAGCACCTGACAAGAAAGGAACGTCAACTGTTGATGTTGCATTCGATGTAGCAAATCTCACAGGAGAAGAGGTTCGTGCCCTTACGGCCCGTGTCGTCATAGGGAACCAGATCGTAAAGAAGAGACTAAACGTTGCGGAAAAAGATACGCTAAAGGTCGATATGAGTATAAAAGTAAAAGACGCTCAGCTTTGGTCACCAGAAACTCCTGCTCTTTATGAAATGGCAGTAGAATTGATCGACAAGAAAGGGAATGTATTGGATAGAATTAAACGCAACATTGGTATACGTACGTTCAGCTACTCGGCAGATGGTGGCTTCATCCTGAATGGTAAAAGAATTGTTTTAAATGGATCATGCGTGCATCACGACAATGGTGTATTGGGAGCTGCAAGCTACGACGCCGCAGAAATACGCAAAGTGCATTTGCTGAAAGAAGGCGGATTCAATGCCGTACGTACCAGCCACAACATTCCTTCACCTGCTTTTCTGGATGCATGCGACAACATCGGATTGCTGGTTATTAACGAATCGTTTGATGGTTGGGAAAAGGCAAAAACGCCTCATGACTATGCTGTTCTTCTACGTGAGTGGTGGGAACGCGATATAACTTCTATGGTAAATAGAGATCAGACACACCCTTCTATAATCGCCTGGAGTACAGGCAACGAGATCATAGAACGGGAATCTCCACGTGCTATCGAACTGGCTAAAATGTTCGGTGATCTCTGTCGTAAGCTTGACCCATCGAACAGACCGATAACCCACTCATTAGCATACTACTCCAAAGACTGGGAACGATTTGACTCACTGATTGCCCAACACGAAATCATTGGTTACAACTATATGATTCATAAAGCGCCGTCCGACCACGAAAGAGTGCCCAACCGTGTCATTTGGCAAACTGAATCGTATGCCCGGAATACATTCCGCAACTGGGCATTCACGCAAGACTATCCATACGTGATAGGTGATTTTATCTGGACTGGTATAGACTACCTGGGTGAATCTGGTATTGGAAGACATTATTACGCTGGACAAGTGCATGGTGAGCATTGGGAACGATCACTGTGGCCCTGGCACGGTGCTTTGTGCGGAGATATCGACCTTATAGGTCACCGTAAGCCTATTTCTTATTATCGTGACATGCTTTACAACTCGGTATCAACCAACACTCCATACTTATACATGGCTGTTCGGGAACCGGATGGTTATAAAGGAAAGATAAGAACCACCATGTGGAGCACATGGCCTACTTATAAGTCATGGAACTGGAAAGGACATGAAAACAAAACGATTGAAATAGAGGTAATATCTACATTGCCACGGGTAGCTTTGTTACTTAACGGAAAAAGAATGGAAGAAAAACAGGTAAATAAGACAAGCGAATATAAAGCCGTATTCAAAATACCTTATACCCCTGGAACACTGGTTGCCGTAGGCTATGATGCGGAGGGTAAAGAGCTGAAACGCGATACTATTGTAACAGCGGGAACACCTGTAGCTATTCGTTTGCAGACAGACCGTTCTTGTATTTATGCGGATGGTCAGGATTTGGCTTATGTAACGGCAGAACTTGTGGATGCCAAGGGTAACGTAGTGCCTGACCAGGATTGCTTACTCCTATTTACTACAGAAGGAGACGCTACTATCGCAGGAACTGGAAATGCCGATATGACCGATGCATCAGGATACTATCGTCACGAACGTCTGACGCATTATGGACGTGCCTTAGCCGTAATTAAAGCAGGCAAGAAATCGGGAAAAGTTACAGTAACCGTTTTAGCAGATAAATTGCAACCGACTTCTTTGGATGTAGATATCAAATAACGAAATAAGAGTGAGAATTGAAAAACGAGGGTGTGGGCAACATCCTCGTTTTTTTAAAACTTCTTTGTTGCCTATTTTTTTTCCTCACCCGGGAAAATTCCCGCAGCCCTCCCTACTTTATTGAAAACCAATCACATAAATGTTTTGTGTAACACTTGAATATAGTTAATGAAACATTCCACAGACGGGATGTAACATGGATAAAAGTCTATGAAATAAAAAAAACAAGGAAAAAGAATGTAAGCTGATACATTTGCACAAACGATTGAAGTAAGAAGAAACGCTTGATGGAAGCACAACCGCTCCAGGCAAACAGAAGGTGAAAAATACTAAATAGATACACTCCATGAGACACAGTATTAAATTTAAATGGCTGATCATCATTACACTACTTATCAGCACCAATACGCAACTCCGGGCGATAGACCATCCCGGTATAACAACCAAAGTTCTGTCGGCCGACAGGTTCACATTAATAGAACATGGAAAGCTTCCGTTCGCCTACCCCGACCACATTCCGCGGCAAAGCCATTGCTATTGTTCAGCCAAGGCCCCAACCTGGAACAATCGAAATCAAAGTCACAGCCAAAGGCCTGACAGAAGGAAAAATTACGATTGAAGCAGAAGGGATATAACCATACCACAATGCTATAATTTAATTTTAATCATAATATCATGAAAAATTATTCTAACAAAATTTTAAAAACAACGTTTTATCTGGCGTTATTAATGCTTCCTTCTATAGTAATAGCACAAAATATTACGGTACAGGGAATAATTAAAGATAGCGCAGGAGAGCCGCTTATTGGAGCTACGGTCGTTGTAGAAAACACTTCTACTGGTAGTTCGGCAGACCATAATGGTAAATTCAAAATTACAGCACCTTCAAAAGCTGTTCTTGTATTTTCATATATTGGATATGTTACTCAAAGAGTAAATGTGAATAATCGTTCGACTATTAATATAGTTATGAAAGAAGATGCTTTGATGCTTGATGAAGTGGTAGTAGAGGTGGGTTATGGTACCATGAGGAGAAGTGATTTAACCGGATCGGTAACCTCAATCTCTTCTAAGAATATTGAAAATTCTATTGCTACCACTGTTGATCAGGCATTACAAGGACGTATAGCGGGTTTGCAGATGACTCAAAATTCGGGTGTGCCAGGTGGAGGCACTTCCATTCAAATTCGAGGTGTGGGTTCAATTAATAGTACAAATGAGCCTATTTATGTAGTGGATGGTGTCGTTATTAGTGGACGAACGGGAGATAATGATGTAAATGCCATTGCGGGTATAAACCCTACGGATATTGAAAGTATAGAAGTTTTAAAAGATGCTTCAGCTGCTGCTATTTATGGTGCTCAGGGTGCTAATGGGGTAATTCTTATTACTATGAAAAAAGGTAGAGACGCACATCCTACTATTAATTTCAATACAAAGTTGGGGCTTCAGGAGTTACCTAAAAAATTGGATGTCCTGAATTTGAGGGAATATGCCGAACGTCATAACAGTTACTCGGATCTTCTGGGATACGGTCATAGACAAGATTTTGCATATCCTGAAAAATTAGGAAAAGGAACCGACTGGCAAGATGAAATATACCGGCTCGCTTTAGTGCAAAATTACGATTTGTCTGTACGTGGAGGTAATAAAACCTCTACCTATTTTATTTCAGCAGGTTTGGCAGATCAAGAAGGAATTGTGTTTGGGTCTGACTTTCAGAGGTTTACGTTGCGTGCCAACGTTGATTCGCAGATACGTTCATGGCTAAAAATGGGAGTAACTTTAAACCCCAGTTATACCAAACAATCAACGGCGGTATCATCGTGGTCTGTTATCGGAAATACATTATTTCAATCGCCGGCAATCCCTGTAAAAAATCCCGATGGTAGTTGGGGTGGTCCAAGCTCTGATTTGGATGGTAACTTATTAGGATTTTCAAATCCTCTTGCTGTAGCCCAATTAAATCAAAGAAATAGAGAAGACCTAGGTATAAGAGGGAATGTTTACTTGCAAATTATACCGACCAAATGGATGGATTTCAGGACAGAGTTTACATCTGACGGGTCTATTAGTAACTATCAGCAGTTACTTCCGGCTTACCAAATCGGTTCATCAATAAAATCGGAAACAGAAAACAGACATGAGAAAACATATCGTCTGTTTTGGGGGATAAAAAATATTTTGAACTTACACAAAACCTTCGGTAAAAAGCATAGAACATCATTAATGATAGCCCACGAAGTACGTTCATCGAAATCGGACTATTTGATGGGTGAACGACGTAAAGGTTCAAGTGAGCTGCCTGGTTTGAACGCCGGTGATGAAAGTTATTATACTAAAAATGCCGGAAATGGAAGTGAGAACAGAATCGTTTCAATATTTGGTAGGGCAACCTATAACTTTGATGATAGATATTTATTTACGGGTACAATTCGTAGAGACGGTTCTTCTAATTTCGCAGCAGGAAATCAATGGGGAACCTTTCCTTCGGCCGCTATTGCATGGCGCGTTTCTGAAGAGCGATTTTTTTCATCTATAAAGAAGGTCGTCAACAATATGAAATTACGATTGAGCTATGGGGTAGTTGGAAATTCAAATGTAAGTGCATTTGCTTATGAATCAAGGTTATCCAACCAGCCTACGAATAGCTGGGGTGTGGCATTTCAAACTGCCAATACTTCCAATCCTGATATTACGTGGGAGACTACAAAATCATGGAATGCAGGGTTAGACCTCAATCTATTTGATAATCGTGTAGAATTAATCGTTGATGCCTACATTAAGAAAACAGAAGATTTATTGTTGAGGCTAAGTTTACCTGGATTTACCGGATCGGGTGCATCGGGTGTACCAGGATCACCGGAAGCTCCCTGGTATAATATCGGAGCCATAGAAAATAAGGGTTTTGAATTAACACTAAACACACACAATGTTAAAAGCAAGAATTTTAATTGGTATACCGCTACAACATTCACTCTCAATCGCAATGAGGTAACGAGAATGAATACTTCTACAGCTGTTATTCCACAAACGGACTGGTCTGATGGGACCAATACCATTACACGTACTATGGTAGGATTTCCGGTAAGCGAATTTTATGGATATAAATATATTGGACGTATTAATTCCGCCGCTGATTACTTAAAAGATAATGGAGATGGAACAAGTACGGTTACAAAAGCTACAGTAAAACTCAAAGTAGGTGACATTGTTAACAATACGGATGAAAATCTTATAAATCAGGCTTATGTAGGAGATCTTCTTTTTGAAGATATGAACGATGACGGAATAATCAACGAACAAGACCTGACAAATATTGGCAGTCCATTCCCGAATTTCACATTTGGTATAGGTAATACGTTTACTTATCGGGATTTTGATTTAACCGTATTCCTGAATGGCTCTGTGGGAGGAAAAGTATATAATATTTTAAGAAGTAGGCTTGATAATCCCAATGGGCATCAAAATATAAGCAGAACTGCCGGAAATTTTCCACGATTAGGGTATCTTGATGGAAATTCTGAAAACACCGATGTTTGGAATGTGTACGTTTTACCTGGTTCTGAACCTGATATTCCTCGTCAATCTGTCCGCGATGCTAATAACAATAAAGTTTTTAGCGATAGGTATGTTGAAGACGGTTCGTTTTTACGTATTCAGAATATTTCATTTGGATATAGATTGCCTAAAAAACTCATATCCAAATTGAAGATAAATTCCTTACGTATCTATACCAACCTTCAGAATGTATACACTTTTACTGGCTATTCCGGCTATAATCCGGAAGTTGGTTCTAAGACAGGGCAAAGTATGCTGCAATATGGAGTGGATGGAGGAATAGTACCTTCTCCGCGTATATACACTTTTGGCATTGATTTAACTTTCTAAAATTTAATCATCATGAAAAAAAATAAATTAATAATCACTTTATTCTGTTTAATCAGTCTGATCGGATTTTCAGGATGTGAAGATTGGCTTCATGTTAATTCTGATAATGAAAAATTGGTAGGAGAATCATTTAAAAACATTGATGATTTGAGGTCCGCAACAGCATATCTCTATTGTAGGCCGTGGTACTATTTTAATAACCATGTCAGAATTGTTACGGAAGCCCGTGCTGGTAATGCCTACGTAGATGGTATTACAGGTGCTCTTCCATCTTTAGCTTTATTTTCGGAAAATTCAAATTTATCTGAACTTTATAATGCATGGGGAGGATTATACTCTTCGGTAACCCATGCCGATTATGTCATCAATGATTATGTGTCGTTGGCCCTTGAAAATGGTGTAGATGAAACTGCGGTCAGAGCCTGTGAAGCAGAAGCTCGTTTCATGCGTGGCACAGCTTATTGGTATCTGGCAATGCTTTGGCATGATGTGCCTATTATTGATAACCCAAGAGATTACATGCTGAATACAATCATTCCACCTAATCCGTTTGAAGATGTTCTTCAATATGCAATATATGATTTAAAGTTTGCTTCGGAATATATGAAAGAGACAGACGAAAAAGGCCGCGTCACAAGAGATGCTGCAAAAGCAATGTTGTCTCGTATATATTTAACTGCTGCAAATTATGCAATGGGCGATCGCTTCACTTCAGGTTATCTTACTCGTAATCAAGTTGGAAGTAATGCTGAAATAGCCCAGATATATTTCAGTTCTGTTAAAAGCTTGACTGAAGAGGTTATTCACAATGGTCAATATGAAATATTAGAAGATTTTGAAGACATCTATAAGGTACAAAATAACAACAACGAAGAGGTGATGTTTGCCATCCAATTTGTACAAGGATCTGTAGAATGGGGATATACTAATTCATTGAACGATTGGGCTTACAATAAGGAATTAACAAATAATCTGAATGCCGGTGGATATGTATTTGCGTCTTATGACTTCCTGCGCATGCTGGTAAATGAAGGAGGTTTATCAAGAATACGTGGTTCTGTTTGTGTTCCCGGACAAAAGTACACATACTTAGGAACTCATACCGCAGCAGGAAGTTGGACAGTACCAAGTGATAAAGCCAAAGTCAATTTCAAGAAATTTGTAGTTGGTAGTAACGAAGACACTGGCGGAGTAGCTATTAATGGTAATACAGGATTAGCCTCTCCTATGCTTCGCATGGCCGAAGTATATTTAATGCATGCCGAAGCTGTATTAGGGATGGATAATGAAACCTCAGATCCTACAGCTCTTGAATATTTCAATAAAGTACGGGAAAGAGCTTACTACTTGAATGCGGATGAGTTTGTACCAGCTACAAAAATTACCCGAAATGACATATTCAAAGAACGTAGAATGGAACTGTTCCTTGAAACTGTTTATTGGACCGATATTAAACGCCGTTCTTTTTATGATATGGATTGGACTTTAAATTTACTCAACAATAAACATATAGAAACCGATCCTGAAACCGATTTTTGTAATTATGCCTCATATTCGTATACTTTCGACCCTGTGAAATATCCTTCTACAAACGGATGGAGTAATTCTCCCCGTGAACAAGCCGGATTTAAACCTCAGGAAGTAGTACATCAAGTTCCGGATGGTTCTTACGTTCACGCTTCGGGTGCAAAGTCTAACATATGGGCATTCGCATATCCTTCGATTGAAGTTTCTGCCAATTCCAAATTAAATTCAGTTCCTGTAAATTATGAATTTCAAAAATAGTGAATCATGAAAAAAAATATAGACATCAAGAATCTTGCATTCTTATTTGGCATCTTAATGGTAGGCGCTACTTTATTCTGGGCGTGTGATGATGATAAAAACGGAAATACTATCCGTATTGATAGCGTTTGGACCAACGTGCAAAGTTCCGATACCAAACAAATCACATCAAGTAATGTAGATAGTTGGGTACGGTTGGAAGGTGTAGGTTTTAATGGGCTGCTCGACATCTATTGTAATGGTACAAAAGTTGGGTTTAACCCTGCTTTTGTAACAGATAATAATATAATATTTAAAATTCCCAAAGAAGGGATTCCTGTGGCTGGTGAGGTGGAAGATATTGAAATACGGAACACCATTCGTGTCGTAACCCCCAGTGGACAAGCTGTATATAGGGATTTCGAGTTTATTGACCCTCAGAAAGAACCGGGAATTACGGGAGTTTCTTCTACAATGCCTTACCCCGGAGATATTATTGAAATTAGGGGGCGTAATTTAAAACTGGCAGATAAAGTTAGATTCCCAACCGGACAGGAAGGTACCATAATAAACATTATTGATACGGTAATCAAAGTTCAAGTTCCGGCTCTTATAGATCGTACATACAGCGGACCAATGTACGTTCATTTTGCAGGAGATGCCGATGGTAGATATCTGCTCTCTGCACCATATATGTACTATAACGAAGGAATATTTATGAATGCAACAACAGATCCTGATATTCAACCTTCCGGCCTCCTGGGCACGAGCTTCAAAAATTATTCCGGAGATGATGTAAAAACCTACACAGGGCTTGAAAATAATCCGGAAACTGTCATTGCCATACCCGATATTGCTAAAGATATTGCAATAGGTGCAAATAACGACGATAAAAATTCAACAGGTTGGTTCCGTTTTTCTATTGTGAAAGGTATTCAGAAGGTTATAAATAGCTCAAACAATAAAATAACCGGGGAAACGGATATGAATAGTTGTGCTATTCAATTTGAATTTTATATGAATCAACCATGGATAACAGGGGCTCTTTCTTATCGTTTGATAGGTTCGCAAGGAGGAAGAGCATCCCGTAATACAACCAATTTTGGTTGGTGGACAAGTATAAAAGGTGGTAAATATGTATTTAATGATCAATGGCAAACTGTTACCATACCTCTGAGCGAATTTAAAGCAACCAATGAAGGACTTCCATTGGGTACATTTGATTCATATTTAAATATCGAAGAGAATGCAAACAGTTCCGGAGCAATATTTACTTATGTCAATTACCTCGAAGGTTATCCAAGTGTACCTTTAACCAATTTTCAGTTATTTATCGCTAATATGAGAATTGTTCCAACAAGTTCATCTTTAGCAACAAACATAGGAATACAACAGTAAATTTCTGTACACACTAAAAAGAAGAAAAGAATAAGCGCATGAAACATACTCTCTTCATTGTTTCAACACTTCTGGTATTGGTATTGTATGGTTGTAACGCCCCGCGCGAAACAACCGCATATACCAATCCGGTTATCAATGCCGACGCCCCCGACCCGTCGCTCACCCAGTGTGGCGATGATTTTTACCTCATTACCACCACCATGCACCTGATGCCGGGTGCCCCGGTGATGAAATCAAAAGACCTGGTACACTGGGAGGTGGCCAGCTACGTATTCGACACGCTGAACGATACACCTAAGTACGATATGGAAGAAGGCACCGTTTACGGACGCGGGCAGTGGGCATCCTCCATCCGCTACCACAATGGGAAGTTCTACGTACTCTTTTCGCCCAACGACCAGCCTTACAGTTCGTATATTTATACCACAACCGACCCCTCGGCCGGTAACTGGGAACTGGTGTCGCGCACGGCGCATTTCCACGACGCTTCCCTTTTCTTCGACGACGACGGGCGGGTGTATGTATTCTATGGAACAGGCTCTTTGCGGGAACTGAAACCCGACCTCTCGGGCGTGAAAGAAGACGGCGTAAACATGCAAATCTTCGGGCGCGACGAAGAGGAAACCGGACTGTTGGAAGGCAGCCACGTAGTGAAACACAACGGTAAGTACTACCTGTTGATGATTTCGTGGCCCAAAGGCGAACCGCGCCGGCAACTGTGCTATCGGGCCGACAACATCACCGGGCCCTACGAAAAGAAAGTGATCCTGGAAGACAACTTCGCCGGCTTTCCATACGTGGGCCAGGGCTGCCTGGTTGACGATAAAAACGGCAACTGGTACGCGATTATATTCCAGGACCGTGGCGCCATCGGGCGTGTACCCTTACTGATGCCCTGTACGTGGACAGACGGCTGGCCGATGCTTGGCGATGAAAACGGCCGGGTGCCCGCTGCCGGGGAAATCCCTTTGAAGCCACACCCCGTCGACAGCCGCATTGTGGAGAGCGATGATTTCGATTCGCCCGTACTGAAAAAGTGTTGGCAGTGGAATCACAATCCGTTGAACGAATACTGGTCGCTCAGCGAACGTCCCGGTTACCTGCGGTTGAAGACGAACAAGCTTGTCGAAAACCTGTATGCCGCCCGCAATACGATTACCCAACGCATGGAAGGTCCCATGTGCCAGGGTATAGTGGCATTAGACCTCTCGCAAATGAAAGAGGGAGATGTTGTCGGATTCAGTGCCTTCAATGGTCATTCAGTGCTTTTGTCTATAAAAAAAGAAGAAGACGAAACAAAACACCTCACCATGTCTACCAATGTAGTGGAACTCAGTGGCAAAGAAAAAGCCGTTCTGGGAGTTGAGGTTGAGGAAAAAGAGCAGGTACGACTCACCACTGATATTGTATACCTGAGAATAGACTGCGATTTCAACCTGAACCGCGACATTGCCACCTTCTATTACAGCACGGACAACCGGAACTGGATAAAAATAGGAGATGAATATAAAATGCGCTTCGACTACCGGAAGCTCTTTATGGGTACCCGGTTTGCTATCTTTAATTATGCTACAAAAGAGGCCGGAGGATATGTAGATATAGACTTCTTTGATTATCAAGTAAATAATAGTAAATAAAATACTAATGTCAGGATACAAACTTATTCTATTGTTAGTTATAGCAATATTTATAACCGGAATGGCAGCTACTGGCCAAAATGCCAATCCTTATCTCCCGCTGTGGGAACATCTGCCCGATGGGGAACCGCGCGTATTTGAAGATCCCGACAACCCTGGGAAATACCGTGTCTACATCATAGGCTCGCACGATGTAAGACATAACAGCTATTGCGGCCCCGACATCAGAATGTGGTCGGCTCCGGTAGATGACCTTTCCGACTGGCGGGACGAAGGCCCTATTTTTAACTATCAGATAAACGGTCAGTGGGATGTAATGTACGCCCCCGATCTGGTTGAGCTGAAACGCAAAGACGGAACAAAAGAATACTACCTGTTCCCACACAGCCGGGGTAAAAAACGGGAGGCAATGGTGGCTAAAGGAAGCCGTCCCGATGGGCCTTTTACACCTGTCAATCTGACAGAAGATGGCACAGCTACCCTACCGGGAAGTATCCTTGGTTTCGACCCGTCGGTATACGTTGAATATATCACCGATCCTGCCGACCCCGATTACAAAACCGGCTTCCGTGCCTATGGCTACTGGGGATTCCAACGTTCGCTGGCCGCTGAACTCGATCAGAATACCCTGTACTCCGTGCGTCCCGGAACAGAAGTGATTCCTTATTTTATGCCCTCCAGTTCCCGGTATGGCGAACTTCGCGATCCTAAAGGAACCCGGTATCCACACATCTTTTCCGGTGAAGATCTGGGAAGGTTTAACTTTTTCGAAGCCTCGTCCATCCGTAAAGTGGGAAACAAATACGTATCCATTTACAGCGGATATTCCGGCCCGGAATACGGGCTGAGCAGTACCAACTCCGCCCTACGCTATGCGTATGCCGACTCTCCCCTCGGCCCATGGAAGAGCGGAGGGGTGCTTGTAGACTCGCGAGCGCCGGTGCTTAACCAGGATGGTTCAACATTACAAACCAGCTATAGCGGGCACAACACCCACGGCAGCATACAGCTTATCAACGATCAATGGTATGTGTTCTATCACCGCGCGCCCAGAAGTTACGGGTATGCCCGCCAGCCGATGGTGGCTCCGGTGTCGGTCGGATGGGATGAGAAACCCGTAGCCCGGGGAGGGAAAGTTACGATAAGGGCCTACGACCCCTATTCGAAGAGTAACACGTGGACGTGCAGAGACAAAAAAGGAAGAGCGTACACAGGAGCCGAAGTCACCTCGGAAGGCTTTCACATCTACGGCCTCGACCCGTACCAATACTACAGCGCCGGATATGCCTGTTATCTCTCTAATACGAGTGTTCAGCAGGATGCATGGGATGTCTGGGACAATCACGCACCCATAACAGGTGTGAAGGACGGCAACATCATCGGGTATAAATACTTTGGCTTCGGTGGCCTTGCACAAGACACAAAAGGCTTAAAAGCCTTCGAAGGAACCCAACCGGGAAACAATACCGCTTTCAACCTCTTTCTGACGCCCAAAACCAGCGAGGCCTTTACGGTTCATGTATGGTTGGACGGCCCGTGGGATAATAAAACATGGAAAGGAAAAAAGATTGGCGAGATACGTGTACCGGCCGGTTCGCCACAGGCCGTCACCCGATTCGTAATTGACGTTTCCTCCGCTGTCGATAAACTGGATAAGAAACACGCTATCTACCTCGTTGCCGAAGGTGCGGAAGAAGGAAAGCTCTTCGACTTAGCCGGACTGGGATTCAGTTCGGACAAAAAGCAAATCGCGCCCCCTATGGTCCCCGCCGTTACCATATTGGTAGATGGCAAAGCCATCGAACTACCGGCAGCCCCGGTGCGCTCGACAAATGCAAATGGCGTCGTTGGTTTCGATCTATACGAAACAACCTGTAAAGTCGCTGCGGATACCCGCCGGATACCGGTGGTATCGGCAACAGCCGATAACCGCGATGTGAAGGTAAACGTAGTACAGGCAACGCATTCTTCGCGCAAGGCGGCGGTACAGGTTGAATACAAAGGTCGGGTGAAGACGTATTGGATTACGTTTGATATGGTGATCGCCGATTAAAACCGGTGTAAGAGAGAACGTAACATCCCTGTCCTTTAAAGCGAGGTGCGAAGAGGAAACAAACGCGCAATTATTTTATTGAATACTTATAAATCAATGGTTCGTTATAAAATCATATATTGTTTACGATATTCATGCTGCCCTGTAGGTAGCTATATCAATTAGTTCTCTGACAAGCTTAGCATTTATCT
>QMCD01002911.1_pt1 | contig 13359 bp, 8 predicted proteins | sample 1821841 | NCBI WGS metagenome assembly QMCD01 (sample SAMN01991225, study PRJNA193472) | Termite gut metagenome, whole genome shotgun sequencing project. | isolation source: worker | host: Macrotermes natalensis | reverse complement strand
CGACGCCTCCCGCGAAGCGGCTTCCGCCATGATGACGATGAACGAATACATTGACGTACTGATCCCAAGGGGCGGCGCGGGGCTGATCAAAACGGTGGTGGAAAACGCCACGCTGCCTGTGATCGAGACGGGTACGGGCAACTGCCATATCTTTGTGGATAAGAGCGCCGATTTCGCTATGGCGGCGGCTATCACGGTGAACGCAAAAACATCCCGCCCTTCGGTGTGCAACGCGGCGGAAAGCCTGTTGGTACACAAAGACATCGCGGACGCGTTTCTTCCCAAGGTGTTCGCGGCGCTGCAAGAGAAGGGCGTGGAGCTACGCGGCGATGCGAAGGCGCGGCAATACGGCGCAAAGTCCGCAACGGAAGATGATTATTACGCGGAGTTTTTAGACTACATCATTTCCGTGAAAGTGGTGGACGATGTGGAGCGCGCAATAGCGCATATCAACAAATACAGCACCGGGCATTCCGAGGCCATCGTCACAAACGACTACGCAAACGCCATGCGCTTTAAGCGCGAGGTGGATTCGGCGGCGGTGTATGTGAACGCCAGCACGCGGTATACGGATGGATTTGAGTTCGGGTTTGGCGCGGAGATAGGCATCTCCACACAAAAACTGCACGCGCGCGGGCCTATGGGCTTGCCCGAGCTTACCACGGTGAAATACATGATCGACGGCGACGGGCAAGTGCGTTGGTAGGTAACCACTGATCAAACGGCACATGGGCGGCGCAAACGAAAGGACGATACGCATGGCAAAAATGTGGGGCGGAAGGTTTGAGCGGGATACGGACGCGTTCGCGGAGGGGTTCCATTCCTCCATCGGTTTTGACAGCCGGATGTACGAGGAAGATATCCGGGGCAGCATCGCGCACGCAAGGATGCTCGGCAGGCAGGGCATCATTGAAAAAGAGGAAGCGCGGCGCATAGAAGACGGCCTTCTTTCCATACTGGAGGATATCAAAAGCGGCAGCGTGGAATTTTCCGTGCGCGACGAAGATATCCACATGAATATAGAACGCCTGCTGACAGAGCGCATCGGCGGCGCGGGCAAGCGGCTGCACACCGGCCGCAGCCGTAACGACCAGGTAGCGACGGATTTCCGCCTGTACATGAAAAAGGCCGCGGACGAGACGCTGGGGAATATCACGGCGCTTTGCAGCGTTTTCACGGACATTGCCGAGGAAAACACCGAAACGGTGATGAGCGCGTATACGCACCTGCAAAAAGCGCAGCCCACCACGCTGGCGCACTATATGATGGCGTATTTTGAGATGTTTTACCGCGACGCGGCGCGTTTCAAGGATTGTAAAAAACGTATGGATGTGCTGTCGCTCGGCTCGGGCGCGCTGTGCGCCACGACCTACCCGCTCGACCGGGAGTTTGTACGCGGCGAGCTGGGGTTCTCCGAGATATCGCGCAACAGCCTGGACGCGGTTTCCGACCGCGATTTCGCGCTGGAATACCTTGCCGCGGCGTCTATCTGCATGATGCACTTATCGCGTCTGTGCGAGGAAATCGTTTTGTTTTCCACCAATGAATTTGGCGTGCTGAAGCTGAGCGACGCGTATTCCACCGGGTCTTCCATTATGCCGCAAAAGAAGAACCCCGATATGGCTGAGTTAATCCGGGGCAAGACGGGCCGCGTATACGGCGGCCTTACGGCGCTTTTGACCGTAATGAAAGGGTTGCCGCTTGCCTATAACAAGGACATGCAGGAAGACAAGGAATGTACGTTTGACGCGGCGGATACGCTGAACGCCTGCCTGCGCGTTATGGAAGGTATGCTCAAAACGGCGGTGTGGGACAAAGAGCGGCTGCAAAAAAGCGCGGGGCTGGGCTTTACAAACGCGACGGACGCGGCGGATTATTTGGTAAAAAAGGGCCTGCCCTTCCGCGACGCGCATGAGGTTATAGGCAAGCTGGTGCTGCACTGTGAGCAAACGGGCAAGGCGATCGGCGACCTGACCATTGCGGAGTTAAAAGAATTCGCACCGGATGCGGAAGAAGACTTCTTTACCGCGGTTAGTCTGAAAACATGTGTGGACGCGCGAAATATTCCGGGCGGCCCCTCGCCCGAAATGGTGCGGCAGCATATACGCGCGGCAAAGCGGCTGATGGGTGAACTGTAACGCCGGCGTATACCGAAAATGGTACGCCCCCGTGCTATACTGAGGAAAGAATAGTATACTTTCCGAGGCAATGAACATGGATATTTTTAAAAAACTTGAGATATTGGCGGATTCCGCGAAATACGATGTGGCGTGCACATCGAGTGGGGTAGACCGCACCGCCATGCACGGCGGCCTGGGGAGCACGGTCGGCTGCGGCATTTGCCACAGCTTCGCGGCGGACGGCAGATGCGTTTCGCTCTTAAAGGTGCTGATGACAAACTCTTGCGTGTACGACTGCAAATACTGCGTAAACAGGCGCAGTAACGACACGCCGCGCACCACGTTCACGCCGCGCGAACTCGCTGAACTGACAATTCATTTCTACAAGCGGAATTATATCGAAGGGCTTTTTGTGAGTTCAGGCGTGCTGAAAAACGCGGATCATACGACGGAGCTTATGATAGAAACGCTACGCATATTGCGGCGTGAATACCGGTTTTCCGGGTATATCCACGCCAAGGGCATACCCGGCGCTTCGGAAGAGCTTTTGAACGAGCTGGGGCTGCTTGCCGACCGCATGAGCGTGAACATCGAAATGCCCTCGAGCGGTAGCTTGCGGCTGCTCGCGCCGGATAAAACAAAGCAGGCGGTGCTGCAGCCCATGCGGTTTATCCGCGACCGCAAGCGGGAGAATAAAAACGAACTGGCGCTCTACCGCCGCGCGCCAAAGTTCCTGCCCGCCGGGCAAAGCACACAGATGATCATCGGCGCGACGCCCGAGACGGACTTGCAAATATTGAACCTCACCGAAGGGCTGTATAAAAAATACGCGCTGAAGCGTGTGTTCTTTTCCGCCTACATGCCGGTGGTAGAGCACTCCCTGCTGCCCGCGCTAAACGCAAAACCGCAGCTTTTGCGCGAGCACCGGCTTTACCAGGCCGACTGGCTGCTGCGTTTTTATCAATTCACGGCAAGCGAAATACTGGATGAAAAGAACCCTTCGTTCAATCCGTTTATAGACCCGAAATGCAATTGGGCTTTGTACCACATGGAGCTATTCCCGCTCGAGGTCAACAGGGCTTCCTACGAGGAACTGCTGCGCGTGCCCGGAATCGGCGTGACCAGTGCCAAACGCATTGTTCGTGCCAGGCGCACGGTCTCGCTGGATTTTGACGCGCTGAAAAAGCTGGGCGTGGTGCTCAAGCGCGCCAAATATTTCCTGACTTGCCGCGGCAAGGTGAAAGAAGGCGTGCATTTTAAGCAGGAGGAAGTGCTGGGGGCGCTGATGTCTAAAAAAGAATTCCAGATGTATCGAAGCAGCTTCTTTTTGCCGGACGGGACAAAGCAGCTTTCGCTTTTTGAGCCGCCCGCTGTGCTGGGGGAGGATGTGCAAAAGTGCCTGACAGGTCAGATATAGCCTACGGCTACGACGGTAGCTTTGAAGGGCTGCTGTGCTGCGTGTTTGAAAGCTTTCAAAAGAAAGAGGCGCCGGACGATATCGCCGGGCCGGGCGAACACCAGCTTTCACTGTTTGAGAAAAAGACCGTGGATACGGACGGCGAAAAAGCGCGGCGGGTCGCGGCCGGAATATGCGAAAAGATCGGAAAGGACGCGCTTCTTTTTGTTCAGCGTTCTTTTTTAACATGCCTGCCGCATAAGGAAAAGCATATACTTGTTTTTCTGAAAAAAGCATTTCGTATCGGCCCGAAGATCATGCGCATGCCGACGGACGACGCTGTGAACGCGTTGTTCAACGCAGTGCGCCACCTTTCCAACGAAGTACATCTGCTGTCCGGTTTCATTCGTTTTTCCATCCACCGGGATATGATGGCTTCGGAGATCACCCCAAAAAATTATGTGCTGCCGCTGCTCGCGCCGCATTTTGCGGACAGGGACCCAAACGAGCGCTGGCTCATCCATGACAAAACGCATGGCATGGCACTGATCTATGAGGGCGGCAACGCGCAAATACTGGAGGTGGAAGAATTCACGTTGCCCGCCCCGGATGCAGAAGAAGTGAAATTCCAGAAGCTATGGACGTTGTTCTATGATACGATCGCCATAGAAGGGCGGTACAACCCAAAGTGCCGCATGTCGCACATGCCAAAGCGGTATTGGGAGAACATGACCGAATTTTCGGCAAAGCCATGAACGTATTGCTCAAAGGCGCATCGCCGCCACCTGCCGTGCAATACCAAGCTCTTCATTCGCGGGAATGACAAACACTTTAAGCGGGGAATCCTCCGCCGTAAGCGTGCTGACCTCGCCGCGCGAGGCCTCCCTCCCTGCCAAGCGAAGGCCCAGATAACCGAAGTGGGACAGTACTTTCCCGCGCACCGTAGCGCTGTTCTCGCCGATGCCCCCTGTAAAGGCAATGGCGTCAAGCCCGCCCATGATGGCCGCGTAGCCGCCGATGTAGCGCACGATCTCGCGGCAGTAAATATCGATGGCAAGCTGGGCGCGCTCGTTTTGGGGGGCGGCTTTTTCCACATCGCGCAGGTCGTTGCTCACGCCGGAAATGCCGAGGATACCGCTTCGTTTTTGCAGGTCTTGCTCCACCTGGTCGATCGTAAACCCTTCTTCTTTCATCAGGTAAAAAATAAAATAAGGGTCGATATCACCCGCGCGGCTCATTTGGGGCAGCCCCACCTGCAACGAAAACCCGAAGCTGGTGTCCACGCTTTTCCCATTTTCAATGGCGGTAAGTGAACCGCTCCCGCCAAGATGGCAGGAAACAGCCTTATACGCGCGCCCCAGCCGCCCGGTGAGGCAATCCGCCACATAGGAATGTGACGCGCCGTGGTAGCCATAGCGGCGCAGGCCATACTTTTCGTACCATTCATACGGTGTGGAATAGAGGTAAGCTTCTTTTGGCATAGTCTGGTGGTAGGCTGTTTCAAACACACCCACCATAGGCGTAGCAGGCATAATTTTTTGGAATGTCCGAATTGCCTGCAAGTAGAAAGTATTGTGTGCGGGGGCTACGACAAGGTAATCCTCCATACCGGCGAGCACAGCGTCGTCGATCACATGCACGCCGTAATGCCCTTTGGACAGCACGGTTTTATACCCGACGGCATAAATATCCGAATGTCCCCCGATAACGCCCTGTTCCCGGCTTGTGAGCAGCGCGAGAAAAGCGCGGATGCCCGCTTCATAATCGGGAATGACTTTTTGCTCCTCTGTTACGGCAATTCCCTTTTGTTCATTTTTATAGCTGAACAACCCGCCGTTGCCGTCGCCCACGCGCTCGATGCGGCATTCCGCCAACACCGCCTCGGAAGGCATATCATACAGCTTGAATTTCAATGAGGTGCTGCCCGCGTTGCAAACTAAAATATTCATACAAATCTCCTTTTTAGGTAAGAAATCTAGTATAGTGCGCATTATACCATATAATTAATGAATCACAAACAAGGTAAAGCGCTGATCAATGCGGGGTGCGCGTCTTTTTGGGGCTATTGCGGGCGGCAGTTCGGCAAGGTTTGTCTATGCCCGGTTAGAAACCGGGGATACGAACCCGCTTTAATCAATGGTTACCCAAAGAGGCCTGCGGCGCATTTTCTATTCCGCCTCCGGCCCCACCATACTAAGCGATATCCTGTTTTTCTCCGCATCCACCGAAAGCACCCACACGCGCACCACATCGCCCACTTTACAGACGTCCGACGGATGCTTTACATAGCGGTTGGCCATACGGCTGATATGCACCAGCCCGTCCTGGTGCACGCCGATATCCACAAACGCGCCAAAATCGATCACGTTGCGCACCGTACCTGTAAATTCCATGCCCGGCGCAAGGCTGGTGATATCCAGTACATCGCTCCGCAATGCAGGCTTTGGCAGGTTTTCCCGAATATCCCGGCCCGGTTTTTGCAACTCGCCGATTATATCCCGAAGCGTGGGCACGCCAACGCTGCATTCCTCCGCCGCTTTTTCTTCGCCGTATGCGCACGCCTGTTCCGCCAGTTTTAGCAGCCCGCCCGCGCCGATATCGCCCTCCGTATACCCGAACAAGCCGAGCAGTTTTTTCGCCGCGCCGTAAGACTCGGGATGCACCGCAGTATTATCCAGCCTGTTTGCGCCGCCGGGTACGCGCAAAAACCCTGCGCATTGCTCAAAAGCCTTTGGCCCCAGGCCGTTTACTTTTTTGATCTGCGCCCGCGAGGAAAACGCCCCGTTTTCTTCCCTGTGCAGCAGTATATTTTGGGCTGCCCGCGCCGTGACGCCCGCCACATAAGACAGCAGCGAGGGCGACGCCGTGTTTACATCCACCCCCACGCTGTTCACACAGCTCTCCACCACGCCCTGGAGCGTCTCATCCAGCTTCTTCACGGGCATGTCGTGCTGGTATTGCCCCACGCCGATCGCCTTAGGGTCGATCTTCACCAGTTCCGCCATCGGGTCTTGCAGCCTGCGCGCGATCGAAACCGCGCTTCTGAGCGACACGTCGTAATCCGGAAATTCCTGCGCCCCCAGCTTTGACGCGGAATAGACGGACGCCCCCGCCTCGTTCACCATTGTATAGCACACATTACCCGGCACTTCTTTTAAAAGCGCCGCGATGAAAAGCTCGGATTCTTTAGACGCCGTTCCGTTGCCAATGGCAATCACCTCTATATTGTGCTTCGCGATCAGTTTTTTAACGGTTTCCTTGCTTTGCTCCACCTTGTTGTTGGGTGGCGTGGGGTAGATCACGCCCACATCCAGCACCTTACCCGTCTCGCTCACACAGGCAAGCTTGCAGCCCGTGCGGTAGGCCGGGTCAAACCCCAGCACCACCTTGCCGGTAAGCGGCGGCTGCATCAGCGCGGGCAACAGGTTCTGCCCAAACATTTTAATAGCTTGCTCGTTGGCCTTATCTGTCAACGCCGACCTAAGCTCGCGCTCGAGGGAAGGGAATAGCAGCCTGCCCCACGCGTCGCGCGCCGCCTGCCGGATATACGGCGCCGTTATGCTTTTGTCATTTTTTATAGAATATTTTTCCAGTGCGCTCACCATCGCGCCGCCGTCCAAATCCGCCTTTACTTTCAGAAAGCCTTCTTTTTCCCCCCGGTTTACCGCCAGTATCCGGTGGGAGGGCATCCGCGCGGCTTCTTCCGAAAAGTCATAGTACAGCCGGTATACGGAATCCTCTTCTTTTGCCGCGCTCGTCGCGATGCGCGCGTGTTTTTGCATCAGTGCACGCAGCACCCTTCTTAGGCCCGCGTCCTCTGAAAAATCTTCCGCGATGATATCCATAGCGCCCGCAAGCGCACCCTGCGCGTCCGGCACATCCTTTTCCGCATCCACAAACGGTACCGCTACCCGCTCCATATCCCCCTCCGCCAGTTTTTGTTCCATGATGATTCGCGCAAGCGGTTCAAGACCGCGTTCCCGCGCAAGCATGCCGCGCGTGCGCCGCTTTTGTTTAAAGGGGCGGTACAGGTCTTCCACCTCCGCCAATATACCGGCGGCATGCACACGCCTCTCCCATTCCTCCGTAAGGTTGCCCTGCGCGCGCACAGCTTCTATGACTTCCTGCTTGCGATTTTCCATGTTTTTCAGGTAAGCGAGCCGTTCGGCAAGCTCGCGCAGCGTCTGGTCGTCCATCGCGCCCGTCATTTCCTTGCGGTAGCGCGCGATGAAGGGAATGGTGTTCCCTTCATCCAGCAGCGCGGCCACATTTTTTACCACACTTTCTTTTAAGCCATATTCCCGCATCAAAAGCGTTTCAATTTGTGTCAAAGTTTTTTCCTCTTTTCGCAATATTTAGAACAGATTAATCTGGGGAACCGCTGATCAATGCAGGCAGCGCGGTTTTGTGAACCTTTTTGTGGGCGGCAGTTCAGCAAAGGTTGTCTATGCCCATGGTAGGCATGCCTGCCAAAATACGAACCCGTATTTATTATTGTGCAAATATCTTGCGTTTGCTTTTGGGTATTCTTATGGGGTCAAGGAACCTACGGTTCTCAGAGTGTCAAAAACCTAAAATACAGTAAAAATTTGATACTCTGCGCAGGCTGTCAATAAAGGCACGACATCCTTGCCGCGCCTTTATTGACACCTGATGCCTTGCGTGCGGCGCGTCCGGAGGCCGCGTCCTACCCCGTTCCTGCCCGCGTTAATCATCGGTTATCAAGGCGCACTGCCGCATACCTTGCCGCCGCGCCCGCCTGCTCATCGCCTAAAAGCGCCTTTATCGCGGGCAGGGCGGGCAGGTACCGCTTGTTTGCCGCATAGTAGATCGCCTGGTTCAGTATGCGCGTGCGTGTGCCGAAATTAGCGCCGATCAGCGTTTTGATTTCCTTTGTATGCTTTTCCTCAAGCACTTCTATCAGGTCGTACTCGTGCACCGTAGATTCTATCTCCGGCAGATGTTGGTTGGCAGGGCAACTATCCTGGCACCGTTCGCACCCCATGATCTGGTATAGGTGCCGCCCATATTCGGGCGGGATTTCCGGTTTGCCAAAATGATACCGTATGCAGCTTTCCTTTTGGAACCCATCCGGCGGGAACGCGCCTACAGGGCAAACCTTCGCGCACGCGCCGCAATCTATACACCTGTTTTCGCAGGCAGGCTCATCCGCTTCTATGGGTACATCGAGTTCTATGCCCTGCATCGCCACAAACGAGCCGTGCACCGGATGGTAAAACAACGTGTTTTTTCCCTGAAAGCCAAATGATGAGGCCGCCAGTTTTTTTAAACCGTGTCTGTGATAAAGCCGCGCCGCAAGGCCGCTCAATTCCAAAACCAGCGCGCTCGCGCTCAAATAAGCTTGCTGCGCCGCCGGATAGAAAGCCGAGATGCGCACAAACCCTTCGCGCGGCGCGCTTTTTTCGGTGCGGTAAGGCGCAAAAAGCAACAGCAGCGTTTTACCTTCCTCTGTTTTGGTAAACCGCGCGTCACAAAATGGATTTTTCAATGCTTTTTGTAAAATTTCCTGTTTCATGCTATTATCATACGCAATGCAGTTGCTTTTTTCAAGCTGCCGCTGTATTATTTAAAAAGATATTCAGGCTGTCCTGTCAATAAAGGCACGACATCTGCGGCGTCATCGCATAACCACGCGACCTCAGCGAATCGGTTATTCTGCCTCGCCCGCGTGGTTATGCGATTCCTTGCACCTGGGCCTTTTTTGACAGCCTGATCAGAGTATCAAAACTTTATAACGCATTAGGTTTTTTGACACTCTGAGATATTTTCGGGTTCTTGCCCGATATGAAATACTTGGAAGGCGAAAGCGCAATGAATAAAAAATTTGGTTTTATACTCATCCTTGCGGCGGCGCTTGCCCTTACGCTCACAGGGTGCGCCGAGGCGGTCTTTATCGAGGCGGGCGACACCCGCTATGAAGTGACCGGCGTTCGCGTGGAAGAAGAATACGCGGGGCAGGCCCCCGCGCAGGGCAACCGGTTTCTGCTCGTGCAGGCAAAGGGCGCAAGGCCCGATATGGATCAAATGCAGCGCACTTTTTTTGATGTGAACAGTGCGAGGGTCACCGTTTCGGACGGTGCGGAGACGGTTCCGTGCAAATCCGTTACATGGGCGGCTTCCGACGCGGGGCAATCGCCGGATGTCACCGCCGTGCTGCTGTTTGAAGTACCCGCCGGGTTTGCGGAAGACTTCACGCTTTTTGGCGAAGCGTTTGGAGAGGTGGCGCTCTCTTCGTCTCAATCCGCCTTTGATTCCATAACCGGTTTTTTCCGCGGCGGTAACTGACGCCGCCCTTGCTTGTGTTTGTATAGAAAAGAGTGAAACGTGGAAGACGAACAAGAGCTATTAAAACAACAGGAAGACACCGAAGAAGAACCACAGCAGACAAAAAAAGAAATAAAGCAGTGGAAGCACAGTCCGCTCTGGCTGTTTGCTTTTTTCTGGTGTTCTATTATATTTTACGAATGCGTGGCGCGACTCATTTTCGGTATACCTTTTTGGGGGATAGGGTTGCTGTTCATCGCGCTGTTTTCCGGCGCGGTCGCCCTTTTTGCCACCGCCCTCTGTTTCCTTGTGCCGGCAAAGGCGGGGTTTGTGGTCTCCCATGTGTTTATGGGGCTTTTGATGGCGCTGTACATACTGCAAATATTCTATTATTCCATATTCAACACGCTGCTTTCCATATTTTCCATGCTGCATGGTGGCGATGCGCTGCAATACGGCGACACCATTTGGACTACGCTGGCGCGCGTGTGGCCGTTTATCGCGCTCATCGCGCTGCCCGGTGTGCTGTACCTGTTTGTATGTAAAAGGATCGCTTTTTCCCGCTCGCTAAAGACGACGCTCATCGCCGCGGCCGCCGCCATTTTGGTACAGTTTATAGGTATCGGCAGCCTGTTTGCCGCCGGGACGGGTTTCTTTTCCCCTTACTCCTACTACTACCAAATGGGCGAAATGACGCAATCGGCGGATAAGCTGGGTCTGCTTACCACCATCCGGCTGGATGTGCAGCGCTATTTCTTCGGCGCGCCGGATACGCCCGCTCTCGTAGCGCCCCTGCCGGATGAGGCAGCACCCATACCCACGGCGACGCCCGAGCCTGCGCCTACGCCCGCGGCAACACAGGGCGAAACGCCCGGGCAAACGCAGGCGGCCAAAACGCCGGAACCAACGCCCATCGTCTATGACTACAACGAACTACCCATTGATTTCGAATCGCTTGCCGCGCAAACGGACGATGGGTTTTTAAAAGAGATGCACGCGTATTTCGGCAGCCTTGCGCCCGCGCGGCAAAATGAATATACGGGGATGTTTGAGGGGTACAACCTGATCACGGTCACAGCCGAGGCGTTCGCGCCGTATGCCATCGACCCGGTGCTCACGCCCACGCTGTATAAGATGCAACAGGAAGGTTTTAATTTTACCGATTTCTACTGCCCGGAGTGGGGCGTCAGCACATCGGACGGCGAATATGTGAACTGCCTGGGGCTTATTCCCAAGCAGGGCGTGTGGAGCCTGTACCTCACCGGCAAGAACAACAACGCCCTTCCCTTCGCGCTGGGCAACCAGTTTTCCGTGCTGGGCTACGAAACAAACGCGTACCACAATAATTCGCATACCTATTACAGCAGGGATATCTCTCACCCGCACATGGGGTATACCTACACCGCCGTTGGGAACGGGCTTGAGATCGACAACACGTGGCCGCAGTCCGATTATCAGATGATAGAGGCCAGCGCGCCGGATTATATCGGCACGGCCCCCTTCCACACCTACTATATGACAGTGAGTGGCCACATGCTGTATTCCTGGGGCGGCAACGCGATGTCGCGCAAGCACCAGGCGCTCGTGGAAGACCTGCCGCTCTCCGAAGAGAGCAAAGCGTACCTCGCCTGTAATATAGAGCTGGACCGCGCGATGGAGCTGCTCTTGCAAAAGTTGGAGGAAGCCGGCGTGGCGGAGAAAACAGTTATTTCCATCAGCCCGGACCACCCGCCCTACGGTCTTGCGCAAGAGTCGCTGGATGAACTGATCGGACACAAAATGGAAAAGAACTTTGAGTACAATAAGAGCGTGTGGCTGCTGTATTCGCCCGGCATGGAACCGCAGGAGGTGACAGACCCCGTTTGTTCGCTCGATATCCTGCCCACGCTGTCCAACCTGTTTGCCCTGCCGTATGATTCCCGCCTGCTGATGGGGCGTGACGTGTTTTCCGATACCGATCCGTTTGTGCTTTTGGGCGACCGGAGCTGGATAAGCCCGCTCGCTACATTCAACGCAAACACGGGCGAGGTTATCCCGCGCACCGGCACACCGGTGGACGACGCGTATGTGGAGCGCATGAACGCGCAGGTGGCGGCGAAGTTTACCTATTCACCCAAAATACTTGATTATGATTACTACGGCATTGTTTTTCCGGAGGAGGTTTTAGTAACCGCTGATTAAGGAGGGTTCGTACCCCCGGTGCCTAAGAGGGTAGCTATTGAAAAGCATTGACGGGGGCGGCTAAACTTGCTAGAATAATAGTTGCCGTACTAGACGGGGAGTTAGCGGTGCCCTGTAACCCGCAACCCGCTACAGCGGGGTCGAACACCGCGCCGAGGGTTGCGTTTGTGAGGTATGGAGCAGATAGGGAGACGTTGACGGATGGGTCCTGTGCAATGCAGCACTGTGAACCTTGTCAGGTCCTGACGGAAGCAGCAATAAGCGGTACGCTGCGTGTGCCGCAGGGATGCCTGTTCTGAGTCGCCCGTCTGAATCCCTCTTGTAGATTGCGATTCGAAGCGCGGCCGTATGGCATTTGAATAAGTACGTTGGTAAGCCCGGGATGTTTGGGCTTTTTTTGTGCGTCTGTGTGGTCACAAAGAAATATTGCGAGAAACCCGCTTGATAAAGTTTTTCTAATAGTCAATAGTATCTTTTAACTTAAAAGCATAGAGTTATTTGCCTACTTTTTTACAGTTTTGGCTTAAAGATTATGAAAGATTTATTTAATATTATACGTTGCCTTAATACGCGCACCGCAGGCAAGACAAATCAGACCGCCTTGTGCTGAAAATACTAAACTGCCGTGCTTGCATTTGGGACATTCCACAGCCACAACTTTTCCTGCATTTTGTTTTGAGATCATCTCAGGATTTTTTTAATTTGCTTTGTAATATCCTTCATTATTTTTTTAGTATCAAGCGTTACCTTTACAGCCATCATATTTTCTCCATAATATAGATTTTGAGTATATAATAATTATACCACAATGCTTTGCGAAAGACAACATATAGATAGCTCTATTCAAAAGCACACATTATATTGTATGAGTGTTATGGTTTTGAAAACACAAGGAGCCTGCGGTGCATTTATAGTATTCCGCCTTCGGCGGCTTAGGGGCAAGCTCCTAAGAACCCCAAAGCAACGCCAAAGAAGGAATATTCTAGCAAGGGAGTTTTTAGAACCGTAGGTTCTGAACCGCCGGAGGCATAAAATCATCCCGCAGGGATACCTTGACCCGAAAGGAATACCCGAAGGCAGCCGCGGGATATTTCGGTAATCCCGCACTTTTTGCGGTGCTTTTATAACGGATTAGTATTAGGCAAGCACTGCTAGAAATGGAACGTACCGGCCCTGTCGCGAACAAAAATTGCTCCCAAATCCACTAACCCGCGTTGATCAGCGCTTGCCTACTGTTGCGAAAACGATAATACATGCAAAATAGCCACGCCTCAGGGCGCGCCGCCCATTGCCTGTATACGCATTTTATGATATATTTAAAAGCGCTTACATAAAAGGAGATAACATGGATATTAGGGCTTCCCTCGCGGAGGAAAT
>QMCD01001800.1_pt1 | contig 13359 bp, 8 predicted proteins | sample 1821841 | NCBI WGS metagenome assembly QMCD01 (sample SAMN01991225, study PRJNA193472) | Termite gut metagenome, whole genome shotgun sequencing project. | isolation source: worker | host: Macrotermes natalensis | reverse complement strand
CCAATCGCTCTCGGCAGCCAGCACATCCCGCAACGCCGCGATGCGTGCCGGATTTTCACCTTTCCAGAATTTTGCCGCCGCCTTTTCGTCGTAGTGCGCGGGGGCAACGAAAAAGTATGACGACAGATCCCACAGATCGCCCACGAAGGTGGCTCGCTCCTTCACCAGACCCACAATGCGCTCTATTTTAGGGCGTTCCCACGCAATGCCTTTTTCGGATAGCAGGGGTATGAACTCGTCGGTCAGGGCGGCGTTCGACTTGCGCAGCATATATTCGTGGTTGAACCAGCGCGCTTTTTCGGGCTGGAAACGCGCTCCCGATTTCGAAACGCGATCCAGAGAGAAGAGCGCCACAAGCTCCTCCATCGAGAAAATTTCCTGTTCGGTGCCGGGGTTCCAGCCCAACAGCGCGAGCATATTGACGAACGCTTCGGGGAAATAGCCATCCTCTTTGTAGCCCGCCGAAATATCCCCCTCGGGCGATATCCAGCGCATCGGGAAGACGGGAAAACCCAACTTGTCGCCGTCGCGTTTCGAGAGCTTGCCCTGTCCGGTGGGCTTCAGCAGCAACGGCAGATGGGCGAAAAGCGGCTGCGAGGCCGTCCATCCGAACGCGCGGTAGAGCAAATAGTGCAACGGCAACGACGGCAGCCACTCCTCGCCGCGAATGACGTGCGATATCTCCATCAGGTGGTCGTCCACGATATTGGCGAGGTGGTAGGTGGGCAGACCGTCGGCCGATTTCCACAGCACCTTGTCGTCGAGCGTATCGGTCGCAATGGTCACCTCACCGCGTACTCTCCGGCGGGGATTTTGAAACGGATCACATATTGGTCGCCACGGGCAATGCGCTCCGCAACATCCTCGGGCGACAATCGCAACGAGGTTTCGAGCCCCTCGCGCACCGTGTGGTCGTAAGAGAATTTGCCCCCTTCGGCCTCGGCGGCAGTTCGCAGCGCATCCAGCGACTCTGCGCTGTCGAAGGCGTAATATGCCCACCCTGTCTCGACCAACTGCTGCGCATACTTAATATATATGTCGCGCCGCTCGCTCTGGCGATATGGCGCGTGAGGCCCTTGCGAAGCAACGGAAACGCCGTCGCCCGCACCTATGCCCTCGTCGATCTCGATGCCGCACCAGTCGAGCGAATCCAAAATATACTGCTCCGCCCCCGGCACGAACCTGGCCGAGTCGGTATCCTCTATGCGAATGATGAACTTGCCGCCGTGCCGCCGCGCAAACAGATAGTTGTATAACGCCGTCCGCACGCCCCCCATGTGAAGAGGCCCTGTGGGCGACGGTGCAAAACGCACCCTTATTTCTTTTGTTTTTGTCATGTTTCCAACTTTACCTCAAAACCAATTCCTGAAAACCGATCCGGCCCTTCTCCACCACGATCCGGCCTTCACTCCGCACAAATATACAACATCGGCGACCGTTTGTCATTACATATTTTTGGAATAAATTCAAACGTTGAACAGAAAGTGCATGATGTCACCGTCCTGCACAACGTATTCCTTGCCTTCGATGGCGATCTTTCCCGCCTCGCGGCAAGCCTTTTCCGACCCGAGCGCAACATAGTCGGCATATTTTATCACCTCGGCGCGAATGAACCCTCGCTCGAAGTCGGTGTGGATTATGCCTGCTGTCTGCGGCGCTTTCATCCCGCGGGTGAAAGTCCATGCGCGGCTCTCGTCGGCTCCGGTGGTAAAATAAGTTTGCAGGTCGAGCAGTTTGTACGCCGACTTTATCAGCCGCGCCACGCCCGACTCCTCCAACCCGATCTCGGCAAGGAACATCTGCCGCTCATCGTAGTCATCGAGTTCTGCAATGTCGGCCTCGATGGCTGCCGCGACGACCAGAATCTCCGCCCCTTCGTCCGCCACCGCCGCACGCACCGCCTCGACATAGGCATTCCCCGTCGCCGCCGAAGCCTCGTCCACATTGCATACGTAAAGCACGGGCTTGTCGGTCAACAGATTCAGGTCGCTCAGGAACTTCCGGTCTTCTTTATCAAGCTCCACCGTCCGAGCCGACCGTCCCGCCGACAGAGCCTCCTGATACTTCACAAGAATATCGTACGCACGCCGGGCCGCCTTGTCGCCCCCCGTTTCAGCCTGTTTCTTCACCTTTCCGACGCGGCTCTCGACCGTCTCCAGATCCTTGAGCTGAAGTTCCATGTCGATTATCTCCTTGTCGCGCACCGGATCGACCGCCCCGTCGACGTGCACTATATCGCCGCTGTCGAAGCACCTCAACACATGAATTATCGCGTCTGTGTTACGAATGTTTCCCAGAAATTTATTTCCCAGCCCCTCGCCTTTCGACGCGCCTTTCACAAGACCCGCTATGTCGACGATCTCGATGGTGGTCGGCACCACGCGCCGCGGCCGGTCGATCTCCACGAGCCGTTCCAACCGCTCGTCGGGAACGGTGATCACACCCACATTGGGTTCGATCGTACAGAAAGGAAAGTTTGCCGCCTGCGCCCGGGCATTGGACAGTGAGTTGAACAGAGTGGATTTGCCGACGTTCGGAAGTCCCACTATGCCGCATTGTAAAGCCATCGTTATATAGTGTTACGAGATTATTTCAGAGTACAAAGATAACTTTTTTATACGATAACGACGCAAGATTTCCTGTTTTAGGGATTTTGATAATATAAAGTACCGTACATGAATCGTATGATTTCATGAAAAAATCGTATACCTTTGCAACCAATTAACCCATCCGTTAACTACCAACCATGATGAAACTCCGGACATTTATTCATTTGGTAACGATCAGTTTTGCCGTACATGCGCAGGCTCAGACACAAGCAATCACAGACTATTCCGAAAATTATGTAGACAACGCGGGAGACAACGCGGCGCTTTTCGCGGGCAGGATACAGGGTCAACTCGCCGGCAACATCGAGAGTCTCTATTTGCGCGACCGCAATAATATCGAACACGACAAGTTCGGAGGTGAGGCATTCCCGAGTCCCGTCTCTCCGCTCGAATCCTACGCGATGGGCGATCTTTTCTACGACGGAGTGTTGTACGTCGGGGTGAGGATGCGCCTGGATCTCTACCGCGACGAGTTGGTGGTCGCCGCTCCGGGGAATTCGTTTTGGGGATCGGTACTCTCCGCGGAGCGTTTCGGATGGGCCGATCTGAGGGGATACCGCATTATCCACATATCGGAACGTACCTACGAGGGCGACCTTCCCGAGGGCTACTACCTGCTGTTGAACGACGGACGCCACGAGATATTGAAAAAGGAGACTTTTCAATTTAATCCGCTACGTCGCGAATTTGCCGACCGCAGGGTGAGATATTACATCTCCAAGGATGGCATCTACCACAGTGTCGGTCGGCGCCGCGGCCCGGTGATTCGTCTGTTTGCGGAACACGGCGGCGAGCTCAAAAGATTCATCCGCACAAGGAGGCTCAGTGTGCGTCACGACACGGATAATGCTCTGGCCGAGATAGTCAAAGAATATGAACGCCTAACCGACCGGTAAAGATTTATGAGAAAACGATCACTCTCCCTGCTCTCCTCTCTTTTGGTTTTGACAGTATGGCCTTTGTTCGGCCAACAGGTCGAAGTACGTCTCGACCATCGTCCCATCGGTCAACTCTTCGAAGCGATCGAGAGCCAGACCCCCTGGCGCATTTTCGCTCCGCCGGTCGCTGCTCTCGACTCTATCCGGGTTACGGTGGATGGTACTCCGCGCGGGGTCGAACAGATTGTTCGCGATGCGTTGACCGGGACCTCTTTCCGGGTGACGACGCTCGACAACTCCATCTTCATACTCGACGGACGCACGCTGGTAACCACCATGCCCTCCTACTATTACTCCGAGCACAAGGCAGCGGTCGACTCTTTGTCGTCGTCGTTCGTGCTCGACGCACAGGACGAACGCGGGGCCGACTCGCGAGTGAGGATATACGAGGTGGGCAATCCCGACGCCGTGGCTACGGGTCGAGTATCGCTCAGCGGCTATGTGTACGACTCGGCGACGGGCGAGGTGGTTCCCGGGATCTATCTTCAGATCGGAGGCACCAATACCCATACCATCACGGACGGATACGGTTACTACCGTTTCAACCTTACCCCGGGGCGCTACGAGATCAACATATCGGGCGCCGGTCAGGCCGATTCCAAGCGTCAGGTACAGCTCTATTCCGAGGGCAAACTCGACATTCTGACCGCCGAGAAGGTGAACACTCTCGTTGCGATCACTGTGTGGGGCGACCGCCGCGACAATGTGCGTCAATCGGTCATCGGGGTCGAACGCCTCCATATTTCCGACATCAAGAACATGCCGATGGCATTCGGCGAACTGGATATACTCAAAGTCGTCACGTCGCTTCCGGGCGTGAAGGCCGCGGGCGAGATATCGAGCGGTTTCAACGTTCGCGGCGGCGCCACCGACCAGAACCTTATATTGTACAACGAGGGGACGATCTTCAATCCGACCCACCTTTTCGGACTTTTTTCGGCGTTCAATCCCGATGTCGTCCGCGACATGGAACTTTACAAGAGCAGCATCCCGACCCGGTTCGGGGGGCGCATTTCGTCGGTGCTCGATATCCACAGCCGCGAGGGTAACAAAAAGGAGTTCGCAGGTTCCGCCTCGATCGGTCTGCTCACAAGCCGGGTGACGCTCGAAGGGCCGCTGTGGAGGGATCGCACCGCTCTGATCGTGGGCGGTCGCGCCACATACTCGGATTGGATTTTGCGCCAGCTTCCGGAAAAGAGCGGCTACAAGAACGGTAATGCAGGGTTCTGGGATGCCAACGCCTCGCTCAGCCATCGTTTCGACGATCGCAACAACCTATTCATAGACGGTTATTACAGTCAGGACCGTTTCAATTTCGACGAGTTCCAGAAATACAGATACCGCAACATCAACGGCTCGGCCAAGTGGCGCCACGTTATCAACAACCGCTCGTTTTCGGTCGTCTCGGTGGGCTACGATCACTACGATCACAACGTGCGCGACACCAAGAACGAGGCGATGGGTTACAGGCTCGATTTCGGCATTGACCAGTTCTTTGGCAAGGTCGACTTCACGTTGCAATTGGGCGACTACCACTCCCTGGGTTTCGGACTCAATACTCTGTACTATCACATGAATCCGGGCACCTATATGCCTTATGGCGAAACGTCGCTGGTAGCCCACGATCGGTTGAGCACCGAGAACGCTCTCGAATCGGCGCTCTACGTGTCGGACAAGTGGACGATCTCGGACAAATTGGAGATCGACTACGGACTTCGCTGGTCGATGTTCAACGTGCTGGGGCCACGGGACTACATAAAATACGATCCGGCGTACATTCCCTCGTCCACCACCATAATCGAAACCGGCCACAAAAAGGGCGTGTTGAATACCTATATGGGCCCCGAATTCCGTTTCTCGGCCCGTTACTCGATTCTGGACGATCTGTCGGTGAAGGCGGGGGTGAATTCGATGCGCCAGTACATCCACAAGATATCGAACAACACCGTCATGTCGCCCACCGATACGTGGAAACTATCCGACAACAACATCAAACCTCAAAAAGGAATCCAATACGCGATAGGACTGTATAAGGATTTCCGCGACAAGTTCATCGAGATCACCCTCGAAGGATATTACAAGACTTTGAACGACTACCTGGACTACCGTGCCGGCGCACGCCTGATGATGAATCACCATCTGGAGCGAGACCTTGTGGGCACCCGTGGACGGGCATACGGCGTGGAGCTGATGGTTCGCCGCACGGAAGGACGAATCAACGGCTGGGCGAGCTACACGTGGTCGCGCACGGAACTTCGTCAGGACGATCCCCGTATTTTGCTTCCGGTCAACGGCGGAGGGTGGTATCCGGCCGACTTCGACAAACCCCACGAGGTGAAGATCGTGGCCAATTACCGCTTCACTCACCGGATCAGCATGTCGGTCAACGCCGACTACGCCACGGGGCGCCCGATCACCCTTCCGGTGGCCAAGTACAAATACGCCGGAGGCGAATATCTCTTCTACTCCGAGCGCAACAAATACCGCATACCCCACTACTTCCGCATGGATGCCTCGCTGAATATCGAGGCAAGCCACCATCTCACCGACGCCACCCACAGTATGTTCTCCTTCGGGGTGTACAACCTCACCGGACGCAAAAACCCCCACTCGGTCTACATCCAGCAGGAGAGCGGCCTGGTCCAGGGCTATCAACTTTCGATCTTCGCAGTGCCCATACCTTTCGTATCGTATAACATCAAGTTCTAAATCACATCCGACCATGAAATATACATTGAATACACTTTTTACTCTCGCCTCCATTGGTCTGTTCGGCGGCTGCATCACCCCGTTCACACCCGATATAGGCTCAGGTCACGAGAGCCTTATGGTGGTCGAAGGGATGATCATCGAAGGAGAGACTGTCATACGTCTGGGCAAGAGCATGGATATTTATCCCGATTCCGACGATCAGGAAACCACTACGACCGGCATGGTATGGTACGAGAACCCTGTGGTTACCGGAGCACGGGTCTGGATCGAAGGCGATAACGGCGATTTGTTCGATGCGGTCGAGACGGTCGGGACGGGATTAATCGACGGTTACGTCGGTACGGGTGAATACAGAGCCACCGAGATATACTTTACGGATGAAGTACGTTACCGTCTGCGAATATCATACGGGGGCGAGGAGTATCAGTCCGACTGGCGACTGCCTCAGACGGCGCCCGTGATCGAGCAGATAGAGTTCAACTACAAGGGAGAGTCGCATCCTCTTGAGGTTCGTTTCGACGTAACCGGGGAGCAGGGCGGTTCGCGCTATTATCTGTGGAACTATGAGGAGACGTGGGAGACTGCGGCCCGCATGACTTCGTACAACTATTTCGCCCGAAGGGAAAACGAGACAGGGTTCCCCACGTTGCTCCCATACGGAGCTTACAGGGTGTCGTTGGAGGACGACGACCCCAGCAATGATCTCAAAGTTTTCGAGTTTAAGGGTAACTATCCCTATTTTTACTGCTGGAAATACAACACGTCGAAACAGATACTGATAGAGGATACCGAACGATTGACAGACAACAGGCTCATCGACTACGTTCTATACGAGATCAATCTGACGGATGACCGACTCTCGCAACTCTATCACACCAAAGTAACCCTGTACACCATCGGCGAGGATGCATATTACTACTTCTCCAACCAGAGGAGGAACACCGACGAGATCGGGGACATTTTCGCGCCGATCCCATCGGAGATGACAGGCAACATCACGTGTACCACTTCACCGGACACCCAGGTGATAGGCTTTGTGGATGTGGCGCGGCGAACGGACAAGGAGATTTATTTGCATCGCGACAATTCGCACTACATCCCCTTCTATCGTCCTTGCTACACAATGGATGATGCGCAATCTCTTGATTTGGGTTTGACGGATTTCGATTTCTATCCGGTATTGGTACCCAAGGCAGGGCCGGGGCAATACACTACCCGCGACTGCATAGACTGCCGCGTTAACGGAGGTTCGAAACTGCGCCCCCAGTGGTGGCCGAATGACCATTTTTAAGTCACGATCATGAAGAAGTTATCTATAATCATCACCGTTTTGTGTTGCTGCGCCCCGCTCGGTGCGCAACCATTCAACACCCGTAGCGACATCCGCGAGCGGATCTATATCGCCACCGACAAGGACAACTATCTATCCGGCGAGATCGTCTGGATGAAGCTCATCACCACCGACGACGGGGGTGTGCCTCTGTCGTTCAGCCGCGTGGGCTATGTCGAACTGGTGGGCGAAAGTGAAAGCCGCACCCGTATCCGTGTCGACATGCACAATGGTGTCGGCGAGGGCACCATGGTAATTCCCTCGACCATTTCGACCGGCTACTACCGGCTGGTGGGTTACACCCGCTGGATGTGGAACGAGGGTCCGGAGGTCTTCTTCGACAAACGTATCGGAATCGTCAATCCCGCTTTGGCAGAGGTTCCGCGCGGCAACGCACCCGAACAGGAAGCAGGAATCGAAACCGTGGCAGAGATCGGGACTTCGCCGTCGGGTGGTCTGACTGTTTCTGCCGACAGGGGCGTTTATTCCACCCGCAGCGAGGTCCGTCTCGACATTTCGGGCATTCCGGACGACATTCACACTCTGGGAGTATCGGTCACTGCGGCCGATCCGTTGGGAGGTTTCACCCAAGGATCGCTGGCGACGTGGAGCGATGGTCTGAAGCCGGCGAACACATCACCCGTGGAGAGCAAATACGAGGCCGAATACGAAGGTGCTCTCGTGACAGGCAAGTTGGTCAGGGCGGCGAACGGACAGCCCACCTACTCGTCGACGATCTTTCCGTTGCTCTCGTTCCCGGGCAGTGAGTTCAACTTTTTCGGCGGCCGGCTCGACGAAGACGGTCGGGTCATTTTTCGCACCAGCCGTGTGGCGGGCTACGACGAGATAGTCACCACGATGCGCGGCAGCAGCGGAGAGCCGCGGCGTATCGATCTGGACGATCCCTTTTCGCCGTTCGATCTGGGTCGTCCGATGGCGTCGTTTCCGATCGAGCTCCTCGACCGTGATGCGTTGCTCGCCCAGAGCCTTGCCATGCAGTTGCAATACTCCTACGTGAACGACTCTTTGGGGCGAAGCGTCAAGCCGACGTCGGCGTTTTTCGAGCGTCCGTACAACAGTTATACAATGAGTGAGTGGCGCAAGTTCGCCACAATGCGCGAGGTGATGACCGAGTTCGTGCAGTTGGTGGGATTCTACCGCATCGACAGGAAGTGGTACCTCTCCCCCATCAACCGCGATTTCGGTTCGGCCCGCAACTTTTCACTGGTGCTACTGGACGGTATTCCGATCATCGACCACGATATCATCTTCAACTACAACCCGCTGCTGATCGACCGGATCGACGTCTATTTGGACAGATATATATTCGGCAACAACATGTTTTTCGGGATCGTGGCGCTCTACACCGCCAAGAATACATATCCCGAACTTCAACCCGACAACTTCACGCAGATACTTCCATACGTCTCGCCCCAGGCGCGGCGGTTGTTCTACGCACCCGACCACGGCGAAGGGTCGGCGCAGGTAAACCGTGTACCCGATTATCGACACACTCTGTATTGGAATGCCGACACCCCGACCGACGGGGAGGGAGGTGCTGCGGTGAGTTTCTCGACCTCCGACATGACGGGCCGATACCAGGTATTGGTCGAGGGGTTGACCGCCTCGGGACGGGTGGTAAGTGCGGTGATCCCGATAGAGGTCAAATGATCGCCTCACCCTGCAATGTGGCGGAGGAGCAGGCGGTGATGCGTACGCGGACGTAATCTCCCGGGCGGTGATCGCCACGCGGAATGACAACGACTTTGTTTTGCGATGTGCGGCCGAAGAGTTTGTCGTCCGAGCGGCGGCTGGTGCCTTCGACAAGTATTTCGAATTCACGCCCCACGTCGCGCAGGTTGCCGGCGAGCGACAGTTCGTTCTGGAGTGCGATGATCTCTGTCAGGCGGGCGGTTTTAATGTCGTCGGGTACATCGTCGGCCATTTCACGCGCCGCGAGCGTGCCCTCTCTCTCGGAATATTTGAACATGAAGGCAAATTCGTAACCCACCTCGCGCATCAGGGAGAGAGTCTCGGCGTGGTCTTGGGCGGTTTCGCCGCAAAAACCGGCTATGATGTCGGTCGAGATCGCGCAATCGGGCATGGCGCGGCGGATGGCGGCTATGCGTTCCAGATACCATTCGCGGGTGTAGCGGCGGTTCATGCGGTCGAGCACGCGGCTGCTTCCGGATTGGGCGGGCAGATGGATGGCACGACAGATGTTGGGCGTGGCGGCCATCGCAGCGAGCAACCCGTCCGAAATATCTTTGGGATGCGAGGTGGCGAAACGCACCCTCAGCAGCGGACTGATCGCGGCGACGCGCTTCAGCAATTCGGGAAAACCGACATCTTCGAAAGAGTACGAATTTACGTTCTGTCCGAGGAGCGTCACTTCGCGGTAACCGGCGTCGAACAATTCGCGAACCTCACGAAGGATCGTTTCGGGGTCGCGGCTCCGTTCCCTGCCGCGGGTGTAGGGCACAACGCAATATGAACAATAGTTGTTGCAGCCGCGCATGATGGCCACGAACGCGCTTACTCCGGCATCGTCCAGACGCACTGGCGATATCTCGGCGTAGGTCTCCTCTTTCGACAGTTCGATGTTGACACCGCGCATCCCTTCCGAAAAAGCCCCGCCGACCAGCATCGGCAGAGAACGGTAGGAATCGGGCCCTGCAACGATGTCGACCGCCGGACGTTCGGCCACGATCCTGTCGGCCAGACGCTCGGCCATGCAGCCCAACAGTCCGATCACCATTCCGGGCCGGCGGCGTTTCAGTGCGGAGAGTTCATCCAACCGGTGCCAGATGCGTTGCTCTGCTCCGTCGCGGATCGAACAGGTGTTCAGAAAGACCACATCGGCATCGTCCACACCCTCGGCGCGTCCGTATCCCGCCCCTGTCATGATGGCGGCCACCGTCTCGCTGTCCACCACGTTCATCTGACAGCCGTAGGTCTCGATATATATTTTTTTGTCGCTTTTCATTACAAAATCCGGCGACAAAATTAAATAAATTAAATAATTATTTCTACATTTGTCATCCATGTACACACTACTAATTTTAAAAACCAACACCGAGTTATGAAAAAATTAATCCCTTTTCTCCTGCTCTTCTCGACGATCGCCGTGCAGGCCAATGCCGGCAACTATCAGGGCTTCAAGGTTTCGGTCTACACCCGGGCCTACGAGGTCGAAAGAATGAAAGACCCCAAATGGCTCGACTCCACCTGGAACATCATCTCGGGCCAGATGAAGATCGACAAGATCTATCTCGAAACACACCGCGACCTGTTGATCGTTCCGGGCGAAACGCTCGAAGCGGCCAAGAAATTCTTCGAGTCGAAAGGCATCGAAGTGGGCGGCGGCATCACCTACACCATTAACGAAAGGAATAACTTCGAAACCTTCTGCTACTCCGATCCCGAGCACCGCAAGATCGTGCAGGAGATAGCCGAACACACGGCACGGTATTTCGACGATTTCATTCTCGACGACTTCTTCTTCACAAGCTGCAAGTCGGACATCGAGATCGAAGCCAAGGGCGACATGTCGTGGACCGAGTACCGCACGATGCGCATGACCGAGGCGGGACAGAATCTGGTCATCGACCCGGCCAAGAAAGTTAATCCCAACGTGAAGGTGATCATCAAATATCCCAACTGGTACGACCATTTCCAGGGCCTGGGCTTCGACCTGGAACACGGCCCGCAGATATTCGACGGCGTGTGGAGCGGAACCGAAACCCGCGACCCGTCGGGCGCACAGCACCTGCAACACTATCTGAGCTACAACATCATCACCTATCTCGACAACCTGCGTCCGGGCTACAACTTCGGTGGTTGGGTCGATTCGGGCGGTTCCAACATGGGTATGGACCGTTACGCCGAGCAGTTGTGGCTGACGATGTTCGCAAAGGCTCCCGAGATCGCGCTGTTCGACTACCGTCAGCTGATCGGCACAATGATACGTCCCGAGATTCACCGCACTCCGTGGCAGGGTCAGGGGACAAGTTTCGACTACGACGCAATGATGGCCTCGCGCAAGGCGCTGAAAACTCCCGCCACCATTGCACGCGTTGCAGGCTGGTCGTTCGAGGCGATCGACCCGTTCGTACACAAACTCGGCAACCCCATCGGCGTGAAATCCTATAAGCCTTTCCACGCGCTGGGCGACGACTTCCTGCAAAACTACATGGGTATGATCGGTGTGCCGATGGATATGTATCCCGAATTCCCGACCGACCAGAAGGTAGTGTTCCTCACACAGCAGGCTGCCGGCGATCCCGACATCATGTCGCACATCAAGGCTCAGCTGAAACGCGGTGGCGATGTGATCATCACAACCAACATGCTCGAAGCAATTCCCGAAAAGATCGCCGAAGTGGCCGAATTGCGGGCTCATCAGGTTGCACTTGTCAACGATTTCGGCCAGGGACAGACCACCAAGGATATCCTCGTGCCGCTGGTGATGTACCAAACCAACGATGCGTGGGAAGTCATCAGCGCCGGACGTCCGCTGACAAAGGGTGTAAACGGATTCCCGATGCTGTTGCGCGCGCCCTATTCGAAAGGCAACCTCTACGTGATGACTATTCCCGAAGATTTCGGCAATCTGTACGACCTGCCCGCCGGTGTGTTGAACGCTTTCCGTCAGGCTTTGAGCCGCGACCTGGACCTTCGCATCGAAGGACCGTCGAAAGTGAGCCTCTTCCCCTATGACAACGGAACGTTCATCGTCGAAAGTTTCCTCGACGAACCCGTCACCATCAAGGTGGTCACCAAGCAGAGCATCGACTCGATCACCGACATGGCAAACGGCACGCGCATCGAGAAACTGCCGGAAGGCCCCGGTGCCGGATTCCGTCGCATGAACCCCGACGGGCCGACCAACTCGTTCGAAGTAACCCTTGCTCCGCACTCTTTCCGCGTGTTCGAGAGCAACAAGTAAACACATAACATGAAGGCAAGAATATTGCTGACGATGGCCGCCCTGACTCTCTTGTCGGGGTGGCCGTCTGTCATTTCCGCGCAATCCGAAGTGATGGCGTGGGGAAACATCACCGGCATCAGAGTTCAGGGCGAGTTGATGGAGTTCGAAACGAGTCTGCGCCTGGCCGACACCGGCTGGACGGAGATTCAGGCTACCGGAAAGGAACGGCAACCTCGGCCACGATACACGCGTGAAGGTGTGGAGCAGACCGTCGTCACGCAACTCGGAGCGGTCGACTTCACGCAAAGGGTGACCGACCGGAGCGAAGGGCTGATCGAAATATCGCTGGAGGCTGTGGCATCGGAGAGGACTCGCACCGGCGGGGCATGGTTTTGTGTCGAGCTGCCGGAGTCTCGCTACGGTGCCGGAACGGTGACTTTCGACCGCGGCCCGGTGTCTGTCGCCGAGATCGCCGTGGCTCCCCTGCCCGACTATCCGCGCCATCGGAGTCGGAGCGTTGTGATCGAGGGACGGGGGCGCACGTTGAGTTTGGAATTCGGCTCGACGGTGAACGCTTTTGTAAGCCGTGATCCTTCCTCGGGCGCGGCTACACTGTGGGTGGCGCTCTCTCCGGCGGGGTCGATGTCGAAAGGACGCTCCCACCGCCTGAACCTCACAATGCAGGTGTCGGGCGATGTGGATTCGGCACCGGTAGAAGTGTTGGTAGACGCCTCGCGTCCGGGAAGACGGTTCGACGGACTTGGCGGCAACTTCCGGTTGCAGAACCCGCTGCACGATCCGAAGGTGATAGATTACTGTCTCGAAAATCTGCGCGTCGCG
>QMCD01001635.1_pt1 | contig 13359 bp, 11 predicted proteins | sample 1821841 | NCBI WGS metagenome assembly QMCD01 (sample SAMN01991225, study PRJNA193472) | Termite gut metagenome, whole genome shotgun sequencing project. | isolation source: worker | host: Macrotermes natalensis | reverse complement strand
AGTGCGCACGCCGCGGGGTGTACGGCTACACGTACCGTTCCGGGGAGGCAGAACAGGCTTTCGTCGACTGGGTGGCGGTGCAGCACGGCTGGGCGATCGAGCGCGAATGGATGCTGGCAAGCCCGGGCGTTGTTACCGCGCTTTCGCTCGGCGTCAGGACGCTCACCGCACCGGGCGACAAAGTCCTGGTGCAGACCCCGGTATACCCGCCCTTTATGTCGGTGGTGAAGGAGAACGGCCGCGAACTCGTGACAAGCACGATGATCGACGGCGGCCCGCGCTATGAGATCGACTGGGAGGATTTCGAGGCGAAACTGCGCACGGATGTCAAACTCTTCATCCTCTGCAACCCGCACAACCCCGTCGGGCGGCAGTGGACGCGCAACGAGCTGCTGCGCATGGGCGAGTTGTGCCTGCGTTACGGCGTGGTCGTACTCTCCGACGAGATACACAGCGACCTCGCGCTGTTCGGCAACCGCCACACGGTGATGGCGTCGCTGTCGGGACCGATCGCGGCCAACACGGTGACCCTCATGGCCCCCAGCAAGACGTTCAACGTGGCCGGGACGATGAATTCGGTGGTCGTCGCGTCGAACCCCGCGCTGCGTGAGGCGTTCGCCCGCGAACTGAACGCCACGCACATAAACGGCGGCAACATATTCGGCCACGTGGCGTTCAAAGCCGCCTACCTGCACGGCGCACCGTGGCGCGAGGCTTTGTTACGTTATCTGGAGAGCAATATCGAGATGGCGGAAAAGTTCTTCGCCGCCGAGATGCCGCAGGTCAGGATGTATAAGCCCGAATGCTCGTTCCTCGTCTGGCTCGACTTCCGCGGAACGGGGCTTTCGCACGCCGAGGTCGGCGACAGGCTCGTCAACCGCGGCCTCGTCGGCCTGAACGACGGCGAATCGTTCGGTCCCGGAGGCACTGGGTTCCGCCGCCTTAATATCGGCAGTCCGCGGTCGGTGATCGCCGACGGCCTCGACAGGATCAGGAAAAGTTTTCTTTAGTTTCGAAATAATTACTACCTTGCAAAGCTAAGCACAAAACAAATTTTATGACGATGAACAGGGACGCGCTTTTCCCGGGGTCGTTCGATCCGTTCACGATGGGCCACAAGTCTATCGTCGACCAGGGATTGCGGCTTTTCGACAGGATAATAGTGGGCGTGGGGGCGAACAGCGACAAGCAGGGGCTGCTCACGACCGAGAACCGCGTGAGGCTGATAAACGATATATACAATGACAATCCGCGGGTGGTGGCTATGCCCTATGACGGGCTGACGGGCGATTTCTGCCGCACGCTGGGCCTCGCGTTCCTGCTCAGGGGGATGCGCAACACGGTCGACTACGAGTACGAGCGCAGTATCATGCTCATCAACCGGAAACTCTACCCCGAGATCACCACCGTGCTGCTCTTCACCCCGCCCGAATACGTGGCAGTGTCGTCGAGCGCGATACGCGAACTGGTCGGCTTCGGGCACGACACCGTGGACCTGATGCCCGATAATATAGATATTAAAAACTACCTCTGATGGAATTTACCGCCGAAATGATCGCCGGTTTCCTGGGCGGCGACGTCGTGGGAGACAAAAATGCCAAAGTGTCGGCTTTTGCGAAGATCGAGGAGGGCGCCGAGGGTGCGCTCTCGTTCCTGTCGAACCCGAAATACGAACCCCACCTCTACACCACCGACTCGTCGATAGTGATCGTCAACCGGTCGCTGGAGTTGCGGATGCCGGTCAAGGCGACGATGATCCGCGTCGACGACGCATACGGCAGTTTCGCGAAGCTGCTGGAACTTTATGTAGCAAACAAGCCCCGGAAAAAGGGTATAAGCCCGCTGGCGTCGATACACGAAACGGCCCGGCTCGGCAAGGATTGCTACGTCGGCCAGTTCGCGGTGATCGAGGAGGACGTCGTGGTGGGCGACAACTGCCTGATATACCCGCAGGTCTACGTGGGCGACCGGGTGAGGATCGGGAATAACGTAACGATCTTTCCGGGCGTGACGATCTACGAGGATTGCGTGATCGGCAACGACATCGCGATCCATTCCGGGGCGGTGATCGGGGCCGACGGCTTCGGCTGGGCGCCGCTGGCCGACGGGACGTACGAAAAGATACCGCAGATCGGCAACGTCGTACTCGAAGACGGCGTGGACGTTGGCGCGAACACCTGTATCGACCGCGCCACGATGGGCTCGACGGTGGTAAAGAAGGGGGTTAAACTCGACAACCTCATACAGATAGCGCACAACGCGTCGATCGGCGAGAATACGGTGATCGCGGCCCAGAGCGGAATCGCCGGCTCGGCGAAAGTGGGCAGGAACTGCGTATTCGCGGGGCAGGTCGGCGTCGTGGGCCACGTCACGGTGGGCGACCGCGTGACGATCGGCTCGAAGTCGGGCGCTTCGCGAAATGTCGGCAACGACGAATCGTACCTCGGTTTTCCGCCAGTCCAGGCCAAGAAGTACCACCGTGCGAACGCCGTGTTCCGCAACCTCGCCACGCTCGACGCGGATGTGTACCAGTTGAAAAAACAGATGGCAAATTTGTTGGATTCGCAGAAATAGTTTTATATTTGCACTGCGGTTCGCGAAATTACGTGCGGGATCGCAGTGAAAAGAGCCATTAGCTCAGTCGGTTCAGAGCATTACCTTGACAGGGTAGGGGTCGCAGGTTCGAATCCTGCATGGCTCACATGAATCGGGTACGAATGTACCCGATTCTTTATTTTTATGCGTATAAGTACGCTGAATCAACGATTTAGCCGACTGAACGAACAACCGCCCGAATAAAATCAAGTACAAAAAAACGATGTTAAGTACAGGTTTTATTCCTAAATGGGAATAAAAACCATACCTTTAGGAATAAAAATGATATTGCCATGTCGATCGGTTTCTATCTCGCGGATCCGCACAAGGAAAAAACGAGCCTCTACGCCATCTTGCGCTACAACAAACGGTACTATAAAAAAGGTACGGGTATCTCGGTGGTCACCAAATATTGGAACGCCGACAGGCAACAGGCATCCGCCTCGAAATCGTATAAGGACGGCGCGAAGGTGAACTTCGAGATCGCGAAGTGGCGGCGTGCCATCGACGCGGCGGTGGCGGGGATCGAGCGTGACGGCACTCAGATGGAGACCCCGCGGCAGTTCTGGGACCTTGTCGAGGCGGAGAAATCGGGCGCCTGGGTCAAGACAAAGGCCGCGCTGACGTTTCTCGAATATTGGGAAAAGGTATTCATTCCGCGGTTCCTGCTCACCAAATCCGAAACCCGCATCCGCCGTTTTCACGTCATATTGCACAAGCTGCGCGAGTTCGAAAAGAAAGAGGGCAGGCATTACGGTTTCGGCGAGATCGACCTCTCCTACTACCGTCGGCTCCAGCAGTATATGTACGGCCTGAACCACTCTCCCAACTACTTCGGCACGACGATCAAGGTCATCAAGCAGGTTATGAAGGAGGCGGCGTTGATCGACAAACTGCACACCAACACCGAATACCTTCACTCAGATTTCAAGACGGTCACGCAGGAGGTCGATGCGGTCTACCTCACGCTCGAAGAACTCGACAAACTTCACCGCAAACCCGTCGACGGAGAGTTTATCCGGCAGTTATATCCGCAGGCATTGCCATACATGGCGGGTAACATCATCAGGTCTTACCAGACGGTCAAGAACCGTTTTCTGATTGGGGCGTTCACGGGCCTGCGCGTATCGGACTTCAACCGGCTGTCGGCCGACAACATCCGCGACGGCAAGATCTATATGATAACCAAGAAGACCGCCGAGCCGGTGATCATCCCCATACATCCAGTGATCCGGGAGATACTCGACAGCGGGTTCGACCTGGGCCTGTCGCTCAGCGAGGACAAAACGCGGAAGTATATCAAGCACCTGTGCAAGTACGCGGGTATAGACACGCCCGTCGACATCCGTTCCTCTTCGGGCGGTGCCATGATCGTGGAACGCAAGCCGAAGTATGAATTGGTTGGCACCCACACCGCCCGCCGGTCGTTCCTCACCAACGCATATCTGAAAGGCGAGAAGCCGGTCCATCTTATGAAGATCTCGGGCCACAAGATGGAATCGACGTTCCTGTCCTACCTGAAAATGGGACGCGAGGAGACGGCCGGGATACTTGCTCGTGGCGACTTCTTTCGGGGGAAATAAGTTTCCACTTTTAACTACTTTAGAAAAAATCACAGAATTTCTTTACCTTTACGTGCTTGAAATAGCGATGCTGTCGAGTGTCATACGGAGCGAGGCAGCCATACATGTAAATATAGGCAATAATTAGGGTTTTTGACGGTTATATAATTGAACGCCGTTTTTTTATTTACCTTTACGCAGAAAAGGGAATTATGAGCAACAAGAAAAATACTCGTCTCAAAGGGACTATCGATACTCGCAATGAGAAGATAGAGGTCAGTCTTTCTGTTATTTTGTTTAAAGAAGATGATAATGTCATTGCTTATTGTCCTGCTTTGAATGTATATGGATATGGGATGACTGAAACTGAGGCTAAAAAATCATTCGAAACATCTCTGTCAGAATTTTTCAAATACACGCTGAATAAAAAAACGCTTAATTCGGAACTCGAAGCATTAGGATGGAAGATAAGGCGAGGCTCTAAATTCACCCCTCCGGTCTTTAGCACCTTGCTAAGTAAGAATTCCGATTTTAGGACGATCTTCAATACCAAATCGTTTAAGAAAATAGATAAAGGTGTAACCATTCCGCTGCCGGCTTGATCGTGGGAGTGTCAGATAACATACCGCTTAAAAAATTTCGTGGTTTTTTAGAAAGCCAGGGGCTTAAAATCATCAGGACAAAGGGCGGTCACGAGGTATGGTCGAGATCTGATTTAGGTCGCCCTGTAATTCTTCAGACACATGTCGATCCCGTTCCGGGATTTATCGTAAGAACTAATCTCCGAACAATAGGTGCCACTAAGCAAGATCTTATAGACTTCCTTGGGAGTTGAGATTTGGTCTATTCCGACCCCCGCCGCCGGATAGGCTTCAAGCGCGACAGCGAGTAAATCACCGCACCTTATTGGTATATTTCACAACCAGGTCTACGATCGTTTTTGTGATGCTCTCCCTCTTCGAGAACGTGGGTATTATGACGAGCCTGAACACTTTGTAGGGTGTTCCGCACAGGCGTCGAAGAAAGCCGCCCCTGCTCGACGCAACGGGCTGGAATGTATGGTTATTGCGTGAACCGTAAAGCACCTGCACGACCTGCCTGTCGCCGATCTGTCCCTTGTGCGCAACCGTGGAGATGGTTTTCAGAATGTCCGGCGCGTCGAACTTCAACGGCCGCGTAATGATCAGCCCCCTCTCCACCCTCGCATCGTCGGCCGAGATGATCGCCGAGAGGTTGGATATGTAGCCCGCCGAATCGGTCAGGTAGCTGTCCGGATAGTTGTTGGTGATATTGACGTAGCCGCTCGTTATCATCGTCCACAGGTTGCTCCTGAGACTGTAAACATAAGCGTATGGCTTCTCCGGGCTCAACAGCAGCAGCCTGTTATTCGGATAGTCGTAAGCGATAACACACTCTTTCAGGAACTCCTTGACCGGCACGACCTCCCGCAAGGCATTCATCTGTCCCCGGATTTGCGCCGCATCGGTGATCTCGTCGAACGCCGACAGGCTTTCCGGGCAGAACGTCGGCCCGTCGAGCATCTTGGATATGTTAACCATCTCCGCCCCCTGCATCACTATTACGCCCTGGTCGGACGTGAACACTATCGGCCCGTCGAGTTGGGTTATCGAGCGCGGGTTATTGCACACGTCGCGGGCCATCATCTGCCGCGAGGAGTATGTACCCGTTCCGCTGATCTCCAGTGCCCATATCCCCTCGCCCGAGAAGACGTATAGCGGGAATTGCCCGAACTGCCCCTGCGACAGCGCCTTTGTCGACGATGCCAGCCCGATAATCCGCGAGGTGCCGACAGTCACGATACCGCCCGGCGTGAACAGGAACGGATTGTTGACCTCGGAGTTGTAGAGTTTGTTGGGCTCCGCCACAGAGGGGTCGGCGGTCAGAGTAAGGCCCGTCGGCACGATCGTACTCCACGACAACGCCTCGAAACCGCCGAAGTAGCAGGCGCCGTTGAGCCCGGCATGGGGGATGAGTTTCACATCGGCATATTGCCCGCCCCGCTTTATGACCATCCGGTATGCCGCCGTATCCGGATAGTAGAGCCAATACCCGAGATCGCTGCCCAGGACGTTGCCCCCGACACTCTCGACGACCAACTCCTTCTCGTTCTTACGGATAAACGTGTAGACGGTCACCGCCACCGGGCTTTGCTCGTTCTGGAAACATGTCTGCGCCTCTGCCGGGAATCCGTCGAAGATGCGCTGCCGGATGTCGGCCAGGTTGAGCCGCGCGTTGTAGGAATACGACGTACCAGCCGTGATCTCGTTGTGCGAGTTGTAATCGTCGGTCATCTGCTCCTGGTACAACAGCATGTTCAGTATCGAATCCTCGATAGGGACAAGTGTACGGGCACTTGAGATGTCGTCGATCGAGAGACTGCTTATCTTGTAGAACAGCGATGTGGATGCAATCTGCTCGGCGACAACACCCTCGTCGACCAGCGGCAATCTGAGGTAAGCCTTTATCTGTATCGGGGTATGAATAAAGTCATTTTCAGGTTGGGATACAGCCGGATAGACACGACCATAGCGGGTGCCGGCATCGGTTCGCATAAGGCCGAAGGCCGGATAAGCATACATCCCGCCCTCCGCGGGGATGCCCTCCAGTCCCCACACCTCCCCGTTCTGGTCGTATGTGTATATGGGCCGGGAAACAAAAATATCCACCCCGGTAATTATATCGCCCCACTGCTCCAGTTTGGTCGTTATCGACGGCAAGTTCAATGCGTAATAGTCCAGCGCGCACTGCCACGCGGCGACCTGAAAGTGAAAATGCCTCCAGTTGTTGTTACTTCCCGACTGCGTGTCGTAATGCCAACCCGAGGCGATGCCTAAAGGTGCCCTTCCTGTGGACGGGAGCATCAATACCGGTGCGGAGTGCATCAACAATGATCCGTCATACATGCGATAGGCATACCGGACAAAAAACGGGAACATGAACCGTCCCTTGTCGACCGACTCCTCTTTGATATATTTATTGACCGCTCCCAATGCCGCCTGCGTGATTTTCCGTTTTTGCGCGTCGGTAAATTCACCGGCGACGACATGCTCGAACGCCCCCTCTATATCGATCTGCGCACTCTCCGATACCGTCCACTTCCCCTGCAACCCGAACGATATGTTCAGTTCCGGCGGTTTATGCCCGAGGTTTTTATACGCCTCGTCTTTGAACAGGAAGTACCTTATCGGTTTGTCTTCGGAGACCACTGTCAGGGTATTCCCGATAGCTTCAATCTTGATCACCTTGCCGACATCGGAGGCGATCTCCTCTCGCCCCGAGGTACGTGTCCGGGAATACAGCCCGTCTCTGTCGACCGTGATAAAGTTCTCGTAGCCCGACCCTTGTGCACGAACATCAGCTTCCCAGTCACCGACATGAACGGTTCCGGGTGCAGGAACGGCCCGATCTCGCCGTTCTCGTTCACCACGTCGATCGCTACGGCCAGCTCGCCGTCGCCGCATTCATAATCGCCCGGAACGCTCGACAGTCCGGCGTATTTTACCTCTTTTATCATCTTCGGGGCTTTTTATGACGTATATAAGCGTCACTCAGAGGAGCCGAAGGCGACGTGGAGTCTGCCGCTGTTAAACAAACTCTAAAACCAACCGATATGAAAAAGAGAATCGAAAAACTCATCGAAATGATCATCGTCTGGCGTGCCGGGATCAGGCTCGACTACGCGATCGGCAAGGCAGATAAGGCCCGCACCGGCGACCGCTACTACGTCATGCCCGACGCCTTCGACCGCCTGATCGTAATGCGCCGCAAGGGCATGCGCACGCTTCGCCGCCACCGCATCATGGACCGCCGCGTCCGCATGGACGACCTGCTCCGCGAAAGCTTCTACTTCACCCCCGACCGCGCCGGCAACACCGCCCCGCCCGTCGTCATGGAGAAAAAACGCGAAATGTACCTGCGGTATGTCCTGCGGCACCGGCACGAACATTCTAATTAACACGGCAATTAATTACCTGCCTTCCGGCGAATCGAGAATTCCACCAAAACCGGATTATCATTTTCATTTAATCCTGTTGCTGCAGAAACCAATGCAGCATTGCCCGGCGTCAAGTCAGCCTTGCGCATTACCGATACGGCTTCTTCCGTGTATACAAAGTTATCTCCGCAAACAGTTTCTGCAAAAAGGGAATATCCTGTTTTGTTACGATAAGGGATAAAGTCCGACTGTCCTGTTTCCAGATCATATATTATTAATGCAGGAAGGTCAAAATCAAGTTTCGACGTCCATATGTCAGCAAGTATAATATTTCCAGTCCGGAAAACCGAGTTAAAACCATATATCAATCTTCTCTCATTCTCTTCTTTCTTATTCTGGGCGGTAACTATATCTTTCGACTTGATAGTCATATATGGACTCACACCCTCGGAGGTCATAATAAAAAGGTCTGCCGACAATCTTGGGTTGAAATAAATGACCCCTTCCGAATCGTAAAAGTGTAAAGGTTTCCCCTGAAATACAGCCTCGACATCATCCAGTATATCCCTTGAAGGCAATGTTGCTTCTATCTTATTGTCTTCCGTAAGGCGTCCGAGAGGTATAAATTTACGATTCTTATCAGTTATATTAATTACACTGCTAACAAAAATAGAATTACCTACTGTCTGTACTTTTAATACCTTTTTATCCAGCATTACAGTTTCGGCTTGTTTGTAATCAGGATAGATATATTTCAAGAGTTTCACAGTCATATTACAATAAACAATCACATTCATATTGTTATCTACGCAGAAATCATCTATTTTCAAATATTCATTTGGACCGCGTCCCTTCTTGTCTATATTAGTAATATATTTGCCATTATTGTCGAATACGACTATTTTGTCACTTGTCCTGTCATTTATATAGAATCGTCCATCCCTGTAAATAACTTTCTTTATATCTCCTATGAGCGACTCTTCTATTGTCTGCAGAGGAATGTATCTTTCATCTTTTGATTCAAAAATACCAAGAGGTGATTTTTTTGCAAGCGAATCGAGATCAATGATTATTTCAGCTCTCCCGATCTGCCCATCAGGACGCCTGTCTTTGCAACTTACGCATATTGTAACCAGTATGAATATCAGAAGACAATATCTTTTCATAACCGTGTTATTTTTAATTTATTGGGTGACGTTTTTATGGTTCCGACCGGGAATGGTCGGAACCATAAAACTAATATGTTACTACCATATTATGTTAGGATCATGGGATTGATTGCAACCTGAATAATAAGTTTCACTTCTGGGATAACAATGGGCATAAGGTACGCCCAATTCCAAACAGTTAGCCCTTCTTGTTATGACAAGACAATCGAAACCATGGGTGCAAGTCAAGCTCGCCCAATCTTCTGTTATTTCCTCTGGCCCTGTTACGGGCACATCAGCCGGGACACATATTCCATGGTAAATACTCCATACATACCCCTGTGGGCATATGGAATTTTGTGCAAACAAAGTTTGCCAAGTCAGCAGTGTTATGACGCTCATCACTGCGAATCCCAAAAATAAACGTGTTGAGGTTTTCATATTCTTGATATTTTAAATTGGAATAATTCTAATGTTGTGAACATCCGTCATAAAATATCTTTGATTCGGGATAGCAGTAGTCCTCTGTTTCATTCAAGCAACTCGCCCATCTGTAGTATACAAAGCAGTCATTTCCATGCGAGCAAGTTAGTCTTTCCGTATCAGCTTCCCAATGTTGAGGTTCAGTCCATTCCTCATCAGCAGGTACGCATATTCCTCCAATGTCAATATAGCCGGGCGGACAAACAATATCACGGGCAAACAAAGTTTGCCAAGTGAGCAGGGACATAACGCTCAGCGCTGTGACCCCTAAAAAGAAACGTGTCATCTTTTTCATAAGCGGGAAATTTAAGAAGGTTTGAGTCATCAAAGAGATGCCGCACTAATATAGTAAAAAAATGGAATTCCAGGTGAAAAATAATCACTATATTGCACAAAAGAAAGCCACCTACCGACCTCTTTTATTCCGAAAAATATTCCCAAAACAATCTACACATCAGATTATCAACACCAAAATAAATCCTGCATGGCTCACAGGAATCGGGTACGAATGTACCCGATTCTTTTCTATGCATGGGTCAAAACAGCATGGGCAGGAGATAGAGCAGTTGTGCCTCGCGGCCGGTAAACTGACGGCGCAGGTGGCGAATACCGCCGCGTAGCAGCGTCTTCACAGCATTAACCGACACCCCGTGCTCATCGGCCGCCTCCTGATATTTCTTGCCGTCGAAGAATACCGACTTGAAGATCATCCTCGTCCGCTCGGGAAGCCGCTCGACGCTCGAGAGAATCTCGGCTGCTATTTCTTCGTCGAACGCGACGTGGCGCTCTTCATGAATTTCATCGGCGATCAGGTCGATGGTGTAACGAAGTGCATCTTTTTGCCCGAGGCGGTTAAGGCAGGCGTTGCGCACCATTTTGTAGAGGTACGTTTCAGTGCCCGCTCATTATCGAACGCCAGGCCCGGCGCTTTCCACAAACGAATATAAAGCTCCTGCACGACGTATTCGGCGTCGACACGACTGTCGAGCCACTGTCGGGCATAGAACACCATGCCGTCGTTGCAACGGTCGAAAGCCTCCCTGGGTATTTTCCGTCATGAACCGCAATGATAATTGCTGTACAAAGATAGCGAAAGCCGAGAGGAAACCGCAAAAACCAAAGGTTTTTGGAGGTTTCCCGAGGCGCATCCTATCTAAGACGAAGTCAAAGATCGCGAAAGCCGAGAGCAATCGAGCAAGCTTGCTTGCAAAAGATTGCCGAGGCGGAAAATTTCAAACGCCCTCTAAAAAAAAGAGAGACGCCGCGCCGCGACGTCCCCCAACCACCTTAATCCTAATTATAAAAACAGCTTGTTTTCAGGTTACACGAACCACACTGCCTTTACCGTGCGCCCCGCCTATGTGACAGGGCAAATATTAAATAAAACCTAAACAAATACCCCTGCTATGTAAGGTATTTTATCGTCGTGCCGCGCCCCGGAGCTTGCCGCCCCCTCTAATAACCGCCCGGCGAATTGCTTTCCACAGAACCTACTATCGGCCGGCTCGAACCGGCGTCGAGCGTGTATACACCTCTCGTTCTCCTCGGTTCGCTTCTCCCGTATTCCTTCCACACGAAGTTGATGTTTACGGAATGCTCCCCGGCGGGTACGAGCGAGCGGATATTGAACGACACCTCTGTGTCTATCCGCGAGAACCCCGACGTCGACCCCGCGGGCACATCGCCGTTCGCATTGAAACGTATCTCCACGGTCACCTCTCCATCATGGGCCTCCGTGTCGTCAACCACAAGGTTCACATTATGGGGCCTGACCTCTTTCTTCCAATAGGCGTATTCCACGTTTACATAATCCCCCGAGAAGAACATTCTGGTTATCCCCGCCAACGGGTCGTTGCCGATGCTGTCCTGCCGGTGCTCCATGTTCCCGTTTATGAAACTGAGCGATACGGGATCCCATTCGGGGACCATCGTGATATAGTAAAGCGCTATGTCGTAGACCTCGCCCGACGCCGTTGTGCGCGTTTCGGAGGGGCTGCCCATTATCTCGTATTTGAACTTGACCCGCTGGCCGGGCGCGATCTCCTCGTGCGGCCACACGTTTTTCTCGATGTAAAGGATCGCACCGTCGTCCTGAAGCAGGTAATAATCGGTTTCTCCCTCCCCGTTGTACTCCACCGCCGAGCCGTATGCCGTTATATGGACATTCTCCTTGCCTTCGTACTTCGAGCAGGCGAATGCCGCGAACGCCATGAACGCCATCACCAACCCCCTCGATATTTGCACCGGTCCCTTCATTTCCTATTAAGATACATGCGCCTGCCGAAACGTTGCATCCGGAGCGCACTTTTTTCCCATTATTTCAATTTTATCCTCAACCCGGCCCGGAGCGAGAAATTCAGCGGGTTTTCGGTGCGGTAATTTTCCGGCTGCCTGCCCGCTTCGAAGTAGTAGTTCATGCCCGGTTCGATATAAAGGCCCACCCGTTTGACGAGCTTAACCTCGGCGCCCGCGTGTACGCCCACCGAGGGTTGCACGCCCCTCGCGTTCAGCCGGTCGCTGACCGAGCCGCTCACCACGCCCCCCACTTCCACCTTTGTCGTCCGCTTGCTCGAAACGCACATTTCAAAGAGCGCGGCGGCGCCAGCGTAAACGTCGATCCGCCCGCCGCGGACGAAATCGTACTTCACACCCACCGGCACGCCGACGTAGTGGAGCTCCTGGCTGAGGCTCGTCGTGCCGTTTATATTTCTCGACGGGTTCTCGCTTTCCGAGAACATATATGTGTACGTCGTGCCGCTCTCCAGCGACAGACGGTCGGTTATTCCCACCGTGAGGCCGACGCCCACCGAAAGCGGCATCTTATGCTTGAGTTTTACCGTGGTCACGGCCGGCGCCGACGTGGAAAATACGCCATTGGTGGTCTCGGTCACGGTAAGGTCGGACACAGCGGCGCGCACGGTACGGTTGGTAACAACCTTCTCGCTCGACGTGTTGCCGAGGTTGGATGAATACAACCCCACGCTGAAAGGCTGCGTGCGCTTTTCTTCTTTCGCCGCATTTGCCAGCATCCTTTCGATCTCCGCCCGGTCGACCCATTCGGTGAGGCGGGCGTCGTTGTCTCCGCCGGTTTTATCAGGGATTGTGACGGCCATGAAAGTCATTGGCCCCTCGTCCCACACCAACTCCGGCGTCTGCATAAATGGTTCCTTTCCCGGCAGGATCATCGGCTGCGACAATGCAAAAACGGCAGGCGGCTCCCGACGAACGATCGTCGCATCGGCGATCAGGTCTTCTATCTGCTGCCGGGTGACTATCTCGAAAGGCATATCCTGCACGGTCCCGTCCTGGGTCACAACCGGCCCGTCGCCAATATCGAACTGCCTGATACCGAACACCAGAGCACACAGCAATACGGCGACGGCAGCCGCATACCCGAAGCGCAGCCTGCGCGGACGGCGGATCGTGATCGAGGGTTTCGCAGCCGGCGCCACTGCCGTCAGCCCCTCTTCGCGGAGGGTAGCCGCGATCCTGTCCCACATATCCGGCGGCGGAGAGACCCGGGCGTCCCTGAGTTTGCTCCGCAGTTGGTTATCCAATTTATCTCTGTTCATAAAACTTCATTTTTCGTGTAGGTTCTTTCGTACGGCCCTCATCG
>QMCD01001633.1_pt1 | contig 13359 bp, 11 predicted proteins | sample 1821841 | NCBI WGS metagenome assembly QMCD01 (sample SAMN01991225, study PRJNA193472) | Termite gut metagenome, whole genome shotgun sequencing project. | isolation source: worker | host: Macrotermes natalensis | reverse complement strand
AAATTGAAAAATAAATTTTTTGTGAGCGTTCTGAATGATTAGTGTTTTCGGGCGTTTCAGAAGATTGAAAAAATAAAAAATTAGAAAAACAAAAAGAAAATTTTCGAGAAAAAACAAAAAATAATTGTCAATTATCAATTGTCAATTGTTAATTGTTCAAAGTTTTTGATGAAGAATTTTTCCGTGATCGCACACTAAAAGTCGTGATGGATATTTACTGATCATGATAAAATCGTGTGTTGCGACGAGTACTGCACGACCGATTTTAGAAATTTTCAGAAGCAGTTGAATAATTTCTTCGGATGTGTCGGGATCTAAATTTCCGGTAGGTTCATCGGCGAGAATAATATCCGGATTATTCAGCAATGCTCGTGCGATTGCAACGCTTTGTTGTTCGCCTCCGGAGAGTTGATTGGGCATCTTGTAGGCTTTTGTTTCCAAGCCTACTTTGGAGAGCACATCTTCGATTCGTTCATCAATATCTTTTTGATTTTTCCAACCGGTTGCACGCAAAACAAATTCCAAATTTTTCTGAACATTTCTGTCGAATAAAAGTTGAAAATCTTGAAACACGATTCCCAATTTTCTACGCAAGAGTGGTATTTGTTTTTCGGATATCGTTTTGAGATTAAAACCTGCGATTTCTGCCTCGCCTTCTTTCACGGGAAGGTCGGCATAGAGCGTGCGTAACAACGAGCTTTTTCCGGTTCCTGTCTTTCCGATAAGATAGACAAATTCGCCGGAGGCAACTTCAAAATTCACATCCGAAAGGATGAGGTTTTGATTTTGATAAATAGAGAGGTTCGTTGTTTTGATTATGGACATAATTTAGTGAATAGTGATTAGTGATTGTTTACCGTTTTAGCTCGTCTAAAACACGGTTGATGTTTTCTATCTGACGTTGGAGTTCTTCGATTTGCATTTGCAGGAGTGCATCGTTTTGTTGGAGTTCTTCGATTTGCGATTGTTGTTCGGTAATTTTCAGTTGTTGGTCTTGCGAAATTTTCCAAAGGATAGGAATGAATCCGATGTAGTTTAAGGAGAGTGTTCCTTTTTCAGATTCGTAAACCAAATGTGGGAAATGTTTTTTCACGTCTTGTGCCATAAATCCCCAGTATGGTCTTTTAGGTTCTTGTTTGGATGCAGAAGATTTTTGTATTCCGTTTTCGATAGTGTCATTTCCTTTAGGAGTCGCTACAGAATCTTGAAAATTGTAGTAGTAGGAGTAGGATGTTAAATCGTAAAGCGCATCGGAGAAATCACCGGAAAGTCGGAGTTTGGTATTTTTTTCGCGTTCATCGGAAGTGGAGACGAGTTCTCCTGCCGGAGTGTGAAAGGATCGAGCAAAGACTCTACCTACGTCAGGGAATGTGGGAATTGACGCAGGGTATGTGGGATGATCTCGATCAGTAGAACAATCAGAGGATCCAAAATACGCATTAGCATATTCGTCAATCAGCAGTAAGTTGTATTGGCGATCACTGCCCTGGTAGGCACCTAAATTTTTCCACTGATCGTTATTGTATTTGTCGGGGAAATAATGACCGACAACGAACCTCGGAAGGAAGGCTGATAATTTGCTGTAAGCCGTCTCATAAGCTGAACCAAGTACGATCATATTCTGTTTTGTGTTTGAGTAAGAGAGTGAAGTACTACTTCCAATCAATATCGTTCCCCTTGCGTCGTTAGAGAGCGCTGACCCTATGGTTATGGTGTAATCCTCCGTAAAAGATTGTATGTCATGTCCAATGTTAATAGATCTATAGGCTCGGGGGGTTATTTTATTTCCGATATTGATTGATTCTGTAGGATCCTTGGTTGCTCCCGTATTCGGGAAAATCCCATGTCCGATATTGATTGAACTACTGCCGCTGAAAGGATACGTTGCATGATTTCCAATCTCGGATCCAATAACAATAGCTTTAACCCCTGCAAAAGGTCTGTTTTTTGAACCGATAATGATATTGGCTGAATCTGTAACCGTATGACCGAGAGTTCCCGGATTGAGAGCATCATTGTCTTGACCAATAACTATGCTCCCGATGGTTGCTTTGTTCTCGTCGCCAAGAATAAAATTTTTGCTTCCTGCTGTTTGGTTATTTGTTCCGATAAGCGTGTTTTTTTCAGTACCCGAAACACTAATCGCATTATTCCCTCCAATCATAACGGTTGTGGGGAGACCTGTGATACTATTCACCATGCCAAGGCGATTGTATTCTCCCAAAAGTAAAGCTTGCGAATAGTCCGTAATCCAATTATTATTTCCTAAAACAAAATTATCATTAAGAGTGTAGGGTGCTATATCATGTTTGATGACATTGTCGTTTCCTATGCTGAACGAATTGTTCCCTGCGACAAGACCATTGTCGTTACTCCGAATATTATTGCCGATGGAAAATGAATTGGTTCCCTGTTTCACGGTGATATTTTTTCCTATCCCAAAATTGGATTCATTAGCAACTAAAATACTATCTCCAATTCCAAAACTATAGTCGCCACTTGCTGTGATATTACGTCCCAAACCGATAGAGTTTTGCCCTATGTTGGTGCTATTCCACCCCCCCGCTTGACTATTGCTTCCCACACGGAAAGCATTCTTTTTTCCCCACCACATTATTCCCGCAGTGTTGGCACCAAAATCGTAAGGAGGATTAAGATTTGCATCGGTTGATGTTACAACAAAATCGCCTTGTTCAACGTGAAGCCTTGCGGTTGTACTCGCCGGAAAATTACTTCCGATAACAACTGCACCTTCATTGCGGTTGCGCAGGAGTTTGCCGTCCGAAGAACGTTCCCAATCGAACGCAATAGAGTCGGCTTGGGTTCCGTTTGTGTCCAACACAATACTTGCTCCATCGCTACCCGAACGCAGAGCGAAAGATGCTGCAGTTTCCCAAACCAAAGCATTTGTGGTAGCATCGAATGAAAGAATTTGTCCGGCTGTTCCGGCAGTATTCGGAAACGTATAATCGTTGATACGTAAAGTTCCACTACTACTGATGTTCACGGTGTCCTTTACAAAAAGGGATTTGTCAATTTGTGTGATCGCAGTTCCGATTTTAAGCGTATCGTTTCCGCCCACAGATGCAGTTTGAGATACTTTCGATGTTTGTAATACATAACTGTCTTTATCGAAAAGAATCAAATGTCGATCTTCCAAGGCATCCAAATTCAAACTTTCTGCAGTGGTTGAAGTGGCGGAATGAAATGCGTATGGAACGCTGAGCAATTGAGGATTTCCTAAGTTGGTGTATCCGGTGCTTGCGATGTCGATTTCCAACTGCACATAGTGGAGTTCTTCTCCCCATTTGATGTCTTTGAAAGCCGGCGAAGACGGCAGAGGCGTTCCTGTTCCAATAACAAAATCAACCAAGCCAAGTTTGTTGCTAACACAGGTTTGTTCTTCCTGATAGGCAATAGAGAAAAGGGGTGCTTTACGAATGGAGATTTTCATCTTTATGTTTTTGTCTGCAACCACATCTCCGGCTTGGTCGCGAACAACAGCCTGATATTTGATGCCTTGCGGAACCCCGTTTTCAAACGGAACAGATGATGGTGGAGTAACTTGTGCGGAAACAAAACCGGAAACCAAAAGCAATGCGAGAAGAAGTAAACGGGTTTTCATTGTGAATATTTTTTAGCGTTCGTATAGTTTAAATTTTGACAATTTTGTGTGATTCGGAGAAATTTCGTTGAGGATCTGAAATTCTCAAAATATAGGTGGATGGTTTTAAGTTTGAAAGAAAAATTTCCAGATACTTGTCTTTGGCATTTTGTTTTTTAGAAAAGATACGTCTTCCATCAAGATTATAGACTTCAAAAGTTAGCGAAAGATTTTCGGAGAAATTCCATTCTACGGAAAACCGCGACACAAACGGATTTGGGAATACCGAAAAATGTTTTTCTTTTCCTTCTTGATCCAATCTGGAGAAGATATATGAACTCACCGCCTCTACTCCGGGCAGTGTTGAGCGTTGATGAAAACCCTGCGAGAGCATTTTTCGCGAACCGCTTAGGGTTTCAACGAGAGGTTCTCCGATCGTCCAATCTACCATATATACACCGGAACGTATCGAAGACAAGGTGTCTGTCTGTCCGGCAGGGCTGAAGACATACTGTCCTAAAACGTACGGTTGTTGCGCTTGTAAAGAAACGCAAAAAGAGGGTATAATAAAAAGCAGAAAAATGAACGACCTATTCATTTTTACAATTGAGTTAAAATTTCTATTCTGCAAAGATACAAAAAAAAATGACAATTAACAACTAACAATGGATATTTATCATTTTTTTTTGCTTTTTTTACGTAAAAACAAAAAAATTCGTAATTCGTAATTCGTAATTCGTATTTTTTTTGTATCTTTGCACCTTATATTTTTTTATAAAAACGAAAAAAACAATGACCGTTAAACAAGACAGACTAACCGAGCTTACATCGCGAGTAACCATTTCGGTTGTGGAACAAGATTATCAAACGCAAGTCAAGAAAGCCTTGACTTCGTATCAACAAAAAGCCAATATTCCGGGATTCCGTCCGGGAAAAGTGCCGTTCGGTATGATTCAAAAGATGTATGGGAAAGCCGTACTGATTGATGAAGTAAACAAACTTTTATCCGATGCGCTGAACAAACATATCGAGGATAACAAATTGGAAGTTTTAGGACAACCTCTTCCTATGGAAGATAACGACACGATCGATTTCGATCAATCGAAAGATTTTTCGTTCACATTTGAAGTTGCCGTTGCTCCTGAATTTGAGTTGGATTTATCCAAAATTAAAGTAACGGATTATCAAATTACCGTAGGCGATGCGATGGTTCAAAAATCGGTGGACAGTTTGCTCGAACGTTTCAAAGAAGACGATAAAGCTGCCGAATTGAATCAAGAGTTGTTCGACAAAGTGTTTGGCAAAGATGCAGTGAAATCTGAAAAGGAATTTCGCGAACGCATCCGCAAGGACGGAGAGAAAATGTATCAACAACAAGCTGATCGCAGATTCACGCAAGATGCGATTGATGCGGTTGTTGAAGGAACCAAATTCGATTTGCCGGATGAGTTTTTGAAACGCTGGCTGTTTGTTGCTAATCAAGATAAAAATCTTACGCAAGAACAAATCCATGCGGATTATGACCGCTACCGCAATTTGTTGAAATGGCAGTTGATTGAAGGAAAAATCATCAAGTCGCACGATATTAAAGTGGACAGAAACGATGTGAAAGAGTATTATATCAACAACGTTGTTTCGCAGTATTTCCCGATTCCGGAAGATGAAGAAGGTCGCAAACGCATCGAACAATTCGCAGAAACGATGATGCAAAACCACGAAGAAACCAAACAGGTTTACGATATGGTTTACGATCTGAAAGTGACAGAAGTTTTGCGTGCAGAGATGAAAGTTTCGAGTAAAAAAATCGACTTTGATGATTATGTAGAGATGCTGAAAAAAGAGCACGACAAAGCTAAATCGGACGATGAAAAATCTGCGGAAAAAGAAGAAAAGAAAGCGAAGAAAAAAGCAGAAAAGGAAGAGAAGAGCGCAGAGAAAGAAGATAAAAAAGTAGAAAAAGCGGAGGAGAAAGAAGAGAAGAAAGTGAGAAAACCTCGCGCTAAAAAAACGGAAGAATAAGTTATGGAAAACAGTCAAGAATTTCGCAAATATGCCGTGAAACACGCCGGCATCAGCAGTATGGCACTGCATCGTTTCGACTCTGTGATGAGTGGATATATTTCTCCTACGATTATCGAGGAGCGCACGCTGAATGTGGCGCAAATGGACGTGTTTTCGCGTTTGATGATGGAGCGTATCATCTTTTTGGGCGTTCCGATTTATGATGATGTGGCGAATATTATCCAAGCACAATTGTTGTTTTTGCAATCAACCGATGCGAACCGCGACATCAAAATTTATATCAATTCTCCCGGTGGTGCGGTGCATTCCGGATTGGGCATCTACGACACGATGCAAATCATCACTCCAAAAATCGAAACGATTTGTACGGGTATGGCTGCATCTATGGCGTCTGTGCTGTTGTGCGCAGGTGCACCCGGAAAACGCTCTGCCTTGAAACACTCGCGTGTGATGATTCATCAACCGCTCGGAGGTGCACAAGGACAAGCTTCCGACATCGAAATCACTGCTCGAGAAATCCAAAAAACCAAGAAAGAATTGTATGAAATTATTTCATTGCATTCCGGTCAACCCTACGAAAAAATCTTAGCTGATGGCGACCGCGATTTTTGGTTGAACGCCGAAGAGGCGAAGGAGTATGGAATGATCGACGAGGTTGTTACGAAAAAATAAAGATTAGAAGCATTCTTAAAAGGCTACGGCAACACCGTATAAATCACCTCCAATTTCATTTTCTTTGTTGGGTCTATGCTTGTGTTTGGACCGTAGATTTTCCCCAATGCAGGAACGGATAATCGATTACTTGTGTTGATCGAAATCGGAAAATTTTCTGCGGTTTCATCCATCAAAAGATGTTGCAAGTGGCGTGTAACGTAAATGCGGTATTCGGATTGGGTTTTGTTATACCCTCCGCCGATATAGTTGCTTTCATCAAGCAGAGATACAATGTTGTCAGATGCGATGTAGTGTTTAGCAGTTACACTTGTTGGAGGAGTGAATCCGTTTTCGTCCGACATCACGTGCATAACCAAGCACGCTTGATTGATGACAATTTCCCGTCCATTGTGCTTGGCTTTCATTGAATCCCGAAAATCACGGATGTTTTCGGCGAGTTCCACACGAAAATAGGAGCCGAAAAACGATTGCAGGAACACGTTTTCATCTCCAAGTGTTTTGTCTTCTTCTTCAATGAGCGTATCTTTCTCTATGATGTTCCACGCCGTGCTTTCGTTTTGTGCGGTTGAGTGATCAACGTTGATATAGTTATACGTCATACTTCCGGGGAAATCCAAAGCAAAAACTTTTGTCATAGAAACAGTGTCGTTGCTGTAATACACGGTAAGCATCGGATTGTTCGTGTAAAAATCGAAGTAAAGGATATTTCCGTTTCTACTTGTTAAGGGTTCTGCCTCTATATATATCCCGGGGATTCTACGCATAAAAGCGTTTTCATATCCACCTTCTGCTATACGTTCACGGCTTGCATTCAACAATTCTTTCGCATAATCGTGGCTTATCGGAATTTGCAGTGTGGGATTGGCGATCATAGCGGTAGAATCGTCGGGATCAGGGATAGAATCAAGAAGATCATTGGGATCGAAATTCCAATATCCGTCGATGGTAGAGCCATGATTATCTCCAATAATATCGCCTTCACGATTGCGGTCTTGATTGTTGTAATAGTATCTACTTGCTGTTTCGCTGTCGATGCTGTCATAATCTCCTTTCAGAAGTTTTCGAACGCGGATATTCATTCTGTTCAGAGGGAGATTTTCTTCAAAGGGATATGCACTTTGATACGACAAATACATAAGTGCGGAATCGACTTTCCAGCCGTCTTTCAATTCGCCACGCTCATCGATGCATTGTACCGTATCATCTGGATTATTTTCGTAGAGTTGTGTAATGATATTTGCAGTTACTGTTCCGAAATCCGAATGATAGTAGCTTCCTAATGCGTAGCTCACTAATGCGCTTGTTACAGAAGAGTCGTCCAAAACCGTGTAGGCACGCAGTTTCAAGCAGTCTATAGAATCGGAACTTACTCGATAGCCGTCAATCCATTCATCATCGGGCTGAAGATCTCCACCGATAACGGAGGCTAAATCTTTTTTGCAAGATTGTGCTGAAAAGGCAAGAATAACGATGCTTACAGCAATATAAAGAAGATGTTTTCTGTTCATAAAAAGATTGATTTTTCCGAAAAAAATCCGATTTATTTTGCGAGAATTTTGGTATAAAATTTGGTGCAATCGGAGTAAAACGTTTCTTCGGTTTTACGTGTCATTATAGGTGTTTTCGTGCGTTTGATATGGGCGAGCAGTTCCGGTTCAACGCCTTCTTCGGCGATGATGACTCCATCGGCTAAATCAATGGCAGCTTTCATCAGTGTGATGTATGTAACATCGCCTTCGTAGCGCACCAAATCTTTCACAGGCATTTTGTCGAATTTTAGTTTGTCGACCAGCTTTTTGTTGATTTTTCCCTTAAATTCTTCGTTGTAGAGTGAGAAAATAATTTTTGTATCTTTGTATGCCGGATGATTTTTGTAGTATCTCCGAATATACAGTGGCAGTAGGGCTCCCATCCATCCGCTACAATGAATAAGGTCGGGTGTCCAACTCAATTTCATTGCTGTTTCAACAACTCCACGTCCGAAGAAAATGAGCTTTGTATCTGTGTCGTCGTAGGGTTTTCCACTGCGATCCAAATGTCCTTTTCGTGCAAAGAAATCTTCATTGTCGATAAAGTAGATTTGCATTTTTGCATCCAAAAGCGAAGCTACTTTCACAACCAAAGGGCAGTCAACATCGTTGATAACAATGTTCATCCCGGAGAGTCGAATCACTTCGTGGAGTTGGTTTTTACGTTCACTAACGGTTCCATACTTTGGAACGAAAACACGAACATCGTGCTTGTGTTCTTGTGAGAACTGCGGCAATTGTCGTGCAGTCAGTGCTAATGGGGTTTCCTCAGTATAAGGACACATCTCCTGATTTACGTACAAAATCTTTGGTTTTTCCATCCGATAGAGCAAATTTTTTGCAAAGATACGAAAAAAAAACGAAATGGGCACATATTTCGTTTTTTTGGCGTTTTACTGCATTTATTTGGGGTTGTCCACAAAAGCTTGAAATTTCTTGTCAATCTCTTCCATAGAAATCCCCAGCCATTTCATTTTTCGAAACACATTCGGAAGATCTTTGTTGAGAAATTCGTTGCGGTAAATCTCTCGAACACGTTGCAATCCTTTGCTTTCAACGAAATAGCCAACTCCACGCTTTTGGAAAATAATTTGCTTATTTTCTAAAAATTCAAATGTTTTCACAATCGTGTTCGGATTGATCTCTAAAGTTACGCTCAATTCGCGTACCGATGGAATGCGTTCTTCGCTTTTCCAAACGCCTTGCAAAACGCGTTCACAGATGTAATCCGCAATTTGCAAATAGATAGGTTTATCATTTTTGTAGTCCATAACGTTTAGATTTGAGTTCGTGGAAATTTAATAAAGGCAGCTGCCCAAAGCAATATCACAATCACATACGATCTTATTATACCGTTGAAATTATGTGCAAAGACAAATCTTTCGATAAATTTAATGAACGAATAGTCGCCGAAAACACGATTGATAAAGAGAAAGCCGATAACAAATGCAGTAACTGTCAACACTGTTTTCGCGATTTTCTGTTTTCTAAACCAAAACACACCCCAAAAAGCAATGGATTGAACGCAGATGGCAGGTAACCAATATCCGGTTAAAATATTGTCGAAATTTACTATACTCCAATTGATTGGAACACCCATCAAATCGCCGATTCCGGAAATCAGCAAAGAAAATACAAACAGATTGAATGGTACTATAATCGCACATTGCACAAATGCGGATATAAACTTTTCAAACTGCGATGCAGGCAACATCGCATAAGTTAGGCTTTTCGTGGGATGATACAAGAAGTTGTACAGAACAAAAGGCACAACGTAGAGCAGGAGTCCAAACGCACCTCCCGATCGAATAGGGCTTGTGCCACGCATAAGTTCACCCATGGCAGTCACAACATTCGTGTCGTCAGATATTGACATTGTGTTTTGCATCGCGGTTATTGCGAAAGAACGTGTCGTCATTGAAATCAATAAATCCAACAAGGTCAATCCCAAAAAGATAAGATAGGCTTTTTGATGCAGGCGAAATTCCATTTGGAGTACTTTCGCAAAACGGTTTATATTAAATATAGGTTTCATAGTGCAGGTTTATTTTTGGATGAATAATGTTTTGAATAGATTTTTGTTGATGACGGTAGCGTTGAACAGTTGCTCAATGTTCACTTTGGTTTCAACACCGTCTGTATTTGGCTCCACACAAGCGAATCCGCCTATTGTAGGCTCTGAATACAGGGCAGTTTCGGAGGGTGTTTCTTTTATCACGAATTTCAATTTTTGCGCAATTTCATCAATCGAATTGTTGAGCAAAACCTGATTGTGTTCCAAAATAATAATCGGGTCGATCAGATTTTCCAAATCACGCACTTGATGTGTGGAAATGACAACGGTTTTTTGGTCGCTCATCGCCTTTGCCATCAATTGTCGGAAGATGGTTTTTGATGGAATATCTAAACCGTTTGTAGGTTCGTCCATTAACAACAAATCGGTGTTTGTTGCCAATCCGAAGGCAATCAGCCATTTTTTTTGCTGACCGTGCGAAAATTCGGAGAGTTTTTGCGCTTCGGAAAGTCCAAATTCCTTCACGTATTCTGCCAATTTTTCGTGGTCGAATTTCGGATAAAAGGGTGCATACATTTCTACGTATCCACGCATTTTGATTTTCGGCAACGTGTAGGTTTCCGGCAGGAAATAGATTTTTTCCAACATACGCGGGTCGCGTTCTTTCGGCGTAAAATTCAGTACCGAACACTGTCCGCCGGTAGGGAATAATAATCCCGAAATTAATTTAAGCAGCGTGGTTTTTCCTACGCCGTTTTCGCCGAGCAAGCCGTAGATGTTGCCCGGTTGCAGTTCCATATTCACACCCGAATAGATCGGTCGAGTGCTTTTGTAATGGAAGCTAAGGTTTTGAATTTTAATCATATAAATTATTTTTATAGGATGTTAGCGTGTCAGCGCATTAGTGTATTAGTAAACTATCACACTGCAAAGATACAAAAATATCTTGATATAACCAAATTTTTTTGCAACCTTTTCATTTTTTCGCATCAATATGTTTGTAAAGAATGAAAATATCGTAAAAACAAAATTAAAAACTCCAAATGATGAAAACTATTTGTAAATTTATTTTATTCGTTGTATGTGTATGCCCTGCGATTCTTGTGGCACAACCTATTGGAAACATTCGTGGTGTTGTTACCGACGCTGCATCGGGGCAACCGTTGCCTTTTGTTACGGTGGTAGCACTGAACACGCATCCGCTCATCGGCGCAACAACCGATGAAGAGGGGAAATTCCGTTTGAACAATCTGCCCGTTGGACGCTACGACATTCAAAGCAGTTTTATGGGCTACGAACCTGTCGTATTTAAGGAAATTATGGTAACTTCAAGCAAGGAAGTTGTCTTGGAGATGGCTATGCGTGAAAACGTTCAGCAGTTGGCAGACGTGGTTATTCGTGCCAAAATAAATAAAGAAAATGCAATGAACCCGATGGCACTGACGGGGCGTATGCTCAGCGTGGAAGAGGCAAATCGCTATGCCGGTGGTTTCGACGACCCCGGACGTTTGGTTACCGCTTTCGCAGGTGTGGCGGGAAGTACGAGCAGCAACAGCGTTTCTGTTCGCGGCAACGCTCCTCAATTTCTTTCGTGGAGATTGGAGGGTGTGGAAGTTGTTAATCCTACGCACTTCTCGGATATGACCGGAATAGGCGGAGGCATACTTACTGCTTTCAGTTCGCAAACGCTGGGCAACTCCGACTTTTTCACGGGCGCATTCCCCGCAGAATACGGCAATGCCTTGGCGGGCGTGTTCGATATGCAGTTGCGCAACGGTAATAATCAAGAATATGAACACACCGTATCGTTCGGTTCGCTGGGTATAGAGGCTGCTTCCGAAGGTCCGATAGGCAAAAATGGTGCCTCATATCTGTTCAATTATCGCTACTCGTCGATGGCACTTGCAGCCGACCTTTTCCCCGAACTTTTGAGCAATGCAGCGGGAATGCGATACCAAGACCTTTCTTTCAAATTGCATTTTCCTACAAAAAAGGCAGGCACTTTTTCCGTATGGGGCGTTGGGCTGAAAGATCGCTATAAAGAGGGTGGCGACACTGACACCACCACGTGGGACGACCTCTACGGATTTGAGGGCGTTTTCAAGCAATCGAAAGCTATGGGCGGCATTGGACATAAAATTCTTATAGGCGACCGCTCGTACCTCAAAAGTTCGATGGCTGCCATCTGCACGCAAAACGATATTTTTAGTGAGGATATGTTCCGCGACGGAAGTCGAAAAACTTCCTCCGATATGGAAAATACGAATTGGAACTTGACCCTTGAAACTTATCTCAACACCAAATTCAGTGCATCGCATACTAACCGCACAGGCATAAGTGCAACAGGATTGTTCTACGACTTGGATTATTGGGGCTCAACGGGCCTGCGCACCGGAGCTTTGGGCGATATGGTACATTACGCTAAAGGTAACGGTAACACGGCGGCATTCTCCGCTTTCAGCCAGTCGCAATTCCGCATAGGCAACGACCTTACGGCAAACGTGGGTTTGCACGGAACCTATTTTAATCTGAATGGAAAATCCGCTATAGAGCCTCGTGCGAGCGTTCGCTATCAAATGTTGCCCAAACACGCGCTATCATTGTCTTACGGAAAACACAGCCGTCGTGAAAACACGGATTATTACTTCGTGCAAACCGAAGCAACAGGCGATGAATTTGTGAACGAAAACTTGGATTTCGCAAAAGCACACCACATTGTCTTATCCTATGATTGGTCAATTTCCGAGCACCTGCGTTTCAAAGCAGAGCCGTATTTTCAACATCTCTACGATGTTCCGGTGGAGGCGGGAACATCTATGTCGATGATTAACTACCGTGATTTTTGGATGATGACACCCTTAGTGAATGGAGGCAAGGGCAAGAACTACGGTATCGACCTCACATTGGAGCGTTATTTGCACAACGGCTGGTATTACCTGTTCACTGCCTCATTGTTTGAAAGTCGCTACACCGGTGGCGATGGCGTATGGCGCAACACACGCCTCAATCGCAACTATGTGGTCAACGCTTTGGGCGGAAAAGAGTGGAAACTGAACGACAGAAGCATTCTCAGCGTGAACCTTCGCTTTGCCTTGTTGGGAGGCGAACGCTACATACCTATTGACGAGGCGGCAACGACAGCAGCACACGATATTGTGTTTGATGAAACACGTGCTTTCGATGCACAACTCGACCCGCAGTTTCTTGCACACTTCACGGTTGGCTACAAAATCAACCGCAAGAAATTAGCACACACGTTTTCTCTACAAATGATTAACGTTACCGGTGCCGAGGATTTCAATGGTTACCGCTACAATAGTTTGACCAACACTGCCGAAAAAATGCTGGGTGCTATTTCTATACCGGGCATTAGTTATAAAATAGAATTTTAGGATTATTGTATTTTTTTCATACCTTTGCTGTAACTTTTTCAGGATCTTTTTCGTCATACATAATCAGAAATAAAATAAAACAAAGATATATGAAGAAATTTCTTTTTCTTGCAGTTCTCTGCA
>QMCD01003927.1_pt1 | contig 13360 bp, 10 predicted proteins | sample 1821841 | NCBI WGS metagenome assembly QMCD01 (sample SAMN01991225, study PRJNA193472) | Termite gut metagenome, whole genome shotgun sequencing project. | isolation source: worker | host: Macrotermes natalensis | reverse complement strand
GGGCCTTGAGATCGTCGATGGGATCGTCGGTGGTGCACAGGCCCACCACATTAAAGCGCTCTATCAGGCCGCGCGCCGAAAAACCGGGCTGGTCGAGCATGGAATTCGCCTTTTCCCAAATGGCCGGAGCCGTCTTGGAATTGAGCGTATCGTAGATGCCGAAAACGCGCTGAAGCTCCAAATGCGTCCAGTGCAGCAACGGGTTGCCTGCCGCGCGCTCCAACATTTTGGCATGGTCAAGAATGGACTGCATCGTCGACGGGTAGGCCACGTTGAAGACATGATCGTAGACCTTGCGGCCTTCCACCTCACTTTCACGAAGTCCCTCGGCCAGCCGTCGCATGGTCAGGGCATTGGAGCCGAAGCCGTGCAGTAAAATGACCGCGTTGCCCGTCATCGGCAGCAGCCCCTCTTCGACTTGAATTTCATCAAGTTTTTTGCGACACTCTTCAAACGAGCCGATACTTCTCAGCCGAGATTCGCTGTCGAGGAGACGGAAATGCTTCGTGAGAGCATTTTCTTGAATGTGGTAGCCATGAAAAAAGAGCACGTCGCCCCAAAACCAAATTCCGCCGGCGGTACGCGGGGCCATTCTTTCGTCCAGCTCGAAATTCTGCTGGGCAGGAAGCACCTTGGGCAAAAAGAGTAGGAAAATGATAAGGAAAACGCGGGGCATGGGATGAGTCGGAAGAAAAGGACAGGAAAACGCGGTGAAGGAACAACAGGCCATCTTACCATACCCCGGTAGGAAGCCAAGGCGTGAAAAAACTCAGTAGACTACCTCAATGGCCGCCGTGGCCTGTATGCCATCCAAAACCTCTCGAATCTCCGAATCGACTTCGTCGGCGTTCATAAACTCAATCAACTCGCAAAACCTTGCTTTTTGTGCCACGGCATCGACTCTTCCGATCATTTCATAATAATTCTCGATAACCGGTTTGAGCACTTCGTCGCTCGCTTTTAAGTCGTGCGACCACAACGTGTCGGCTTTTTTCAACGTCTTCATTGATTGTTCGACCTTGGCGATGGCCTCCCGCATCTTCTGTTCCCGGAAGTCCTGTTGTTCAATATGCTCATTACGCAACAAGGTGTTGATCACTTGGGGGTCGGTTTTTCCTCGCGCCCACCTCACAAGAACGTCTTCCGTACAAAAATAGTTTTCGATTTCCTTGCGTTTCAAGGAGTATGCATGCAGTCCATTATCGTTTCTCAGTTCATTGGGAATGTTATCGAACAAGGCGTATCCAATCAAATCCGCTTTTGCTTCACGCAAAGCAAAAAAATGCTTCCTCGCCAATTCCGGCACATTGCTTCCTATCGGATGAAAAAACACTTGATCCAGCGAGTGGTTGACGGGATGGTCCAGCAAACGTGCAAACCCACGCAGCATATCCAAGTCGGTTGAGCCTTCCAAATAAAGCACCCAACCTTTTTGTTCGGCAAGCAGATATTGATCCCACCCATACTCGGAAAGCGATTTTATCAGTTGGCTTTGCTGGCTTTTATTATTCAGGGGATGAGGTTTGCCAAGAAAGGCAACAACCGTGTCTTTTTCCGCCGATTCATTGAGCAAAACTTCTGAATGCGTCGCCACGATCACTTGGCCTTGTTGCTCTTTTGCAACTTCCTTAATGACCTCGTAAATCTGTCTTTGTCGCAAAATTTCTAAGTGGGCATCCGGCTCATCAAGAAGAATGATGGCTCCTGGATGCAAGTACAGAAATGCGAGAATCAAAAGCGTCTGCTGAAAGCCGCGACCAGCGGATGATAGTTCCAATTTGTTTGCGTTTCCTGTGTCCCTTTGATCGTGGTAGTACATAGAGATTTTTCCCCACTCATCATCCGTTGGCGGATGAATTTTTATTCCAAACAATCTCTGGATACTTTGAACCAAATTGTCCCATTGTGGAGCATCTGATTCATCCTGATAAAGCCGAAGACACAAATTCCGTAACACTTGCCCTGTCTGACCTTCACCGATTCTGCGGTCAACCGTTCCCGGTTGCAACACGATTTCTTCCGGTTCCAAACCCGACATCGGAGGCAGAAAGGCCATGTGCAGGTTATTCAGCATTGCCCGCTCGCTATCCGATATTTTCCATAAAATATTATCTTCATTGGAGGTCGGTCGGCAATAAAATGACTCGGTGTTGGCATAATCGAACTCCAAACCACAAGTCCAAGGCTGACCATCAAACATACCATCGACAGTGATCGTTATGCGAACATTTTCGGTTTTTTGCTGCTTTTTCTCGTTAGTTGATCCGATGCGAACTCTTTGCTTTTTCCACAAATACTTCGCATCGGACATCGGGACAGCAACCAAATCTCGCCGGTTGATCGTCACGCCCACCCGTTTTTTCGCCCTGGATTCTTCGGATCGCTTGGACATCCATGCGTGCAGGCCAGTTTCCCAAAGCGACAACGCTTGCAAGGCCGTGGTTTTGCCGGAGTTATTCGGCCCGACAAAGACCACGGAATGGTCCAATTCCAACGTGCAATCAGCAAGCCCCTTGAAATTTTCGATGGCAATTCTGGTGAGCATGGCTTTTATTGGGCTTTCAATCTCCGTGCAATTTCCGCGACATGCCGCCCTTGGAATCGGGCGATGTTCAGTTCGTTTTCCGAAGGCAGACGCTTGCCATCGTTGCCCGCCAAGGTCGTCGCACCGTAGGGCGAGCCGCCGGTGATCTCGTCCATGTTCTCCAAGCCGGGCGCGGAATACGGGACGCCGACAAGCACCATGCCATGATGAAGCAGGGTCGTATGAAAACTGATCTGCGTGGTTTCTTGACCGCCGTGTTGCGATCCCGTCGATACGAAAACGCTGCCGACTTTACCGATCAATTTCCCCTGCGCCCAAAGCCCGCCAGTTTGGTCGAGAAAATTCCGCATCTGTGCCGCCATGTTGCCAAACCGTGTCGGCGCGCCGAAAATGACGGCATCCGAAGTAGCGAGCACATCATTGGTGGCCTGCGGAACGTGGGCAAACGCTGATCGGGCAGCCGCCGCGCCGGAGCGTTCGAGAGCCTCGTCGGGCACAAGTTCAGGCACTTGGTAGAGTGCCACCTCGATATCGGGCACGGCTCCGGCCCCCTCCGCAACGGCCTTGGCCATTCGGTAGACATGGCCGTACATGCTGTAAAAAACAACGCTAACTTTGGTACTCATGGAAAGCTCCTTTATTCTGCGTCAGACAGGGGATAGATTGGTCGTTTTTTCCCTCATGTACACTTGCAACACCGACCACGCGCCGGGTATATCTTGTGCCACCGGCCTAAGCACCCATTGTATTAAAAATTCAGATAAAAATCAACATGCCCCATTGCTTTTCCGGCTTTTTCCCTGTAGAATGGCCAGCAGTATATCCGAGCAGCGATTGCTACAAATCTTAGTAAGTAACTTTCGTTGCGTGAGGCTCCGTCTTTTAAGCGTCCTCGGCACATCCCTGCGATGTGCCTTTTTTGTTTCTTGGCTTGGCTTTTCTCCAAAACGCTCTTTTTCTGTTGTCAATTTTTTGCAATGGGCTAAAATAGGACGTTAAGGAATCTTTCTAAGCGGAGAATGCGTTCGCCGTAACATTCTACTGTAACCCTTTCAATACTATGGACTTCGGATACTACCCCGGCTGCGCGCTGCACGGTTCTTCTTACGATTACGAAACCTCGGTCAGGGCCTGCATGGCCAAACTCGGCATCGAGCTGCGTGAACTGGACGACTGGCTCTGCTGCGGTGCCACGGCAGCCCACAACATGAACAAGAAATTGGCTAAAGCCTTTCCAGCACGTAACTTGGCCATCGCCGAACGTGACGGCCTGCCGAACATTTTCGCGCCCTGCCCGATGTGTTCGATGGAACTCATCAAGGTGGGAAACGAACTCCGAAAATCGTCCAGTTTGCAAGCGGAAATGTCGGAAATTGTCGAGGACAACGTCACCGGCCAAACGGAAATTATCAATCTCATCCAAGTTTTCCAGCAGATTGGCACGGAAAAACTCTTGGAAAAGGCGGTCAATAAACTCGAAAAATACAAACCGGCCTGCTATTACGGCTGCCTTTTGACCCGTCCGCCGGAGGATTTGCGTTTTGATGACTGCGAGCAGCCGACATCAATGGAAAATTTACTGCGAGACCTAGGTGCGAATCCGGTGGACGACTGGAATTTCAAGACGGAGTGCTGCGGGGCGGGCCTAACCTTGGCCGGTTCGGACATTGTGACGGGCTTGTCGCATAAAATTCTGGACAACGCAAAACGGCATGGGGCGAATTGCATGGTGGTGGCCTGCCCGATGTGCCATGTCAATTTGGACATGAAGCAAGGGGCGATTGAAAAGCGTTTCGGCGAAAAAATCGGCCTGCCGGTGTACTATCTGTCGGACCTGGTAGGCATCGCACTGGGCATTTCGGAGAAAGAACTCTGCATCGACAAGCACTTTGTCAGAAATGCTGTGTGAAATCGCTGTAATCGGAGCCGGAAATGGCATTTTCGGATGAAACGGGAATGGGATGATGACTTTGGAACAGTACACAAATGCGCATATTGATGCTGGTAATCTGTTGGTCCGTATTCTGTCTCTTTGTGGTGACGCTCCTTTGGATATTGTGTGATTGGAGCGATTCCTATGCTGGATTTTACAAAACGCTGGCAATCCCCGATTGACTTGATGCCATGACAACGAATTTGAATCGAATCACGTCCAACCCGGCGGCGATGGCTGGCAAGCCTCGCATCCTCGGAATGCGGGTGTGAAACGCCAAGCAAGCCGTTTTTCCCCTCTCCTGCCGGGAGCACCGTGGCTGACGGGTTAGGGTGAGGGGGCAGGAATTATGAAGACGGAATGAAACAAAAACAACAGCCGGAAAGGAGCGCAGCGCATTGACGGAATCAAGCCAATGTACAGATCGACCGCGAAAATTCACGCTCCCAATAGAATTCTATTTGGGGACAGCAATCGGATTTCTCCTTGCATCGCTCATGCTCAATGCTTCACACGGCTGGCTTTCGGGCCTGTACCCCATTCCCGTGGCAAGCATGATGTTCGTTGGATTTGTTGCGGGAATTATCAGGCAACGAATTTTTCTGAATCAATCACTTTCACAAAATTATCGTCGATTTCGGCGTATCCTATTTCTGTGCGTGATTTGGCCTCTTTGCGCTTTGGGGCCTTATGTTGGAATGAAAACTTATTACTATGTCCAAGCTGTTTCCGTGCCTCTTCCACCGGGTTGGGTACGGACATCGGTTCAAACGACAGTGCTCGGCTGGGACAACGGTTCGGGGTTCGGTATCAGAATTGAAGGGCATGGAGAAAATAAAGCAATACAATTTTATCGAGATCATTTTGAAAAAGACGGGTGGATTGGACAAAGCACCGGTAAGCCTACCTTTGCAGGAAGTAAAGGCGTTGAATTCATTTACTATCGTCCACAAAATAAATCGGGAGTTCGTTTCGGAATAGCGGACTGGGGCTTTGGATATGTCAAAGAATACGGCAGAAAAATGGGATACCCTATCGAATACAAACCCGGCCAAAAACGGATCATCTATTTATACGGCCACTAACCGTCAATACGGCGATTGAAAAGGATTTCTGTCGCCTCCTTTCCAACTTTTGTTTCAAAAAATAAGAAGTAATTCTCCACTCTCCATTCTCAATTAAAATGAAAATCGGCGTCTTTACTTGTTGGTGCGGCGAGAACATCGCCCGGACGGTCGGTCGACTGCGAAAAGGTCGCCCATGAGATTGCAACCCTGCCCGGCGTCGTCTGCTCGATGTCGTACAAATATATGTGCTCCGAGCCGGGCCAGCAGTTGCCGTATTGGAGAAATACAGTGCAAAAAATCAAGGAACTCGGCCTCACGGCGGTCGTCGTGGCCTCCTGCTCGCCGCACATGCACCTGAAAACGTTCAGAAAAGCCGTCGAACTGGCCGGCGTGAATCCCTACCTCGTCGAGATGGCCATTTGAAGCATATTTGGACTTATATTTTCGTTCTTAATTTCGATGACTAATAACTTGTTGATACAACCAAATTATACTGAAACGGGTAAGGTTTCAGATGCGACCCTGCGGAATTGGAGCCGATTGGGAGTGTCCGATAAAGAGCAAAGTAATCGCTTGACTTCCAGAGCCAACAAACGGCATTCTCAGAAGATTTTTTCACCGGGCGAGTATGTGGCGGATAAATCCGATCTGGTTTTCATTAACGAAATTGTTGCTTTTTCACAGAATAATCACTTAGATATTGCCTCGACACTTTTCCTGTCCGCAATGTGTAATGAGGGATTGGTGGATCACCCCGTATATGCTCGTGAAATGCTGGACTGGGAAAAGGAAATCCCAAAACGGCACCTGCGACACTCTGATTGGTTTACCGATCATGTTCCGCCGAACGCTCAAGGTGATTTTCTCGGTTTGTTGTATCAGTCATTGCTTGCCGAAGGAATAAAGGCGAAAATGGGGTCTTACTACACGCCGCGATGTGTTTCAAAAGAAATGGTTGCTGAAACGTGTTCAAAGCAAAGTTTCGTTTTGGACCCGGCGTGCGGAACAGGGCAATTTCTCCTTGAAGCAGCAAATGTCGTCGATAGACCGGAACAGTTGTACGGGATTGATTCCGATCCTATTGCCGTGCGGATATGCCGAATCAATCTCATAAAAAAATTTTCTGACACAATTTTTGAACCGCATATTTATTGCGCTGACACTTTGTTGGATTTCGGTGAAAAATCCTTGTTTGAGGAATCCAATCAAGACGTTCCGACCAACTTTTTTGATCTCGTCATTACGAACCCACCGTGGGGAGGGCATTGGGAAAAGCAACAGAAAACCGAGTTGGCGAAAAAGTTTCCACAAATTTCGTCGGGCGAGTCGTTTGCCTATTTTCTCATTCAAGCCATGAAATTTACAAAAAAGAGCGGCACAATTTCGTTTCTGTTGCCGGAGGCCTTTTTGAATATCAAAGTTCATTCGGACATAAGAAATTATTTACTCGACACGGCGACCATAAAAACTATAAAACCACTGAGACGTTTGTTCGCCGGGGTTTTTTCTCCCGTGGTTCGGCTTGATGTTGTCAAAGATAAAGCGAAACGCAAGCAGAACACCGAGACGGTTTTTTCTATTTTCCAAAATACTCGTGATCGTGAACTGCTGGAGAAAATCGATCAAAAACCATCCTTGAGTTTGAAGGGACAAGCGAAATTTGCTCTAGGAATTGTCACTGGAAATAATGAAAAGCATGTTCTGAAAACGAAACATCCCAAAAGTGAACCAATTTTCCGAGGAAAAAATGTGCAGGCATTTCGTCTGCAACCAACCTTTGAATACATCATTTTTCAGCCAGATCAATACCAGCAGGTCGCACCGGAAGAATTGTATCGGGCAAAAGAAAAATTGATCTATAAATTCATCTCCCAAGATTTGGTGTTTGCCTACGACGACAAGCAATGTTTGACGCTCAACAGTGCGAATACTTTGATACCGGAGATACCAAATTATCCGGCGAAAGTTCTGTGCGCCGTACTGAACTCGAATATTTTACGTTTTTATTATCGTAAAAAATATAATGCCCTCAAGGTTCTTCGAGGAGATTTGGAATCACTTCCCATTCCGAATTTGTCAGAGAAAAAACAATTGGCCATTCTTTCCGCTGTCGAATGTGTCCTCAAGGGAACCGCGAAAGATGCCCTCAGCGAAACCAATGATATTCTGGGGAAACACTACAAATTAACCCCTGAAGAAATCAGCTATATCAATGATTACATAGAGAACAACTGAACGACAATGGAAGAACTCAGAAAAAAATTTGATTCGCTTATCGAATCGCTTGGAAAAAAAGACCATCAGGAATTGAAGACTCGATTGGACAATCTCGTATCGGTCTATCCTTTCAATGAGTATGAGTTTATCATCTCCACATTGCTAGGCTTGCACAAATTGTCTCTCGACGAATACTACCAAATTCGCGATGAGTATTTGGATCGGAATATGTTTTTGTACATATTCGAGATTTCTGCACCACGGGGATTTGGTGAACAGTGGGCACAGGGACATCTGAAAGAACTGCTTCCCGCTCTGCAACGGCCCAGCAAGCAAATTGATCCCGATTATTCCGGACAGTATGACTTTCTGCTTGAATTGAAGAATGGACAACACGTTCGGATCGAAGTCAAGGCATCAAGAGCCGTTGATTTTGATGAGGAAGCACCGCTATACGTCAGGGCGTTGCCGTTTCATTCGGAAAAACGGTTTGATATGAATTTCCAACAGATGAAGCCCGGTTGTTGCGATGTTTTTATTTGGGTTGCCGTTTGGTGAGACCAGATTCGGTATTGGATTCTTTCCTCAAAAGAAGTCGAAACAAATAAGCATTATTCCAAAGGACAGCACCGTGGCAATACGGGCGAGGGACAATTGCATATTCGTTGGGACAACATCAAGGACTTTGATCGATACCTTGTCCCATCGGATAAATTACGCGAAAAAATCGTTGAAGCGTTTCAACGACAAAATAAAATCAAATAATAACCCTTACAGCAAGGTTACACACCCATGAAAATCGGCGTTTTTACCTGTTGGTGCGGCGAGAACATCGCCCGGACGGTCGACTGCGAGGCGGTCGCCGCGAAAATCGCAACTCTGCCCGGCGTCGCCTGCTCAATGTCGTACAAATATATGTGCTCCGAGCCGGGCCAGCAATTGATTTTGCAAAAAATCAAAGAATTGGGCCTCACGGCGGTCGTCGTGGCCTCCTGCTCGCCGCACATGCACCTGAAAACGTTCAGAAAAGCCGTCGAGCTAGCCGGCGTGAATCCCTACCTCGTCGAGATGGCCAACATCCGCGAGCACTGCTCTTGGGTGCATCCGAACAAGGAAGAAGGCACTGCCAAGGCCATCGAGCTGATTCGCATGGCCGTCGAGAAAGTGAAACACAATCATGCTCTCGTGCCCATCGAAGTTCCCGTCACGAAAAGGGCACTCGTTATCGGCAGCGGCGTGGCCGGCATTCAGGCTGCCCTCGACATCGCCGCGTCGGGCAACGAAGTCGTGCTTGTCGAAAAAGAACCGTCCGTCGGCGGAAAAATGGCCGGTCTTTCCGAAACATTTCCCACGCTCGACTGCTCGCAGTGCATTTTGACGCCGCGCATGGTCGAAGTCGGCCAGCATCCGAACATCAAGTTGATGACCTGGTCGGAAGTGGCAGCCGTCGATGGTTACGTCGGCAATTTCAAAGTGACAATAAGAAAAAAAGCCCGGTATGTCGACATGACGAAATGCACCGGCTGCGGGGCGTGCTGGCAAAAATGTCCGAAAAAGAAAATTCCGAACGATTTCGACTTCGGCCTGGGAAATCGCACGGCCATTTACATTCCGTTCCCCCAGGCCGTGCCGTCGAAACCGGTGATCGATGCGGAAAATTGCACGAAATTGCTGACGGGAAAATGCGGCGTCTGCCAGAAAGTTTGCGTGGCCGGGGCAGTCAATTACGAGGACAAGGACGAAATCGTCACGGAAGAAGTCGGCGCGATTGTCGTCGCGACCGGCTATCAACTGTACAGCATCGACAAAAAGCCGGAGGACGATCCGCAGAGCGGTTACGGCGAGTATGGTTACGGAAAATACCCCGACGTGATCGATGGCCTACAATTTGAACGTCTGATTTCCGCTTCCGGCCCGCATAACGGCGAACCCAAGCGGCCTTCCGACGGCAAAATTCCGCAACGCATTGTGTTCATCAAATGCGTGGGCAGCCGCGATAATGCGAAGGGCATCAATTATTGCTCGAAAATTTGCTGCATGTACACGGCCAAACACACGATGCTCTACAAACACAAAGTGCATGACGGCGAGGCCCACGTTTTTTACATGGACATCCGCAGCGGCGGCAAAAAATACGACGAATTTGTGCGGCGTGCGATTGAGCAGGACGGCGCGATTTATCACCGGGGCCGTGTTTCAAAAATTACTCAGGAATTCCGTGACGTCACAAAAGACGCGAACGGAAATCTTGTACAGAAAGACCCTTATTATGTGGTGCGCGGTTTTGACACGCTTTCCGGTATGCCTGTCACTGTCGAAGCGGACATGGTGGTACTGGCTTCGGCGATGTGTGCGACGGACGGTTCGGAAAATTTGGCACAAAAACTCGGCGTGGGCTACGACGAGTACGGATTTTTGACGGAATCGCATCCGAAGCTCCGGCCCGTGGAAACGAACTCGGCGGGCGTGTTCGTCTGCGGTGCGTGCCAGGCCCCGAAAGACATTCCCGAGGCGGTTGCGCAGGCTTCGGCGGCGGCAGGCAAGGTGATGATTATGTTATCGCAACCGAAATTGACCCGTGACCCGGAAATTGCGAAGGTGGACGAAATGCGCTGTGTGGCCTGCGGTGCCTGCGTGCGGACCTGCCCGTACAAGGCGATTAAACGCATGGAAATTTTAGATCGTAACGGCAATCTGGTGAAAATGACGGCTCGCGTGAATCCGGGCCTCTGCATGGGCTGCGGCACCTGCGTGGCGGTCTGCCCGTCGAAGTGCATCGACCTCGAAGGCTTCACGGAGCAGCAGATTTATGCGCAGGTGGAGAGTTTGGGACAATAGTGTATACAGGGCCGTATTGAGTTATTGTAATTGTTTCGATTCACAACTCTTATGAAAGGAGAATGTTATGTTGAAAGAACAAACCGCCGTACAGAATGCGTCATGGGAACAAGATGCTGCTCTTATCAAACCACAGACCTGCCTGAATTTAACGTACCGGACCGCCAGTATTGACAACTGGTTTGAGAATCGAGATACTCATGTGCTCATCTCCTGTCGAGGCATGGGCAAGACGCAGCTTTTGAAGGCGAAAAGATATTATCGCGAAACAGAGCTTGAGAGTACTACGCGGGGGGTTTGCTTTCTGCCTGCCGATGCCCCATTTGTCGACCAGTTCAATACGAGTAGGATTCAAAATTTGAATCAGATTCCTTGGACATTTTTGAGTGATATAAATAATTGTAAAGTTCTTTGGGAATTTTCCATCATTATTTCTGTGATTGCTGGCCTAGATTTCGAAAGACGCAAAAGCTTTTGGAATGCTTTCAACTTGCAGTTTAGACGCGGACAAAAATCTTATCTGCGCACCATAACACAGCAATTGCTCAATACTCCAAATGATTGCGACAAAAAATCAGATGAAATTGGCAGCGAGAAGCATGAAACGCCTGCCCCTTTAGTTTGTACCAAATCTCCATCCACACTTTTCATCAATTTGATTACCGAGGAGTCTCAAAGAAACCTTGCAACCTTGGTAAATACCAATAGTTTTGCCACTTTGTCTAATGTGTTTTATGACCGCATTCAAAATGGTTACGAATTGTATATTGATGCTGCCGAGGATACTGACACGGCGAGATTCATGGTAGATGCTCAGGGCAGAATGGCATGGTCTGCGATTCAAAATGGTTTGAAGCGTGCCATCAACACATTAACTCGAACCAATTCGCATTTCAAAATTTACGCTGCAATCAGAAAAGAAGCACACGCATGTGATGGCGATAACCCTGACATCCTCGCCCAACATCCAGTCCTGCTACAATATTCCCCCAAGGAACTTTCGCAAATCGCAGACCATCTTGCGAAAAAATACGAAAACAGTTCAGACTTTTGTGACTGGCTTGGATTTTCAGAAGTTCCCAACATCATTGCGGGGACCACGGAACTGGCGTTTGAGTACATGGAGCGGCATACATTACAAAGACCGCGAGACATTGTTGTGATATGCCAAAAATTAGCCCACCGGTTGCAGCACATTGCGCGAGATAACACAGAGGAACGTTTGCAAGTATATCGTGAGATTGTAAATGGAGAAGCTGGTAATGTCATCGCGTTATCGGCGTTTAATGAAACGAGTCTTTTTTTATCTGCTCTTGGTAATATCGAAAATCTCAGCATATTTCGATCATTACTTACCTCGAATATACTAAAAAAGGATGAATTGAAACCGATCTGCACGCAATTTAATTGCAATGTCAATCCGCAAGACACGGAGGAAATTATTAGGGATTGTCGAGCCATAAACTGTCAACAATGCAGAAGATTACATCCATTTTGTGATTTATACCGGATTGGTTTGATTGGAAAAATTCATCAAGGTCCCACTGAAACAACGCAGAATTTTTTGGAACCACACGATTATGTTTTTGGCCGGGAGCACCACCATGTCTTGCCTGAGGCAAGTGAGTTTTATTTTTTTCATCCTGCTTTTGATGAATTTGTCCGAAGAAGAGAAGTAAGCGCGCAACCCTATATTCATATCCAAGGCATTGTCGTCGGATATGGCAAACCTTGGACAGAGAGAGATCGGAAAAAAACATTGCTACAGAAAAATGAGCCTAATCTCGAAGTTTTTATTCAGAATTTATGCACTGCGACGGGAACCGACCCACAAGAAATCCGAAGACAAGTTAATCAATTTATTGATCAGTTGGTCGACGCAGAAGACGAACAAACACGCAAAAATATTTTTGAGCAATTTTTCGCTATGCTGCCAGAAGCGAGAGATTGGGGGGGATTTTTTGTGACGCTTAGCGCACTGTTTGGCTAACCTCAAGTGATCGGCACCTGCGTGTCGGTCTGCCCGTCGAAGTGCATCGACCTCGAAGGCTTTACGGAGCAGCAGATTTACGCGCAGGTGGAGAGTTTGGGGTGAACTTTGGGGTCACGAGCCGGGACATATTTGTCCCGGATAATTTTGAAAACGCAAATTCGGTGATATAATCGCCGGTTCGTTGTGGTTTCGTTTCGTTTTTTGCAAAGGAAAGAATGATGTCGCACTTACTCTATTTTTATTCCTTTTCCCCGGAAAAATTTCAAGAAAACTTTGTACCACCTACGAAACAAGCCTTGGATGCTTTGTTTGTACCAAGCGGAGAAGTTGTGTCCCGTGTTTCTTTTCAAGAAGCCAAAAAACTTCGAGGTCACCTTGAAATGAATGGCCTTTCCTACAAAGGGATGGAGGAAAAATTCAAAGAGATGCTGGACTCACTAATCTGTTGCGATATTTTTGAGGCGGATAGTGACATCATCGACTTGGACATCAGGCCGGAATCGGATGGTGGGTTGCATATCAGCATGGGTGAAGAACTCTTCAAACATGCTGGAATCAATTATCGTGAAGGAATGGGGCTGCTGAAGAATTATCCGCAGTTGCAGTATTGCTTGGAAGGACGGCGTTTTGGCGAATCGCTTCCATGGGGAGAATACGAGGCTTATGTGGTTTTTACTGATCTGTGAAAAAATTTTGACTCATGGTGAGAGTCCGGCGAGTTTGAAAAAGGACGGCAGGAGTTTTTCTTCGTTGATTCGCTCCGTGGC
>QMCD01001630.1_pt1 | contig 13371 bp, 14 predicted proteins | sample 1821841 | NCBI WGS metagenome assembly QMCD01 (sample SAMN01991225, study PRJNA193472) | Termite gut metagenome, whole genome shotgun sequencing project. | isolation source: worker | host: Macrotermes natalensis | reverse complement strand
GCTGTGATGGGCAAACGAATCGCTGTGTCCCATGCAACTCGGCATCCCGCCCTGCGTGAAGTAGAGCCGATCCGATTTTCGCTGGTCGACCGACAAATGACGCAACACTTCCCACGGCAAAAGACAAGTAATTCGCTCGGCCATGAGCGTCTTGCACTCGTCGATCTGCTGCTTTCGCCATGCTCGGAAGGCGTCGTCCATCTTGAGAATCGGCATTTCCCCTGATTCCCACAGCGTCCCGAACGCGACGGACGAGCTTTCGAGTTCTTCGAATACCGCCTCGGCGTAGTCGTCCTGCGGAATACAGCCGTTCAAAATGCAGCCGTTCTCCTCAATGGGAACGATTTCACGACGGGAAAGCTGCTCAAGGTTCCATTGACTCATGGTCCATTTTCGTTTCGTCATTTCGACCTCCGCGATTGAATGATTGTCGGTTGTTGGCAAGCACGGCCCGTCGGATCGGTGCAAATGGACGGCGGCGAGATGTAATTCGTCACCGGAATGTTTTGAGGAAGTTTCAACGCCTCCGAAATCGGCGATTTATCTTCCGGGACGTCACCGGTATCCGATACCGCTTTCAAGCCTGATGCGATTTCGGAAAAGATCGTGCCGAGCTTTTTGACATCCGTGCTTCCATCGAGTTTTTCGTTGACTTTGACCGATAATTGATCGAGGAACGGCCCCCAAATATCCGGTTTGATCTTCGTCTGCGTCGCCGTTTGAATCACGGAAAACGCAGCCTCCGGCGACTTGATCGATCCCTTTTCAATACCGTCGGCAGTCGCTTCATAACAGGCCGCCAGGGCCGCACACTGGCCGCGTCCGGCGTCAGGAATGTTTTGTCGAATCCATTCCCCTAAATAGGCCGGTTGCGGCGTCGGCGTAGGATTCGGCGTCGGCGTTGGCGTTGGTGAAGGATTCGGCGACGGCTGCGGCTCTGGCGAGACGCCGTATTCACAAACGTGCATCAGGATTTTCGGGACACCATCCTCGACAATCGCAGCGACGATGCTATACTTGGAGGGAACATTGGATGCGAAGGCAAGCGATGAACCCGAAGAGTCGATGTAGCATGTCGCGGGCGGAACGATGATCCAGTCCGCTTTCGTTCCCGGATCGTTCAAACGGAACACGCAGAGCTCCCCGACGTTCGCGGCAAGAGGGCCGGAAATGAACTCCGCCGATTCGCTCGGCTCTTTGAGTTGCCAGCCGGTGTCCTTCGACGGCTCGTTTTCAGTCGTAACTGTAATCCGAGTCGGCGGGTTGACCGAATTTTCAACGGTGCTTCGAACACCGATTCCGCAGAACACCATACGGCGGCGAAAGCAGCGAACGACAAAATGTTTTGTAAATGGTTTTTCATAGTCGTTTAGCGGCTGCGGTTTTGGAGAAGATAGAGAATCAACCCGATAGCGGCGAGGCCGGTCGCGGGACAATCCGGACAGGCTTCGCGGGCGATGCTGTCGACGGAAAGATTGCTGCCACCGTTGGAAAAATCCTGCGGAATGAGATTACCTTCGAGACCGACGCCGTCCCGGACAAGCATGGCGAGCGCGAACATCGCGTCCCAGGCTCGGTTGTTGTCGACGATGCGCACGGCGGCGAGGACGATCATGTCGTCGATTTTCGTTTTCGTGAGCGTGGTCAGAACGGAAACGTCGAGCAGCAGCGGACGAATCCAGACGCGAAGCAATTCCGAATCCCACCCAGGGAACGAACTCCAGGCGGTCAGGACGGATCGCACGATCTCGCCGTACTTCCAAGCGAAACTCAAGGTCGAGATCGCATTTTTCAAGCGTTCAAACATTTTGGAATACTCCGATTGTTGTTTTGAAAATAAAAGAATGACGGTTCCATTCAACCTGTTTCAGCCCTGGTAACAGTCACCGCCAACCTCTGCGTAACGGCTGTATTTTCAATCGCCGAGCATGACGTATTTCACGCTGAGGATGCTCGTAAACGTGCGTTTTTGTTTCAAGTGTTCGGGCGAATAGAGCGGATCGACGGTCAGACCGAGACATTGCGCCGCCGGAAACTTTTGCAAACATTGCGATTTCAAAAAGTCGGCGATTTCGTCGACCAACTCGCCCATTTTTGCGACGGTTTCCTCCGGCGTACCGCTGATGCGTTTTTGAATGCCGATGTCGATACCAACCGTGTATTTCGACGAGGCGCGAGTTACCCGGTCGATTTCCAAGGTCCGGGGAACGACGGAGACCCGTAATACTTCCAGTTCGGCGGACTCGAAAACCGGTAAAACCAGCATTTTCGGCTCGAACGGGTGTGAAAATTCGTGGTTTGCCAACTCGAAAACGACGGCATTGGCAACTTGGGTAACGATGCTCATTACTGCTCCTTGAATATTTCGGTATGAATTCGCCGCCGGATGCCATGCGGATCACACCAGCACCAACAGCCGTCACCGCCGAGGTCGTTCACTTCATGGACGATATTTCCGGAAACGATCTGATCGCCGGATTTCGGCTCCAGCGGCAAATCACTTGCGGCAATAAGAAAATCGATGGCGTGACCGACGACTTTGAAGCCGTTTTCGTCGACGATTTCATACTTGGTACGGCCCAAAACGGCATCGACGGAATAGCGTTTATCGTCGCGACAATAGAGGACTTTCGAAGAAACATGCTTTTTCTGCTTCTCCGAAAGCCATTGAAGTCCGGTTTCGAGCATATTCGGCATGGCAATTACCCCAGCCGAACCCGAACCGTGCCGTCCGTCGCCTCCGCAGCCTGGATCGCGATGCCGAGCAGCTTGTTCCCGGTCGCGGTCGTCACCGCCTGTTTCGCCGTCGCGTCCCAGTAAACCTTGCTTCCGAGCGTGATCGCGGCGTTGGCCTTTGCGACGTCGAAGACGCCGACGACGGCGAGCGCCCCGAGGCGACCGACTTGGATGTCCAGTTTCGTCACGCCGACCAGCTCCCCTTCGACGATAACGGTTCCCGCCGCAACGTCCGCTGCGGGAAAAAAATCGATGGATTTCCCATCGTGAATGAATCTCGCTTGCATATTTTTGTCTCGTTGTAAAAGAAATTGTTACAAATATGAACATTCCGGCCCGTTTTCGGGCCGGAATGTGACAGTGAACGTCGATCAAGGTTCCATTTTGAGGGCGCCGCGATGATCCTGTTCTTTGACGCCGAAGTCGATGAAGCCCCGGAACAGAACGCCGAGAATGTTGAAATCGGCATCGGCCCGTTCGACGGTCGGCCGGTCCTGACCGCTCAAAAACGCGACTTCCAGAGCGGCCAATCGTAGCGGATCGGCGAAGAGATACCAGGCCGCCGCGCTGAACCCCTTGAACGCCTTGCTCGCGAGGTAGGGCGAGGAGACGAGTTCGTACTTCCCGGCATGCGGGTTGTTGACCGGCATCGGCTTGCCCGGATCGGTCGATTCGTTGACCGTCAGGCTCTTCATGAGCATTTCCGCCGCAACTTTCAAAGCGGGCGGCACGAGCAGGATTTTCGCCGGAATGCCGAGCGGCCGGCCGGGAGCGCGTTCCTGTTCCGAAAATTTCAGTTCCGCTTTCGTCAGCCCGGCGATGTTGAGCGCACAATCCGCTCCCGTGAACAGATTATTGTGCGACGTGCTGAAAAATTCCTTGAGGTCCTTCTGTTTCTCGTTCGCGAGCAAACAACCCCACAGGGCGTCGTTGATCGCCTCGCCCGCCCCGATGCCGATCCCTCGCGGGATTTCGGTGAACGCGCCGAGGTCATCGTCAATGATCATCTGCCGGGTCAGAGCGAACATGATCGCGTGCGTGTCGAGACGCTGCGAAAACTGCTGCTCGCCAAGCTGACCGTGCTTGATTTCGCCGTCCGGCCCAACCTTTTCAAACTTGAAGGCACCGTTCATTCGATACCTCGTATGGGTTTGAAAATTGTTGCAACTTCCGATCTTGGCGATCTTGCGCCAGGTGTCGTCCATCGTCAAGAAACCTTCGAGCAACACTTTGTTGGCGACGTTCGACAAGATGCCCGGGAGCGAAGCACTGGAAAAAGCCGCTTCGAGCCAGCCGCGCGAGTCGCGTCGGAATTTCGGAAGATACTTGCCACCGCTGGCGAGTTCGCAGAATTCCTGGACGCCGATGCCCCGGAACTTGTCGACCTGTTCCAGCGTTTTTTCGTCGTACTGCGCTTCGAGGAAGGACATCGAACTGCCGCTCGTCGCGAGCGCAATCGCCTCCAAAGCCTGCGGTTTCAAGCCGTTGCTCGTATGCGGCGTACTTCCCGTCACGGGAACCGCCGAGGCATCCGGCATCGTCTTGTGCTGGTATTCGCCGTGAAACTTTTCCACCGGCCAGCCTTCCTCAATCGCTTTCGCCTCCAAATCGGGATACTTGCCGCCACCGATCTTCTCGATGGCAGCGATCCGGCGTTGGTCGATCAGCATTTTCATGCTGAAGTCCTGCATCATTTTTTCGGTGTCGACCGCAACGGCCTGAATCCGTCCCGGCACGTCGCCGGATTTCGTTTCGATTTTCGTGTCCATCTCCAAAATATCCCTTTCGTCGTATTGGGCTTCGATGATCGCGCTGGTATTTTCGTCCGCAGCAAGATCGACGAAGCTGATTTCCTTGAGCGTCATCTTGCGAATGACGTAGAGTTCGCCTTCGAAGGTTTGGCCGTTGACGGTGACCTTCTGACCGAACGGCACATATTCCGTTTGAAAAATCGGACCGCCCATGCTCGCCTGCCACGGAAAGCCGTTCTTCGCCGACTGCGCGACGTCGCGAGCCCACGATGTGTCTCGGCTGATTTTCCCTTCCGCGAGAACTTCGATCCCGACGATCCGAATCTTTTCGGTATGCCCGACGCCCTGGAAACTCTTGTGTTCGTAACGAACGGGAATTTTCTGGACAGGAATGTCGAGTCCGGAAAGGTCGATCACGACCGGGCAGGGAAAGTCCTTCGGTTGGGCCTTGCCGCCGGTGTAAGCGACCAGCGTGAAGATCGGCAAAGGCTGTTCCCCTGCGGCCTCAAGCGTCTTCAGATCGTTTTCGTTTAGCTCGACGAGCTTGACCGGCGTCGGTTCGAGCATCAGTCGGGTCAGTTTGAGAATTTTTTTCATTTTTCTTTCTACGTTTGGGTTTTGGAATTGACGTATCGACGATTCGCTTCGTCAATTTCAGTACTCTCATCCGCTCTTCTTCCTTCGCGGCCTGGTTCAGAACGTCTTCCCAATCAAGTCCCTGCTTTGCGCATTCGATGGCAAGGTTTGAAGTTCGCGCATCAATCCGCGTCGCCGACGCCTTTGCCTCTTTCATGGGATCAACGTGTTCAAGTCCGTCCCAGAACCAACAGCAACTGGCCGAAGCAGCACGATTGACAAGGTTATTTCGCTGCGATAAAATCGATCCGTTCGTTTTACGATAAAGTGAAAATGCGTTGCTCGGCTCGCGAAACAGCCCGATCCGTAACGCTTCCCGATACCAGATGTCGAAAATCGGGTTGAGAACGACTTGTTCGCAGGACGTTTGTTCGATGCGGTTGCTTTTGAAAAACGTCTGGTGGTCCAAGCGACCGGATGCGTAATTGTGCTTCGAGGAATCGCCGAGCAGAATGTTGACCGGGACTTGCATGCAGCGTCCGATTTCGCCGAGGATTTCACGTTTGAATTCGGAGTACGTGGTATTCGGCTGCTCCGCCCGGATTTGACCGAGTTTCCAGCCGTCCGGCAAGGTCGTCGCCATCCGTTTTTCGAGCGCAACGATGTCGAGCGGTTCCAGCGGTTGAGCTTCCCCGTTGGCGGGAGAGTCCGTGTAAAGAACCGCTGCGAAGTCCGCCGCCGTTTCCGCTGCGGCAAGGACGGCGAGCGTGTAGCGTCGTAATTGTGCGAAAAGCGGTAAAGCCGGTGTGATTTCGGGCAGACCACGAGATTGGCCCGGTCGATCCGGGCGATACCAATGGATCATGAACTCCGACGCGATATTTGTAAACGTACCGTACCAAACCGAGCAATCACCGGGGTGTTCCGAAGAAACATGGTATTGGATCGGGTTGCCGAATTTGTCATACTCGATCCCATCAACCTCGTTCGTCACGGTCGGATAGGGCGATGTAATGCGATCCGCTTCAATGGCTCGCAAATCGATCTCCACCGGATGTTTCAGCCTTGGGTTTCGCAAGATCGCAGCAAAGGCTTCACCATCGGAAATTTTCGCCATGCGGAGCGTTTGCAATCGTTCCGACAATCGAACTGCCTCGGCCCAGGCGACGAACTCCGTTTCAACAATCGTGTTGAAATCCTCGTCGTCGGAAAGCAATTGAAGCCGTGGTCCCGTCCCGATACACGTTGCCGCCAGCGTTAGGACGAGTCCTTTCGCATAGGCATTGTTGGCGATTTCGTAACGCGCCCGGTTCCGCAAGGTACGCCGAATCTCCGGCGTAAGCGATCCGTCGGCACTGAGATTGTCGGCCATCGCCCAATGCCGGAGGTTTTCCGATGTCGTCTGCGCGGCGTCGTACTTCAGGCGAATCGTAACGGGAGGATGCCGACTCTGCGCCTGCAATTCCTGCTGGCGACGTTCCTCCTTTTTCTTCTTCTTGTCCTTTTTTGCCATTTTGTAACGTAATGATTAGGTCGTGCCGTCCGGCGACAATTTTGTCAACTTGATTCCGAGCCCCGGTTTTTGAGCCGCTTTCTTCGATTGTAGAAACCGTTCGGCGGCGATTTGATCCTGAAGGGAATGCTGCTCAACGCTGCCGGAGTCGCCCTGGACCTTTTTCGGCCCCTTGGCGTTTTCCGCAATTGCATCCTTGAGCGTCGACGGTTCATTCGAAGGCGGAGTTGGTCCAATCACGTTTCCGTCGTCGTCGATCCGGGCTACGTCGATATCGCGTTTGAAAAAATCGTTGTCCATGTGCTGGGATTAGGATAATTTGTAACGGTAAATGACACGAAGAACGTCGTCGACATTTTTCGTGACGGGCTGCGGTAGGTTCGAGCCGGACAGGACTTGCGAAAGATGGACGTAAGGAATCGTCGTCGCGTTGACCCGGCATTGAACCACGCCGCCGTCGGTCAGGACGAAAGCGTTGACCTCGCTTCCCGTCGCCGTCCGGAAATTCACGCTGTTGTGAACCGTACTGAAATCGTTCGAAACGACGACGCCCGTTTGGAATGCCGCCTCCGCCGTGACAGTCATATCCTCCATGCCGTTCGTCACGCCGTAGACAGGGAGATAATACTTGCCGTCGTGGAAAAATCCGTTCAGATGATGGCCGACCGATGTCGTCGACCAGTTCGATATCGCATAGGGCAAAATGCCAAGGTCTTCGATTTCAACGGTCAGATTCGCCGGATCGTCGAGATTGCCGATGACGGTTTTTTGGAGATTGCAGCCGATCGTGCCGTCGTGATCGCCGACGGACATCGTTACGAATATTTCGAGTTTGTTACGGTCGGGCCGCATGACCATGACCGGCGTCATTGTCGTGTTGACGGTCATTCCTTCCCGGCAAGTGAACGCGATATCCTTATAGGCGGTCGCGCCGCTCGTGCGAAAATTGTTGATGTAGGTCAAACGAACGACATGGTTTGTGCCCGACGCCGACTGTTTCGCCGCCTTGTAAACGACGTTTCCGACGACGAAACCGCCGAAATAGGATGCGAGAACACCGGCACATACCGCACCGGAAATCGTTTCGACCGCCGATCGCGTGACGAGATCGTTACGCCAAACGGCGGAGGTCGTCCCTTTCCAGAGGAATGTCCGGTCGACCGCATGCTCCAAAAGATAGTTGGTGGTGCCGCTCTGCCAGGTCGCGGGGACGGCGGTTTCAGCCAGCGCAACGGAAAACTTGTCGGCTTTGATCGAATGCGCACGGCCCACGCAGACCGACTTGACCGTGCCGACGCCGGTATTTTTGACGTATTCCAGGACGAATTCCTTCTTCGCCTTGTCGAAATAACACCTTTGATCGACCGGGATCATTTCCATCGTCGATTCCGTCTGCGCACCGCCGACGTTGTAGAACGAAACACCGTCAGCAAGCGACGTTTGATTGTCACCGACATAGGGCGGCAGAAAAGTATCCTTCCTGATTTCGATGTCGTGATTCATCGCGTAGAGGCCGAAGAGCGACGGAAGCGTTCGCGTCAGGAAATTGAAGCCGGACCGCGTGTTGCACCGGAGCAGCGAGGAGAGCGTCCCGGCGTTGAGCATGTCGTAAAAAACGTAACGCTCGTAAGCCTCGGTGATCGCGTTCGAAACGATCTGCCGCTCCTTGACCTTGCCGTCGCGGTCTTCCAGGACGACTTCGATCTCACCTTGAAGTGTGAGATTTTCCATTTTTTGTCCTTTGCAATGATGGATTTGTACCGCGTCGGAAACGGCAATCGAATCGTCGTCCGGTCGGCCTTGAAGCGGCGACACGGGAATCAAACTTGTTTCATCACCCAGCGTTGACGTTTCGGAAAGATGATTCGGAAGCGAAGTCGCGACGCCGTCGCCAAGGCCGCTTTCTTCCGTCGGCGTGTTGCCGATCAGCGGCAAGGTCTTGACGAAGGTAAAATCGTCCGATATCCTTGTATTCTCCGATGTGAAAGTCGGAAACGGCGAAGAAACGGAGTCGTCGACCTGCGTTGTTTCGATGGCCGACTTGCCATTCAACACGCCGCCGGAAAGACCGGGCCGGACGTCGAGCGTTTTTTCAATCGTAACGATCCGCTCGTCAATCGCTTCCACGGCAAGGTCGAACTCGGCCTTGCGAACGACATGCTCCGGCTCCGTCGCGGCGATTTTTAGATTGTGTTGCGAATATTGTTCCATGTTATGCGCTGACGACAACCAAGAGCGTCATGGTAGCGGGAAGAACGAGGTCAGGCTTGAGCGTGATCGTGTTGGCGTCGGTCGGTTCCCAAGACAGGCCGATGGGGTTTTTCGTACCGCCGGTGGTGTCGAAGACCTGAATCGACGCGATGTTCGTCGTATTCAGGTTATGCGTAACGGTATAGGTCGTCGCTTCGCCGTCGCAGGTCACCGGAACCACGGCGGGAGAACGAACCTCCAAATCGGCGACGGTGTCGTCGACGTACTGTTTATTGGTGTAATGCTCAGGGGCCACGGGCGAAAGCGGCGTTCCACGATAAGACAGGTCCATGCCTTCCGTTGTGAGCAGTTCTTCCAAGGGGACATTGACTTCGGACATGATAATCTCCAATGGTTAAAAACGGATAATCGCCGTCCCGGACATCGGAACGGCAAAGTCGATTGCGCAAAATTCGAACGTTTGCGTTTTACGATTCACGGCATGACCGATTCGATTGCCGCCGGAATCGTAGGTTTCAATGAGAGGCCGAAGTGATCCGAGCTTATGATGGACGGCCCAAACCTTCGACGGCACGTCTTGCCGATGAACGTATACGCCTTCGCCAAGATGCTTTTCAAGCAGATCGGCGTTGTGGTTGATCGCGTCAATGATGTTTCGAATCGTCGTTTCGGACATGATTTCGTTTGCCCCCTCAATAGATATTAATTGCCGAACACACTGCTATTTTTTACAAAATTTTCCGATTTCGCTGTCGGTCGGAAAGTTTGATCGTTTCCCGCTTCGGTTTGGGATCGCTCTTCAAAGTCGAAAGCTCGATTCCCTCGATGGATGCGGCGACGCAGCAGCCGACCATGCAGTCGAGCCAGTGGTTGTCAGGCCGAGTCGAACGGAGCTTCCATTCGTCGACGGTACGATTGTTTGTCATCGTTTTGACACGATATTCCGAAACGAGATGTTCCGAAAACAGTTGATGCAGCTTCGGATCATGGCCGAACAGCGACAGCGAGCCGGGGTCGCCCATCAGGACGGCAAGCCGCGCGTGAATGAACGATTTCCAGTAATTGGTATCGATCAAAACGTGCCGGACGCCCCGGGTGCCGATCGTGCCGGGAATACGCCAATGCCGGCCGATCCGGTCACCCCGGTTCGATTTATGCTCTGAAAACGGAACGCTGGACGCCCCGACGTATTTTCCGTGCGACGGATACAAAAACGCGGCATGCTTCGATTGGCGGCAGAATTGGTAGATCACGTCGGTCGTTTGCCCCCAATTCGCGTCAATAAGTGTACGGTTGATCGACATAACCGTGCCGTCTTCCCGATAATACTGTCTGCCGAGCCGGTCGGCACACAGCGCTTCGAGCCCGGCGTAGATCGAGCCTTCCAGACCTCCTTGCGGATAATCGATTTGCAACGTGTGATGAGCGTCCCGTAGCGAAAAATACTGCCGCTTTTGATCCGGCCAGGTGCCGTAATCAATCACATAGCCACCAAAATACTTATCCCAGGCGATGATGAGCCAGTACAAAACCGTCTGGTGAACGTCGATGAACATCGTCAAATGGGTACAATCCAGCGGAACGATGCCGCGTTCGAGACCGTTCGTTTTCGTTGCGATTTCCTCGGACGTCATCATATCCTCGCCAAGCGATTCGACCAGCGGTTCGTTCTGGTATTCCGCGTTGAATGCTAATTCGTCACGGAATTTCAGGTTCATTGCGTGCTGGATCGCGCTGATTTCATCGACGTTGAACCGCTCCGGCCACGCAATTCGAGCCCCGGCGTCCATTTCCCGGCGATTGACGCGGTAAAACTCCGTCGCGGGGGAGCCGTCGCCGTCGTTCCGCAGCGAATCGGCCCGGATTTCGGAGTATTTCAGCCAGAGTTTTTCGTTCGTCGGAAACGTATAAACCATTTTCGTGCGCTCGCCCTGCCAGTCGGGATGTTTTTCACGATCCAAAATCCGTGAAGCCATGTCGTCCGGTCGAATTACCGTACAGGCCATGAGTCCCGCGATTTTCTTTCCCGGTCCCGCCATGCCCAAAACGTCTCCGGCGAGAATCGATTCCCGGCGTTGAGACTGCGACCAGGACCAGGCCGATTCCGTCGTTTGCGGGTCGTCGATCAGGACGAGGCCGGGGCGTTCGACTTTGCCGTCGGGACGCGCATGGTGCTGGCCGCGAATTTCGCTGCCATGCATTCCGCTACAGGAAATCACGACTCCGGAGGCTTTCGAGCCTTCGATGGTCGGCAAGACGACCTTGTCCGCCGACCATTCGATCCGGGTCGGAACGCCGAGATGCTTTTGCCCTTTTTGCCGGTTGGAAATCCGTTCGAGGCACTGGATCGGAAAACAAACTTCGGGAAAATCCTGTTGCAGCAACGCATTCGTTTCGAGCCACGTTTTGATATTTTCCAACAGATTCTGCGCCCGGTCGGAACTGGACGCAATCAAGCAAACAAAGGGCGTCGCCCCGGAAAACGCGGCCCAAACGACGGCAGTTTGACATAGGACCGTCTTCCCGGAACCGCGAGGCATCGCCAAGGCGAACAAACCGCCGTTTCGGACGGCACGTTCGATCTTCGAAATGACGTGCAAATGGTCGTCCGACCACGGCAAGTAAAAAATCTCCGAGAAATACGTTTCGCAAAAGGTCTTGAACGAAGCGAGCGAGGCGTCTTTACGCTGCGGTTCCACGACCACGGGAATTTCACCGATATCCTGGACCGCCCGGACCGCTTCGGCATTCCGCTCCGCCTGAAGTCGTTTCTGCTCGATATAATCCTTCGGTTTCGCGGCGGGCTGGAAATATTCTTCCGTGAGCATCGCCGCATAGAGCAAAAGCGACGCACCCTGGCCGCCCGTACCGCGAATATCATTATTATCGCAGTAATAACGAAGCTGCTGGATCGTCAGCACCGTTCCGAAACCGCAGCTGTTGACCATTTGCAACAGTTCCCGGCGGCGAAGGCAAAGAATGTCAGTTTTGGCCACGGTATTTTTCTCCAATTAAGTAAGCCGAATATTGCACGAGATTGATCGTGCCGTCGACGGACAACAGGTTGCCCGCCTCCGCGATTTCAAGGACCTGCTCCGCCGTGATGATCCGTTTGACCGAAGCCGAGAGCAGCTTGGCGAGCGTTTCCGGCGTCAGTTTGCCGGGATCGATTTTTTCACTTGACATTCTCGTACACCTCGGTTAGAATTGATGACGTCAGGAATTTTCGGGCCGTCTTCGGAATCGCCGGAAGGTTTTCGATGTCGGCTTCATCGATGACCGTGATCGGTTTTCGCAGCGCTAATGCCTCGAACATTTCCTTTTTGACGCCGAGGCTTTGTTCCCACCCCGCAAGCCCAATGATCAGGACCTCATCACAGCGCTGAAGGATGGGAATATCGACGGCGAGAAAACCGTCATGATCGGTTTCGAGGCCGCCCAGTTCCACGGCGGGAACCGAGTTGCACAGAGGAGAAAAGACGGGGATACCGGCGGCCATGAGTTTGGCGGTCGCGCGACAGGCTTTTTGGTAGCGGTGCTGTTGGATTGCCTGGCTGGAATGACTGTAAGGGCTTGCCAAATAAAGCATTATGCGGAATTCCTTTCGTCGGTTTCGGGGTTGGTGGGGATACGTTCGGCTTTTTTGCCGGTGAACTCTTGCCAGCGATTGACGATAACGTCACAATAAAGTTGATCGATTTCCATTGCAAAACAGCGGCGATCGGTCTGTTCACAGGAGATCAGCGTCCAACCGGAGCCGCCGAACAGTTCGAGGACGTTTTCGCCGGGTTTCGAGGAATATTGAATCGCCCGAATCGCCAGTTCATTGGGCTTCTGGGTAAGATGTACCATTTCCGTATGGTTGATTTTTTTGACGTCCCACACGTCGGTCGCGTTGTTCGGACCGAAGAATTTATGGGCGGCGCCCTCCTTCCAGCCGTAGAAACACCACTCGTGGCCAGTCATGAAATCCTTGCGGGTCAGGACCGGATGCCCTTTCACCCAGATGATCGCCTGGCTGAAATAGAGGTTGTGCTTTTTCAAAAACGGCGGATAGTTGCCGCAATTCGTGAAGCCTCCCCAGATGTAGAAGCTCCGGCCCGGCTCCAGAACGCGGGCCATGTTGCCGAACCAGGCGTCCAAGAGGCGGTCGAACTCCTCGTCGGACACGAAATCGTTCGCCAAAGGCCGGTCCTTCGGACGCATTTTTTTCGTCGTCGGCTCCGCTTTCCCGGGATCGCGGGCGACGTCGAAGCCCTGATGATGCGTGTTGGTATAGCTCGAAAGACCCGCCGCAATCGCATTATTGCTACGACTTTCAACTTTCACATTATACGGAGGGTCGCAATTTACTAAGTGTACGATATTTCCGTCGAGGAGCCGGTCGACGTCGGCGACCGAGGCGCTGTCGCCGCACATGAGTCGGTGGTTGCCCAGAATCCAGATGTCGCCCTTTTGGGTGATCGGATCGTCGGGCGGCTCCGGGACGTTGTCGGCGTCGGTCAACCCCTGCTGAATGTTGACGGAAAGATTCAAGAGTTGCGTCAATTCCTTGTCGCCGAACGCGAGAACGCCCATGTCGAA
>QMCD01002047.1_pt1 | contig 13372 bp, 12 predicted proteins | sample 1821841 | NCBI WGS metagenome assembly QMCD01 (sample SAMN01991225, study PRJNA193472) | Termite gut metagenome, whole genome shotgun sequencing project. | isolation source: worker | host: Macrotermes natalensis | reverse complement strand
AATGCGGGAGAACTCGAAGCCGCTCCCGAACACGCGGTGCAGCGGCATGTCCCCGGGGGAATGCACATATTCCCGGTTGACGACGTCCTGCCGCCACATGCGGCCGTGGTGTTCCGGGATTTCCGTCGCCGATTGCCGGATTTCGCACGGCGGTCGCATCCATGCCGAAGGCGTCGGCGTGTGGGTCGGGCACGCCAATCATTGCCAAATCGAACAAAACGACATTTACGATTTTTACTACAGCGGCGTCTCGGTCGGCTGGAAATGGGGACCCGGCTTCAGCCCGGCCCATCACAACCGAATCGCGAGGAACCATATTTTCCTGCTGGGTCAAGGCGTCCTCGACGACCTGGCCGGCATTTACACTTTGGGCGAATCGCCGGGCACAGTCCTCGAAGGCAACCGGATCCATGACGTCCGCCGCGACCGGTACGGCGGTTGGGGAATCTATTTCGACGAATCGAGCCGGGGAATCCTGGCCGAAAAGAATCTCGTTTACCGGACGCAGGACGGCGGTTTCCACCAACATTACGGCTTGGAGAATACCGTCCGCAACAACATTTTCTCCGATGCCGAGAATGGGCTCCTCGCGATCAGCAATCTCGAAAAAAGCGGCGTCCTGACGTTCGAACGGAATATCTTCCACCTGTTCGGCGTACAAAACCTCTGGGAAAAAGATCAGCTTCGCGAGGACACGACGTTCCGCTCGAATCTGTATTGGCGGCACGGCGGCGGCGAAGTGCGTTTCTTCGGCGGCCGCGATTTCGAACAGTGGAAAAACGAGAAGGAGCCGGACGCCGTCCTGGCCGATCCGATGTTTCGCGACCCGGCAAACGGGGATTATTCGCTCCTGACCGGTACGCCCGCGATCGAAAAGATCAATTTCATCCCGCTCGACATGCACCGGCCCGGCCGGATGACGAAAACCGACAAAACCGCCGCGCTGCCGGTTCCCAGCGTCGTTTTTCCGCCGACTCGGTAACCGGGCGCGCTTCGGCGATCATGGCGTCCGATTATAACGCGATGAAAACGGACATTCGGTCAAGTCCGCCTGCCGCACTCACTCGACTCTAACTTCTGTTTGTGCAATGACATAAACGGATCGTTCGAGCGGCAGGCGATTGTGCGCGGGAAAAAACATGCCGTAGTTTCAGGCCGTTTACGGTATACCGTACTTGTTCACGATGTTTTTTCGACTGCGATTTTTCGACCGCGATTTCCCCTGATTCCGATGTTCACCGTCATTCTTCCCACGGCCGGCAGGAGTTCCCGGTTCCAAGCCGCCGCGAAAAAGCCGTTCGTTTCACTCGCGGGCAAGCCGGTCTGGTCGCATTCGGCGGAACTGTTCGCGGCAAGGGCGGATGTCCGGCAACTGATCGTCGTCCTCGCCCCCGAAGACCGGAGTTTTTTTGAAACGGAATTTCACGCCATCCTCGCGCGGCTGCGCAGTCTGAATAGATCGTGCAGCTCGTACAACTCGCGCCGGCCACTCCGTGTCGACTGTTGGGCCGGTGGCGCCCGCGAGCGGGTCGCCTCCGTCCGTAACGCCTTGAAAGCGGTCGATCCGGAAAGCGGGATGATCGCCGTCCATGACGCCGCCCGGCCCTGCGTACGGAGCGGGTCGATCGACGCCGTTTTCCGTGAAGCCCTTGTTCATGGGGCCGCCCTGCTCGCCGCCCCGATCGTCGGAACGGTCAAACGCAGCACCGCCGACGGTCTGGTCGAATCCACCGTTTCCCGCGAGCGTCTCTGGGAGGCGCAGACGCCGCAGGTTTTCCGCCGCGAATGGCTGGTCGAGGCGTATGAACGAACGTTCGATGTCCCGCCGACCGACGATTGGATCGAAGCGATCGGTCGCCCGATTCGGATCGTTACGTCCGATCACACGAACATCAAACTGACGACCGCCGAGGATCTGCGATTGGCCGAAATGTTCCTCGCCCTGTGCGAAAAAGAATGACCCGATCGAACGTGATTCAGCGTTTCCTCATCTCGTCGGGCGGAGCAACCGCCGGTTTTCCTTAGCGAGCGTATCAGCGGCAATCCAGCAATTCCAGAATCGTGCGAGGCTCGATTTCCGCGAGGGAAAGAATGACACGGTCCGCCCGGACGTAATCGGCGTCGGTGTGACCGGCGCTTTTGAAACCGATGCACGTCATTCCGGCGGCCTTCGCGGCGGCGACTCCGCCTTTCGCGTCTTCAACGACGACGCAATCGCGAGGCATCCGGTTCATGCGTTTCGCGGCGAGGAGAAACACTTCCGGGTCCGGTTTCCCCCGTAAAATTTCCCCGCCGTGTACCACCGCGTCGAGATAGGGGGCGACGGCGAGCCGGTCGATCGTTTGGGAGACGTTCTCAAGGGAACCCGCCGACCCGATCGCGACGCCGATCCCGGCCTCGTGCAAGGCCCGGATCAATTCGACGGCACCCGGCATGATCGGGAACCGATCTTGTACGATCCGACGATACGTCTCTTCCTTCGCATCATCCAGTGCCCGCACTTCCTCGTCGGACATGTCGCGTTTCCAGACGGCGCGGATGATATCCCGGCTCGTCACGCCGCAAAAATCGTTGAATTGCTCCTGGGTAATCGTCAAGCCGTCGCGGGCCGCCGTTGCCTGCCAACTTTTCAAATGCGCCGGGGAACTATCGATCAGGACGCCGTCCATGTCGAAAATCACCGCCGGTGAAACACCGATCCGGCCCGCATCCCCGCGAGCATGTTTTGGAACATCAAAGGTCATGTAGACTGAATACCGAACCCCGGACTCGAACCGGGATGTCCGTGAGGACAGTGGATTTTGAGTCCACCGCGTCTGCCAATTCCGCCAGTTCGGCACACTTCATACAATCGTTCGACCGACGGTGGTCCGCATCAACCAAGGACGGTTGAGTTTTCCGGCGAATCCACCCGACCAGGCTTTTATATCGAAGCCGGTTGAGTCGTTCTGTAAACACCGCCCGCTTGGTCCGCCCGTTTACCCTCCGTGCGGTGTTGTTTTTCGAGGGCAGGCGTCTCGAAAGTCGGCTTCGGGAAATTTCAACCGTCTTCAGTGTATTCTATCTTTCGTTTTGCATTTTTCAAGGTTAATCACCGGTTCCCAAATTATTTTTTCAAAAACAAGCAAAAATCCCGCCCGCCATCTATCTCTCTACGCCTCCGCATTATGGTAGAATGGACCGGTAAAAACAAACACTCCTGCAACAGTGATGTTTATTTTGTAACCATTCTCCGCCCATGCACATTATTCTTTTCGAAGATTCGCTGGTACCACGACTTTTTCCGGCAACGATCGGGAAAACCGCGTTTGAATTGAACGTAGGCTCTTTTCGTCTGCTGGATTTGCTCCGCGAATTAAACGGGACGATCGAAGTCGTTATGCGTCCTTATCTTGCCGGGCGCGCAAATGCCGATTATCCTTTTCTTTGGTCGAGCGCTCAAGGAGAACGTTCCGGTCCGATCCTCGTCCTCAATGCCCGCGCCGTTCCCCATGTCGTTTTGTTGGAACAACTTCGCGAAATCATTGCCCGAGGGGAAGATGGGATTGCATTGACGGACGGTCACATCGCCTGCGCGCTGCTTTGCAGGCAACCGCCCATTCCCGATACGGCCGTCGGCGCCGCCCAATTATTGGGAATTCTCCATGACGCCAATCTGCCTTCGCTGCCGATTGCCGTCCCGCTTCTCGAATATGCCCATGATTTGGTGCGTTATCAGGTCAAAACGATGAACGACAATCTCAACCATCGTCTCAAGCGGGGAAATTACCGCGAAGTGGCGGACGGCGTTTTTTCCGCCGATGCCCGCCAACCGGGGGCCTATTGCATTTTCGACGGCGGCGCCGGCCCGATCGTGATCGAAGAAGGCGTCGATATCGGTCCCTACTGTTTTTTCAAGGGGCCGATCCATATCGGAGCCGGTGCGAAGATTATCGAACATTCGGCGATCAAGGATGCCGTCACGCTCGGTGCGACGACGAAAGTCGGGGGGGAAGTCGAGGCGTCCGTCATCGAACCGTACTCGAACAAACAACACCACGGCTTTCTCGGCCACAGTTATCTCGGCAGTTGGGTCAACCTGGGGGCGGGCACCTGTAACAGCGACCTCAAAAACACCTATGGCGAGGTCGTCATGGATTACGCGGGCCGAAAAGTCAAGACCGGCATGCAATTCGTCGGTTGTTTCGTCGGAGATTACGCCAAAACGGCGATCAATACGAGTATTTTTACCGGCAAGACGATCGGTGCGTGCAGCATGGTGTACGGTTTCGTCACCACGAATGTTCCCAGTTTCGTCAACTATGCCCGCTCGTTCGGTCAGGTGACGGAATCGGCCGTCGAGGTGTTGATCCAGACACAGGCGCGTATGTTTGCCCGGCGTAACGTGGAGCAACGGCCATGCGACATCGCGCTGCTTCACGAGATTTACCGGATGACGGAACATGAGCGGCGCTTGGCCAACGAGCCGCTTTCCTTGTAGTCGTCCGTAATGCGGCGCGTCAACACCATGCCGGGCGGCGCACGCCGCGGGTTTTGCCTCCGTTTGCCCCCCCGAACCCTTTATCGTTCCCCTTGTTTATACCGAAGCCGGCCCCGTTTTCCGGTCAAACCGCCTGTTCACCTTTGGCAGTGTCGTTTCCGGTGGGCAGGCTCCTGAATCGTCGGCTTCGGGAAATTTCAATGGCTTTCAGTTTTTTTCCCTCGTTTATCATGCTTTCGTTTTGGATTACCGTCAACGAATCGAACGTCGAGGCGTTTTGCGCAACGCTGCTTCTACCGGATTACATGTCGCATCTCCGGATCGCCCCGTTCCGTTTCGCGGACCAGCCGCATAACGGCGACGGTCGGCAATCGTTGATCATCACCTATACCGGTCCGGGGCGTCTGGAAGAATTTCCCGTTCACGCGGCCAAACATGCGGAAAACCTGTTGCAATACGTCGTCCCAGACATCGTATCGGGGGAAATCCGGATTTCCGAGCATGATGTGGTCTGGAGCTGGTCCGCCGACGAAGCGTCGATGAAACTGTGTTTCCAGCCGGTAGCCGCGCGATTGGAGGCCGCGTTTCCGCCCCGGTTCGATCCGGAAGACGCTTATGTGAGCGTTTCCCGGCGTGAAATGCACATCGGCCATCCCGTTCTCGAAGCGTTTGTCGCCGCCTGGTTCGCGAAACTATGCGGTCGTCAAACCGTTTCCTTCGACACCCCGTCCGCCGGCGCGGATCCCGTCGGCATTGAGATGATCGCCGGCGGTTTTTCCTTCCGACAGGGCCGATTCGGAGGTCAAATGCTGATCGAAGATGATATGCCGCTTTCGGATTTGATCTTATTCGCCGGTTTGGCCCGGCCGTTGGAAAGCGTCCGGCACCAAGTGAAACTGCACGCCTCCTCCTCGGAAACCCGGGTCGATAAAAGCGGGTTGACACTGCCGCTGCTGCCGTGAAAAATCGGCGATTGCCCGGCGTTACTTCTCAATCGCGGCACGCAAGGTCGCTTCCTGCTGAAGTCCGACGAATCGGTCGATGATTTTACCGTCGCGCAACAAAACCATTGTCGGAATATTCGATACCTGATATTCGCCGGCCACACCGCCCAAGGCGTCCGTGTCGACTTTGACGACCTTGACCTTTTCGGCCATTTTTTCCGCAAGCTCCTCAAGTATCGGAAGTTGCGCACGGCATGGCGGACACCACGTCGCAAAAAAATCGATCAGGACCGTTCCGCTCTCAATCGCGGCGCGAAATTCTTCTTCCGACTTCACCTCTGTAATCCAATCGCTCATCGGCTTTCTCCCTTGAATTTGTGGAAGCTGTTGGGAATCCCCTGAACCAAACCTTCGCCATCCTCGATCCGATTATACGCATCGGGATTCAAAAAGGGAATGGCCCCCGATTTTCGTTTCCATTCAATCATTACGCGAAAAGTACATGAATATCTGTAAAAGATACCAAAACAGGAGCATGATGGCGGAGAAAACGAAAAGCGCGGCGGCGACATATTGATCCTCTCCGTAGTGATACAAAATGTTCGAGGTCTGGTAAAGAATGATCATACAGGCCAGGACGACCATCGCATAAGCAAAGACGAGGAAGACAATCCCCGGAAGGGGCATGAAGAAAGAACAGGCGATGTAAATGAGAATGAACAGGAAAGCGGCGGCCGATCCAAAGGCGATCGCGGAACGGAGGAACGAAAAATCCTTCCGGGAAAGGAAGACGATCAGGCTCAGGACCGCGAACAAGAGAAACGTCGTTCCACCGGCCAGGCCGACGGCGGTTCCCTGGTTGAAATGCAGGATGTAGAGCGCCAAAAACGGCAGGAAAAAGAGGGTTTCCGCCAGCGTATAGAGCGTCAAACCGGCGTACTGCATCCCGAGCGAGCGGGAATTGGCCATGCCCGAGGCAAGCCAGGAACCGCCCATCAGCAACCCCATCATGATGAGGGAACCGACGATCGGACTCGTGCCGAATACCAGTTGCGCGAACGCCGTGCCGACACCCGAAGCGATCAGGACCGCCTCCATGGCGATGAAAGCCACGATGGAACCGAAAATATGCAGGTACGTTTTGATGATGAATGTCGCGCGTGCCTCGACATTGGAAATCACAAAAGCGTCCGAACGGTCGAATTCAAATGTGTTGCTCATGGTTTTAGCGAATGTTGGAATATGCCGGAGGCGGTTCTACTGGAAGTCATTATACGCGATAACACGGGAAATGAGAACCGTTCACCGGGAAAACCTTTTGAAAAACCCGTGATTTTTTCGAAACATGGGAAACGGATCGCGGCGCGTGGGCGGCAAACAGGCAGACGGGCAAACAGACCTGATCGGTCTTCCGGTTGAAAATCGAACGTGAAGCAGTTGGGTGAGAAGGGCGTCTTGTTGCCTGGACGACCGGGCTTACTTGGACTTTGGGCGGAATTGCCGCCAAAAAGCCCGGTGCGCCCTCGTTGCGTTTTTTATACCGCAAACGGCCTGAAATTGTTCCCGCGCACAATCGCCCGCCGCCCGAACGATCCGTTTAAGCAATTTCCTGCAATGGAGCTGGGATGAGTGAGCGCGGCAGGCAAACTTGACCGGGCGGGCTTGACCAAAATGTCCGTTTTCATCGCGTTTCCAGTGCATATCGGGAGATCATGATTTTTTCCGCAACACATAAACGACGTCCTCGGTTTTCGTATCGACCGCGACCGGATCGTCGAGATCGAAACGAAACGTGAACGTGTTTACGACGACAAAACGATCGACCCGGGCCAGGAGCGACTCGAATTGGGCCGCCGTGTAGAATCGCATCGGAAACGTGTCGCAAAACGTCTCGGTGCGGTTCGGCGTCTCGGCCTTGATATGAAATTCGACCTTTTCCAGCCGCGTTTTCCGGTCCCGGCTTACGATCCGCAAATCGGACGTCAACCGCAGCAGTCCCCGGCATGCCGTCCAGTGTTCCTTGTCGCATTCCGCCCGGCCGTCGGGCACGAGATGAAAACCGATAATGTACAATCCGCCCGACCGCAGGCAATCGGCCACACGATCGAGATGAGCCGCCGCTTCGCGTTCCGTCAGGAGATGGCAAAAACTGCTCACCAGGTTGAATGCCGCGCAAAACGGTTGGAATGGCCGGCGTGCGCATCCGGCTTGGTCGAAAACGGCTTGGTCGAAAACCGCCCGGTCGAAAGCGGCCATGTCTCCGTAAAGCGCCGTCGGAGGCAGCGCATGTTTGACGAGCCGGCGATTGCAGTAATCGAGGGCTCTTTTATTCAAATCAAGTCCGTAAACCGCGTAACCCCGCTTTCCGAGTCGCCAAAGCAATCGGCCGGTCCCGCAGGCCGGCTCGAAAAGACGCCGGGCCTTTCCTCGAAGATAGCGCTCGAAACATCCTTCAAGAAAACGCAGTTCCGCGGCCCAGGATGCGGAAAACAAAACATCGTAATAGACGGGATGATCGTACAGGCTGCTCATGTTTCGGGATGTTTCAACGGTTTTCGGTGGACATTTTCATCCATTCGCAGGCTGAAAATCGTCATTATCGGGCCCGGGGACCCGTTGACCGGGACGACATGCGGGATTCTAATTACACGGAACCGCGCCGAAAACCCTGACGCGGTCATACCGGGCTTTCGCGTATTCCAGCCGCCTCCAATGATAGCGAATCATGTATCTTCCCAACACCCCCGCCGATGTTCGTGATATGCTTTCCACCATCGGGGCCGCCTCGATCGAGGAATTGTTCGAAACGATTCCCGGCGAGTTGAAGTTGTCCCGTCCGCTGGAGCTGCCGGAAGGACTTACGGAATTGGAATTGTCGGCGCTCTTGGCGGAAATGACGGCTTCGACGGTTCCGGCGGGCGAAAACACCTGTTTTCTCGGCGGCGGCGCCTACGACCACTTCATCCCGGCCCTGGTCGACGCGCTCGCGGGCGACCCCCGCTTCGTCACCGCCTACACCCCTTACCAGGCGGAGGCGTCGCAGGGAAGCCTCCAGGTTTTCTTCGAATACCAGACGTTGATCGCCCGGTTGACCGGAATGGACTTTTCGAACGCCTCCCATTACGACGGTTCGACCGCCTGCGTCGAAGCGGCCCTGATGGCCTGTACGGCGACGAAACGTTCCAAAATCGTGGTTCTCGACTCCGTTGCGCAACACGATGCGGAAGTGCTTTCGACCTACCTGAAACACCGGGATGTCGAGTTGGCGCACTGCGGCGTCGACGAAGGCGCCTGTAATCTCGACGAACTTCGTTGTCTCGTCGATTCCCGGACCGCCTGCGTACTGCTCCGTCATCCGAACGCCTGGGGAATCCTGGAAGAGGTCGACCTGATTTCGCAAATCGTCCATGACGCCGGCGGCCTGTTGGTCGTGAACGTCGATCCGATTTCGCTGGGGATTTTGAAACGGCCCGACACCTACGGAGCGGACATCGTCGTCGCGGAAGGCCAGCCGCTCGGGTTGCCGCTCAGTTTCGGCGGTCCTTACCTGGGAATCCTCGCGTGTCGTCAATCACTGCTTCGCCGGATGCCGGGCCGACTGGTCGGTGAAACGGTCGATCGAAACGGCAAGCGCTGTTGGGTCCTCACAATGCAGACCCGCGAACAACACATCCGCCGGGAAAAGGCGACCAGCAACATCTGTTCGAACCAAGGGCTCATGGCCATCCGCGCATGCATTTACCTTGCCGCGCTGGGACCGACCGGATTGCGCGAGGTCGCCGGTCTTTGTCTGCAAAAATCCCATTACCTTGCCGCCGAACTGGTCGCCAAAACGCCGTTGCGGCTTGTTTATCCGAAATCGCCGTTTTTCAAGGAATTTCTGCTCCGTATGCCCGGCGAACGACCGGCTGCGCCCTTTGTCGACGCCCTGGCCGAAAAAGGCATCTTCGCCGGAATTCCCTGCAAAGACACGTTGTTGGTCGCCGTCACGGAAAAACGGACCCGGGCCGAACTCGACCGCTTCGTCCGGGAATGCGCCCGCTACACCGAAGTATAATCGTCGGCTTTGTGCCCGTCGGCTTTGTGGCGTTTATCCGGTAGGGTTGTTCCCCAACTCTAACTTGGCGAGTTCACGCGGTTTATACCGTCTGCCGCTCGAACGATCCGCGTAAATGCTTGCATTAACAAAAGTTGATGGCGAGTGGGTGCGGCAGGCGGACTTGACCGGGCGGACTTGACCAAAATGTCCGTTTTCATCGCGTTTCCCGTCTGTTTCGGGCCTTACCGGTCGTTCGAAGCAGGAACGACTTCTTTTTCGACGAGTTCCTTCAGGCTCGGATCGTCAGGCAGGCGCTGACCGGCGTGCTTGTAAACGAGCATCGCATCCTCCGCGCGTCCTTCCCGCGCCAGGGAACGAATCCAGTGGTAGTAAATATGCCGCTGGTTGATCCGGAATTTGTCGTAGGTTTCGTCCATCGACACCCCGTAATCGAGCAGGATCGCGGCCATGTCGAACCGGCCGGCGGTCGCGCAGTCGATCGACCAGTTGTTGATCGTCGCCATGAGGTTGCCCCACGCGGTTTCGCTCTGCGGGTCGAGGTACAGCGCCTTCAGGTTGGCGGCGGCGGCCTGCGGGTAGTCCTTCCTGTTGAGGTAATCGACTCCCTGGTTGTAATAAATCGTCGCGATCAACTGGACCGGCGTGATTTCGCGCAGTTTTTTCGAAAGATCGGTCAGTTGGGCGACGTCTTCCACCGTGTTGGCGGCACGAACGGCTTGAACATCGTCGATCGATCGGGCGGCGGATGCCGTCTTGCTCAGCGTCGCGGCACGCCGGGCCGTGGAATCACCGAGGGAAAACCAGTTCGGGCAGGTTGTTTCGAGGTCCATCGACTCGAAACCGGTCGGCGTCGCGTATTTGACCCGGCTCAGGGCATGTCCCGGCATTTCGAGACCGCATGCGTCCAGACCCAACCGTTCGGCGACGGAATTGAAAATCACCGTCGCACTCACGCAATTGTACTCGCCGGTCTCCAACACCCCGGCCGGGTCGGTGCAATCGATATTATACCCGGCGGTGAAAACGTTTTCGTGAAGGTATTGGAAAATGGTCTTCGTCAACGAAGCCGCCGCGTCCTCGTCACCGGGGGCGGCATTCGCGGCAACCCGGTTTTCAATTTCCCGGACGATTCGATCCAACCGGCCCTCGTAATCGGCGACCATTTGGGGAGTCCGGGTCCCCTCGGCAAGCAGGGCGGCGCGGAACTGATCGCAGGTGTTCCATTCCCCGTCCAAGGCGTCGGCAAGCATTTCCCCTTCGAGCGGATTGACACGCTTGGCAAGCATGTAGAAATCGCGAGGAGACCGTCCGTGACCGGCAAGCATCCGGCGATTCAGGCGAATCAGGCAGGTGTCCCCGGCCGTTTTCACATTCTTCGCCTGCTCTTCGGTGAGCGGTCCGAGGAAGGTGAGGTGCCGGTCGCCGAGCGGGTTTTCGACCACGGGGACCTTTACAGTCTGTTCGACCGCCTGGGCGGCGGACCACGCGTTCGGGGAAGAGGCGATCAACGCCCCCAAGCCCAGCAAGCCCGCGAATGTCAGTGTCAACGCGGCCCGTATCGCGGCGGCCTGTATCGCATAGCCGACCCCGCGTCCCCGGACGGAACAAGTCGCCGGAATCTTCCGGCTCACAAGTGTTGTGTTGGTTTCCATGGCTGCCTCGTCGTTGTCGTCAAATGGTTGTCTCTGTCGATCTGCCGCACTTTTACCGTCGCGCCCGACAAAATCGCCGCAAGCGGAAAACACGGTTGTTCGCGGTGCGGGAATACTATACTGAAAACAAGTGCAATTTCCCGAAGCCGACGATTCGGAAGCCTGCCCTCGAAAAACAACACCGCCCGGAGGGTAAACGGAGGGTAAACGGAGGGTAAACGGGCGGTCGAGCGGGCTGTGTTTACCAACGACTCAACCGGCTTCGGTATGATATCATAGTTTCCTGCCGCCGTATTGGAGCGGCCCCCTTGAGAAAAAACGAGGAGAATTCTCAAATATCGCTCCACGAAGACAGGATTATGCCGGATACGAAGGCGGGAATCGTAATAACGGTCCTTCCCATCACGAAGGGCGAGCCGTTTTCGAAGACTTGCATGGCGACGCATTTGAGGGCGACGCATTTCACGGCGACGCATTTCGCGGTCCCGTGCGGAACAACCGTCCTGAAACACTGTACATTGAAATACTGTACCTTGAAACACTGTACCTTGGAATGTTGTACCTGGAAACATCGCGTCTTGAAACATCGCGCAAGCCCGAACGTCGATGATGGTCCCAAAGGTCTTCATGGCTGCCGCTCCTTACGGATCTTCATGTAAAAAACAAAACGAGGGCGTACCGGACCTTTGGCGGTCAATTCGTCCCCTCGCTGAAATCTACTCCTTCTCGCACGGAGAATCAATATCCGGAATGCCCGAGCCTGCATGTGTACTGGAAACGCGATGCAAACAGACATTTGGTCACGTCTGCCTGCCGCACTTACTCGCCCCCTACTTTTGGTAATGTCATTATTTACACGAATCGTTCGAGCGGCAGGCGATTGTGCGCGGGAGGATTATCAGGCCGTTTACGGTATACTACAGCTTTCATGAGAAAAAGGTCGAAAAAATCTTGAAATTCTCGAAAAACGCGGGACGAAACGGACGCCCCCCTTGTCAAAACCACCTACATGGTACAATATAGTGGTTTGCCTTGGGTGGTTTTCGGCCCGTTTGGAGGCGCGCATGTCCGTCTGTTTAGCCGGGGCATCGACGATGCCCGTGGTGCGGTCTACTGAAAACCATTGACATTTCCCGAAGCCGGTCGCGAGCCGCGACGGGCGGTAGGCTCCCGGCTGCGAGTACACGGCGGTTGCCCGTAATTCGACGCCGTACCGGAACGCCTGCCCACTGAAACGACACTGCCGAAGGTAGGCAGGCGGTTGAAGCGGGCTGTGTTTACCAACGACTCAACCGGCTTCGGTATAATAAATCCTTTCGTATTTATAAAGTTGATAATGACCAGAAAGCTGTTCATCGCCGGGAATTGGAAAATGAACCTGGATCTCGCCTCGGCGACCGCGTTGGCCGAGGGGTTGAAGAAAGCGATGCAGGGGATTCAGGACGTCGATGTCGCGGTTTGTCCACCGAACGTCTACCTCCATGCGGTCGCGACCGTGCTTGAAGGGTCGAATATCGCCGTCGGCGCGCAAAACGCCTATTTCGAAAAAGAAGGAGCGTTCACCGGTGAAACCGGTATGAGAATGCTCAAGGACGTCGGCTGCCGTTATGTGATTCTCGGGCACAGCGAGCGGCGGCATATCCTGCATGAATCGAGCGAATTGATCAACCTGAAGGTCCATGCCGCTCTCGAAGCGGGCCTCATTCCGATCCTGTGCGTCGGCGAACTCCTTGCCGAGCGGGAGGCCGGAACGACCGATCTGGTCAACCGCCGCCAATTCGAAGGGTCTCTTTCCGGCGTTTCCGCCGACGAAATGAAAAAAATCGTGATCGCTTACGAACCGGTTTGGGCAATCGGGACCGGCAAGGTGGCGACCCCGGAACAGGCCGAGGATGTCCATCGCGCCCTGCGACGACTTATCGCGGAACGGTATGACGACGAGGTGGCCGAAACGGTCCGGATCCAATACGGCGGCAGCGTGAAGGCGTCCAATTCAAAGGACATCCTTTCCAAGCCGAATGTCGACGGCGCCCTTGTCGGCGGTGCGTCCCTCAAGGTCGAGGACTTCATGGGCATCATCAACGGACGCTGACGGGCGATCGTCGGTCGTTTCCGCGGTTGTGCTCCCTGGTCGTTTGCCATGATCGTTCCCGTCAAAACCCCGGACCTGAAAGTCAGCCGCAGCCGTTATTTGACCTTGCCGCACCCGCGTTTGCACGAGCGTGCTTTTGTGTTG
>QMCD01005750.1_pt2 | contig 13376 bp, 9 predicted proteins | sample 1821841 | NCBI WGS metagenome assembly QMCD01 (sample SAMN01991225, study PRJNA193472) | Termite gut metagenome, whole genome shotgun sequencing project. | isolation source: worker | host: Macrotermes natalensis | reverse complement strand
GAGCCGACATCTGATCACTTCCAAGAGCGAAAGATTTCATTTGTTTGGCCATATAACCTGTCGGAATAGTAGCTGTGTTTTGCAAAACACCATCAAAATACGTCTTAACTTCTCCACTTCCTGCGTTGGGCTTTCCATATTCAATACGCACCTTGACCCATTTATCAACCGGAACAGTAGGAGAAAAGTTTGGCCAAATCGAAAAATAACAACTATGCAATGCTGAAAAATTAGCTGTTCTCCCTGATGTTAAGGCATGATCAAAATGTGTACATCCGGAACTGTTCGGATATTCAAGTTCATCAAAATATGCCAAAGAACCATGCCCGGGCATATCGCTAAAACGCTTAACCTCATACTCAAGGACGTACGGAGGCAAAACGACATTGATTGCCCATTTAGGAAACGAATAAAAACCACCTCTGGCCAAAAGTTTCACTCCTCCCTCGCTATATTCTTCCACGCCTGTAACCCCACCAATTTGCGGATGATGATAGACGCTTCGGTCGATTAATCCTTCGTCCAGATTTTCCAGAGAAACATCAAGGATTAGGGTTGAATCTACCGGAATTGTGGTGTCGCGGACACAGCGGAGGGAAAAACCGTCTGATTTCTCGTTCCATACACCATAATCTAGAAAATCAACACTATAATGTTGACGACAAATATGAAAAGCACCACCAAAAGGGCAAATTGAAAATCGAGAAATTACAGTACTGTAACTATCTGATGTCCAATAATATCCAGAACTGTGAGGACCTCCGCGTCTTACACTTTCTCCCAAATGTGCTCCCCAAAGATTAAAATAATTGTTATATAACGTTCCATTCTGCTGAGGATTTTGTCCACTAAAACCGTTTCCTCCCAAAATGGTATCTAATATCACAAAATCATTTACCGTCGGTACTCGCCAAGGTGCAGGGCAAAGCATATTGGCAAATCGCATAACGGCACACCATGAAAAGAAATCGCCCGGGTGCTCCGGATTTGAGCGACAATCCGTATAATAATTCATCGTATCGGTATGAAGATCGAATCTTCTACCGCCATAAAAAGCTGTTCGATTGCTACAGACGCTTGTTTGTACCGCATCCGACCAAACCTGATTGCCTACAACCCAAATGCTATCCGTTGTAAAGGATACTACCCCTAAACTATTGCCCCAGCCGGGTGTGGCGTTATTGCAACCATTAGTGTCAACAATGAAAGGCTCAACACTATGTCTGCCACTCACATTAGAGGTAATACTTCCGCAAGGATTGCTTACAACGCAGTAATAATACGATGTATCAAAAACAGAGGAGGACGGCAAGAAAGTGGTGTTTGTTGCTCCTGATATGGCGGTGCCGCCGAGATTGGAGTTCGTTTTGTTGGAATACCATTGATACGTAATCGGCGCAAATCCTGACGCACTAACCGAAAGTTCAGGGAACTCCACATCACCTTGAACCATGCTTTGTTCCGCCATATCGGGATGGGTAAGAATTGTGGGAATAGTAACCATATCGACTTCGACGCTTCCCGATTCGCCCCAACATCCTTCATCCGAACGAGCACGAAAATAATAGGTTCCGGAGGTTTTGACTGTTTGTGTATCAGTGGCTAAAGCCGTGCTTGTGCCGTTTGCTGTGGTATTTTGCCAAAAGATAGTACCATCGTTACCGTTGGATGCGACGAGTATTGCAGAATCGCAGGCGGGATTGGTTGCCGTGGTTACAGTAACACGTGCGGGCAAGGGATTAACCGTGATTGTTCCTGTGCTGATGTTCGGCGGGCAAGTGCTGTCGCCAATGGCTGTAATTGTCCATCTGTAAACGCCCGGTTTTACAGGCGTTCCGGAAAATGCAAGACTGTCGCCAATAATGCCTTCGGGAATAGTATCCCACGAAAGTGTTATCTTTGTTACTGTGTTATTCCACGTGTGACGGATTGTTTCGACAGGTTCATTGAGGCATATCGTTTGATGACGTGTGCTTGCATCGTTCGCAAGATCAAGCGTAACGCGCGGGCAGAAACGTGTGCAACGCAACGAAAAGCCGTGATATTTGTGCGTGCTCCACTGCGGACTGCTTAACCCCGTTATGTCTAAATACAAATGTCGCGCCAATGTATCGTTAAACAGTGACTGCGACCAGTAATGCGCGTACATCCCTTGCTGAACGCCTATTCCGCCCGTAGGCAAACATGCTCCGGCGAGAGTGCCGCGCCAAATGTCCGGATGAAGGTAGTGATCATTAACCAATGGGAGATTGGGCGGATAACCAATCATCCGGTCTTCGCCGTTTCCGCCGAACGATAAATCCATCGCAATGAAATCCTCCACACTCGGCACACGCCAAGGTTTTGGACACAACATCTCTCCGAATTTTTTCACAGCGCACCACGAAAACAAATCCCCCCTGTAACCGGGATTGGAACGACAATCGGCATGAAACGTCGGCGGGTCTAAATATCCCCCATCGAACATGGTTTTTTGACACGTGGTTACCGTTACCGCATCCGACCAAAGCAGCGTATCCACAAGCCAAACACTGTCGGTTACAAAACTTGCTTTGCCCAAAATTGCCCAAGCCGGTGTAAGAATATTGCAGCGGTTGCTATCCACGGTTACGGCATCGCCCCAACGGTAGTTTTCGGAAACGGTTACGTTGCGAACATCAAGCGTACTTCCCCAAATGGCCAAACCGTCCAGCCCCGCGTTGTTTCCGCTAAACAGTGTATTGTACACCAACCCGTCGCCTTCGGCATAGACGCCTCCACCATAATCACTCGCGCGATTATCCAGCACATAACAATTTTCACCCCGCGCACCGGCTTCCATCCAAATGCCACCACCGTAGGGCGTTGGCGCAAGATAAGCATAGCCGTTGATGACAGCCAAACCGTTCAACATGGCGCTATATCCCAAATGTACAGCCGCAAACGATCGCTGTGCATCTAAAATCGTCTTGTTTTGGGCATAATTACGTTCGGATAAGGTTGTTTCGCTTCCGCTAAAACCACCGAAAATCTCTGTAAAGTCGGGCACTTGCAACGTTTGTCCAAGAAAATAAAGACCTTCTTTCAACCATACCTGCGACGGTTCTTTTTGTGCTAAAACCATCGCCGAATCCAAACTGCACGCATCGTTCCAAGATGTACCTCCGCCAAGGCCGTCAGCCCGAACAAAGATTGGGGTTTGAGAATAAATTTCTATATGTAGAAATACCGACAAAACCAATACCAATAGACGATTTATGTGCAATTTGATCATGTGTGATTATACTATTTTTTGAAACGAATACGATTATTATCTCGGCTTTTTCTGCGTTTTTCCCACAAATCATTCAACAAATAATTGATGGAAATTTCGTGAGAACCATTCTGAACAGAACGAATTGCTCCGAAATAAACATCGTAAGAATATCCCAAACGCAACTGCTCCGTTATAAAGCCTTTAAGAGAAAAACTGACGGCTTTTTGTCCTGTCTGAACATGAACACCGAAAAAATACCGATTTTGAAAACAGCCATGCACCCCTATATTTGCAGATAATGGCGTGGCATGAACGTAACGCAAAAACACTTCCGGACGAATGGACCAGTCCTCATTCAAAAATAAAGCCGCGCCACTCATCAGGAAAAACTGTGTACTCGTATGCGGATACCAGTTTTCGGACTTAGGCACCCGTTTTTCAAAGTCCATTTTCGGCGGCGCCAAATGCTTAACCGAAACTCCAAGATAAAAAAGATTTGTCCAATAATAGGCGCCTACATTGACATCGAGATTGGTATATTGCTCACGTCCTTTTCCCAAAACAGGGTCTTCGGGATCTTTCACATGTTCTATTCTGTTCCAATCCAAAACCGAATGAAAAATACCGGCCTGTATGCCAAAACTCAATGAACTTCCGGCGAAATACATTTTGTAGGCATAATTTCCATGCACAAAACTTCCGCTTAACGGCCCCCATGTTTCGTATTGTAAAATGGTGCCCCACGAGTGCTTATTATTTTCAAACGGCGCGTGGCCGTCCAAATTCACTAAATTCGGCGAACTCGGCAAGTTTGTCCATTGTTTGCGTACACTCAAATTCGCAGAAAAAACATTGTCTAAACCCGCACACGCCGGATTGTGCATCATCGGATTGGACGAAAACTGCGTCAAGGGCAATCCCAATTGTGCAAAACAAACATTGGCAACCATCATCAAAACTGCTATGAGACTTGTTCTTGTCATTCTACTCCGCGATTTTCATTACAAGCCAGCCCGACATTACGCTAAGGCCGTTAGTTTCCACGATATAATTGTAAACGCCGTCGGGAACAAGCTTCCCGTGCCGGTTTTGTCCAAGCCAGACCACCTTGTCGTTGTCGTAATTTTCTGTGCTGAAAATAACTTCGCCGTAAACGTTCAGGATAGTTACCCTATTGACAGGATAGTGTTCGATGTTTTTAATATCCAAATAATCGTTCAGACCATCGCCATTGGGCGAAATAAAAGTTGTTGCAGGGTTGAACTGATGTTGACACGACAACGTGAAGGCAAACGTATCGGTGCAACCGGTGCTTTCTTTTGTAATTTCGATTTGATATACGTTTAAGCCCGACGGCAAATGGCTCAAGTCTCTCTCTTCCGAATAATAAGCACCGTTTTCTGTCCACAAAAGCGAATAAATCACGGAATCTTCTATTTTATCCGCAAACGCAGGACTAATCTGTATCGCGCCATTATCACAATTTTCGTTATCCGGCATAGTTACGGAAAATATCGCGCTGCTGACCGGCGTATAGTCTTCCGGAGAAAAATATACTCTTTTCGTTCTGCTTGAAGTATCCGTAATATCAACCCAATGCGAGCCGGCATCCAAATCTCTGACCATACTGTCTGTTGCACCATTATCCCATAAGAACGTATAAATTTGCCCGCTTGTCCACACACTCGCCCAGGATTCTTCAAACAGGCAAAATCCGCCGTAAAACACTTGCTCCTTATCATACATCACACGAAACAACTCAGATGTATCTTTACAGCAATCCCCTGAAACAATCACACGATAAACGCCCATATCTTGCCATTGTCCTGCAAGATAAAGCGTATCGGACGTTTGGCCGGTCAAATCAACGTTGTTGCGCTGCCATTGGTATTGGAGATTTTCACCCTCCGCTTCAACGGTCAGCGAATAGGCAGGTATTGCGCCCGCAAGCGTTCGAATATCGTGGGGATTCCGGATAATCGCCGTTTCCGGAAGTTGAAGTTCAAATGCTCCCATATCCGTTTCATCACATTTGGTGCGATGATTATTGTCCAAATCCAGCGTGTCGGAATCTCTCAACACATCTGAAGTTCCGTTGTCGTAAGCAGGACTGTTCAACCCAATGCGGAATTGCTGAATAAACGGACTACTGATTAATTGAATATTACCGATGCCCAATACCATTGAATCCAGCGCAGAATACGTTGTTGAGCATTCCGTTGATACAGATTTATAGCCGGAGTTTTGATAGATAACCGCATTGGTAACACGTCCGCCCACACTCAATCGAACAGCACTCGGAGACCCTTGTCCCCAAAGCAAGGTCGAACAAATCCAAAACAGAAATCCACAAAAATACAGCCGGCTCAAAACAAAATTTTTACGAAAATACGAAATATTTATAATAAAAATCATGGTTCAAGATTAGAATAGCGGATTTTTTCTTAAATTATTTAGCAAAGATATGTAAATATTTTGTAAAAAACAAGGGCGACTTGAAAAAAGTGCCTTTTTGTTGTAATTTTATTGTTTGAAAATAGTGGTGTCGCGTTAATTTTTTTTAATTTCAAGTAGTGAAATTTGGTTGTTAAGGGGCAACCAATCAAAACAACACATCCTGCGACGAAACCTGCTTAATTTTTCCCAAGTGCTGATAGGCTTTCGGTGTAACTTCTACCATTCGGTGCCGCCGACGGTCTCGCAGAGATCAAAGTATCGCTTCCAATCGACGTCGCCGTCCCCGATGATGTCCTTGCCGGTTTCCTTGAGATGCACGGATTTCGCGCGGCCTTTGAATTTTTCGATAATCGTAGTCAAAATGCGATTGTCCATTTCATCTAATCCATTTTTATCCACATTCAGTGCGGATAATGCGATTTGCGAAATTTCCACATCTACGATTCCGGTGCCTCTAATTTGGGCGAAATCACGCACACGGCGCAAAAGCAAATTCGCAATTCGTGGGGTTCCACGACTTCTGCGGGCGATTTCATGTGCTGCAAAATCGTCAATCGTAACATGCAATAAGTTCGCCGAACGTTTGATAATTTGCATTAACGTTTGCGCATCGTAATATTCCAACCGTGAGTTGATTCCAAATCGGGAACGCAGTGGCGCTGTAAGCAATCCCGAGCGTGTGGTAGCACCAATCAGTGTGAACGGATTTAGCGAAATCTGCACACTTCGGGCATTCGGCCCCGACTCAATCATAATGTCAATTTTATAATCTTCCATCGCGGAATACAGATATTCCTCCACAACCGGACTTAACCGGTGAATTTCATCAATAAACAACACATCGTTCGGCTCCAAACTCGTAAGCAATCCTGCTAATTCACCGGGTTTGTCCAAAACCGGCCCGGACGTGGTTTTAATTCCTACACCCAATTCGTTGGAGATAATATGCGACAACGTTGTTTTTCCCAATCCCGGAGGGCCGTGCAACAAAACATGGTCTAAGGCTTCGCCACGCTGTTTGGCGGCCAAAACAAAGACTTGCAAATTGTCTAAAACCTGTATCTGTCCTCTGAAATCAGAGAAATTCAGTGGTCGCAAAGCTCGCTCCACTTCTTTTTCCGCACCGGAAAATCGCACATTGGTTGGGTCTAAATTCTCGTTCATTAGAAAAATAATTATACAAAAATACAAAAAAAAGTTGACAATTCCAAAAAAAAGATGTAACTTTGTAAAAAAAATTATAGCCATGAGAACAATGAAAAAAATATTAGTTCCTATTGATTTTTCTCAAAATTCTCTAAGAACATTGGATTACGTGCTTAACTACGTTGACAACATGGAGACTGAAATTATCTTGGTGTGGGTAAACGGCGTGCGTAGCAAAGACATTTTGGTTTCCGAAACGGAAGAGCATTCGATGGAAAAAGAGGCTACGTCCCGATTCGAGAAGATTATCGCAGAACATGCGTCAACGTTAAAAAACACTAAACTCAGCTATCGTATCCGTGAAGGAAAAGTGCATGTTGAAGTCGCTAATCAAGCGAAATACGATGATGTGGATTTAGTAGTTTGCGGTACACACGGGGCTTCCGGTTTTGAAGAACATTACATTGGAAGCAATGCTTATCGCATTGTGATGTATTGCGAATGCCCGGTTGTTACGGTGCGTCCGAATTATCGTTACAATTCTGCGAGCAATATTTTTGTGATGCCGATCGACAGTTCGGCAGGCACTCGTCAAAAAGTACCGTTCACCTGTGAATTGGCACGAAGATTTGGTGCGGAGATTCACATTTTGGGCTTGTATTCGTCAAAATTATCGTCGCTTAAACGCAAGGTGGATAATTATGTGGCGCAAGTTGAAAAATATATTATCGAAGAAGGTATTCAAACAAAAACAGTTTTTCTCGAAGCTGATAATATTACCAAAACGAGCATATCATACGCAGAATCTGTCGATGCAGACTTGATTTCCATTATGACCGAACAGGAAAGTTCGTCGTTTAGTTTTCTTTTGGGAACGTATGCCGAACAGATGATAGGATCTTCCGGAATCCCTGTTTTATCTGTAAGTCCGAAAGTATTAACCTCATCTTATTTGTCATGATAACGATGTTTTGTTTTCTTTCCGCACTCAGTTTTATGGGTGATACGGTAACGTTTGTGGCAGATGATCGTGTGAATATGTTGATCGAAAAACATGTTGAATACAACAAAACAGCGGCCGTTAACGGTTTTCGGATTAATATTTATTCGGAATCGGGCAATCATTCACGAAGCGGCGCAATGGCTGCACAATCGGCTTTTGCGGAACTTTTTCCGGAGATGAAAAGTTATGTGAGTTTTGAAGAGCCGTACTTTAAAGTTAAGATTGGAAATTTTCGCACACGCTTGGAAGCCTCTGTTGCCTTGGATAGTTTGAAAGCCACTTATCCGCAAGCATACGTGGTTAAAGACGCCTTGAACGTGAAAGATTTGTTAGGAATCATTACGATTATTCCCGAAGAAGAAATTATTGAAGAAAGCGAAATCGAAGAAGGCGTGGAATAATGCCGTTGGTTTGGTTATCGTACTAATGTGAATACGCCTTTTTTTTGCATAGTGTGTCCATTTCGCGTCAAAACAAACACGTAGAAATAGACGCCCACGGGTTGTGTCGATCCTTTGAAAATGCCGTTCCAGCCATGTTTGGGCTGTTCGGTCGAAAACACAAGTTGACCGAATTTATTATAAATGTGAAATTGTATTTCATCGCCAACACGTGGGATATAATACGGACGATACGATGAACCGGAACTTTCGGGAATAAATCCTGTTGGAAAATAAATCGGAATTTCGTGTTCGGAAATCACATCTACAACATTTGATTTGGCTGTAGCCGTTATCCCATAAGGGTTTGATGAACCTTCATGCGCCACAATATAATAACTCAAATTCAAAATATTGGTTGGCGATGTCAGTATAACCGAATGTCTGTAAACACTGTCGGAATCCACCCAAAGCGAAGATTGAAGCATGGTGTCGCCGTCTTTAATTTCAAACACATCATAGCGCAAAGGGTCTGTTCCCGGCCAACCTTGATATGTCGAGAATGCCAAATCCACTGTGTTTTCGGTTAATTGGGCTTCCAAGTGAATAGGCTTTGCCAAATTTGAGGTGATAGCGATTTGCCCGCACGTATCACTAATTTCAAAATGATAAAACCCTTGTTGGTAGGGAAGTAGCAGTTGATTGTTTTTTTGAAATTCATTGTAAGTCAAGGTTTGCACAAGATTTTTTTCGGCGTAAACAAAAAGATTTTCCCAAATGGTTGACATGTCCACATGGCAACGCATTTCAACTCTTTTGTTAGCATCGGTTACATTGAGCGTTTCTAAATAGGCAAATAGGGGTTTAGGTGCGGCAATCAGTGTAATCGAATCATACATTGAATTAGCGTAAATCAACGTGTCCGAACTAACGGCACGAACATAAACTTTGAATTTGTCTAAATGTCCTGAAATGTCAATGGTGGCTGAGTTTTGCAGCGAATCAACTGTCGCAACTCGAGTGTATGCACCATTATTTTGCGAAAGCATAATATCAAAACGAACAATATTTGAGATACTTTTTTGTGCATTGCTCCACGACAGATTTAATTTTCGTTCACACATCAACCCCTCTACTTTGCAAGCAAACACTTGCCGTTCCCGACTTATCAATCCGTTGTTAAAACACGTGTCAATAGTAGCGATGCGGAATCTCGAAGTCGTATCCGCTTGTTTTTTTACAATATAACTTGATGTTTCAGCGTCGAAAATGGTATCAAAACTTGTAGCGCCAATTCCTTCGTATATGCAGTATCCGTAGGCTCGCGCATGTGGGACGGCGGCTATATTATAACGGGTGTGACGGGCAGCGGCGAGGGTTTCTCCATCCGCGACCCGTGGGGGATACGTTCTGCCCATTATTATATGGACGACGAGGTAGTCGTGCTGGCATCGGAGAGGGCCGTAATCCAAACCGCAATATGATAATTTACATATTTATCACAAATATAGAGCGTATCCACATAAATAACCATACTCAAATTTGAAGAAATAGTATCTATGGCTTGCAAAGGTTCGCTTTCAAAACTGCGATGTATGATGTAAGATGTGGTACCCGAAACGCCGCACCGTGTCCAAGTGAGCTTAGCACAGCCATTGCCGTTATTCCCCAAATTATCAACCGTCAACACAAGGTCGTTAGCCGAAAACATGGCGAAATTCAAGCTCAGCAAACATCCTATACAAATGTGTTTAAGCATTTTTTCGCAGGCCTTTCAGCCAACTTGTGAAACGTTCGTATTGATTGGCTTTTAGTGGAAATTTCGTTGGTTTTCCGAAGACTAATAGCAACGAAGGAAGCAAAAATAAATTCGCTAATAAAGCCACCAAAAGTGTTAAAGAAACTAAAACGCCAACGGATTGCGTTCCGCCGAAACCGGAAAATACAAAAATCGAAAATCCGAGAAATAAAATCGTTGATGAATAAAACATACTGAATCCGGATTCTCCCAAAGCGTAGAGCACAGAGGGTTTTACTTGTCCTTTATTCATTCGGAGTTCCAACCGGTAGCGTGATAAAAAGTGAATCGTGTTATCCACCGAAATACCAAGCGCTATGCTAAACACCAGCACCGTTGACAGTTTCAGCGGAATCCCGAAATATCCCATAATCGCTGCTGTTATAATTAACGGCAATATATTGGGAAGAATAGCCAAAATAATCATTCTAAATGAGGAAAACAACAGCGCCATAATCGCCATAATCAAAAGCAGCGCCAAGCCCAGACTTTGCAGCAAATTAGAGATCAAAAATGTCGTTCCTTCCATAAATACTACGCTTGATCCGGTAATGTTGACAACATCGTATTTGTCGGCATCAAAAATATCGTCCACAACCATTTGTAAATCCTCTTTAATTTCGGCAATTTCCGGCGTACTCAAATTATGCATTTGTACGCTAATCCGTGTTTTTTGAAGCGTACTGTCCACAAAAATTTTCATGATTTGATTGGCAATCGGATTGGCATTACTTTTACCAATATCCGGCAAATAGCCCATGATAAAGGCCATTTCATTGGAATTCGGCATGGAATAAAAATCAGGATTTCCGTTATAAAACGCTTGTTTGCCGTATTTCAAAACTTCAATAATGGAAAGCGGTTTGGCAAATTCATCAAACAACATTAATTCGTCTTGAAACTCGCTGAGTTTGGACAAAAACGGCATTCGTAAAACCCCATTCGGACGCTTGGTATCTATCGTTATTTCAAGAGGAATGATGCCTTTGAACTGATCTTCAAAAAACATCAAATCTTTGTACAATTCATCTCGTTTCGGAATATCATCGACAATACGTCCGGACGTTCTGAGCAAGCAAACGCCGCCAATACTCACCACAAAACACGCTATCGAAATCGTAAAAACCCAACCCCGTTTTTTCTTCACAACCCATTCCACGTATGCTAACAGTTTGACCATCCAACCACTGTCCAAATGCAGGATTTGACGGGCTGTTGGCGGTGGTGTATAGCTGAAAAATATCGGCAAAAGAATCATGGTTAAGAGATACGACAACATGATGGTCAATGTGGCCGTAATTCCAAACTGAACAAGCATTTGATTTTGCGTAATCACAAATGTTGAAAATCCGATAGCAGTGGTTAGGTTTGTCAATAGATTGGCTCGCCCAATCCGGCTGATAGAGCGGGATAGCGCCAATATTTTATTGCCGTGTTTGCGATATTCGGAGTGGTATTTATTGGTTAAAAAGATACTATTCTCCACGCCGATAATAATCAACAACGGCGGAATCATACTGGATAAAGCCGTTATTTCATAACCAAAAAGCGCCATCAAGCCTAATGCCCAAATCACCGTAATTACAACGATGACAATAGGACCAACCATCGCCTTAAACGAACGGAAAAACAATCTTAACATGACTGCGGCCAAGAGCAACGCCAAAACCGAAAATAAAATCAATTCGCGTTTCAGTTTCAATGATGTAATCGTGCGAATATAGGGCAATCCCGAAATATGGGTTTCGATACCGGTTTGCTTTGAAAACTCAACAAATAAATTTTTGAGTTCTTTCACGATGCCATCACGTGCATTGGTATTGATTTTTTCTTTATCGAAAAAGATCATCATCAACGTGGCGCCTGTTTCGGAGTTGTAGAGAAAGCCATCGTAAAACGGAAGTTCATTCAAAATTTCGACCAAACTATCCAGTTCAGCCTGATCAATGGGCTTTCGTGCAAAAACATCTTTCAGAACAAATTTGTTTTTAGTATCTTCCTTGATGAGTTGAAACGCATTGCCGAACGATAAAATCATGGATACGCCGTCAACTTCTTTCACGTGATACGACAGAACATCCCATGCTTTGAAATGATCCAGATCATACAGGTCATCATCACAAACACCGGCAAACATCACATTTCCATCGGCGCCGTATTGCGATAAAAAATTCCGATAATCCATCATGGTTGGATTACTGTCGGGCAGGATTTGAGGCATGGTGTAAGTCATCTTTACGCGCGTTGCCATAAACGCCATAAAAACAGTTAAAACACCAATCCCCACAAGGTGCCCAATGCGATTCCAAAGAATATAACGAACAATTTTATTCCACATGTTTCAAAAAAACAGATTATCTTAACTTGCAAAGATACGAAAAAAAATTGACATTTAGACATAAAAAAAAATATTTGTTTTTTTCAGTTTTTTTTCGTAACTTTGTAAAAAAATTATACGATATGAAAAAACTTATCCTTTTTTTGGCTTTTATATTTGCACTTCTAATATGGGGTTGCAATAGAGAAAAGGTGATTGAATCCACGCCTCCCGAAGGAGTATGGGAAGAGTTGATTTGGATCAAAGATGCGAATGGCCGTGATGAGCGGATTACATTCCATAAAATGAATGAACAACAACAAGATACATTAGTTTATGTTTCTACGAAATTTCGCTTTGTTGATGCTAACACCGTGGAAGTGGAAACTCGCTATGGAGACGGACAGGCAAAACTCGGAAATGTTGGAATAACGGATTGTTTAGAAGATCCTGTGCGAAAAGAATATTTTAAGGCAACCTATACGACTGAACGTGATGTATTTGACAAAAATAAAGATAAAGTCAGTTATATCAACGTAATAGGCGGTTATACGTGGTCGGACTATGTTAGTCCTCCGGATCCTTGTTCATCTACCGGAAGTATTAACAGGAGATACGATTACAGGTATGAAAATGAGGAGAAAACCCTTTTGCGCTTAGGCTATCACGATGAGACCCGATGGCGGATCCTTTTATTAGAAAAACAATAATTTTATGAAATTACCCGGTTTAGCGGCACTGTTCGCCTTGATCTTATTTACATTAGGTTGCACAAGCGCCTCAAAATCATTTCAAAAAGGGCGGTATGATGATGCTATTGTCAAGTCTATTCATGTTCTGCAAAAAACACCTTCCGACGAAAAACACCGGGATATTCTTAAAGATGCTTACCGTGTGGCCAATTTGAATGATGAGGAGCAGGTCGCACTATTGAAACAATCGGGACAACCGGAGATTTGGGGCAATATTGTAACGATTTACGAACGGATGATTGAGCGCAATAAAAAAGTTTATTTGAATTTGAATGAACAATGGAGTAA
>QMCD01001629.1_pt1 | contig 13376 bp, 9 predicted proteins | sample 1821841 | NCBI WGS metagenome assembly QMCD01 (sample SAMN01991225, study PRJNA193472) | Termite gut metagenome, whole genome shotgun sequencing project. | isolation source: worker | host: Macrotermes natalensis | reverse complement strand
AAAACATTTTTTCCCCTTGTTTTGCCGCCGCTCCCAGTCTTGCCTCGCCATTTCGAGCATTAGCACACATCGGGGGTGTTTTGGCATCCAGCTGTATTTTTCGAATACGGGTTTTTCATATTTTTGGACAACCTCTTCCGCATATTTTTTTGGCGTACCCATTTTGACTAGTATTTTTACTAGATTTTCACAGTAATATTGATATTGCCAACGTCTCCCGGGCATTTTGTTACCTCCAAGTTTTTCTAACCGCTTAACATCCTATAATTTTACCGTTAACATGAAGGCTATTAGGTAGACTTGTTATCTTTGTCCCTTTAAGATAAAGATTGTCTCCAATATAAAGGTTATCAGGCAATACTGTCACGTCTGTATTACAAAGATCAAGATTGCCATTAACATAGAGGTTATCAGGTAACATCATTATTGTTGTCTCGCTAAGATCAAGATCGCCTTCTACAAGATTCACCGTGCCGAAGCGGAACGCGCGCGCCACGCCTTCATCGAGGCGGGGGGCACGGCCGAAGAGTTCGGCCCCGAACCCGACGCGCAGGAGCTGCGTCTCAAGGAGCTCTTTGCCGACTATCGCAAAAAACGCGACGAGTTCATCGCCGGTGCCGAGGAGAAGAAGGAGGAGAACCTCAAAACGAAGCTGGCCATCATCGAAGAGCTCAAGGAGCTGGTCGACAGCCACGAGACCATCGGCCAGACCTTCAACGCTTTCCGCGAGCTGCAAAGCCGCTGGCGTGCCGCCGGCCCCGTGCCGCTGGTCAATAACAAAGACCTCTGGGATACCTACAACCACCACGTAGAGAATTTCTACAACTTCATCAAGATCAACAAGGAGCTGCGCGACCTCGACCTGAAGCGCAACCACGAGGCCAAGATGCGCCTGTGCGAAGAGGCTGAAGCGCTGATCCTCGAGGCGTCGATCGTCTCGGCGTTCCACAAGCTCCAGAAACTCCACGAGCAGTGGCGCGAAGTGGGCCCCGTGGCCGCCGAATTCAAGGACTCGCTCTGGGAGCGTTTCCGCGAGGCGAGCGCACGCATCAACAAGCAGCATCAGGATCATTTCGAGGCACTCAAGCAGGAGCAGAAGCGCAACCTGGACTTGAAGACCGAGCTCTGCATCAAGACCGAAGAGCTCACCGCCCTCCCGCCCGAGACACGCAAGGGATGGGAGAACGCCTCCGACCAGCTCATCGAGATACAGAAGCTCTGGAAGACCATCGGCTTCGCGCCACGCAAGGAAAACACGAAGGTCTACGAGCGTTTTCGCACCGCGTGCGACCGTTTCTTCGAGCAGAAGCGCCGTTTCTACATGGAGCAGAAGGGCGAGATGGACGAAAACCTAGCGCTCAAGCAGGCCCTGTGCGTCGAAGCCGAAGCGCTCATGGAGAGCGAGGATTGGAAAGCGACGGCTGAAGCGCTCATGGAGCTCCAGAAGCGCTGGAAAGAGGTCGGCCCCGTGCCGCGCCGCCATTCGGACGCGATATGGAAGCGTTTCCGCGCCGCGTGCGACCACTTCTTCGAGCGCAAATCCGCCGCTTCTGCCGGCACCAACGCCTCCCAGGCCGAGAATCTGGCCCTCAAAGAGGCGCTGCTGACCGAGATCGAGACGTTCGACGGCTCCATCACCTTCGAGGCCATCAAGGAGTTCCAGCGCCGCTGGAGCGAGATCGGCTTCGTACCCATCAAGCAGAAAGATGCCTTGCAGGCGCGCTACAAAAAGATCATGGACACCCTCTTCGCCACCCTGCGGGCGGGCGAAGGCGAGCGGCAGATGAACCGCTTCCGCGAGAAGGTCTCCTCGCTCAAAACAGCCGGAACGGGACGCCTGCGCACCGAACGCGACAAGCTCTACAACCGGGTCAAGCAGCTCGAAGGCGACATCGCACTGCTCGAGAACAACATCGGCTTTTTCGCCCATTCCAAGAATGCCGAGGCGATGATCGCCGATGTACGGGCCAAGATCCAGCGGGCGAAGGAAGAGATGGCCGCCACCATTGAAAAGATCAACCTGATCGACAAACAAGAATAATTAATTGAAAATGGAAAATGGAAAATGCCTTTGCTTAGCCGTTTTCTGTTTTTTCATTTTCAATTTCCAATTTCCAATTTTCAATTCTAATGTCCGTAAACAAACCCAAGTACATCTTCGTAACCGGCGGCGTAGCCTCGTCGCTCGGCAAAGGCATTATCTCCGCATCGCTGGCCAAGCTGCTTCAGGCGCGCGGCTACAAGGTGACTATCCAGAAGATGGATCCCTACATCAACATCGACCCCGGGATGCTCAACCCCTACGAGCACGGCGAATGTTACGTCACCGAGGACGGCGGGGAGACCGACCTCGACCTGGGCCACTACGAACGTTTCACCTCGGCACCCACCTCGCGCGACAACAACGTCACCTCGGGGCGTATCTACCGCTCGGTGATCGAAAAGGAGCGCCGCGGCGAGTACCTCGGCAAGACCGTCCAGGTGATCCCCCACATCACCGACGAGGTGAAGCGGCGCATCAAGATGCTCGCCTCGAAGAAGCTCTACGAGGTGATTATCACCGAGATCGGCGGCACGGTGGGCGACATGGAGTCGCTGCCCCACCTGGAAGTGGTGCGCCAAATGCGCTACGAGTTGGGGCCGCAAAACACCGCCATCGTCCACCTGACGCTCGTCCCCTACATGGCCGCCTCGGGCGAGCTGAAGACCAAGCCGACGCAACACTCCGTCAAGACGATGCTCGAGCTGGGGATCCAGCCCGACATCCTCGTGCTGCGCGCCGAGCGCAAGCTCTCGCAGGAGGTCAAGCGCAAGGTAGCGCTCTTCTGCAACGTCGACGCCAACGCCGTGGTCGAGTCGATCGACGTGCCGACGATCTACGAAGTGCCCCTGAAGCTGCTCGAACAGGGCTTCGACACGGTCACGCTCAATAAGCTCAATCTGCCCGTCGACCGCGAGCCCGACCTGAAGCAATGGATCGAGTTCGTCGACAAGGTCAAGCACCCCAAGCAGACTCTCAATATCGGCCTGGTCGGGAAATACACCGAGCTGCCCGACGCCTACAAGTCGATCATCGAATCGTTCATCCACGCCGGCGCGGCCAATGAGGTGAAGGTGAAGCTGAGCTTCATCAACTCCGAAAAGATCACCGCGGCGAACGTCGAGCAAATGCTCGGCAGCCAATGCGGCATCCTCGTCGCGCCGGGCTTCGGTCACCGCGGTGTCGACGGCAAGATCGAGGCCGTGCGCTACGCCAGAGAGAAAGGAGTGCCCTTCTTCGGCATCGGAATGGGCATGCAGTGCGCGGCGATCGAATTCGCGCGCAATGTGTTGGGCTGGACGGAGGCCAACTCTTCGGAGATGGAGAACACCCCCTACCCGATCGTCGACCTGATGGCCGAGCAGAAGGAGGTGCTGATGCAAAAGGGCGGAACGATGCGTCTGGGCGCCTATCCGTGCCAGCTCAAAAAAGGCTCGAAAGCCTTCGCGTCCTACGGCAAGGAGATGATCGCCGAGCGCCACCGCCACCGCTACGAGTTCAACAACCACTACCTGGCCGACTTCGAGAAGGCCGGCATGTCGGCTACGGGGATCAATCCCGATGCCAACTTAGTGGAGGTGCTCGAGCTGAAAGGCCACCCCTGGTTCGTGGGCGTGAGCTTCCATCCCGAGTATAAGAGCACCGTGGCACATCCCCATCCCCTGTTCGTCGCGTTCGTGGCCGCTGCTTTGAAACACTGCAAGTAGCAGCCGACTCTATCAGACTTCCACCCCACCCCAAAAAAGAATGGATAAAAAGACACTACTCGGTTTTCTACTTATAGGATTAATCCTCTTCGGATTCAGTTGGTATTCGAATTACCAGCAAAAACAATTCGCACGCGAAAAAGCGATCGCCGACTCGATCTACTTAGCCGAGCACCCCGAGCCGGTCATTCCCGTCGCCGAACCCGTTTCCGACACCTCCGTCGCGATCGAAGTCGCCGCAATGCCCTCGGCCGACTCGATGATGGCCGCCCGCATCGGAACGGCGCTCGTCGAGGCGATGAAGGCCCAGGAAGAGTTGTACCTGCTTGAGAATGAGCGCATCAAGCTCTTCATCTCGTCGCTGGGCGGACGTGTCGCGGCAGTCGAAGTGAAGGAGTATCGGGCTTACGGCGGCGCGCCGATGATGCTCTTCGATGCCGAAACGTCGACATTCGACCTGAGCTTCTTCCTGCGCGGCGCCTATGGCGACAACCAGATCTCGACCTCCGCCTACCACTTCACGCGCGTCGAAAGCGCCCCCGGGAGCATCGTCATGCGCCTCGATGTGGGCGAAGGAGCCTCGATCGACTACATCTACACGCTCGCCCCCGAAGAATACATGGTCGACTTCGACATCCGCTTCACCGGGATGCAGGGCCGTTTCTCGAATCAGAGCGGCATGGCCCTGCAGTGGGAAAGCGCCGGCAACCAGAACGAAAAGGGCTTCGACAACGAGAACAACAACAGCGACCTGACGTGGATGTACCCCGGCACGAGAGACGACATGGAGCGTCTGGGGATGTCGAAGGGCGCCAAGAGCGACGAGGTCAACCACAAAATCCACTGGATCGCTTTCAAGCAGCAGTTCTTCGCGTCGATCCTCATCGCCGACGCCAACCAGTTCGAGCGCGCCGACCTGCAGTACGACACCTACGCGCCGGGCAGCGGAAAGATCAAAAAATACAGCGCCGCGATCGACCTCGAGTTCTCGCCGCAGGCCACCTCCGGCTACGACCTGCGCTACTATTTCGGGCCCAATAAATACTCGACGCTGAGAAAATACGACCTGGGCATCGAGCGCCTCGTGCCGCTCGGCTGGGGCATCTTCGGTTGGATCAACCGCTGGATCGTCATCCCCGTTTTCGATTTCCTGAGCAAATACATCGCCTCGTTCGGGCTGATCATCCTGCTGCTGACGATCTTCATCAAGCTCATTATCAGCCCGCTGACTTATAAGTCGTATCTCTCCACCGCCAAGATGCGCCTTTTGAAGCCCGAGCTCGATGAGATCAACGCCAAATTCCCCAAGCAGGAGGATATGGCCAAGAAGCAGCAGGCCACGATGGAGCTCTACCGCAAGGCGGGCGTGAGCCCGATGGGAGGCTGCCTGCCGTTGCTGATCCAGTTCCCGTTCCTGATCGCGATGTTCCGCTTCTTCCCGGCGGCCATCGAGCTGCGCCAGCAGGCGTTCCTCTGGGCGGACGACCTGTCGAGCTACGATTCGATCCTCGACCTGCCGTTCAACATCCCCTTCTATGGCGACCACGTGAGCCTTTTCGCGCTGCTGATGGCCGTAGCGGCCTATTTCGGCCAGCGCATCGCCATGGCGCAGACCCCGCAGACGGGCCAGATGGCCGGCATGAAGTTCATGAGCCTCTACCTGATGCCGCTGATGATGCTTCTGTGGTTCAACAACTACTCCTCGGCACTGAGCTATTACTACGGCCTCTCGAGCCTGATCACGATCGTGCAGACGTGGGGCTTCCGCTATGCGGTCGATGACAGGAAACTGCACGAGCAGATGAAAGTCAACGCCAAAAAGCCGAAGAAAAAGAGCGGCTGGGCCAAACGCTACGAGCAGATGCTCAAAGAACAGCAGCGGCAGCAGGCAGCGAATAATAAGCGTAGGTAATGCTTTCTGTGAAGTGTTTAAAAAAAGCCGCTCTTCGGAGCGGCTTTTTTATTGGGGTAGAAGTCTAATTGTCGGCTTGGAACAAGCCGGCAGCCCGCAGCCGCCCGGTGCGGAGGGCTGCAACAAAAAGACGTTGCATCTCTCCGCCGGCTGCTACTTAGCGCTGATCGTGCTCGCCTTTCGCATCGGGTTCCCGCAGCTGGCCCTTCGACCTCGCTGCTTGCGTTACAACCCTCTCAAACCCTCCGTTGACGAGCGAAAAAAACCGCTCGTCTTCCTCCTCCTGGCAGGGCATAGTCCGCAAGCGGCCTCTGCTCCTGCTGCGAGCGTCGGTTGCAAAGGGAGGGAGAGGTCGCTCCGCTTCGCTGCGCTCCGGGGCTCCGAAGTGGCTTTTGTTAAAACAACCGACTCGCCAAAAACGCCACGATCCAAGCCACCACCGTATTATAAACGATCGCAAAGAGCACCCACCGCCGTTTGCCCGTCTCGCGGGCGATGGCCGTCAGCGAGGCGATGCAGGGGAAGTAGAGCAGCACGAAGACCATGAAGGCCATGGCGCTCGAGGGGGTGAAGGCGTGCGTGGCGTCCAGCACCGACAAGGTGCTGATGGTCACCTCTTTGGCCGCCGCTCCAGTGAGCAGCGCCACCCCCTGCTGCCACTGCATGCCCAACGGCGCGATCGCCGGCTCGATCCAATGGCCCGCCCGCTCTAAGAACGAAGGTTGCCCGACCGGAAAATAGTTCAGGAACCAGATCGCCACCGATGCCACGAGGATCACACCGCCCATCTTGCGCAAGTATTCGCTCGACTTGCCCCAGACGTGGATCCACGTCGAACGCACCGTGGGCATCCGGTAGGGCGGCAGCTCCATCACGAAAGGGGTCTGATCCTTGCGGAAGAGGAACCAGCGCAACAGCTTGGCCGTCACCACCGCCACGACGATCCCCAGCACATACATGCCCATCATCACCAACGAGGCGTGATCGGGGAAAAACGTCCCGGCCAGCAGCACAAAGACCGGCAGGCGCGCGCTGCATGAGATGAACGGATTGATCAGGATGGTGATCAGGCGGCTCGAGCGGCTTTCAATCGTGCGCGTGGCCATGATGGCCGGCACGTTGCAGCCGAAGCCCATGATGAGCGGGATGAACGATTTGCCGTGCAGGCCCATGCGGTGCATCACCTTGTCCATGATGAAGGCCGCGCGCGCCATGTAGCCCGAATCCTCCATGAAGGAGATGAGCAGGTAGAGGATCAGGATGTTGGGCAGGAAAACGATCACCCCGCCCACGCCGCCGATTACCCCGTCGACCAGCAGGTCCTTGAGCATCCCGTCGGCCATAATGCCGCCGACCCACTCGCCCAGCGCTGCGACGCCATTCTCGATCCACTCCATCGGGTAAGCCCCCAGGCGAAACGTCGCCTCGAACATCGCCCACATGAAAACCAGAAAGATCGGCAATCCCAACCATTTGTTGGTCAGCCATTTATCGGGGTAATAACCCTTCGGCTCGGGCGGCGCTTCGGCCGGGTCGTAGGTCTCCTTGAGGGCGCCGCGGATGAAGCCGTAGCGGGCGTCGCTCTCCTGCGGGGCGCGGCGGTCGTAGTCGATCTGCTTGTGGCGCGCCTCGGGGTCTTCGTAGAGCTCGATCACCCGGTCGATGAGCGTGCCGATGCCCTTGCCTTTCGAGGCTACTGTCGGGACGATCGGGATGCCCAGCAGCTCACCCAACTGCTCGTAATCGAAGCGGTCGCCCTTGGCCAGCAGCTCGTCGTACATGTTGAGCGCGATGATCACGCGCAGGTTCATGTCCATCAACTGGGTCGTCAGGAAGAGGTTGCGCTCGAGGTTCGACGCATCGACGATGTTGATCACCACGTCGGGCGCATCCCGCTCCAGGTGCTCGCGCACGAAGCGCTCCTCGGGCGAATATTCCGAGACCGAATAGGTGCCGGGCAGGTCCGTCAGGTCGATGCGGTAGTCCTGCTGACGGATCGTGGCACGCTTCGCCTCGATGGTCACCCCGCCGTAGTTGCCCACATGTTCGCGGCGGCCGGTGGCGCGGTTGAAGAGGGTCGTCTTGCCGCTGTTGGGATTGCCGACGAGGGCCACGCGCAAGTGTTTTCCCTTGTTGGCCGCTTCGTGTTGCTCCCCTTCGCTGACCGATCCGCCGTCGTAGCTCCCCTCGGGCAGCTCTTCGGCCACTTCGATCAGCGCCGCTTCACGCAGGCGCAGCGAGACGCGGTAGCCCAGCAACTCGTATTCGATCGGATCGTGGAGCGGCGCACGCTTGATCGGCTTGACCGTCGTGCCGTAGACGAAGCCCATCTCGGTGATGCGCTTTTTGAATGCCTCCGAGCCGCGGACTTTGACCACCTGAGCGCTTTGACCGATATGTAATTCGGATAGTTTCATTTTCTGTTATTCATTAGGTGACTCAGTAGCAGGACTGCGCATATCGCACGTCATTTTTCGTCCATCCTTCCTCGCTTCGATGCTCACATACCTCAAGTATGCTGCGCTTCGAGCTTCGGAACGATGAACAAAACCTGACGCACGCTATGCACAGCTCTGTTCGGCAGCTACTTTTAACTAATCAAATTTCCCAGCCGAGCCGCAAGGTAGCGACGAATGCGTTCTTCAGTCGCGTGAGCGTTCCTGCCGGTTGAATAATGTATTGCAGATCGGGTTGGACGAAGAGTCCCGACCAGAGCTCGGGCGATTTCCAGGTCAGCTCTACGGCCGTCTCGGCGCGCGTGCGATGCCGAAAATGTTCGTGCACCAGCCCCAGCCCCGTTTCGTCGCCCTCGAAGAGCAAACCGGCGAAGTTGACGCCGGCGCCGATGTAGCGATCGCTCGTCTCTGCGTTTGGCGCATAGCCCAACTGCACGAAGGCCCCGACACGCTCGCTGAAGATGCGGTGGGCGTTGGCGTAGAACGACGCCTTTCCGTCGTGGAGCGTCGCGCCGAGCTTGTAGGTGGCCGGGGCGGTGTGGTATTGCAGCTCCATCGCGCCCAGCAGGTCATCGCGCCGAAGCTCCCAGCGGAGGTTGTGGGCGTTGCCTTCGTCGAACGGGGTCGGATCGCCGTCGTAGATGGCGCCCGCCCAGGTCAGGCGCTCGGAAATCTCCCATTTGGCCGTCAGTCCGAGACTCGTCAGCGGGAAGATCGGCACGGGAATATTGTGCGAAAGGGTCGGCTTGACCCCGAACGACGAGTTGAGGTACAACCCGCCATATTCCACATGGCCCAGCTCGACGGCCATGTCCTGCAAGCCGAAGGTCAGCTCGAGGCTTCCCAAGCATTGCCGCAGCCACGCCTCCTGAAAATAGGTGAGGTTGCCCGCCTCGATGTTGGAGAGCACCTGCATGTCGCCGATCAACGAAGCCGAAGGGGTGTCGCCGTGGGTACTTACCCCCATCGCATGGAGCTGCGCTCCGTTCCAAAGCCGCAAATCGGCACTCATCGTGGCCATGCCCAGGTAGGCTGATCCGGTCTTGATCCCGCCGCACAGGTTGCTCGCCCAGTCGCCCGTGTAGCTCACCCCGAAGGTGAGACGCTCCCGGGCGTTTCCCGCCAGCGACATCGTCGCCAGCGCGATCGTAAATAGTATCCTTCTTATCATGGCGCAAAGGTCGGGCAAGCGATCGTGCCCCGCAATCCCCCGATATAGGGAAATCGCGCCTTTGTACCATCCCTAAAAGCGGGGATTAACGCAGGTCTTCTTGCGAGATCAGGTTGTTCAAAAACGCGTACAGGGTAAGTCCCTGCGCGGTCTTGATGCCCGTCTTGCGAATGATGTTCTTGCGGTGGGAGATCACCGTGTGGGTCGAGATGTGCAACCGATCGGCGATCTCCTTGTTGGAGAGCCCACGCGCCAGGGCAGCAAGCGTCTGCAGCTCGCGGCCGGTCAGCTCCACACCCTCGTAGTGGTTGTGCGACCGGCTGTCCAACTGCTCCACCAACGGGATGAGGATCGCCTCCTCGAGCCGGGTGTGCTTGCGCAGGTCGTGCTCGAACATGAAGAGCCCCATCAGCACCGGACGGCTCTTTTCGATGGGTACGTCGCGGGGCAGGTATTTGATGATGATGTTCTTGAGGTCTTCGAGCGCCGCGTCGATGTCGCTGTGGCGGCTCTCGTACTCGCTGATTTGGTAGTCGGGCTGTTGGCCTTCGAGGCGCCGGCGAATGTAGGGAAAGACGACCTCCTCCTCATACTTGAAATGGGCCACCACCTCCTGCCGGTACTTCTCGCAGAAGGTCGCCACGATCGGGCCGGCCAACCCCAGCATGCTCTCGATGATGCGCGGCATGCGCACCTCGAGGTAGTCGCGGTGGGCGTTGTGTAGAAAATCCACGATGCCTTCGATGGGGATCTGCTTCAGCTCGGCGGTCGGAGGGGCGTAGTCGTCGAAGGTATAGAGGTTGCAGATGAGCGACACGAGCTCCGGGGAGCGATCCAGCTCGGCACACACCTGCCCCAGCGTCTTCTCGCCGAAGCCCAGGCCGATGCCTAAGTAGGGCAGGACGTCAAGCAGGCGCACGTTGGCCAAGACTAAATCGGCCATCTTACTATGCGGAGTAAACATGTTACTGTCTTTATTTGGTGAGTGGTTCTGCCGACTGACTGCGCGTATCGCACGCCATCTTCCGCACAACTTTCTAAAGAAGGCTCCGCTGATTTAGCGTTGGGGTAAAAGTCTAATTTCGGCCTCGTTTTTTGAGGCCGTCGGCGCGCCGCCACCCCACTGGCGGCGCTCCGACTACTTTCGCTTATTAAAGCCCGAGCGAAAATCACTTGCTACAACTCCTTCCGAAGCCGCGAAACCGGGATTCCCAACGCCTCGCGGTACTTGGCGATCGTGCGCCGGGCGATGTGGAAGCCGCGGGCGTTGATCCTGTCCATGAGCATCTCGTCGGTGATGGGATGTTTCTTATCTTCGGCGGCGATCAGTTGGGCGACGATCTGCTTGACCTCGAGCGTCGAGGCGTCGTCGCCGCTGTCGGTGGGGATCGCGTCGGTGAAGAAGTGGCGCAACGAGAAGGTGCCGAAATGGGTCTGCACGTACTTGCTGTTCACCACCCGCGAGATGGTCGACATATCCATGCCCACCCGGTCGGCGATGTCCTGCAGGATCATCGGACGGAGCTTCGAGGTGTCGCCGTCGATGAAATAGTCGCGCTGCAGGTCGACGATCTGGCGCATCACCGACAGGAGCGTCTGCTGGCGTTGCCGCAGCGCCGAGATGAACCACTTGGCCGAGTCGACCTTGTTCTTGAGAAACGCGAGCGCCTCCTTGTCCATCTTCTGCGCATTCCACGAAGCATCGGAAGCCATGCGGCGGATCATCTCCACGTAACGGCGGTTGATGCGCAGCTCGGGAACGTTCCATGAGGTGAGGCTCAGCGAGAATTCGCCCTCCTGGTAGTCGAGAATAAAGTCGGGGATCAGGTAAGGAAGCGCCTCGTTGCCCTCGTCGTTGTAGAGGTTACCCGGTCGGGGCTCTAAGCGCGCCACCTCCTCCATCGCCTCGCGAAAGAGCTCGGGCGAAACTTCCAGACGCGCGATCACCCGTTCGAAACGGTGGTTCGAGAAGTCGTCGAAATACTTGGGGGAGACCAACTGCAAAGCCACCCGCTGCGCCTCGGTAGGCTCGTCGATGGCCCGGAGTTGCAGCTCGAGGCACTCACGCAGATCGCGACTGCCCACTCCCGTCGGATCGAGCGACTGAATGACGGCAAGCACCTGCTCCAGCTCCTCCTCCGACACATCCATGCCGACATTGAAGGCCAGATCGTCGGCAATGGCACTCAGCTCGCGGCGCAGGTAACCCTCCTCGTCGAGGTTGCCGATGATGTAGCGGGCGATCTTCAGCCGGTCGTCCGAAAGTTGCTGATAAGCGAGCTGCTCCCCGAGGTATTCGTGCAACGAACGCCCCGAGAGCAGGTAGTCCTGCCGGGGCGTCAGGTCACGGGCGTAGCTCGGGACGTTGAGCTTGTAGCCGGGCGTGGCGTCGTCCTCTTTGATGTATTCGTGCAGGGGGGTCTGCTCCTCCTCTTCGTTCTCCACCTGCTCGAGCACCGGATTCTGCTCGATCTCCTGCTTGATGCGCGCCTGGAGCTGCATGGCCGGGTATTCCAGCAGCTTGATCGTCTGGATCTGCTGCGGAGATATCTTCTGGAGGAGCTTTTGGCTCAGTCGCTGTTTGAGGCCCGGCATCGTTGAAGGAGTGTTAAGCCGGGCGCAATTCGACACTGAGCCCCATCGCGCTGGCCATCCGGTAGAATGTCGCCACGCTGGGGGTGATGATCCCCTGCTCGATACGCGAAATATAGGACTTGTCTACTCCGAGACGACCGGCCAACTCGGCTTGCGTTAAATGGGCGTTTTTTCGCGCATCCAGCAGCACCTGACTGGTGTAGAAGGCATAGGCTTCTTCGTCGAATTTGGCGCGCTCGGGGGTTCCGTGCTTGCCGAATTCATCTTCGAGCTGCTTGCTGATGCTGATTAACTGAGGCTTTTTCGTCTCCATAACAGATATTCCTCCTTGATTCGTAACGCCTTGACGATCTCATTTTCAGGCGTTTTTCGCGTTTTCTTTTGGAAGCCGTTGAACAAGACCACTATCGAATCTCGATCGAAAATGAAAAACAATCGGTAAATATTCCCTCCATATTCCAATCGTAATTCATATAACCCGTCTCGAATGTATTTAATGTATTTTTCAGGAATCCGATCGCGCGTTTCCAGTAACGTTAACAGGTATTTCAGTTTTAACAGCTCCTTGGCATCGAGCCGCTCGACGAATTTGGTGTAGTGCTCGCCAAAAGCGGTCACCTCTCTTCTCATAACGCCACAAATATAATAAAAGTTGTATGATTATGCAACTTTTCTAAAATTCTGCATTTTTAGGAGTGCGCGGGAACGGGATCACATCGCGGATATTGGCCATCCCGGTCACAAAGAGCAGCAGCCGCTCGAAGCCGAGCCCGAAGCCGCTGTGCGGCGCCGAGCCCCAGCGGCGCGTGTCCAAATACCACCAGACGTCCTTCTCGGGGATGTCCAACTCGTGGATGCGGTCGAGCAGCTTGTCGTAGCTCTCCTCGCGCTGCGACCCGCCGATGATCTCGCCGATCTTCGGAAAGAGCACGTCCATCGCTCGCACGGTCTTCTGATCGTCGTTGAGCTTCATGTAGAAGGCCTTGATCTGCTTGGGGTAGTTGACGAGGATGACCGGCTTTTTGAAATGCGTCTCGACCAAATAGCGCTCGTGTTCGCTCTGCAAATCGAGGCCCCAGCTCACCGGAAACTCGAATTTGCGCCCGCTCGCCTCCAAAATTTTAATGCCTTCGGTATAATCCAAACGCACGAAATCGTTCTCGACCACGAATTTCAACCGCTCCAAAAGCTCCGCATCGTACATCTGCGCGAGGAACGCCAGATCGTCGGCGCAATGCTCCAGCGCGTAGCGGATCAGGTACTTGAGAAAATCCTCGGCCAGCGCCATGTTATCCTCCAGCTCGTAGAAGGCCATCTCGGGCTCGATCATCCAGAACTCGGCCAGGTGGCGCGGCGTGTTGGAATTCTCGGCGCGGAACGTCGGGCCGAAGGTGTAAATCTTCGAGAGCGCCAGCGCCCCCAGCTCGCCCTCCAGCTGCCCCGAGACGGTCAGGCTGGCGGGACGGCCGAAGAAATCCTCCGCGAAGTCGACCTC
>QMCD01001861.1_pt1 | contig 13377 bp, 12 predicted proteins | sample 1821841 | NCBI WGS metagenome assembly QMCD01 (sample SAMN01991225, study PRJNA193472) | Termite gut metagenome, whole genome shotgun sequencing project. | isolation source: worker | host: Macrotermes natalensis | reverse complement strand
TCTCTCGGGAAATCTGCACCTGCGCTATCATAATTTTGCCAAAGAACCCGGAAGACCAACCTATTTGATTTTGCAACGAGAACAGCCTGAAACCGACACCGACACTCTTGCAGAAAAAGAACCAACGATAGAAATAGAACCTGAAACAGAAAATCCTGTTTTTGTTTCACACGTTTTGGCTTACCCAAATCCTTTTGCGGATCATCTCAATGTTTCTTTCGCACTGGAACAAAAAGCCGGTTGCGAGATGCAGATTTATTCCACATCCGGAGCTTTAGTATTCCAACAAAAACTTGGAACATTGGAGCAGGGCACGCATCGCTATCAACTGAACACAAGCGGATATGCAAGCGGAAGTTATGTCTTGAAATTGATTTGTGGGGAGCAGGTTTGGGCGCAGGTGTTGGTCAGGTAAAATTTGCTTAATCCGATTTTTTTTCGTATCTTTGTCCATCTATAAAACAAAAAAGCCATGAACAAAAACATTCTTATCTCAAAAATGGTAGCGATGCTTCCCATCCTCGTGACAGTTGTGTTACTTGCCCTTGCTGTGAATAAATCTTTTGCCGATCAACCTCCTCTGATTGCCGGTAATGTTACTTGTCCTGCTGTTGATCCTCCTGATCATACTGTGCTTCTGCCTTGTCCCGAATGTTGCGACTGTTTCTATTCGTGTAGCAATGGAGTTCCGATTCTTATGCATTGTCCGGACGGATTGCATTTCAACGCAGAGTTGGATGTTTGCGATTGGCCTCAATTTGCAGGCTGTGAGGATGGATCATCGTGGGATTAACTATCTTGCTGTTCCAAAATCAAAATCGCCAAATTCCTTGCTTTCAAGGCATCTTTGTTATTGTCTTTGAACGGTTGTGCCAAAATTTCACGAGATAAAGCAACGGCTTTTTCAAACTGTTCCGTCTTTTCGTAGAACTGCAACAGGGCGAATTTGGCATTGAAATAAGACGGCACCATATTCTTCGCTAAAAGCAAATAACGTTCCGCCTTACCGAAGTTTTGTTCTTTGTAGTTGCAATACGCCAAACGAATGAAAATTTCGGGATGCGAACCGTATTTTTGGGCTGTCAGCAAGTGTTCTTTCGCTTCCTCCGATAATCGGTCTTCCCGGAATAAAATTTCGGCGTATTGGCAATGAAATTCTCCGCTCGAACCGATGAAAGGCAGACTTTCCTCATAAACAGACAAAGTCTGCTCCGAATCTCCTTTTTTGATGCTTTCCTGCGCCGATACGAACAATATCTGACCCCAAGCATGTTTCAAGGCATCGTGCGAAACAACAAGTACAACGATAAACAACAAAGCATAAACCCCTTTGATAGGGACTTTCATCGGCTTGAAATCAACCTGCGAAACGCTCCACGCAAGCATAATCAAAACCAAAATCCACAGTGGTGCAGACTGAAAAACGAAGTTTACCGCACTCATCACAGCAATAGCAAGCAACACGCTAAACGTCGTTCGATTAGCCTGTTTCGCAGCATACACAATAGGAACAATTAAAAAAATCAGATAAAAAATCAATCCGATAATACCGCCATAAACCAAATTTTCCAAATAGTCGTTGTAGGGCATACGCACATAGCGGGCATTCTGTATTTCTCTATCCGTAGCGGTGTTTTGTGCGAAATAATCTGCCTGTTTCAGATTGTAGTGCTTGTCGAAAAAACCATATCCATACCCTAAAATCGGTTTCTCTTTGACCATCGCCAGCGATGTTTTCCAAATCAACAAACGTCCGTCTGCCGACTCTTTTTTCGCTTGATAAAGCATCACACAAGCAAAAACAAGAACAACAAAAAAACCTGCAAACAGAGGATATTTCAGCGATGGCTTTAAGTTCTTGAGAAAATTTTTAACACGAAGATTCGAGAAAACATACACGCCTGCGATGATGCACACACCAACACCTGCCGTTCTGCAACCGCTCAAAACAATGGCAAAAAGCGAGAGTGTCAACAGAAACCAAGCTCGCCAATTTCGGGGATTTTCCGAAATCTCATCGAAATAAAACGCCGAACAAATAGCAATAAACATCGCGGTAATGTTGGGATTGTGGAAGGTTCCCGTTACGGAATAACCTCCAACCGTGTCGAGAATATGAAAGTATTGCAGCACCATAAAAAAAGCCTCCATCGACCCCAAAACAACAAAATATCTGTAAATATCTCTCAACGTGTAACCGGTTTTGAAATAGAACACCATCGCAACCACAAACAAAACGCTCGAAACAAAATAAACCAGATAATATCCATCTGTTTCCGCTCTAAAAAAACTGTTCGCAACTACGTAGAGCATCCACACAAGGCAGGTCAAAAGCCACGGAGAAAAACCGATACCAACACTTTTTCTTACCAACGCCTTAAATAGTGCAACACCGGAAAAACACAGCACGAAGAGCGTAAAAAAAACATACAACTGTGTCGATTTATCCGGCAAAAACTGAAAATTGAACAGGCAAACGAATAACCAAAATAAAAAGAATGACTTCATTTCACAAAGATACGAAAAAACCCAAAGATACGATTAACCAAAAAAACTTGCATTTTTCCTTTTTTTTTCGTATCTTTGCGGGTTATATTATGCCTTATGAAAAAATTGTTTTTTTGCATTTTGGGATTATGGTCGATTCATCTGACCGGTTTTGCACAACGCTCCGAAGTTGGTCTTTTTGGAGGTGGAGCATTCTATTTGGGAGACCTCAACCCTACCGGAGTGTTCTCTCAAACCAAGCCTGCTTTTGGAGGTGTATATCGCTACAACCTCAACACCCGATGGGCTTTGAGAGGAAATATACTTTGGGGAAGAGTTAGTGCAGACGACTCAAAATACAACAATCCGAGAGCTCTCAACTTCCGCTCAAATATCAACGAATTTTCGTTGCAATGCGAGCTGAATTTCTTGCCTTATTTCACAGGAAGTGCAGGAAGATACCGCTTTTCACCCTACCTCTTCGGAGGAATCGGTGTTTTCACATTCAATCCGCAAGCTCATCACTTCGACCCCGCTAAAAAGAATGACCGCTGGGTAAATCTGCCTCCGCTATCCACCGAAGGACAAGGACTTGCGGAATATCCCGACAGAAAATACTACAACACCACGCAAATCAGCTTTCCTTTCGGAATAGGTTTCAAATACAGTTTGAATCGCACGTTCAGCATTGGTGTGGAATGGGGAATGCGTAAGACTTTCACGGATTATATCGACGACGTGAGTACAACATACGTGGATCGCCGAGTTCTCGAAGCTGAACTCGATCAAATGGCGGCAGATTTAGCCGATCGTTCGGTTATTCCGAATGCAGCAGGATCTGAACGCGGAAATCCAAACACAAAGGATTGGTATTCCTACGCAGGCATTACCATCACTGCAAAAATTAGAAAACCTCGTCAGGGCAATTGTCCTGCAAACAAACCGAGTTCGATGGATCGCATCCGTCGTTCGATGATGGAATAAATGATGATAGATTTGAAAACCGAAATACAGTCTGAACGCTTACCCAAGCACGTTGCCATCATTATGGACGGCAATGGACGTTGGGCTGCGCAACGTTCGCAACAACGCAATCTGGGACACGAACAGGGTGCTGTTGCTGTGCGTGAAACCGTTGAAGCTGCCGCTGAAATCGGTGTGCAATTCGTAACGCTTTATGCCTTTTCCACCGAGAATTGGAACCGTCCGAAAGAAGAAGTGGATGCACTGATGAACCTGCTCGTTCGTAGCATTCACAACGAAACACCAACCTTGATGAAAAACAATATCCGCCTGCGTGCTATTGGAAATCTGGAAAGTTTGGACGAAAAAACACATCAAATTCTCAACGATGCCATAGCCAAAACCGCTCAAAACACACGAATGACGCTGGTTTTAGCGTTGAGCTACAGCGCACGATGGGAAATCACAGAAGCTGTGAAAAACATTTCAAATGCCGTTCTACAAAACCAAATACAAGTTTCGGAAATCTCAGCAAAAACGATCGATGAGGCGATGAACACTGCCTTTATGCCCGATCCGGATTTGCTTATACGCACAAGCGGAGAATATCGCATCAGCAATTTCCTCTTGTGGCAATTGGCTTATACGGAACTGTATTTCACGGATGTGCTTTGGCCCGACTTCAACAAAAATGAATTTTATAAAGCACTCATCGACTATCAAAAACGGGAACGCAGATTCGGCAAAACTTCTCAACAACTTGAAAATTTACAAAATTAATCAATGATCCACAAACTTTTTTTTATAACCTCTCTTTTTTATTTGACCTCTGCAAATGCACTGTGGGCGCAAGATTCTATCGTTCCTGCAACAGCCGTAACACAGCCTGTTGCATCGCAGGATTCAACAAAAACACCGAAAACACCGGTGGAAACTTCATATATCAACTACAGCACTCCCAAAACCTACGAAATCGGAGGTATCACGGTGGAAGGAGCAACATCACTCGACCCTCGAAACATCATCCTTTTGAGCGGTTTGGAGATAGGAAAAAAAATTACCGTTCCGGGCGATGAAATCTCCAACGCAATGGACCGTTTGTGGAAACAGGGGATTTTCGGAAATATCGAAATTTATGCCACCGCTATTCAAGAAAATAAAATTTTTCTGAATATCGAAATGGAGGAACAACCTCGCTTGAATCGCTTTGACGTTGCGGGAATTCGACCTTTTGAAGGGGATAAATTAAAGAAAGAAATCGAACTGAAACCGAGAGATGTGCTGACGGATAATAAGCTCAACCGACTTCGAACCAAAGGGATTAATTTTTATCGTCAAAAAGGATATTTGAATGCGGATATTGAAGTGATTAAGAAACACGACACGCTTAGCGGAGATATTAACCTCACGTTTGATGTGAAACGAGGCAACCGTGTGAAAATCAAAAGCATCGAAATCAATGGCAATGAAGCAAAACGTGTGGATAATCCCAACGAATCGTATCGCATCGTGAAACGCGCGTGGAGAGGGATTTTCGACAGAAGTGGATTGGCATTTTCCGATGCTAAAATTCGCAGAAAACTGAAAAGTACGAAACGAAAAAACGTTTTCCGCTTTTGGAAACGCTCGAAATATGTGGATCCCGACTTCCGTGATGATTTGAAAGGACTCTCAAAATCTTACAATGCCAACGGTTTCAGAGATATGCACGTGGTTAAGGATTCGCTTGTGAAAATCAACGACAAATACGTGAAACTGATTCTCAATATCGAAGAAGGTGATATGTATTACTTTGGAGATATTGAGTTTGTTGGGAATACGGTGTATCCTACCGAGTTGTTAAAACGCATTCTCGATATTCAAAAAGGCGATGTTTTCGATGAAGAAAAATTGCAGCAAAACCTGCAATTCAACCCGCAACAGGGCGATATTTCGTCGATGTACACTGACAACGGTTATATGACTTTTCAAGCTATTCCCGTTGAAAAGCATATCGAGAACGATACGGTGAATATAGAAATCCGTATGCACGAAGGCAAACAAGCACGCATCAACGGTGTGAGCATAAGTGGGAACACACGCACCAACGACCACGTGATTATGCGCGAACTGCGGGTGTATCCCGGACAATTGTTCAGTCGTTCCGACATCATTCAATCGCTGAACGAACTGCGAATGTTGAAGTATTTCAACGATGAAACGATGATGCCGAATGTTTCTCCACTCGATGAGAATGGCAATGTGAGTATTGATTTTCAACTTGAAGAGGTCGGTTCAGACCAAGTGGAACTCTCCGGAGGCTGGGGTGGCGGTTCGATTGTGGGAACACTTGGATTTTCATTCAACAACTTCTCGATTCAGAATCTTTTCAAGAAAGAACGCTGGCGTCCTCTACCTTCGGGCGATGGACAAAAACTCTCTATCCGCGCGCAATCCAACGGGTCTTACTATTATTCGTTAAGCACTTCCTATACAGAACCTTGGTTAGGCGGTAAAAAGCCTTACGCATTCAGCGTTTCGGCATACACATCTATGCAATCCAACGGATACGCCAAAGATAACAGCGCACGTGCGCAAATGGTTACCAACGGCGTTATCATTGGGCTCGGACAACGTTTGCGTGTTCCCGACCCTAATTTTACGCTTTATCAATCAATCAATTATCAACATTATAATATCTATGGATACGGAGCAATGTATAGTAGTTTGTTCAATGTTGATGATGGAAAATACAGCAATATCAACTATAACATCAGTTTGAGCCGTATGGATTTGAACTCTGCAATGTTCCCTTCGGAAGGTTCGGAAATCAGTCTTTCTTTGCAGATGACTCCTCCGTATTCGTTGTTCAACGGAAAAACTTATTACGAAGGAATGCCGGATCAAGAGCAATTCAAATGGTTGGAATACTACAAATGGAACTTTAAGGCAAGTTGGTTTTTGAATCCTGTTGCGAAGTTGGTTGTTAACGCCCGTATGCGTTTCGGAACGATTGGTCGCTACAATTCCAAAGTGGGATATACGCCGTTTGAGCGGTATAAGTTGGGAGGAGATGGAATGTCGGCATATTCATACACCGGTGCGGAAGTCATAGGAATGAGAGGTTATACCAACGAATCGCTTTCGCCCGATGATGGTGCTGTGGCATTCAACAAGATGACCTTTGAGGCTCGCTATCCGATTACGACAAATCCTGCGGCAACCATCTACGCTTTAGCGTTTGTTGAAGCCGGAAATTCGTGGGCAAATCCTCGACAAATCAATCCTTTTCAAAACTACCGTTCGGCAGGGATAGGCGTTCGTCTTTTCCTCGCAGCAATGGGTATGTTTGGATTGGATTGGGGCTACGGTTTCGACGAAATTCCCGGAAACCCAAGCGCAAACAAGGGACAGTTTCATTTTTCTATCAATCAATCAATAGACTAATGGTGAAAGGTGAAAGGTGAAAGGTAAACGGTGAAAGGGTGAATGGTACGAGGTGGCTGGAAATTAACAATTAACAATTAACAATTAATAATTAAGAGAACATATTCACTAATCATTAATCATTAATCATTAATCATTAATCACTAATCACTACTTTACAAACTTTATGAACTCAAATAAACAAATCAACAAATAATCAAATAAACAAACAATGAAAAAACTTATCTTAACCTCAGTCCTCGCTCTCGTTGCAAGCCTTTTGTCGGCACAACGTTTTGCGTATGTAGATTCGGAATATATTTTGGATAATATTCCCGAATACAACACCGCTCTTGCGGAAATCGACGAATTGTCTATCAAATGGCAAAAAGAAATCGAAGAACGTTTTCAAGAAATCGACAAACTTTTCCAAAAGTTTCAAGCCGAAGCACCTCTTTTGTCGGAAGATATGCGCAAAAAACGGGAGAACGAAATCATCGAAAAAGAACGTGAAGCAAAGGATTTGCAAAAGAAACGTTTTGGTGCAGATGGCGACTTGTTCAAGAAACGTCAAGAGATGTTGCGCCCCATTCAAGACAAGGTTTACACAGCCATTGAAAAACGTGCTACAGACAAAAATTATGTGTTCGTTTTCGACCGTTCAGACAATGCAAACCTGCTCTATGCCGACTCCAAGGTGGACATTAGCAACGACATTCTTAACGATTTAGGGCTCAAACCCAGCAACAAGAAAACCCTCGAACTGAAACCCGAAATACAAAGCACCGGACAGCCTGCTGTGGAGAAGAGTGCTACTATCCGTTCGGGAACACGATAACAATGCGCTACGCGCGGTAAACGGTAAACGGTGCTGCGCCCAATCGTAAAATGTAGGGGCGTATTGCATACGCCCGAACCCAAAAGATTACGACGGGAATTAATCAATTAACAATTAACTAAACATTAAAAAATAATTAAAAAAAATGAAAAAAATTCTTTCAATCATTCTTATTTCGCTGTCTTTCAGCGCATTCTCTCAAGTTAAATTGGGACACATCAATTCTGCGGATTTAATGCAAATGATGCCCGAAGTGGATTCGGCAAATCAGAAATTGGCTGCCTACACCAAAGAGGTGGAAGCCGAGTTTCGAACCATTCAAACCGAATTGGAAAACAAGTACAACGAGTTCCAAGCAAATCAAAATCAATGGACAGACTTGATTAAGCAAACGAAAATGCAAAGCATTCAAGATTTGCAAACCCGTCTTGAAAATTTCCGCACCAATGCCGAAAATGATGCTAAAGATCAACAAAGCAAGTTGTTCAATCCCATCATTGAGAAAGCCAAAGCGGCTATTGCAGAAGTAGCTAAGGAACACAAATACACCTACATTTTCGACACTTCCGCCGGATCTTTGCTTTATTTCGGAGAAAGCGATGATGTTATGGCACTTGTGAAGAAGAAGCTGAACTTGAAATAATTCCAAACTCTTCGTTGTGTTCAATCGCACGCCTTGATTTTGAAATTATTTGAAACAGTCGTAATTTTTATGCATACTAAAATTCGGTCGGTCAATTGGCATTCCATCGGGCTCTGCACGCTGATAGCAGGGATGTTTGTAAGTTTCGTGCTCGACACATTCTTTGTTCAGACTTTGCTTTTGTGGTTGCTCGGAGGTTTTGCCATCTACACCGGAATCCGCACACGAAAATTCTATTTTCAGTGGTATTCCGTGTTTTTTGTCGCCTTGTTTGTGTTGCGCATATTTGCTTTTTTTAAGCAGCCCGAACTTCGCTTTTCAGATGTTGAACAAAGTTTGTCGTTCCTCCTGTTTCCCTTGATTTTTTCATTGGTCAGAGTGGACGACAGACAGTGGAAAACCATTCAAGGGATGGTTGTTGTTGGATTCTCAATCTTTCTGTTGATATGTTTATACCGTTTTTTCATCCACATCTACCGTCCGGGATTGTTGAGTGATGCGCTTGCATCGCCAAAGGGCTACTTTCCGCTGTTTTTGAAAGATCCGTTTTATGGTCATCCTTCTTTTTTAGCGATTATCTTATGCGCAGGGATTCCAATGTGTTTCAATCTCACTGCAAATGCTCCGAAATTGTGGCAACAATGGTTGTGTTTGTTATTTATTCCCCTCCTGCTCTTTGTCGTTTTTGCGAGTGGCTCACGGGTTGGATTGTTCGTATCTATCGGACTTGTTGGATTATGCAGTCTGTATTTCTTCAAAAAACTCAATTCTATAACAACGCTTGCTTTAGGATTAGCGTTAGGCGCAGTATTGGTTTTTGCCAAAACTTCGACAATTACCTACACCGAAGACCCTATCCGCAAAGAAATGAACGCCTTTGCTAAAGAAAAAATCAAAGAGCAACCGTTTTTTGGTTATGGCTACAGCACGCAAAAGGCACAAATGAATAAAGCACAGGAGCAAGATCCCGCAATATTTACCATTCCCTACGTTGTTACAATGGATCACTTCCACAACACGTATTTAGACGAAGTGTTTCAGTTCGGATTTGTAGGAGCATTGCCGTTTTATTTATTATTGCTGTTTTTAATCTTTATCGCATTCAAAACTCGCAACGTGTTTTTATTCTCATTTTCAATAACTTATTTGCTATTCTTTTATACGGAAACACCCTTCAATACCCTAAAAGGCATAATGCCGATGATGTTATTTTTATGTGTTGTTATGTGTGTGTTGAATGAAAAACGATTGCAAAAACTACAAAATTCCACACCATGACGAAGATTTCCGCAGTGATTATCACGAAAAACGAAGAACGCAATATAGAGCGTTGTTTGAAATCTCTGCAAGGTGTTGCAGACGAAATTATCGTTGTGGACAGTGGTTCAACGGATCAAACCGAAGCCATTTGCAACCGGTTTCAAGTCAAATTCATTAAACAAGACTGGTTGGGCTATGGAGCACAGAAAAATCACGGCAATCAATTGGCGCAAAACGATTGGATTTTGTCGATAGATGCGGATGAAGCATTATCAGATACTTTGAAAAAAAGTATTATAGAACTAAAAACACAGTCTATGGCAGATGCTTATACTGTGAATCGTTTTACTTGCTACTGCGGTCATTGGGTAAAGCATTGTGGGTGGTATCCCGATAAGAAGATAAGGTTGTGGAAAAAAGAAAAAGGGGCTTGGAGTTTAGAAAAGGTTCATGAAAAAGTTCTTTTAGCTCCGAATGCTGTCGTACATCATTTGGAAGGAGATCTTTTGCACTATACTTATTACAGTATCGCAGAACATATTGCTGTGGCTAATAAATACACGACCTACGTGGCTGAGGAGTATTTTCAAAAGAAAAAAAAAGCACCCTTTGTAAAAATATTTTTTTCTCCCATTTGGTGTTTTATTCGTGATTATGTTTTTAGATTAGGAATTCTTGATGGCTACTACGGTTATGTTATCTGCAAGGTTGCAGCCAATTCCACATTTTTAAAATATGCCAAACTACGACAACTCTATCAAAATGCAGAAAAATAAACTCACTGTTTCGTTGGTTGTAACCACTTACAATCGGGTGGATGCTTTGTCTGCTGTTTTACACAGTATTTTGAAACAATCCACTTTCCCTGCCGAAATCATTGTGGCTGATGATGGTTCAACCACATCAACAAAAGACTTGATAGAAGAGATGAAAGTGCTTTTTCCTGTTCCGGTATATCATTGTTGGCACGAAGACAAAGGGTTTCGGTTATCTACCATTCGGAATAAAGCCATTGCTGTAGCTACTTCGGAATACATTGTGATGATTGATGGCGATGTATTGTTACATAGGCATTTTATTCGAGACCATATACGTATGGCCGCTTCAGGGCAATTTATACAAGGCAGGCGTGCGTTGCTTTCGGAGGAGTTGACCAACCGTTTTCTTTCGGGACAAACGAAGCGTATTACGTGTTGGTCGAAAGGGGTAACGAACAAACTTAATGCTTGTGAATGCAACCTTCTTTCACCCCTGATTTCGGCGCTATTTTCCAAGCAAAAATATACGTCGATAAGGGGGTGTAATATGGCTTTTTGGAAGTCTGACGTGATTGCTGTTAACGGATTTAATGAAGCCTTTGAAGGATGGGGCAGAGAGGATAGTGAATTTGTGGTACGCTTATTCAACAATGGTATTCGCAGAAAAGACTTGCGTTTGGGGGGTATTGCCTATCATTTGTATCACCGAGAAAACACAAAAAAAATGCTTGAACAAAATGAGCAAATCCTTCAAGATACCATAAATCGACAACTTAAACGTTGTTCTTTGGGGATTGATCAATACTTATAGTTTTTTTATTCCATTCGCACAAATGTATCGTCCTGCTTTTTGTTTGTCAGCCATCATAGCGCGATTATTGATTTGTACCACACTGTCTCTTTCGTGAATGGTTTTATGATACAAATGATAGGTTAAGCAACGGTAGAATACCGTTTTTATGCTTATGCCATAAGCACGTAGCCGCCAATCAAGGTCGCAATCTTCGCCTACTGCAGGTACTTGGTAATCCTCGTCAAACCCGTTTACTGCAAGCAAATCTTCTTTGCAACCTCCCATATTGCAACCAAGCAATCCGCGTTTACTTCCTTCATTTTCTTTTATCCACGGTAGATATAAAGCGCGTTTGAGATACCTTTCAACACCATATCGAAGACAATTTATAAACGACAAGTACGACAAATTTTTGCTATCCTTTACTTTCGTGCTTAATTTTTGCGAAAGCATCACACGACGACCTATACAAAATACTCCTTTTGTTATTGTCCTATTATATTGTTTGAGAAAATGTTTGTGTGGAATGCAATCGCCATCTAAAAAGACAAGTTGATCGCCTTCGGCAACCAATACAGCAACATTCAAAATTTTAGTTTTCCGAAATCCGATGTCTTCTTGACTAACATGTTTGATTGGAAAAGAATATTGTTTTCGTGCCTGATCCAAAAAAAGAACAGTTTCATCCGCATTATCATCTTCAGAAATAATAACTTCAAAGTCTTTATAGGACTGCCTTTCAACTCCTTGCAATATCAGGTCTAAAAAATCAAGTCGTTTGTAAAAAGATATAATTAAAGAAATCATAGTTGTATTACGAAATTTTTGTGCAAAGATACGAAAAATTTCACACATACAGACGAAATTGTTTTTTTTTGAAGTACTTTTAGTCTGTTTGATGTGTGCTGACAAAAGAAGTTATGAATAAAACCTATTATTTATCAATAAAATATACGAAAAACAATATTTTAACGTTATACAGGATAAAGACAAAATGTCCAACAAAATAAAAAATATGAAATCAAATCTCCATCGTCGCAGTATTCGTTTGAAAGGGTACGATTATTCTCAATCAGGATTGTATTTTAACGATTTGCACAATCCATCAGGCTTATTTATTTGGTGAAATCGTTGATAAAAAAATGTGTTTATCGCCTATTGGTGAAATCGCTAAAACAATGTGGTTTGAAATTGAAAATCATTTTCCCTGTGTGAAATTAAGGGAATTTATTGTAATGCCTAACCACATTCATGGAATCGTTGAAATCATGCCTGTTGTAGGGGCAGGGCATGCCCTGCCCCTACGGAATCCACATATTCATTGTAGGGGCGACGCATGCGTCGCCCCTACATGCCGCCCAAAAACAACATTGGCAACCATTGTCGGGTCGTACAAATCTGCCGTTTCTAAACACGTCCACCGTATGGGATATGTTGAATTTGCATGGCAACGCAATTATCACGAACACATTATCCGTAACGAGCAATCATATCAACACATTGCGCAATATATAACGAACAACCCTGCAATGTGGGAAAAGGATAGATATGGTCACCTTGGTCAAGGTTAAATATATTTGTTGGCTCCTCAAAATAAAATTATGCCACAAAATATAAAAAAAATTCACACCCTTGCAACCTTTTTATTTTTTCGCATCAATATGTTTGTAAAGAATGAAAATATCAAAATTACAAACTATAAAAAAGAACAAAAAAAAATGAAAACTATTTGTAAACTTATTCTATTTGCTGTATGTGTATGCCCTGTAATTCTTATGGCACAACCTATTGGAAACATTCGCGGCGTTGTTACGGATGCAGCATCGGGACAGCCTCTACCTTTTGTCACAGTCGTGGCGTTGAACACCAATCCGATTATCGGTGCAACCACCGATGAAAACGGACAATTCCGTTTGAGCAATCTACCTGTTGGACGCTACAACATTCAAAGCAGTTTTATGGGCTACGAGCCTGTCGTATTTAAGGAAATTATGGTAACTTCAAGCAAGGAAGTTATCTTGGAGATGGCTATGCGTGAAAATGTTCAGCAGTTGGCAGACGTGGTTATTCGTGCCAAAGTAAATAAGGAAAATGCACTGAACCCGATGGCATTGACGGGTCGTATGCTCAGCGTGGAAGAGGCAAATCGCTATGCCGGCGGTTTCGATGACCCCGGACGTTTGGTTACCGCTTTCGCAGGTGTGGCGGGAAGTACGAGCAGCAACAGCGT
>QMCD01004464.1_pt1 | contig 13379 bp, 11 predicted proteins | sample 1821841 | NCBI WGS metagenome assembly QMCD01 (sample SAMN01991225, study PRJNA193472) | Termite gut metagenome, whole genome shotgun sequencing project. | isolation source: worker | host: Macrotermes natalensis | reverse complement strand
TGTTCACAGTTTACGGCCTTTGCAAAAATCCGTGCGCAGGTAGTTTTCCCAGTACCTCTCGAACCGGTAAAAAGATAAGCATGGGCTGTTTTATTATTTTGAATCTGATTAAGCAGGGTTTTAGTTATATGTGGCTGAGATACGACATCGTCAAATACAGCCGGACGGTATTTGCGGTATAACGCTTTATACATATTTACACATCCTAAATAAATATTTCGGAATAATGAAAAAAATCTTAATTATTCTGAAATAGGGGGGAATCAGATATTTTAGTCGGGATAATCCGCACTGGCTTCGTTATCAGCATTAACGGTCTTCATGTTCGGGTCGATTTGCTCAAGAAGTCCGGCGGCTTCGGCGATTCTGCAATAATATTCCTTGAAACCGTCAACATCATCCATGTTATTAATCAAAGCACGGGAATAGTATTCCCGGCTTTTGTCTATATTCTTCATTTGAAGGAACGCAAGAGAACACCCTCCTAAGGCGAACGCATAATTCTTTCCTTCCGTTACTGAACGCCTGAAGCATTCCAGTGCCTTATCCGGCATTTCACCCTTCAGATATGCCAGCCCCATATCGGTAAGCACATAGTCGATTAATGTATTTTTTTTCAGAAGCTTTTCATAAAACTCGATAGCTTCGCTGTAACAGCCTGTATAAGTGTAACAGCGGCTGGTTAATATGTATATGTCATCAATATTTATTCTCATATCTATGGATTTTATATAATATTTTGCGGCATTGGTCGGATAGCCCATAAGCTGGTAAGTTCTCCCGTGAAAATAATAAAGGACAGCCTTCCAGGAATCCTTGATTTTAGTTTCCTCCAGTTCGCCGAAAATATCCAGCGCGGTGTTAAAGTCACCTTTATGAAGAGCCTTGACACCCTTATGGAAATAAAATGATTTTGACGAAACCGTGTTGAAGGTTTTACCGATAACTCGGTTGTCAAAAGGGTATTCGCTGCCTTCCTTAAACAGCATGCCGCATGTTTTGAAAATGATAACCGTCGCCGGGGCAAGTATTCCGCACAGAAAATATAATAATATATAATTCATGAATACGGTGTTGTCATTATGATAAGCAATACCTATTATTGACAAAAAAAAAGCAAAAATCACTGAAACAGGCATATAAATCCTGATATTATATAAGAGACACTTTATAAATTTATACATAATTCTCATCCTGTAAAAAATTAAAAGAATTTATTGGAAATCCGATGTATAGGTGTGCAGGCTTGCTGCGGCACACAAAACGTTCCGCTTAATGCTGCTCGGTTCCCCGCCTGACATGGTTCACGGTGTTTTATTGCACAGAGCCCGCACACCTATACATCGGATAGAAATCCAACTGTTAAGTAAAATGGATTAAAAACATTATACCACACTTTTTTTCCCTTTGCAAGGGAAAAATAATTTTTTAACAATTAGCTTTTCCTTTTTTGCATTAGGAAACAGATTTGTCTGTTTCCTGGAACAATTACACAGAATGTGTAATTATTCTGTATGTATTATATAAGATATTAAAATTATACCGTAGCGGTAGGCATACGCCGCTGTCAACTGATAATCGGTACCAGCCGGAAAGCGCCGAGTATCCATATATGAGCAATCTTTTAATATAAAAACAATATATCAGAACCTGTTACATAAGTGTAAACGTATGTCATTCCGGTAGATTTTACCGAATACAGCGTTGAAAATCCTTGAAAGGCGACAGCCTGTCTGCGGATTTTCGCCTTGTCTTCAGCATAATCATACTCGAAAATCCATACATTTTTCCTATGGGAAAAGGTTCTTATGTTTCCTGTCCTTCAAACTGTTTCTGATAAAGGGAATAATACACCCCTTTCAGCGACAGCAGCTCATCATGGCTGCCGGATTCGGCTATACTTCCGTTGTTTAGTACGACAATCCTGTCTGCGTCCCTTATTGTTGAAAGCCGGTGCGCTATAATAATACTGGTTCTGTTCTTCATAAGCTTCACCATTGCGGATTGCAGCTCCGCTTCCGTTCTGGTGTCAACACTTGACGTCGCCTCATCAAGTATAAGTATTTTAGGGTCGGATAAAACCGCGCGAGCAATCGCAAGGAGCTGTCTTTGTCCCTCGCTTAAATCCTCTCCGTTTTCGGTCAGAACGGTTCGGTAATCATCAGGATAATTGCTAATAAACCTGTCAGCGTTGGCGAAAACCGCGGCTTTTTCCATTTCATCAAGGGTGGCGTCCTGTTTTCCGTATGTGATGTTATCCTCAATGCTTCCGCTGAAAAGAACGGTATCCTGAAGAACCATGGCAATGGATTTCCGCAGCTCATACCGGTCTGTATTTCTTATATCAACGCCGTCTACAGTGATAACGCCGCCGTTAATATCATAAAACCTTGTCAGCAGATTAACGATTGTGGTCTTTCCGGAACCTGTAGCTCCCACAACGGCAACCTTTTCACCCTGCTTTATGTCAAGACTGAAGTTTTTCAGCACAGGTCGGTCTTCAACATAGGAAAAATCAACTTCCTTAAAGCTTATATCTCCCCTGATACTTTCAGCCGTAAGGTTATAGGCGGTATTATCGGTTTCAGACGGCGTGTCCATAACTTCAAAGACGCGTTCCGCACCCGCAATAGCGGTTTGAATTTGCGCATATTGATTTGCGATTTCATTTACGGAACGTGAAAACTGTTTTGTATACAGGATAAAAGCCTGGATTGTCCCTATGGTAATCGCACCTTTCAATGCAAACAAGCCGCCGAATACCGCGACAAGTATAAAGCCGAAGTTAGAAATAATCCCCGTTAAAGGCCAAACTGCCCCGCTGAAAATATGAGCTTTGATACCGCTGTTCTTTAATGAACGGCTGATATTATCAAATTTTCCCCGGAGGTTTGCTGAATGTTAAATGCGGTAACAGTGTGAAAACCTGTTATCATTTCCTCTATATGACCGTTCAGGCTGCCTAGAAAATGCTGCTGCTCCTTAAAGAATTTACGCATCCGTTTGCTTAAGAAGCCGCTGGTGAATATTGTGATAATTATTGTTGACAAACATAATAAAGTCAGTACGGGTGAATAAAAAAGCATGATAACAAGCGAACCAAGAATGATAACAACCCCTGAAATGAGGGAATTCAAGGACTGTGAAACTGAATTTGAAATATTTTCAACGTTGTTTGTCATTCTGCTCATTAAATCGCCGTGACTGTGCGTATCAATGTATTTTACCGGCAGGCGCACAAGCTTATTGAACAGGTCATTCCGTAAGTTTTTTACTGTAGTCTGAGAAAGCCTTGCCGAAAAAATCCCCTGCAGATAAGTGAAAACCGACAGCATTATATAAACTCCAATCAGAAGAGCCGTCATAACGCCGAGCTGAGCAAAATCTACTTTTTGATTTTCTCCGCTAATTATAAGGGCGTCAATCGCCGACCTTTGAAGCGAGGGGGCATACAGCGTCAGCGCAGTTATAATAACCGTTATTATTATAAGCTGAAAAAACAGTTTACGGCTTCCGCTTATATATATTAACAGTCTTTTGGAAGTTCCCGACGCATTTTCAGGTTTTTCAACCATCATAACAGGATGAACCCCGCGTTTCATTCCTACCCGAAGAGGGGGAGGTGTGGAATTAGACGAATTTGCTGCCATAAAATCTCCTTATACTAATCCTAAATAAAAACATAGAATGTTTTTATTTGCTTTTGCTGTGCAAAAGCTGCGGCTTTGCCGCATGGGATGCCGTTAATATATTCATCTGTGCGATTTTCGCACAGTGGCAATTTCATTGCCAGATTAAAACCATTCTATGGTTTTAATCAAGAATAGTATTATTAAGCGGTTTCTTATAAGAGGTTAATAGTTTTTAAGTAACATAGATTTCTTTCAGACTATTAATTCTTTTAATTATTGAATTTTTTAAAATCTGGCTTCTGACCACTGACTACTGACCACTGTCTGCTAGTCGATGCCCATTTTGGGGTATCGTCAAAGCGTTTGTTGCCTCCGTGCTGGGAATCGTAAATATCGCGGTAAACCTGGCTGTTAGTCATCAGTTCGTCATGCGTGCCTACAGCCGATAAAACGCCGCCTTCAATAACGGCAATACGGTCGCAGTCCTTTACGCTGGCAATTCTCTGAGCGATTTTAATGACGGTAGTTCCCTTAAGCTCAGAACGCAAAGCTTCCTGCAGCTTTGCTTCCGTTCCCAGGTCAAGAGCCGAGGTGCTGTCGTCAAGGATTAATATTTCCGGTTTTTTTGCTATTGCCCTTGCGATGCAAAGACGCTGCTTCTGCCCTCCTGAAAGGCTTGCTCCCTTTTCCGCAATAATACTTTCATATTGCCCGGGTATTTTTGAAATAAATTCGTGAGCCTGAGCTGTCTTTGCCGCGGATATTACTTCCCCGTCCGAAATTTCATGACAGCCGATGCCGATATTATATTTTACAGTTCCCGAAAACAATTCGCATTTTTGCAGAACCATGCTTATTTTTCCCCGTAAGTCACTTATAGGGTAATCCCTGACTGGAATACCGTCAACAAGGATTTCACCCTCGGTGCAGTCGTAAAAACGTGAAATCAGGTTTACCAAAGTGGTTTTGCCCGAACCGGTCGAACCCAGAACGGCAAAGCTTTCCCCCGGTTTTATTTCCAGGGAAATACCGTTTAATACCTTTTTCCCCGAAGATTCCGGATATGAGAAATTAACGTTCCTGAACGTTACCGAACCTCGTTTTACCAGCTTTGCCCTGTCATTGTCACCGTCTTTCAGGACAGGGTCCGTATCAAGCAGTTCCTTTATCCGCGAGGCGCTCGCCCTTGTTCTGGAAACCGATTGGAACATCATGCTTACCATCGTGACAGCCATCATAATCTGAGTGCAGTATGTAACAGCAGCCATAACTTCCCCGGCTTGTATATTACGCGCTTCGACCTGAAATCCGCCGATAAGGATAACCGCCGCAATGGCAATGTTGTTGATTAAAGTCAGAACGGGATTGAGCGTCGCTATTATTATGAGAACGTAAAGGTTAGTATCCGCCAAATCATTGTTTGCTCCGGCAAACCGCCCGGCTTCGTATTTCTCGCGGACAAAAGCCTTAACCACTCTCATTCCGTTTATATTTTCCTTAACGACATTGTTTACCTTATCAAGCTTGTCCTGTACCTTCGCATAAACGGGAAGGGCTTTGAAAAGAGCCAGAGCCATCACCAGAAGCATTGCCGGCAGGACGCATAGAATAACCGTTCCGAATGAAAGGTCAAGTGTAGTCATCATTATAATACCGCCGATAAAAAATGAAAACATGCGCACAAACATACGCAATGCCATTTCGATGAAATGCTGCACGACGGATATGTCATTTGTGAGCCTTGTAATAAGCGAACCGGATGTGAATTTATCAGTCTGTTCAAGGGACAGCGACATAACCTTCCTGAATGAAGCGCTGCGAAGGTCACAGCTGAAATTCTGAGCGGTAAAACCGACAAAGACAGTGCAGGTTAACCCGCATATTCCGCTGACGAAAAGAACGGCGAGCATAATAACGCCCATACGGATTATCAGGTTTATATCCCCTCCGGCAACGCCGTCGTCGATTATAACTGACATCAGCTTCGGCAGCATTAAATCAAGGATAACCTCCAGAACCATTGCCGACGGGGCTATAATACAATATTTCAGATAGGGTTTTAAATAAATCAGAAGTTTCTTCATAAATATGACCATCCTTTTCGGATGCTTTGAATTGAAAGGACAAAAGCTCCAGTACCTTGTAACAGCTAAAAGTTTGCATATAATAATAAAAATTATACCGCCGCAGGCGGTATACCGCCATTGTTAATTGTTATTTATTAATTGTTAATTGAATAAGCCCCGGATTAATTATAATATCCCTGACTTCCTCACGGGTCAAGAGCCATGCGCCGGTTGTTCCGTCAAGGTAAACGGGGTGAGTGATTTCCACAATATCAAACGAGTTTTCCAGAACGGCGAGGATTTCAGGCATTATGACATTATCGACGCTGCTGGCGGCAATTCCTATTGCAAGAAGAGGATTAGGGGCGTTTTTATATGAATCGGCGGTTTTACGGATTTCGTTCAAAGCCTTGATAAGCCTGTCAAAATAAGCGATACTGAAATCATAAATCTCATCGAACGGCTTGTTATTTTCGGAAATTTCAGAGTATCTGCCGATGAATTCATTTTTTATGTCCTCCGTTTCTTTCACTGAACGGCTGTAATCGGCGGAAAGAAGCTTAGTAACATCGCTTATATCAATTGTCCCGGTAATTATACTAAGCGTTTCCGATACATAAGACTGCATCTCGGCGGCAAGCTGTTTATCCTTTTTATAAACAGGGTCCTGCTCGTTTTGCGCATATAAAAAGCCGTTCAGGAAATAATGCTCGGTCAGCTCTTCGGTTAATTCCTCCGCCTCTTCCGGTGATAAAGTAAATATTGTTTTTATTTTTACACCGGTACGGTCCCTGTCGAGCAGCCCTCCCGTTTTATAATCCGTAACGCGTTCGGGCAATGCCGTCTTTGTTTCCGTTATTGCCGGTGTTATCACAGTTTCAGTTGCAGTAACTGATGTTTCGGGTATTGACGTTGTTTCAGCAAGGGTTTCGGCAGGTCTGTCCGATGATGTTACTAAAGGCTTTGTTTCAAGAACGGCTGTTTCGATCGCCGGATTTTCTTTGTCAAGCTCCGCTTTGGCAATATCGCCCGCTTCCTTCATAGCAGCCTGCAGCTGCGCTTCAAGTATTGCGTCGGCAATGCCTTTCTGCCTGTCACTAACGGAGTTGACATATGAGCCTGTAAAATATACCGCCGTTATAACGCTTACGGTGCATACGGCAAGAACAAGGGTAAGTTTACCAAGATAACGCAGCATTAAAATTTCCTCTCAAAAATAAGAACCTGTTCCCATAGGAAAAATGTATAGATTTTCGAGTATAATTTTATTGGATAATAGGCAAAAATCCGAGGCAAAAATCCGCAGACAGGCTGTCGCCTTTCAAGGATTTTTAACGCTGTATCCGATAAAATTTACCGAAAAGATATGTGTTTATGCCTATGGGAACAGGTTCTAAATATAACATTCAGTAAAGGGATGTTTTTTTGCTTATATTATAATCCTTCTTTGAAGCTGTTTTTATACAGATAATATATATTACGGCAGTAACCGCAATAACGGCGCAGCATTTTATAAACAAGCTGAATGCATCGCTTGCCGGTATCCGCAAATTTAAAATACTGGCTCCTATTCCAGCCGAAAGAGATACAAGCAGTGCTGTTTCCTCATGGTCGGTTATAAGCGCAATGAGTATATTTATGATTCCGCACAAAAAGTAAATAAAAAATGTAACTATAATAAAAAACATAATTGAACCGAGGGGTGTATATTTAAAATCCAGAGCCGGACTGCCCGTCATAACGCGGAAGGATATAAAGCCGCTGCTCCATTTGTCCGAAAAAGGGAACACCCTGTTAATTATTATGATATTTATACCGAAAAGTATTATAAAAAAAATAATGGTATTAATCAGTAAAACCAGCATTTTCCCCAAAAGCCATTTTTTACGGCTTCCCGATTTTATTATATCGGCAGCTCCGAAATTGCTGTTTGAAACGATGCCGGATATTATGAAAAGATATGAAGGCAGATATATAAAAATTATATTTACAGCGTCGTTTAACACTAAGAACAATGTTTCAAGGGAAGAAAATGACGTCGCCGCCATATCGGACAGGTCGATATACCTGTAAATACATACGACAGCCGAAAAGGCGGCAGCAATAACAAAAAGACACCATCTTGCCGCGGGAAATCCTTCCGTTATGCCGTATTTAACGGTTAAAAGCAAGTTTTTCATTATAACCATCCCATCCTATGTGTCTAGTATTAATTAACAATTAAAAATTAACAATTAACAATGGCGGTATACCGCCTGCGGCGGTATGATTTTTATTTACTTTATTTAAACTTATAGATGTTACGAGGTACTAGAGGGTGTTTACAAACACGCTTTAGATTAAGTCCCGGAATTTATTATTATTGCATAAAAACTTTTTGTTATTTTCTTTTCGTATAGGCTGAACCGGCAGCCGATAGAACAGCGGCGGCAAATAAAATAACGCCAGGTATTACAAGCATATTTCTGACCGGAGCGTCTCCGTAAAGCCATGGGGAAATCGCCAGCGGTGGATAGAAATCATTCAGCTTCAGGTGGGGGAATGCGTATGTGCATAACATAAACAGAACCTGAGGGAATACAATGGGAATATAACGCTTACGGTTGTAAAAAGTTAATGAATAGGCTAAAACGCTGTATGAAAATCCGAACGGAACCGACATAATAATTCCGGAGGTTATTTCCTTCCAGTCTGAAAGGCAGCCGTCTGTAAACAGAACGGTAATTAAAAGCAGTGCTTGAGGAATGAACAAAGCAGCCGCACCGGTTATACCGCAGACGAAGAACCTCGGCAATGAATAGCCTGCACGGCGCATTTTAAGCTTCATAAGCGTTTTATAACCCGTGTAATCCTCAAGCATCTGCATACCGGAATAAGGGAACGCGCACAAAAGCGCGGCGCAGAACGGGTAAACGGCAGCCTGGGATTTTTTGAAAAGCATATCTGCGTTATTATAATTGCCTGTTATCAAAAAATAAACCAGCGGAACAAAAAGGATTAGAATACCAAGGATAACCGATTTGAAAAACGCAGGCTCGCTTAACGCGCGTTTCATGTCAGATAAAAAAACCGCCGCCTTATTCATCGGAGTTCACCTCAGGTTTTATTTCGGTTACGGTATTGTCAGAAATACAAAAAACCCGCCCGCACAGGGATGATATGTCCTCGCTGATATGGCTGGTGATTAGTATTGTCGTATTTTTCTCGCGGTTCAGCTTAATTAGGTAATCGCGAATTATAACGGTCGATTCACTGTCAAGACTGTTCATAGGTTCGTCCAGAATCAACAGTCCGGGGTAATTCATGACGGCGCTTATAAACCCCAGCTTCTGCCGCATTCCGAGAGAATATGTCTTTATTCCCTTACGGTTGTCAGGGTCAAGACCCATCATTTCCATCAGGCTCCTGATATGCTTTTTATCGGTTCTGTCAAGACTCAGACCGTTCAGGATTAACAGATTTTTCAGTCCCGAATAGTGGGGGATAAAGCCGGGCGTTTCAATCATCACGCCGACGGAGGAAATGAATTTCCCGCCTTCCGATATTACCTCGCCGCAATAAGTTACGCAGCCGGATGTGGGGAGGCAAAGCCCTGAAAGTATTTTAAAGAGCATTGTCTTTCCCGTTCCGTTCCGCCCTGTGAAACCGCAGATTTCACCCTTGTTTATTTCAAAGCTTACGTTTTCAAGCACTTGGGTATTGCCGAATTTTTTACTTACATTTTCAAACTTAATATATGACAAGTATTACAAATCCTTTCAGTAAACATAAATACAGAAGTTTATCGTTTATATCTATATACCGCTTTTAAAAAATTGATACTGTTTATACATTATAATTATTCTATCACAAACCGTTCCTTTTTGCAATGGAAATAAATAAAATTAACTATATTTATGAACAGTATATAAAATTATCACTTATGACAAAGCGTATCATAAGTGATAATCTTTTATTCAAAGTAAACCCTGTGCCATACGAGGAAAATGAAAAGCGTCCAGATTTTACGGCTGTTGTCGCATTTGCCGTTTTTATGGTCGTCAAGAAGCTTCATAAGTATCTCAGTTTCAAAGAATTTTTCTGCTGTATCAGAATTAAAATGCTCCCTGACTATGTTATAATATTTATCCTCCCTTAACCAGACGCGTATGGGCACGGGGAAACCGAGTTTCTTTTTGTCGGCGGTCTGCGGCGGTGTCGCCTTCAAAGCCGCAAGCCTCATCGCATATTTTGTCTTATCAGCCGTAACGCGGTATTTTGCCGGTATTTTCTGAGCGAGCGCCATAACCTCCTTGTCAAGGAACGGAACGCGGAGTTCAAGAGAATTTGCCATTGACATTTTATCGGCTTTCAGCAGTATATCACCCGTCATCCAGAGGTTAAGGTCAAGGTACTGCATTTTTGTTACGGCGTCCTTGTTCTTTACCTTATTATAAAAAGGACGGGTAATTTCAACTGCGGGGGGAGCGTTTGTCTTTATTTTCAGAAGCTTTTTACGCTCTTTTTCAGAGAAGATATAAGCGTTCCCTATAAAACGCTCCTCAAGGTCCTTGCCGCGTCGCACAAGGAAATTCAAACCTCTTTTCTGCGGAAGCTTTGAAGCGGCGGCGCCGATTCCGCGGCGGATTATCCTCGGAACAGAATTATAAAGTCCGGCAGAGCTTGGTTCCTGATAAATATTATATCCGCCGAAAATTTCGTCGGCGCCCTCTCCCGAAAGCACGACCTTTACATATTCCGAAGCTTTATTGCAGACAAAATAAAGAGCTATACATGACGGGTCGGCTAGGGGTTCGTCCATATGATACTGTATTTTCGGGATGTGACTCCAGTATTCCTCCGGAGAGATTACCTTGCTTATGTTTTCCTTGCCTATATATTCTGAAAATTCCTTAGCCCATCCGATTTCGTTATAGCGTTCATCCTCTCCGAAGCCTACGGTGAAGGTTTTGTCAACATCGGCGACGGATGCCACATAGCTTGAATCGACGCCGCTTGAAAGGAAGCTCCCTACCTCTACGTCGGCGATTTTATGCGCTTTAACGGAATTGCTGAAGATTTCAGAAATTCCGTTTACCCATTCGTCCAAACCGGGGGTGTTGTCTGCGTTAAAGCAGACGTCCCAGTACCTTTTAACGGTGAGCTTTTTGTTTGCATACTTGAAAAAGTGAGCGGCGGGAAGCTTGTATACGTTCCTGAAAAACGTTTCAGAAGTCGGCGAATACTGAAAGGTAAGATAGTTTTCCAGAGCGTCCCCGTTCAGTTCCTTTATAAAGTCAGGGTGGGCAAGAAATGACTTTATTTCCGAACCGAACATGAAGGTGCCGCCCATCAAGGCATAATAAAAGGGTTTGATTCCGAAAAAATCCCTTGCTCCGAAAAGCTCCTTGGTTTTGGTATCCCAGATAACGAAGGAGAACATTCCGCGGAGTTTGTTCAAAAGCTCCTCTCCGTATTCCTCATAACCGTGGATAAGAACCTCCGAATCGGTGTTGGTACAGAATTTATGCCCTTTAGAAACGAGTTCCGTCCGTATATCCCTGTAATTATAAATTTCGCCGTTGAAGAGAAGCACCTTTGATTTATCCTCATTATAAATTGGCTGGTCGCCCGAGGATGAAATGTCAATAATGCTTAAACGCCTGAATCCCAGAGCAATGTCAGAATCAAGGTACTGCCCTCCCGAATCGGGACCCCTGTGCCTGATTTTATCCATCATTGAACCGATGATTTTATTTGAATTGTTTTTTGTATTCGTAAATCCGACATAACCGCACATATAATATTATTCCTCCGGTTTTAATAGGTACTTAATATGTATTTTATTATACATTATTATGCGGTTTATTGCAAGAGAAGAAGTAAAGATTAACAAAAATAACACACCGGTAAATATTTAAAGCCGCCTGAATAAAACCGGCGGCTTTAATTATAGTTTATTTATACATAGGTATATTTAAAGATAATGCATATCAGGGTCGTTACTCACTTTCAAAGCCTGCCCTTAAAATCCTCATAACCGAAAGTCCGTATAATTTCATTTTCGCCGTTTTGCCTGTGAAGTATTATTGACGGAAGTTTAATACCGTTGAAGGTGTTGTTCTTAACCATGGTATAAATCGCCATATCACTGAAAATAAGCCTGTCCCCTTCTTTCAGCGGACGGTCAAACGAGTAATCCCCGATAATATCGCCGGCAAGGCAGGTGGGTCCGCCGAGACTGTATGTGAACGCTTTTTCATGCGGCATTCCCGCACCGGTTATTTCGGGGCGGTAGGGCATTTCAATCACATCGGGCATATGGCAGGCGGCTGAGGTATCAAGAATCGCAAGATTCATCCCGTTTTTCAGCGTGTCAAGCACTGTTGAAACCAGAAACCCCGTATTAAGGGCAACGGCTTCGCCCGGTTCAAGATATACCTGTAAATTGTATTTATTCCGGATATACTTTATTATAGAAACAAGTTTTTCAATGTCATATCCTTTTCTAGTGATATGATGCCCTCCGCCTAAGTTCAGCCATTTCAGGTCATACAGATAAGAACCGAATTTTTCTATTACTTTAGCAACGGTTCTTTCAAGGACATCCACCCCCTGTTCGCACATCGTATGGAAATGAAGCCCGGTTACGCATTCGGGCAGTATTTCCGGAAAATTATCGGCAGTGCAGCCAAGACGGGAATTGTTACGGCACGGGTTGTAGATTTCCGTTTCTATTTCCGAGTATTTGGGATTAATACGGATTCCGATTTCAATACTCTTACCCGATTTTTTTATAAACGGCAGGAATTTATCCAGCTGTCTGAAATTATTGAACACAATATGGTCGGAAACGCTTACAATTTCCTCAAAATCATCAGGATTAAAAGCCGGACTGTATACGTGGACTTCCTTTCCCGGCATCTCCTCAAACCCGAGCCTTGCCTCATAAAGGCCGCTTGCTGTTGTCCCTGATAAATATTCCGATATTAACGGGTATACCGAATACATTGAAAAAGCTTTTTGGGCAAGCAGGATTTTACATCCTGTCCTGTCCTGAACGGATTGCAGTATTTCAAGGTTTCTGACGAGCAGGTTTTCATCGATTACATAGCACGGGGCGGGAAGACTGGAAACGTCAAAGTTAATTTTCATTCGGGTTTACCTGTAATTTCAATATTTTCAAGCTGTCCCGACAGGTTGTTTACAACCCCCCTGCGGTATTCATTACGGAGTTCCGTCTGCTCTGCTTTTTCTTCCTGAGTAAGACCGCCGGGAGTGCGGGATTTTTTTGCAAGCTCGTTAATACGCGCGATTTTTTCGGGTGACATATTTATTTCTCCTAAAAATATATAATAAAGTACATCCATTGTAACACATATTTATGAATTTTTCAAATTAAAAACGAACTTGTTTATGTATAAATAAGCTTTTTAATTGTTTTTATCTGTCTTTCTACATTATACTGCTTTTTCCTATATTAATTAATATATTTATATATATTTCCGTGTCTTGTATTGTAATCATCAATGGTTATGCTATATAAAACTATTATTTAATTCTAAATTTATTTTACAGCGGATTTTGGTATAATTATAAAGCATAAACGCTGCATAAGCTAATACATTATCATATAGTCATTGTTAATATGACAAAATAACATTTAGGCAAAACAATCAGACTGCCGCGCAATACGTCAGCT
>QMCD01001853.1_pt1 | contig 13382 bp, 11 predicted proteins | sample 1821841 | NCBI WGS metagenome assembly QMCD01 (sample SAMN01991225, study PRJNA193472) | Termite gut metagenome, whole genome shotgun sequencing project. | isolation source: worker | host: Macrotermes natalensis | reverse complement strand
TTAACAGTTCGGTTGTGGGGTGTTCTATGGTCATAATAATATCTTTTTTCTGCAAAGATACGCTTTTTTTACTTCCCCACAACTTTTACTTATGACCCGCGACTAACAAGGTTCAGTGTGTGGTCTATGGGATCAACGAATATGTCGGTAAGTTGGTAGTATTCTGCAGGTCCCTGTCCGTAGGCGGATATGGTGTTGATATATGCGCCGGATGTATCGTAGATAAACACAGACATCGTCTTCCGATAATCCGCCAAATACAGGCGATTTTTGTGGCGAATGAGTTTGTTTATTTCGCCAAATAATGCCTCGTCCACATCCGCATTGAGATTGTAGATTTCAACATCCCGTATCAGCCCTATTTCGTGAACGCTAATACTTTGTTGAGAGAAATCCATAGAGATAACTTTCCCCGAGTTCATTCTGTCTGTTCCGCAACTCACAAGCGTTAGAGCAATAAATATTCCTATGCACAATGGCGTTATGTTGATCTTCATTCCAATATGATGAATGCCAAATGACATGATTCGCTAAATGAATGTTCCATCAGGACAATCTTCCTGTGATTTGCAATAAGATTCGTTTCCTCCGATAAGACATTCTTTTAACCTATCTTCTATAACATACTCTGCACAACCATTTGCATCGATTCTTAGCTCTATACGTTTTCCTTCGACCTCTATTACAACCGTCTGTCCGTACGTTCCATTGATAACACGGTATATGCAATCGTGATATTCTACGCCAAATTTCACAGTTCCACCGCCACCGCCACCGCCACCGCCACCGTTCCCGGTTCCATCTTCACAAGGTACATTTTGTGGCCAATCGCAAACATCCAACTTGTCGTTGAAATGCAGACCATCCGGACACAGCACCCAAATAGGAACACCATTGCTACATACGAAGAAAGAACGACAATCTGTCGGATCCGGAAATAGCTCCATGTGATCCAATGGATCGACAGCCGGGCATTCAAACAAAAATGCAGTGTTTAGGGCAAGGGCTATCGCCTCAAAGGGTTTATTGGCATTTCCCCCGTGGTCCCGGCGGTTCTTTTTTATGATTTTTTGGTTTTAAGTGAGTATAGAAAGTTATTTATCAGTCTTAATAGGAACATCCGACCACAAAGTTACAAAACTTTTTTGAATTTACCAAATTTTTTTCGCTTTTTCGCTAAAAACTGTTAAACAATTCAACAGTTAAACAGTTAAACAAAAAAATGAAACTCTGTTTCATTTTTTTTTCGTATCTTTGCAAACTCAAAATGATTACCAAAACATGGAAGAAAAAAATCTGAATTTTATAGAGGAAATTATCGAAAACGACCTCAAAGAAGGCGTTCACAAATCTGTTCAAACCCGCTTTCCTCCTGAGCCTAACGGCTATCTGCATATTGGACATGCAAAATCCATTTGCTTGAATTTCGGACTGGCGAAAAAATACAACGGACGTTGCAACTTGCGTTTCGACGACACCAACCCGACCAAAGAAGACGTTGAATACGTGGATTCCATCCGTGAAGACGTGAAATGGCTCGGCTTTCAATGGGCGGAAGAACATTTCGCATCGGATTATTTTCAACAACTCTACGACTGGGCAGTACAACTGATTCAGAGCGGAAACGCCTACGTGTGCGACCTCTCGCAAGAGCAAATCAGCGAATATCGCGGAACTCCCACAAAACCCGGAACAGAAAGTCCATACAGAAATCGTTCCATCGAAGAAAATCTCGACTTGTTTCAACGAATGAAAAACGGCGAATTTCCCGATGGCTCTAAGGTTCTGCGTGCCAAGATTGATATGGCATCGCCAAATATGCAATTCCGTGATCCGATCATGTATCGCATCTTGCACAGCGAACATCATCGCACAGGAAACACATGGTGCATCTATCCAATGTATGACTACGCACACGGACAAAGCGACTCCATCGAGAAAATCACACACTCTATATGCACACTCGAATTTGATGTGCATCGTCCGCTCTACGACTGGTTTATTCAAGCGTTGAACATTTTCCCTTCGCATCAATACGAGTTCGCACGCCTCAACATCAACTATACCGTGATGAGCAAGCGAAAATTGTTGCAATTGGTCAAGGAAAATTATGTTTCAGGATGGGACGACCCGCGTATGCCAACGATTTGCGGACTTCGCAGAAGAGGCTACACACCTGCATCTTTGCGACTGTTTGCTGAAAAAATCGGCGTAGCGAAACGGGATAATGTTATTGACGTGAGTCTTCTGGAATGGTGTGTTCGTGAGGATTTGAACAAAAATGCACAACGTGTGATGGCGGTATTAAATCCTCTAAAAGTCGTGATCACCAACTATCCCGAAGGACAAAGCGAAGAACTCGAAGCGATCAACAATCCCGAAGATGTTTCCGCAGGTACGCGAATGGTGCCGTTTTCACGAGAATTGTATATCGAACGTGAGGATTTTATGGAAGTTCCCGAAAAGAAGTTTTTCCGCTTGGCACCGGGCGTTGAAGTGCGCTTGCGCTATGCCTATTACATCACTTGCAACGAAGTTGTAAAAGATGAAAACGGAAATATCACCGAACTGCGTTGCACCTACGATCCGCAAACCAAAGGCGGAGGTTCGCCCGACGGAAGAAAAGTGAAAGCCACCTTGCATTGGGTTTCCGCAAACCACGCTGTGGATGCGGAAGTGCGACTGTTGGAGAGATTATTTTCCGTTCCCAATCCTGAAGATGCAGAAGAAGGCAAAACGTTTATCGACAATCTTAATCCTCATTCTCTTGAAACCCTTGCCAATTGCAAGATAGAGCCTTTCGTGAAAAACACAAAATCCTTGGATCACTTCCAATTTGAACGTTTGGGATATTTCACTACGGACAAAGACAGTTCAGAAGGACGTTTGGTTTTCAATCGAACCGTTTCGTTGAAAGATTCTAAATAAATTGTGGGAGCCAAAAAAATCAAACTTCCAAATTTGGTCAATTCAAAAATTTTTTTGTACCTTTGCAAACGGAAATACAAATAAAAATGGCACTTGAAACAAAACCCAATTGGATAAGCAACGAACAATGGAGCGCAATACCGCACGTGAAACACTGGGAAATGCAAAAACGTGGGATGGATTATATCGCACAGTCGAAGCCGCTAACACAGCAGGAGTCGTCAGCACAGTTTACGAGATTGAGGAACTCGAAGAATTGGAGGCAAGGGGCATAAATCCCTATTGGGACAGCGTTAAATTCAGAAAAGAACTTCGCAAAATCGCCAAAGCTAACGAGGTTTGGCTTGATGTGTCGTATTTGAACGACAAAGAACTGAAACACGACTATAGAGCGGCCGGAACATCGGAACACGATGTGTATAAAAATCCCGATGGCAAAACACTTACTAAAGTAAATAATTTATCCTACGTAAAAAATTCGGAACACGATAGAAACCTTGGTGCACTTATGGATCGCTTTATTTCTCACAATGCGCTGTTTCCGAATGTTGCCTACGAGGTAATGGGATTTACGGACAACAAAAATGGTTATCCGTCGTTAGTGTTAGAGCAATTTGAAGTTGATGCAAAACGTAATGCGACACAGGAAGAGATTAACGATTATTTGGAATCCGTAGGGTTTAAGCTCGAAGGAGCAAGGAGTTGGAGTAATGGACACGATGTTTGGAGCAATGGGAATTACGAACTGTTTGATGCACGCCCCGCCAATGTGTTGAAAGGCAAAGACGGGAATCTGTATTTTATTGATGCCGTTACGCACTCTGTAGCGTATCTGAATAGCCATAACGCCAAATAGCGACGTATCAAGATATTTTTAGCGAAGAGTTTTTTTTTCGTTTTTTTTGATTTCAAAAAAATGAAAGGCAAAGAATAACAAAGAAAAATAACAATTATTTCCAAGCAAACGTTTCAATCATCCGATCCATATCCGCTTTCAAAAATGTAACCACCGGTTCCAGGGAATCGTTGTTTGGAGCGTGGTTGAAATACAATGCGCCTCGAACAAAATGTTGAACACTGTCGGTAATATAAAACTGATAGGTCGATGCAACGCCCGTTCCGCGAATATCAAACAACATCCCATATACACGATGGGCTGGATCGTTCAGCTCCAACTCTCGAATGCGTGACGCCTTGCCTTGATGCTTATCCACAAACATCAAAGCATCTGCAACAAACTCTTTCAAATTGTTGTTCGTGATTGCTTTATAACTCATATTGATCTTCGCATTCAAACTCGGAAAATCAATGTTTGCCCAGTATTTCTCGCCCTCCGCAGGAAACGGCACAACCTCCGAATACACAGGCAACTCGCAGGTGTACGGATAAGTCTTATCATCGAAAAGATGATACTCTTTTTCCGGCAAATCAATACGATGATAGGCACGAGGTTTGGGAGTGTAGCTCTCTGAACAACTTGTAATTATAGCTACTAACAGAACGGGAAAAAGGCTGAATGTTGCTTTGAAGTTCATTATTTCGTTTATCTTTGTTATTTCTCTGTCGTCCTGCAAGGGGGTGTCTCGACTGCGCTCGACATGACGGCATTATTGCAAGGAGATTGCGGGGCAAGCCCGCAATGACGGCTATGGGCGAAGCACCATTAACCATTAACCATTAACCATTAACCGTTTACCGTTAGTAAGATTTAGCAAACACAACCCGTCCTCGAGAAGGTTTCCCGCTAAACACGCAAACGCCACTCTCTTCAACGAAATCCAAAGGAATCGTGCGAATGGTCGCTTTGGTTGCAGCTTTGATCGCCTCTTCTGTTTCGCTTGTGCCGTCCCAATGGGCAAGAATAAATCCACCCTCCTCCACTTTCTTTTGAAATTCTTCCCAAGTATCTACTTTACAAGTGTTTGTATCTCTGAATTTCTTCGCTTTCTCAAAAAGATTTTTCTGAATATCTTCCAACAATGCAGGAATCTGATTTTCTAAATCTGCTAATTTAATGATTTGTTTTTCAAGCGTATCTCTACGAACCACTTCGGCAGTACCTTCTTCCAAGTCGCGAGGTCCAATCGCCACTCGGATCGGAACGCCTTTGAATTCATACTCGTTGAATTTCCAACCCGGTTTTTGCGAATCACGATCATCGTATTTCACCGAAATGCCTTTCGCAACAAGGTTTTTCTTGATTGCATTCACTTTTTCGGAAATCGCATCCAACTGTTCGATTTGTTTATAAATAGGAACGAAAACCACTTGAGTCGGTGCAAGTTTCGGAGGCAGTACCAATCCGAAATCGTCGGAGTGTGTCATAATCAAAGCCCCCATCAATCGTGTGGAAACGCCCCACGACGTAGCCCAAACGTATTCTTGCGTATTCGTTTTGCTCAAAAATTTCACATCAAATGCTTTCGCAAAATTTTGTCCCAAAAAGTGCGAAGTGCCTGCTTGCAATGCTTTTCCGTCTTGCATCAAAGCCTCGATACAAAAGGTTTCCAAAGCTCCTGCGAAACGCTCGTTGGGCGATTTCACGCCTTTCAACACCGGCATAGCCATAAAATCTTCGGCGAATGTTGCGTAAACTTCCAACATTCGGCGTGCCTCTTCCATCGCCTCTTGTTCGGTTTCGTGCGCAGTGTGTCCTTCTTGCCACAAAAACTCCGCAGTGCGCAAAAACAAGCGTGTACGCATCTCCCAACGCACCACATTCGCCCATTGATTCACCAAAATCGGCAAATCACGATACGATTGAATCCAATTGCGATACGTATCCCAAATAATCGTTTCCGACGTGGGACGAACAATCAATTCTTCTTCCAATTTTGCATCATCATCCACAACAACCTTTCCTTCTGCATTGTTTTTCAGACGATAATGCGTAACAACAGCACATTCTTTCGCAAAACCTTCCACGTGAGAAGCCTCTCTACTGAAAAAGGATTTGGGTATAAATAACGGAAAATAAGCATTTTGATGCCCTGTATCCTTGAACATCTTGTCCAAAGCATCTTGCATCTTTTCCCAAATCGCATAGCCGTAGGGTTTAATAACCATACAACCTCTTACTGCGGAATTTTCCGCTAAATCAGCCCTAATAACCAATTCGTTATACCATTCAGAATAATTTTCTTTTCGAGATGTGAAGTTTTTTGCCATAAAAATTTCGAGTTTGGTACGGTTTTTGTACCTGTTGTGATATAGATTCAAATTTCACCGCAAAGGTACAAAAAAATAAGCAAAAAATCAAACTAAAAATAGAGAAAGGGACCGAGTCATGAAAAATTTAATGTTAATAATCGGAATTTCAATGTTATTTTTAACCGCATGTCAAACCTCACAACGTGCGGCTAACGATGATTTATACATCAGCAGTTCCGATATCGAACAAGAAGCCGTACAAGAACGTGAAGCCACCCGACTCGCCCTTGAACAGGCAGAAGCCCGCAAACGCCAAAGAGTGGCGGAAGAAGCGGCTCGCAGAGAACAAGCATCAAACGCCTCAACGAATGAAAATTCCGAAGAGGATTTTGCTATTGAAGGACAGTATGATAGCACTGATGTGTACGAAAACGTAGCACCGGAAGGTTATAATGCCGATGATTACTACGATTATCAGTATTCCGCACGTCTTCGTCGTTTTTATAGCGGATATTATTATCCAAGCTATTATAACGACTTCTATACCAATACATATTGGTATGATCCGGATCCGTATTATTTCGGAACAAGTATCTATTTCGGATATAACTTTTGGTATCCATCGTTGAGCTGGGGTTTCTACTACCGTCCGAGTTGGTATTATCCTTCATACTATTATTCGTATGGCGGTTATTATGGTCATCATTACCATCATCACGGGCATTATGGTTGGGGTTATAACGATTGGTATTATCCGTATCACTACAATTATAACTACTACGATCACAACACAGTAACGCATCGGCAATATCGTCCGCGTTCGGAGAGAGAGTTGAATCCGAATTTGGCGAGAAATCGCACGGGAAACAGTCGCCGTTCGGAAACGGTAAGTGGCAGTCGTAGCAGTAGTTCCGGACGTTCTGAACGTCAGGATTTTGTTACACGCTATGAAAATCAGATCTCGCAAAGCGGAGGCACACGTCCAACGAGAAGTGCGAGTGTAGCACGTCCCGCACGAAACACTTCTGCAACAACAAACGCACGTTCGCAAAGCAAAAACGCTACTCCTACGGTAGAACGTCGCTCTACAACAAGCGGAAGTGGAAGTGTTCGCACACGGACTGCAACCGTTGAAAACAGAGCGAGAACGCTTTCTCCTGCATCTACAACACGTTCGCAAAGCAGCCGAGTTTCGGTTCCACGTGCGACACGTAACGAGAGCAGTAGCAATGCTTCACGCTCAATCCAAAGTTCAGAACCCAAACGCTATCAACCGGCAAGCCAGCCATCATCGCGTTCGAGCCAAGAGTATAGCAGTCCGTCATCACGCTCTTCTTCAAACTCAAGCTCAAGCTCAAGTTCACGTTCATCTTCGTCCTACAATTCCGGTTCTTCGTCATCACGATCTTCGTCCTACAGTTCAGGCTCTTCCTCTCGATCTTCTTCGAGCGGTTCATCCTCACGCTCATCGGGATCATCATCGTCAGGCTCATCCTCACGTTCGCGCAGATAAATCCGAACATTGAATAATATCTCATTATAATTTTTAATACCAAAAAATAAAAACATAGCATTATGAAGACCTTACTAAAAATCGCAGTTTTTTCGCTCATCAGCACTTCACTTTTCGCACAGACTCCGGGATACGATCAAGACGCTCTTCGCTTGTCGATGTATTCGCTCAATGGGAATGCCCGTTTCGTGAGTATGGGCGGGGCTTTTGGAGCCTTAGGCGGAAATATGAATGTGTTGAGCACCAATCCCGCCGGAATCGGGATATACAGAAGTGGCGAAATTTCGTTTACGCCGGCATTAACCATCGGTCAAACCAAAACGGTTACCGATGAAAAGAAATCTCGTTTAGGAGAAATGTGGAATTTCAATATGGGAAATTTCGGATGGGTTGGCGTTGTTGACTTGTCTTCTTCCGAATCCAAAGATGAGTGGAAGAAAATTCAATTCGGAATTGGAATGAATCGTTTGAACGACTATTGGAATCGTTCGGGCTATTCGCGCTATGCACCGGGAGATATGAGTGTTTTGGATGATTTGACACGTTTCGGAGATCCGGAGATGCAAGACTTGCTGTATCAGGGCTATCTGTTGAATTGGGATACAATTGATGAGAGGTATTATATCGGTCGGTTGGATACCGGTGGTTTATATCAAGCTCAAACCACTGTAACGAAAGGTGCTATCAACGAGTGGACTTTCAGTATGGGTGGAAATTTTGGTGATTATTTGTATATCGGAGCAACGGTTGGTCGTCCTCTTGCCAGTTTCCGACAAACACGCACGATGACTGAAACGGATAAAGATAACGAACATATAAATTTTGACGAGTGGAGGCTCAGTCAAGATGTGGATATTACAGGAAAAGGCGTGAACTTAAAGTTGGGAATGATCGTGAAGCCCGCTGATTTTGTACGTATCGGACTTGCTCTTCATACGCCTACACGATATAAGATTACCGAAGAATCTACGACTACTATTAGGAGTAGAACGTATGGGGACGGAACGAATGATGATAAGGATACTTATATGGATAGCCCGAAAGAAATGGTCAGCTCTTTCGACTATTACATCCGCACACCGATGCGTTTGATTGGATCGTTAGGCTTTGTGATTGGGAAAAAAGCACTTATCGGCGTGGAATACGAGTATTTGAATTATAGTCGTATGTCGTTGGATGATATGCAAAATACGTTTGATGGAATCAACGAAGATATTGAAAATCTTTACGCCAATAAAGGGGGAACGTTTAAAGCCGGTGCAGAATATCGTTTTGAACCGTTTAGTTTACGAGTGGGCTACAACTATGTATTAAATCCGTATAACGACGATATGATGATGGATGTGTGGAATTCTTATGTTAGTACGAAAGCTCATTTTTCACAACAAACATTTACAGCCGGTGTTGGGTTTTATTTAGGTTCGATGACCTTGGATTTGGCGTATGCCAACACAATGAGAAAGTACAATGATAATCCGTATTATATCAACATCAACGAACGTACCTCAACGGGACATCAGTTTTTGGTAACACTTGGTTTTAGATTTTAGTTTTTTGAGATTTGTAGGGGCGAGGCACGCCTCGCCCTATGCATGCCTCGCCCCTACGATACGATTAACGCAATTTAAATTCCGCGCCAAGATATTTATCCCGAACAACAGGGTCGTTCGCCAATTCTTCGGCGGTTCCCGAACTGAAGATTTTTCCATCGAAGAGCATATACGCACGGTCGGTAATGGAAAGGGTTTCGTGAACGTTATGGTCGGTAATCAAAACTCCAATGTTCTTTTCTTTGAGTTTTGCAACGATTTTCTGAATGTCTTCAACAGCAATGGGATCTACACCTGCGAAAGGTTCGTCGAGTAGGATGAATTTCGGATCCATTGCCAACGCACGAGCGATTTCCGTGCGACGACGTTCGCCACCGGAGAGTTGAATGCCCTTGCTTTTCCGCACGTTTTGCAGTCCGAACTCATCCAACAAAGTTTCGAGTTTTTCCTTTTGCTCGGCTTTGGAAAGGCTTGTAAATTCGAGTACTGCAGCCACGTTGTCTTCCACAGAGAGGTGGCGAAAAACGGAGGCTTCCTGCGGGAGATAGCCGATGCCGTTTTGAGCACGTTTGTACATCGGCATTGAGGTAATGTCCAAATCATTCAGGAAGATTTTTCCTTCAAGCGGACGAATCAATCCCACAATCATGTAGAAAGATGTGGTTTTCCCTGCACCGTTCGGACCTAAAAGTCCAACGATTTCGCCTTGTTCAACGGCGATATTCACATGGTCAACGACCGTGCGTTTTCCATATTTTTTTACGATGTTTTCAGTTCTTATTTGCATAACTCAGAATTTCAATTTGCAAAGATACGAAAAAAAATGGAACTTTGTTTCATTTTTTTTCGTATCCTGTAGGGGCGAGGCATACCTCGTCTCTACACAATTTCGTTTTCGTCAATTTCCGCATCTCCAAGAAGTTGCAAAGCTTGCTCCTCAGGAAGGGTTTCCACTCCTCTCAATTTTCTTTCGATGGCACGTGTTCGTGTTTCGGCTTTGGTAATGCTGTTTGCAACCGTTTGCAGTTGTCGAGACGCTCCTTCCAAAACATCTCCGAACTTTCCAAACTCGGTTTTTACCGCTCCTAAAATCTCCCAAACTTCGCTCGTTCGTTTCTGAATGGCAAGCGTTCGGAAACCCATTTGCAGACTGCTTAAAAACGCTGCTAAATTGGTTGGTCCTACAACCGTTACACGATAATCTCTGCGTAAAGATTCGAAAACTTCCGTGTTTCTTAAAATTTCTGCATAAATCCCTTCGGAAGGAACGAACATAATCGCAAAATCCGTTGTTGTTGGCGGGTTGATGTACTTTGAAGCAATGCTTTTTGCGGTATTTTTTACGGCTGTTTCAAACATTTTTCGCAACCCCGGTATGTTTTTGGTATCGTCCGTTTCGTAGGCATCATACAGGCGTTGATAGTCTTCCACAGGGAATTTGGAGTCGATGGGCAACAACAAATCTTTGCCGTCGGTTTGTCCCGGAAGTTTAACAACGGCATCCACACGTTCGGCAGAGTTCGCTTTGGTTGCCACTTGCGTTTCATATTGAGAGGATGCAAAAATCTGTTCCAGAATGTTTTCCAACTGAACTTCGCCAAATGTTCCGCGCGTTTTCACATTGGTGAGCACTTTTTTCAATCCGCCAACATCGCTTGCAAGCGTTTGCATTTCTCCAAGTCCTTTTTGCACCTCTTCAAGACGCTTGCTGATGAGTTCAAACGATTCGTTAAACCGTTTGTTGATAGATTCTTGCAGTTTCTCATCAACGGTTTTTCGCATTTCTTCCAATCTTTTATTGTTATCGTCTTGAATATGTTTAAGTTTCCCTTCAACCGTTTCGCGAATTTCTTTCAATTTATTTTCCGTTTCCTGTTTGATTTTTTCTTGTTTATTTGCCAAATCATCAAACTTTTGTTTTTGTAAATCGTTAAAATCTTTCACGTTTTTTGTGAATGTATCTTGAAAAGATTTCAGTGAATTGTTCAATTCTTCCCGATTGCTTTTGAAAGCCTCTTGATTTTCGTTTCTACTCCTGCTAAATTCTTCTCGAATCGCAGGTTCTATGCGGTTTATAGCACTCTCTATGCGATTGTTCGTATTGTCGAGTTTTTCAAAATTAGAGGTATGATTATCCGTTGATTTCTTTGTTAGAGAAATAACAATGTTGACTATTCCGATAACAATCAGCGTAATGAGCAGGATTAAAACAGTTGTTTGCATATTTTGAGTGTGATTTCGCTTTGCAAAGATACAAAAAAAACGGAACAAAGTTTCGTTTTTTTTCGTATCTTTGTGAAAAAATCGTAGAGAGCAAAATAAATTAGTAGTGAAACAAATTCTATTTTTCTTTTTTATAAGTCTTGCTATTGTTGGATTTTCGCAAGATTCCAAGCTTGAAATTTTGGCGCAACAACAAACGGCTCGTATGGGTGTGGAGTATTTGAAAAAAAATAATCTCACCGGTAAAGGCATTCGGATTGCCGTGTTCGACGGAGGTTTCCCGGAAGTGAATACGCATCCTGCCTTTGAAGATATGCGTAAAAACATTGTTGCGACGTATGATTTCACTCGAAATTCCAAGAATGTATATCGAGGTCATTGGCACGGAACTGCCGTTTTATCGAACATTGCAGGAAAGATGGGCGACATTCCTTTGGGATTGGCTCCGGATGCGGAGTTTCTGTTGGCAATCACGGAAGTGAGCAAGGAGCCGTTTTGGGAAGAAGAAACGTGGCGACGTGCAGTGGATTGGGCGTATGAAAATGGAGCGCAAATTATTAGTAGCTCTTTAGGTTATGGCAAACATCGCTATTTCAAAGAGCAGATGGACGGCACAAGTTATGTTGCAAGAGCCGCTCAAATCGCTGCAGAAAAAGGGATTTTGGTAATTAACGCTGCAGGAAACGAGGGCGAAGCGTCTTGGCAAGTGCTCATCACACCTGCGGATGCTGAACAAGTGTTGTGTGTGGGCGGAGTTGATCCCAACACTCGCTTGCATAGCGATTTTTCATCGTTCGGACCTTCTGCCGATGGACGTCTAAAACCTAATGTTTGCGCCAATTCCACAACGGTTGCGGCAGTGCTGAAAGGTCGTTTCAAATCCGTTGACGGAACATCGTTCGCAACGCCTTTGGTGGCGGGCTTTGCAGCCTGTGCTTGGCAAGCCAACCCGCACTTGAATGCAACAGAAATTTTCTCCCTCGTGGAACAATCGGGAGAACTCTTCCCGCACTACGATTATGCACATGGCTACGGCGTTCCAAACGCATGGAAACTCGATAAAAATTTGGAGAAAACGTCTAAAACATTCGATTTTGTTGAAGAAAACGGAGAGGTGCGAATCGAAATATCCGAAGATATTCTTCCGCAAATCAGTGCATCCAATCATTTTTATTTGTATTATCACTTGCAAAAACCATCGGGTATTTTGTCGGAATATGCTGTCGTTGGCGTGTTTCAGAAGAATGCTTTTGTTTTTCAGAAAGAACAATTGAAAGATATTAAACACATTTCCGTTCACTTTTTAGGCTACACTCAAACGTATGAACTTCCGTAAATTTTTTCTTCTTATAGGCTTTCTTTCACTTGTTTTTACAGGTGTTTCGCAGAATGTCCTGTTTCAAAAAACCGATGTAGATCAACGCTACAAAATAGACAAAATCGGTGTTAATCGTCGTGTGTATCGTTGGGCGAGTATAACTCTTTTGGGAACAGACTTGGCGGTTAATAACACCGAAAGTAAGCAGGATTTCAGCAATTACTATGCGTTCAATTGGAATTTCAAATACAAAATAAACGGCTTACTCAGTCATGGTTTGAATTACGGTCTTCATCGGCAGGTGTATCGTTTAAGTCAAGAAGGTTTGAATGCCTTGTCCCGTGAGTATTTCGACAAAGGGAAGTTGATTTATTGGGGTGTGAATGCGCAGTATTTTTGGCGTTTTAATTTTGACCCATGGCGAGGGGATATTTTTGGGAAATACTTAGATTTATCTCTGTTTGGGCAGTGGAATTTTTATCAACGCGCACGGTTTGTCGACGGGAATATGACCGAAAAAATCGTGAATGGAGATTTTTCGGAACGCTATGTAGCCGGTGTTGAGGCACGTTTCGGACGAGAAGCTCTTTCGTTGTATGTTCGCTACAAACTGTATTCCGGAGTTTTCAAAGAAGACTCAGCTCCCTACACCGATTTGGATTTAGCCCGCTTGTCCGTAGGACTTACGGTAGGGTTTGTT
>QMCD01001627.1_pt1 | contig 13383 bp, 13 predicted proteins | sample 1821841 | NCBI WGS metagenome assembly QMCD01 (sample SAMN01991225, study PRJNA193472) | Termite gut metagenome, whole genome shotgun sequencing project. | isolation source: worker | host: Macrotermes natalensis | reverse complement strand
CCTCAAGGCAAACATGATTGGATGGGATTTTTCGCACTCAGCGCTGATTATGCTTCAGAAGACCTTGTGTTTCAGTTTCAAGATGATGCGTATAAAACATTGCTTTTGTTCTCGACAATGGATTTTTTGGCGGAAGCCTTTTCCGAAAAACTCCATCTTTATGTTCAAAATGAACTGTGGGGATATTCGGCGAATAAGGAAATAATCGAGGGAATACGGCCCGCCTTTGGGTATCCGCCCTGCCCCGATCATCAAGATAAAAAAATCGTATTTGAGATGCTCGATGTGCAAAAAAGAATCGGACTCATGCTCACAGAATCCGCAATGATACTTCCCCCCTCTTCCATCTGCGGAATGTATTTTGCCAGCCCCGAAACCTTGTACTTTGGAGCCGGTTCCATCGCGGAAGACCAGCTTGAAAACTGGGCGGTCCGAAAAGGAATCCCGGTACAGGAAGCCAGAAAGCGGATTGGAAGGATTTAGATATGTAAAACGATTAAACCGGAATCTGCATAAACAGACTCCGGTTTGATTGTGGCAGGTTAAGGCTTAGCTGCTTTCAATTTGAATCCTGTACTTTTTGATTTTGCTCTAATTTGGTTACAATTTTATTTACAATTTTCTTTGTGTCTTTTTTTATCTCTGATTCCCAGAACCGTAAAACAAGCCAGCCATCTTTTTTTAAAGTTTTATTTACAAGTTTATCGCGATCCTGGTTTCTTTGAATCTTTTTTTCCCAATATTCAATATTTGTTGCAGGCATAATAAACTTTTTAGGGTTGCAATGCCAAAAATCAGAATCAACAAATACAATTATCTTTTTTCGTCTGAATACAATATCAGGCTTTCCAAATATTTTATCAACATGCTTGGCAAAATAAATTTTTCTCCGTTTCAGCTCATTCATTACCAACAATTCAGGTACAGTATTTTTTGAGCGAATATTTCGCATGTTTTTACGGCGGTCTTCTGGGGTTAAATCATCCATAAGTCATTTCAAATCGCTTAACAAAACAAGCCTGTTTAATGAAAATAAACGCTTAATATCCGAATGAGTATATTTCTCGATATTATACCTTTCTGTCAGATTGATCATATTTGAAACTGTAATTGCGCTTCCGTGGATAGAAGTTATGTCTGAAATATTTTTTATTTGGGCATTTATATTTTGTCCAAACCCTCCAGCAATATAGGAAAAAAATGTTAAGGGAAGTTTTCCTGTATAGTAATTACTTATACTCTTTATGTAATTTGTTATCATTCTGTTGTGATGATCATTGGAAATTGAATATTTACTGTAAGCTTTATTGTCTATGATCCCGCAAAAATTCTCCTGATTAGATAAGACAAGCACATCGGGGGTAAGACCGACAGGCCCGATATGAACTGCCTCAAATCCCATTACAGTCTTAAATATTTCAGCTGTAGCTTTTTCAAATTCTGTTGCTTCGTCACGGCCTTTAAAGGCCATTTCAAAATATTCCGTCATAAAAGAACCAATTGCGCCGTAAGGATAACTTTTTTTCAAGGTATCCTCAACCAACCTTCCGTCTATTCCGGTTATTTCAGATATTTTGTCTATTAATTCAACAGTTATTTTTCCTATAGGAGCTTTTAATGCCTCTCCTATAAAAGCTTGTTTAATCTTATGCTCAACAATAATTTGTGCAGTTATTGTTTTTGTTTCTGCTAAATTGCGGGTATCTTTTTTATGCTTGGGATCAAGTCCATATTTTCGCTGAAAATACTCCTGTTGTTCTGGTCTGTCAATGAATCCAGGATTGTCCTTTAAAATAGCCTTTACTTCATTAATTTTTTCAGGAATAAGACATAGTCTTTTGTCAATTTCGTCACGTTTTGCCAGCTGCGTATATTCGACCCAGTTTATAATAGTATTTGCAATGTCTCTTAAATTGCCAAATGGATTTTTTTGGTGAACATCCCCCTTGCTTGGCGGATATTTTTGAAAGAAATCCTTATCAAGACATTGATCTCCTATATCGCGATAAAGAAGTATTTTTTCTACAACGGACTTATAGCAGTTTTCACTTTCATTTTCAGCTTCGACAATAACAATTTTTGCAATTTCATCCTCACTCAAGCTATTTAACTGTTTATCATTCAATAATCTTAACAAAAATCGAAATGGTCGTATTCTAAAACGCGGGGCAACATCAATATTTCGGCTTAAAGAAAAAGAAGAGGGGAATTGATACTTTAGTATCTGCTCTTTTAACACAGAAACAGGAGAGTCGCCTGCAATTATTGCCTCCCCTGCTAATGTTAATTTTAATGTCTTTGTGGATTCGTGAATAAAAAGAAGACCTAAACTTGTAAGCCATGCCTGATATGTTCTTGCTCCTCCGCCTGTATGATCACGGCGTTCCCCCTTGCGTTTAAGACCAGCTTCTTCAAGTGCATCTTCTAATGATAAATGAGTGTGACGTTGTCCCTGCCATTCTTGGTTCAAAGAAATTTCAGAAAATGCAGCAAGAACTTCGGGGACAGAATTCAACCGTCTCTTAGGACGTGTAACCCACCAGTAGTTCATCATATCGTCACATACTCCGGCTCCGGATCTAGAATATAAAGCGTTTCAGGGCTTTCTTCATTAAAACGATCTAAATGGTTTTCTTGAAGCACAGGATCAAAAGAATAATTGTCTGCACGATAAGAAATTCCCGCAAAAGTATTTAGAACAGCTTCAAATATTATACGAACACCGTCAACAGGAACAGCCATTCCGATTTGTTTACGGACGCTTTCTTTTGACCCGCTGAACTCAAAATCATCAGGAAATGTTTGAAGCCTTGCCCGTTCACGGTTTGTTAATGCCCGGTCTTCTATCCAATGGTATACATGAGTTCCACCGCCGCCTGACCCGGTAATGGTATAGGCAGGTTTATCAGGATCAAGCCTTTTATATATCTGGCTTATTTTCGCTCCAACGACATTTAGTTGATATTTCTCTGGTATATTTGCCGTAAACGCATTTTCTCCTGGTTTTATGAATTGTAACCGGGCAATCACATCTTTCGATTGTTTTGTTAATTCATTATTTTTAGCATCTTTTGAAATAGGCGGATTTTCAATGGCCTCTTTGCATGTCCGCTTCTTTAATTTATATAGCTCTGTTGACGGCACTTTATAAATGACATTTTGATCTTTGCGTATACCGATTATTATTATTCGATGGCGAGATTGTGGAACTCCATATTCTTCAAATTTATAAAGATGTGGAAATACTGAATAACCCGCTTTGTGCATTTCTTGGAGAATTTTAGAAAACGCTTTACCATCATTGGCATTACGAAGTCCGCCGACATTTTCAGCTAAAAACCAAATTGGGTGGAATCTTTTTAAGGCTTCAATTCCATAAGAGTATAAAGGACCATAAACACCGTCCATGCCTTTCTGTTCCCCAACAACGCTGAAGTCATTACAGGGAAATCCAAAGGCTAAAGCATCAATGTCAGATATTTGCTTAAGCCGATCATAATCAAGTTTTCTAATATCTTCGCAAATAACGGTATTTTCTTTTTTTGCAACATTTTTTGTAAAAGTTGCACACGTATCCTTGTCATAATCATTTGCCCAAGCATGGAGAATTTTATAATTCGGATTTGTTATTTTTGCGGTTACCGCGGCGTAGCCAATACCTCCAGGCCCACAAAACAGCTCTCCAAGCCGAAAATTCATAACGCCCCCTCCGCTAGTCTTTATTTCATTATATGCACTCCAGTTCTATTGGACAAGACCATCTGCGGAATGTATTTTGCTGCTCCCGAAGCCCTTTACTTTGGAGCCGGTTCCATCGCGGAAGACCAGCTTGAAAACTGGGCGGTCCGAAAAGGCATACCGGTACAGGAAGCCAGAAAACGGATTGGAAGGATTTAAGGGTAATTCTAACACCCTCTGTTGCTAGCAATATTTTTGATCGAATTTCATTTCGCTTGTACTCAAAGGTTTGCAGTGGTATACTGATCATCAGGAGGTCTTGAGATGCATATACTGGTCATCGGCGGTACGGGTGTTATAAGCACTGATATCGTAAACCGCCTTCTGGAATTATCCCATACGGTTACTGTTTTCAATAGAGGACTGCACAAAGTCCGTTACAGAGGAAATCCCCGAATTCTGACAGGTGATAAAAAGAACAGGGCGGAATTCAATTCGATTCTGAAGGGACAGAATTTTGACGCGGTTATCGATATGATATCCTATAATCCCGATGATGCTGAGGCAACGCTGGCGGCGCTTGAAAACAGGGCGAAGCATTTCGTGTTCACTTCCACCGTTGCTGTGTATAAACGCCCTTTCCGCGGCGTACCGGTACCTGAGACCGCCGAGGTTTTTGATACGGACATATTTCCCTATGGGTATCATAAAGCCCGGATGGAGCACTGCCTCCAAAAGCGGATGGACGAGGGCATCCCCATAACAATAATCCGGCCGTCTCTGACCTACGGCATCGGCAGCGCCAATATCGGGGTACTGAGGAGCAATTACGGTATTGTGGAACGGATACGGCAGAAGAAGCCGCTGGTCGTGTTCGGGGACGGAACAATCCCCCAAACATTTACCTTTGCGCCGGACCTGGCAAAAGCCTATGCCGGGGTGCTCTGCAAAAAAGAATGTTTCGGCGAGATCTATCAAGCGTGCAGCGATGATCAGCATATATGGGATGATCTCTATTATGCCTTTGGAAAGGTTGTCGGGGAGGAACCCCGGCTCATTCATATATCCACAGAAATGCTCATGGCAGCGGATCCGGAAATATTTCTCCATGTAGAACAGGAAAAAATGTACGGAGGAGTCTTTAACACCTCAAAGATACGTGCCGCTGTTCCCGAATTTGTTTGTGAATATACTCTGGAGAAAACCATTGAAGCGATCTGCGCCTGGTACCGTTCCGACCCTGCGGCAGGAATCATTGACAGGGAAAAAGATGAACTTGAAGATAAGATCGCTGAAAAGTATTTCCGCTGTATGGATATCATGAAAAGTTGATGATGGATGATTCCGGTTATAACAATTATTCCTATCATCTATTCTTATAAGTTACATAAAAAACAGAAACAGGCAGAAGGAGATAAATCAATATGAAGAAATCGGTACAGTTTGTTATTTTAACCTGTGTTGTAAGCTGGATAATAGCCGGACTTGCTATTTTAGTATTCGGTCTGCACCAGGCGCAGGGATTCGTTTACACGATCTTTGCCGCCGCTTATATGATATTACCGGCTGTTTGTTCCATCGTACTGCAAATCGTACACAGAGAAAAACCGTTTAGAAACTTGGGCATTTCTTTCAAATTAAATCGATGGTTTGTTATCGCGGGAATTATTCCTATCGTGTATACATTTTTGACGCTTGGCATTAATCTGCTTTTTCCGAATGTAGAATTTTCAGCGGCTTACGAAGGATTCTTTTCTTCGTTGTCTGCGGAACAAGCCGAAATTGCGATGCGGCAGACGGCGATGTTTCCTCCCGTGGTTTTTCTTCTGATACAGCTTGGCAGCGCAATTGTTGCGGGCTATACCATCAATAATTTTTTCGGCCTTGGGGAAGAATTAGGCTGGCGCGGCTATCTCCTTAAAGCATTGAAAGACAAAAAACTATTGCCTGCTTCATTCGTTATCGGCGCCGTCTGGGGTTTGTGGCATTTCCCGCTCATTCTGATTGGACACAATTATCCCGAACATTCCGTAATAGGCGTTGGAATGATGATTGTGTTTTGTATCCTGCTTACACCAATGATGATTTACATTGTGATAAAATCCAAATCCGTAATTACCGCGTCGATTTTTCATGGAGTGAACAATGCTGTCGGCGGGATTTCACTTTTGTATCTTGTCGGCGGAAATGATCTTGTAAACGGAATAACCGGACTCGCGGGGTTTATCGCACTGCTCATCATGAATATCGGATTTTATCTTTTTGACAAATATGTTACAAAGGAGAATATCTTTATATCAGTAATTGGAGATTATTGACAGCAGAATGAGCCGGTTAGAAAAAGCTGTGTTTTCATAAAGGGGCAGTCTTTAGCTCTGTCGTTCATTTGATATATACTCCACAAGGCGAATTATGAAAAATTGGATGGAAGTCAAAAAAGCAAATATTGAAATCCATGATAAAATCAGAAAATGAGTACAATCTCATTCAATCAATATTAACGGGGGTTTTAGAATGAAAATAGGAGTCTGTGTACACGTAAAAAACAGCACGGAAGCGGTTGAGTTGTACAAAGAAGTTTTCGGCATGGAGCTTGGATACCATGTAAAAAATCCCGATGGAACTTATTTTCATTCGGAGCTGTATAAAAACGGCGAAGAGATTCTTGATGTTGTTGAAAACTCTGACGGTACGGCGCAGAACAATATCGTACAATTGGGTGTTACGCTTAATAACGAAGAAGAAGTGCAAAAAGCCTTTCATCTCTTAAGCTCCGGCGGAATGATAAAGATGCAGCCTGCTCCTTTGCCCTGGAGTCCCTGCGGCGCCGAAGTCATCGACAGATTCGGCGTGTGGTGGTTCGTTACCGCGCCGATGCATTATCCGCCCGAAGACTACGACCCAAACGCGCCCTGGGATCCAAGCATGTACAAGAAGCCGGAATAAACAGGCTTAAAAAACAGCCCTAAAAGCCGCCGCCAAAACGGGACATCATCGACTGCATGGCGGCGGGGTTCTTGTTCATCTTTGTCATCTTCTTCATCATGGTCCGCATCTTTTCAAATTTTTTGAGGAGGCGCCCCACTTCCGCGGATGATGTTCCGGAACCGCGCGCAATTCTCGTCCGTCTTGAGGGCCCAATAATCAAATGATTTGCGCGCTCCTTTTTTGTCATCGACGAAAGAATCGCTTCAAAGGATTTCAGTTCCGATTTATTAATATCGTCTTCGCTTATTTGACCAGCCATGCCGGGAATCATTTCCAGCATGGATTGCAGGCTGCCCATTTTCTTAACGGAACGTAATTGATTGAGCCAATCGTCCAGCGTAAAATTTTCCTTCTCCATTTTTTTCTGGAGTTCTTCCGCTTCTTTTTCGTCAAAAACCTGCTGGGCTTTTTCAACGAGACTTACCACATCGCCCATGCCGAGAATGCGGCTCGCCGTCCGGTCGGGATAAAAGGGCTCAAAGTCTTCGAGTTTTTCGCCGACGCCCACAAACTTGAGCGGCTTTCCGGTAACGGTTTTAAGCGACAAGGCCGCGCCGCCCCTCGTGTCCGAATCGAACTTGGTAAGAATGACGCCGGTAAGCCCGATTTTTTCATCGAAGGCTTTGGCAATATCAACCGCTGACTGCCCGGTCATGGAATCGGCAACAAGAAGAATCTCATCGGGCTTGGAAGCGTTTTTGAGAAGCTCAAGTTCCCGCATCATCGGTTCATCGATCTGGAGGCGGCCCGTCGTATCGATGATGATTGTATCGTAAAGGTTTTTCTTTGCAAGATTGATTGCTTCTTTGTAAACGGCAAGCGGATTCTTTTCCCCATCGATCTTGCAGACGGGAACGTCAATCTGACGGCCCAGAACCGAAAGCTGTTCGACAGCGGCGGGGCGCACCAAGTCGCAGGCAACGAGCAGCGGCTTCCGTCCGTCTTTTTTCAAACGAAGGGCGAGTTTGCCGGAACTGGTAGTTTTACCGGAACCTTGAAGCCCCAGCATCAATATAGTAGAAATCGTATCGGGGCCTTTGAGCGCCAAATCCTGTTTGGTATCGCCTAAAAACGACACGAGTTTATCATGCACAATTTTGATGAACTGCTGCCCCGGATTAACGGAACGAAGAACCTTTTCGCCCTTCGCTTCTTCTATAGTTGAATTGACAAAACGGCGGACAACGCGAAGGTTAACATCGGCCTCAAGCAGCGCCATTTTAATGGCTTCGACCGCGTCATCAATATTTTTTTCAGTGATCGTCGCCTTGCCGGACACAACCCGCATGGCATCTGATATTTTCTGGGTAAGTTTATCTAACATAATGACAATGTTACCGACCTTGAGAGAACTGTCAATAGGGGTGAAGGATCATCAGCTCGATAATGCTCCTCTGTGTAACCGGACAACAAGACTTCTGTGCAGTGCATAAAATTTCTTCCTCTGTGTAATATTTTGTTTACAATATGCGCTCACCCTGCCCTATGTATTTGTTTTTTTGACATTATCCCGAAAACACCGTATAATTTTTAGACGAGGTGTTGCGATGAACAGAAAGGCTTTGATTCTATGCGGCGGCTGGGATGGGCATGAACCCAAACTTGTTACGGACCGCTTTAAACAATTCCTGGAAGTGGAGAACTTTGAAGTTTCTATTGCGGAAACATTGGATATTTTTCAAGATGTGAATATTCTTTCAACGCTTGACCTTTTTATCCCGGTTTGGACAATGGCGCAAGCGGAACTGCCCAAGCTGTTTTTTGAGCCCTTTCTTGAGGCGGCGGGTTCGGGAATGGGAGTCGCGGGCTGTCACGGCGGCATGTGCGACGCGTTCAGAAACAATGTGGCATGGCAATTTTTAACCGGCGCGAACTGGGTTGCCCATCCCGGCTGTGATGGAGTAACGCATCACATCAATATAATCAGTAAATCGAATCCTATCACAGAAGGAATACCTCATTTTGATGTTTCCAGCGAACAATATTACCTGCATATCGATCCTGCCAACGAGGTGCTTGCCACGACTCGTTTTCCTACCGTCAAGTGGTATCATTCGGCTAACGGAGAAGTTGATGTGCCGCAGGTATGGACGCGGAAATGGGGCCACGGAAGGGTGTTTTACAATGCCCTGGGGCACCATAACGATGTTTTTGATATTCCCGAAGCCTGGGAGCTGATGAAAAGAGGGATGCTCTGGGCGGCGGAAGGAAAGAGCATCGCCCGCGAAAAGGGATTAAGCGTAGACGACTGGAAATCAGACAAGGGAATGTATTAGGGGAATCATGGTCTGTGTGTTGGACAGCCCTTCGATTAACACCGCCGCTCACGCGGCTAATATGAGGAGTTATTATGCAGCATATTGGAATAGCGGGATTAGGGAAAATCAGCGGAATTTATTTATCCAACTTAACAGGCATGTTCGCCAAACGGGTTAAACTCACCGCTGTCGCTGATCTTATCAGCGAGAGACTGGAAAAGACCGCCGAAACTTACGGAGTTAAGGCGTTTAATTCCGCCGATGAACTTGTCAAATGTTCCGATGTAGATATTGTACTCAATCTGACTCAGCCGCAGAATCATTATGAGGTGGCAATGTCGGCAGTGAAAGCAGGCAAACATATTTACAACGAGAAACCCCTATGCGCGAAACGGGAAGAAGCCGAAGAACTATTAAAAACCGCCGCATCCAAAAATCTGCGGGTAGGCGGCGCGCCGGATACTTTTCTCGGCCCCGGCATTCAGACCTGCCGTAAAATCATTGATGACGGGTGGATAGGCAGACCTGTTGCGGCAAGCGCGTATATGCTCTGTCACGGACATGAACACTGGCATCCTGACCCGGAGTTTTACTACAAAGCAGGCGGTGGTCCCATGTTTGATATGGGGCCCTACTATCTGACGGCGCTGGTGAATCTGTTAGGTCCTGTCGCCAGAATTTCCGGTTCCGCCCGGAAAGGACAAGCTGAACGGCTTATTACAAGCGAACCGTTGAACGGCAAAATAATCAAGGTTGATGTTCCGACTCATGTAACCGGTGTGCTTGATTTTGCCTGCGGTGCGACAGGAGTTATCGTTACCAGTTTTGATGTGTGGTCAAGCTCAATGCCCTTTATCGAAATATACGGCACAGAAGGTACTTTGCAGGTTCCCGATCCGAATTATTTCCGAGGTGAGGTTCGCCTCCGCCGTTTCCGTGAAGAAAACTGGTCGGTAATTCCCCTCATTCTTCGGGAGCCTGATCATCCAAAAGACAAGGATGATTGGCATCGTCTGAATAATCTGCGCGGTATCGGCATTACGGATATGGCCGAAGCTATTGAAAAAGATCGTCTGCACCGGGCTTCCGCCGAAATGACGAACCATGTTCTTGATATAATGTACGGTATCCATGATGCTTCGGCAGCGGGAAAATATTATGAGCCGAAAACCCGATGTGAACGTCCGCAGCCGCTGATATAAGCATATCCGCGCCGTAAAGACACACGATATAGAAGGAACAAAACCCTTGACCTGTTTCGCGGCTCAATGCATACTTTTTCTATGAGTACATTAAAACACAGGTTTGCCGAGAGCGAACACATTTCTGCCGAACTGCAAAACGCCGCGAAGATTGCCATTGCGGATTCTCTCAAAGTGAAAGAAGGCGAACAGGTTATTATCATTACAAATCCCGATCCGGAAGTTTCTTTGATTTCCAAAGCGCTGTATGACGCGGTCCTTGACGCGAACGGCCGTCCTATTATTATGTATCAGAGCGCAAAGACTCAATTGGATTTTGCGGAACCTGCCGTCATTGCGGCGTTTGAAGCGAAGCCGGAAGTTGTCATTTCGATGAGCGCGGAAAAATTGGGAAAAGACCGGACGGGAATTCTGAATCCATATATCTATCAAAATAAAAAATGGGATAATATGTTCCATCTGCACATGTACGGATACAAAAGCTGCCGGTCTTTTTGGTCTCCGGGAACGACAATTGATTCTTTTGTCAGAACCGTTCCCATCGATTATGATACGCTCCGCAGGCAGTGTGCGGCTGTGAAGGCTGTGTTGGACAAAGCTGCTGCCGTTCACATTACCGCTCCGGCAGGAACGGATATTATGATCGGCCTAAAGGGAAGACTCGCCATGTCCGATGACGGCGATTTTTCCGCCGGCGGCCAGGGGGGAAATCTTCCTGCGGGGGAAACATTTATCAGCCCGGAAAATGGTACGGCGGAAGGCATCATTGTGTATGATGGTTCCATCAGCCTGCACGATAAAACAATTCTGATAAAAGACCCCATCCGCTGTACGCTGGAAAAAGGATTTATCACCGATATAAGCGGCGGAAGCGATGCCGATGCCTTGCTCGAAACCGTAACCTTGGGCGAAAAAAACGCTGTTGAATTTGAAGCTGCCGGAAAGCTCGAAAAAGGATCGGGCGCGGTCTACGCGAAAAACGCGCGCGGCATCGGCGAACTCGGCATCGGCCTTAACCCCAAAGCAACAATTATCGGCAACATGTTGGAAGATGAAAAAGCCTTCAAGACCTGCCACTTTGCCATCGGTTCAAATTATGATGATGACGCTCCGGCGCTTATCCACCTTGACGGCCTTGTAAAAAAACCAACCATCACCGCAATAATGGAAGACGGATCGAAAGTTGTGATTGAAGATAAGGGGAATTTAGCGGAAGCGTTTTTGTGATAAGGCGGGGATTATGCCTTATTTTGATATTTGAACTATTACTAAGCGCTATCCGAATAGATGCCATTTCAATCACCCGTCTTGAAGTAATTAGCTGTTGCTATTTCTTTTTTTCGCATGGTACGCTGTCAACACTCTTTTTATTACAAGAGCGATACACGTCCATGCGATACCAACAACCCACAAATACAAACATATAAACTTGAGAGTTGTTATCCAGGGGCAGAGCGCTGCAAGTACATCGTGATGCGCCGGGTATATACGGCTTAACACCCAAAGAAAAGTATTCTCGGCTATATCAAAACACGCTCTCATAACAGCGAGGGTTATCAACACCTTTTTTGCCCGGTTATTCTGTACATACCTGTTTACCATGCTAAGCATCACTATCAAAAAGCAAGCAATAAAGGCATAATCAAGCAGCCAAAAATTGCGATATGCCGACCTGCCGCCGCTGCCTAACCCTTCAAGGGTATCCTCAATATTGTTCACCGAATAGTGAAACTTCATATCAAGCAAACTGAAATCGGCATCATATTTTTGCAAACCAATATGCCCTAAATCCGTGGTGTACATAAGTATCAGGCAGATAACGAAGCCTATAACCCCGATGAGACGAACAATCTTTTTCATGTCACATTCCCCCCGCGCGCAGGGAATCTATCATACGGTCGATGCAAAAGATGGCAAAAGTGTCACTGTCCATCTGAAGAAAATGTGTGAATGACGCGCCGGACAGCGAAAACAGGTGGAAGAACCCTGTTGCCATAAATATGGAAGAATGGGCTAATTGCGTAACATCCACATCGGAACGGATGCTTCCCTCAGACTTTGCGTAAACAAATAATTCTATAATACCTTTGAACATAATCATAGTTTGCCCGTTCAGTTTTTCACGGTAAGGGACATCCTTATTGACCGAATATGATTTTATAATCCCCTCCATTGTCATTAGCTGTAATAGCTGAGAGTGCTTTACATTAAAATCATAGAACGCAAAAAATGAGCGGCGAATGTTTTCTAAACCGTTACAATTCGGATTATGAGACGATGTTATCATTTCCGTCAGAATTCGATAGCCATCTAACATCACGGCAAAAAACAAATCTTCTTTACAAGTAAAATACCGATATATGGTTTTCTTTGTATATTCAGATTCTTTTGCTACATCTTCCATAGAAGTCTTTTCAAATCCATTTTCGCAAAACAACTTGATTGCGGCGTCCAGCATATCGCGCTCTCTTGCCAGCCGTTCACGCTCACGAGTAGAATCTTTCAAGATGATACCTCCATAAGCAGGATAAGTATACTGCTTATGTATTTAATATACCATCGGTATACTTTGCTGTCAAGGGCGTTTTCTTAAGATTTGTAACGTCACCACGCATCCTTCCGTATCTACGCCTGACTGCTATCTATTCGTTACTTTAGCGTGTACTATCTGCGCCATATCATCCGTCCCGCTTGATAATTTCAGTTCCGGTATACATCCGTGAAGATTTTCTTCTCATGTACCGTTCTCTTTTCTTTTCAAATTTCGCTTTATCCATAACTTTGAGTTTAGCGCGTCCCCAAAAAGTACGGCTCTCTATGAAAACAAAATCACCCCCGGCAACACATGAAACACAATGGTAAGACGGTTTGTTGTTTCATCGAGTTTCAGCTTGCCTGCAAAGCTCGCGTCATTTTTCAGCGTTTCATAAATCCGGTTCAAGAAACAATCCTTTTTCCATTCGGTAATGGAGCTGCCGCTTAACAGAGTGGAGTATGCTTATTTTCTAACGCTTCCAAGGCCGTTCTTGCTATATGATAGGTGCTCCCTTTATGGTTTTGCCCGTGAATTAATGTAATTTTCATATAATGTCACCCTCCTAAACCGTAGAAGTTTGCTTATTTTCCAGCTTCGCCTTGTCTTTTATAAAATAATAATAGCTGTACGCAAATAACGGGAATCCCTAATACGAAACCCGCGACAGCAACAAACCATAAAGGGATTACATTCAATATCGGACCGAGAAACCCTATCAAAC
>QMCD01003983.1_pt1 | contig 13389 bp, 17 predicted proteins | sample 1821841 | NCBI WGS metagenome assembly QMCD01 (sample SAMN01991225, study PRJNA193472) | Termite gut metagenome, whole genome shotgun sequencing project. | isolation source: worker | host: Macrotermes natalensis | reverse complement strand
CCTGCCGGGAAGAGGTGGCGGATATTCGTCGATTCCCACCACGGGCCGACCGCCAGGCCGCCGTTGTTGTGCTGCGCGCACAAGGCGATTTCCAGCGGTTCCCGCGCAAGATCGATGCCGTGTTCGCGATACAATTCGACGGCCGGCATATTCATTTTCGCCAGGCGTTCGATCGGGGTGCCGGAAAGCGCGCCGCTTTTTTCCAGGTAATCGCGGACTTCTCCGGGCAACACGGTCACGTCGAGCCCCGTCATATTCGTGCGATAATCGAGAAAGACACGCCGGTGTTTCTCGACCGTTTCGATGAAGACCGCCAGGTCGATCAGGGAGGAACCGTCGATTTTCCGAACGTCGAAGGGCCATTGATATCCCTTGAGGAAGACGGCACAGGCTGTTTTTTCAGGAGTCCCGAAATACCGGAGCAGGAATTCGCGACGGTCGCTCGCCCCGTCCGCCGCCGTGGAGACGAGTCGCGGCAACACCTGCATGTATGTGCCCGAAACGTTCCAACGGAACCGGGTCGATGCGAGGCCGTATTGCGAATCGGCGAGATTCCGGGCTTCCGCGCCGATTTCCAATGCAAGGCCGATGCCGCCGGTATGCGGGACGGGATAGACGCTCTCCCGGTACAGGCCGCCGGGCCCCCCGACGGCGAACACGAGATTTTCACACAAATAAAGTTCGAGGCACGCATCGGGCGGCGCATGGGTGTCGACGCACAGGACTCCCGCGACGCGCGGGGCGGCGGAATCGGATTCGCCCGCGAGCGTCGGCAATTTGACGGCGATGCGATTTTCCCTGACGGGAACGCCGATGCGCTTGATCGCGGCAATGAGTGCCCGACACATTGCACGCGACGTATACGGCCCGATCGACGTGGCCCGTTGCAACGGATCATGGTCGGTTTTATAGCCGGGGAATTGGCCGAACCGATCCTGGGGAAACGGGACCCCGAGTTCGAGCAAGTTGTAGAATGCCCGGGCCGAAAGCGCCGCTTCGATCAGGGCCGTGTCGCCGTGCATCGATCCGCCGTCGAAAAACGTCGCGGCCATCTTGTGCGGGGAATCCGGTTCCCCGCCGTACAAACCGAGCTTATAGTATGTTTGTTTATCGCTTCCCGTATTGATCGACGTGCCCTTGTCCAATCCTTCGGTCAAAAGCAGCAGATCGTCGATGCCATGCCGTTTCAATTGCAACGCGGCGTTGAGACCGGCGGCGCCGCTCCCCAGAACGCAGGTATGCACTTCATGGACGGCAACGCGGTCATGGTCGATCGTAAACATAGCGGTCGTTATGGGACGGTTTTTTCCACCGAAGCCGGTTGCGTTTTTCAGTCAGGACCGACCCCATTGTAACATACGAATCTGCGGCATGTAAACATTCCTTGAAGACAGCGCCGTCCGTATTCGTTATTTGTTTATCGGTATTTTATTATACTTCTAAACGGCATGAAAATGCGGCGTGTTTTTCCCCGCGAACAATCGTCTGCCGCTCGAACGATCATCTTAAACGCTTGAAAAAACAGAAGTTGAGGACGAGTGAGTGCGGCAGGCAGACTTGACCACATGTCCGTTTTCATCGCGTTTCCAGTATATCGGTAGTCGTGCTCTTTGTCGCATCCTTTTGGCGAATCCGGTTGCGTGTTACGATTGTTTTCTTCGTGCCGGGTGGGTATAATACTCTTTCCACAAGAGGATCACGTTCATACACCCATAAGGAACTTCTTTCCACGGCGCGACCAGCCCGCGATTTTTGCCATGAAAACGACGACCGACCCCGATATCGCCCTTGTTGAAGAAATTGCCCATACTTCCGTTGCCGATTGTTATCAATGCGGCAAATGCTCCGCCGGGTGCCCCCAGGGACAGAAGATGGACCGGCTTCCCAGTACGTTGATTCGTATGGTCCAGTACGGCGACGTCGTGGAAGCCTCCCGGAGCGCCGCCGTCTGGCAGTGTGTCAGTTGCCTGACCTGCTCGGCCCGGTGCCCGAAATCGGTCGACATCGCCGGGGTCTTGGATGCCCTGAAACAAATTTCGATCCGGCGGAAAACCGTCCACGCGAACTATCAAAGGACGGTCGCGTTTCAAAAGGCGTTCCTCGAAATCCTGCGGCGCAACGGCCGGACCAACGAACTGGAAATGGTCGTCCTGTACAAAACGCTCGGATTTTTCGGCGACGTCTCGACCAATCCCCTGCGAAGCATTCCGTCGGCGCTCAAGGATGCCCATCTCGGTCCTGCCATGCTCCTCAAGGGTAAACTGCACGTCAAGCTCGGTGGTCCCCTCAAGGACAAGGCGCTCGTTCGGCGGATCTTCAAGAAATGCGAAAAAAAGGTTGAAAGTTGACAGTGATGCCTTGAAAGCGTTACGTGTATTTGTAGGCGTCTTCAACTCTTAACTTTTAACTCTTAACTTTTATCTCCAAATGAAATACGGTTATTATCCCGGTTGTGCCCTCCACGGTTCCTCCTACGATTACGAACGTTCGGTTCGGGCCTGCATGGAAAAGCTCGGCGTCGAACTCGCGGAACTCGACGACTGGATCTGTTGCGGCGCGACGGCGGCGCATTCGATCAACCGGAAACTGGCGACGGCGCTCCCGGCGCGCACCTTGGCGATCGCCGAACGCGACGGATTCGAACAGGTTTTCGCACCCTGCCCGATGTGTTCCATGGAGTTGATCAAGGTCGGCAACATGCTCAAGGATTCCGAGTCGTTGCGAACGGAAATGTCGGAAATCGTCGAAGACACGGTCAGCGGCAAAACGGAGGTCGTCAACCTGGTCCAGATTTTCCAGGGGTGCGGCATCGACGAACTCACAGCCCGGGCGGTCCGGAAACTCGACGGCTTCAAACCCGCCTGTTATTACGGTTGCCTGTTGACCCGACCGCCGAAGGACTTGAAGTTCGACGACTGCGAAAACCCGGGTTCCATGGAAGACCTGCTCGCCGCGCTGGGTGCCGAACCGGTGCGGGCCTGGAACTACAAGACCGAATGCTGCGGGGCCGGCCTCACGCTCGCCGACGGCGATTCGGTCGAAGACTTGTCGTACAAAATTTTGTCGAACGCGAAGAAACACGGCGCCGACTGCATGGTCGTCGCCTGCCCGATGTGTCACGTCAACCTCGATATGAAGCAGTCGGCGATTGAGAAGCGATTCAAGGAAAAACTGGATTTGCCGGTGTACTATTTGTCCGACCTGGTCGGCCTCGCCCTCGGCATCGACGCGAAAACCCTGTGCATCGACAAACACTTCGTGAAGTGCGGCGTGTGAAATACAAAGTGTGAGTTGTCTCTCCGACCCCAACGGGGGCGCATAGGGTAGCCGTGGGTGAGACGTCCCGCCGAACCCACGGAAATGAAATACAACGCCAACAGTTCCGGGGGTTCGGCGAGTATGGCGCACACCCCGGCTACTTTATGAGTGTCCCTTTGGGGCCTATGCGAGAAAAAAACTTCTCACGGGCACGGCGCTGAGTGACATTTTTCAACAATTTCGAGTAATCATGGAACCCAAAACCGGTTACGTCTATGTTCTCATCAATCCGAGCTTCAAGGAAGACTGGGTGAAGGTCGGCAAGAGCGCGCGATTTCCCGACATCCGCTCGAAGGAACTGGATAACACAGCCGTTCCGCTGCCCTACGAAGTGTACGCGACGCTCAAAACAGCGAAGTTTAACGAGGCGGAGCGGCTTTTTCATAAAAACGTGGGCAAGCTCAATTCCGGATTGCGTATCAGAAAAAATCGCGAGTTTTTCAACATCAAACCCGAGGACGCCGCGGATATCCTGTAAGACATCGCCGGCTTGCTCGACGATGCCCTCGTGACGTATGGAGGCGAGAGAAAAATCGCCGCTCCGTCCGAAAACACGACGGCCAAGACAAACAAAAGCCGAGCGCAACGGAAACGGAAGAAGGGCAAGCTGTTCAACTTCTACGAAAGGGGATTGAAGAACGGCGATAAAATCAAATTCGTGGCCGACCCGAAAATCGTCGCTGTCGTTTGCGGGGAACGCACCGTCAAGTTTGAAGGCAACGAGTGGACCACATCGGGCTTGACAAAAGAACTTTTCAGACGGCAAAACGCGGTCCGTAACAGCGGAGCGTATCAAGGCCCGCTTCACTTCACCTTTAACGGCGTCCGCTTGACGGATTTGCCGGAGAAATAACGACGACCATCAGAGCCGCGACCGTACGGAAGCGGTGGACCTTTGCGAAAAACGAAAAAATCGGCCATGCCCTGTATTTCAAGGTTTTACGGAATCGTCATCAAGATGTTTTTCCTCCAGAGGGAGCATCAGCCGCCGCATTTTCACGCAATCTACGGAGAGTACAACGGCCTGGTCGATCTTGCGTCGCTCGAAGTCATCGAAGGTGATTTGCCCAATCGCGCGGAGCGGCTCGTGAAAGAATGGGCCGAAATTCACCGGTCGGAACTGCAAAAAATGTGGGATACGCAGGAATTCAAGCAGATTCCCGGTTTGGAGTAAATAATGCCGCAACAACCCTCACGCCCGGAATCCCAATTTCACCGCGTTCGATCGGTTTGCGAAATCGAGCCGTTTCGGTTGCGGGTGCATTTCGAGAACGGCATCGAAAAAGAGTACGATTTGAATCGCTGGAAGGGTCACCCGGCGTTTACGCTATTGTTCCGGCATCCCGGCTTCGTCAAGTCGGTGCAGGTCGAACCCGGCGGTTACGGCGTTTCCTGGAACGACGCCATCGACCTGGGCTGCGAGGAACTTTGGAAAAACGGATGAGCACGTCGTTCCGGAGCCGCGAGCGTAAGGAAGCGGCAAAATACGAGCCGGGGACTGTGTCCCCGGATGAAGTGCTCACGAGTTGTTTGGCATTCGCCGCTCCATTTGTGAGATCGCGAGTGACAGGTTAGGGTGAGGGGGCTGGAAGCAGAAAAAAAAGAGTGTTTACCATAAATCATAGGGAGAAGCCATGCCAACAACTCGTTACAGACTGGAAGAAGGAATTATCTGAGGAACGCATTATCGTTAGCTCATGCGTCTTGCGCCGCTTATCTGAATGATCCAACATCTTATGATAGTTTCCAAAAATTTCATTTTCATACTGTCATTCCTTTTGACTGTAGAGACACTCAAGGCTTTCTGGCGGAAAGAAACGATGCGATTGTGCTTGCGTTCAGAGGAACGGAAAACATAATGGATGCTTTTACAGACATAAAATTGTACTTTGAAACATGATAATGGCGGGCGTGTTCACACTGGTTTTCATAATGCGCTTGGGTATGTTAGGCAGGAGATAAATCAACATTTGTACCAAATGATAGGAAATACCAAACGACCAATCTGGATTACTGGCCATAGTTTGGGCGGAGCATTGGCTATGCTAGCGACACGCCATTTTCAGACGGAATATGGTCATCAGTCAATTAGAGCCTATACTTTTGGTCAGCCAATGGTCGGCAATGAGGAGTGGTATGCACCAATTCAGTCGACTTATTACCGTTTTGCGTATTTTTCTGATCCGGTGACCTATCTGCCCGCAATAGGGCAATATTCGCATGGTAATATCACATCTCTGAAAATTATTGATGCAAAAGGCGTGATCTATGAAGACGCAACAAACTGGCGCACATTAACCAAAGCCGCACGCTCTACGGTGAAGAAAATTGCTACAAGCGGTATTAGCAATGTACATAGCATGAAAAACTATATTGCGAAGATCGCAGTCCAGGCGGCGAATAGGTGAATTCCACCTCATTTCCCTCCGGGAGCGGGAAATGCCCAATTTCCGGGAACACAGTTCCCGGCTCGTAAGAATGAATCTCCACTCTCCATTCCCCACGAAAATGAAAACAGGCGTATTTACCTGTTGGTGCGGCGAGCGCTGTTTCCGGCCCCCCGCCCGGACGGTCGATTGCGAAAAGGTGTCCGAAGAGGTCGCCCGCATCGGCGGTGTTTATTGTTCCGTTAATAAACACCCATATAAAGAACAGTAATAGATGATACAACGTACATTTTTCGGAGATGCAATCATTCAACCGCCGCAAACAGAAGGAATCAAATATGCCGGTTCAAAATTGAAACTGCTGCCGCAAATCCTCGGCCTGATTGCAAAAACAGATGCCCAAACAGTCCTGGACGGTTTTTCCGGCTCCACCCGCGTTTCGCAGGCTTTGGCACAATCAGGATACCGTGTCACCTCGAATGACCTTGCCGTTTGGTCAAGCGTATTGGCAACCTGTTATTTGAAAAACAATAAGAAACCGGAGAACTATCAACCACTGATCGACCACCTGAACGCCGTGAATCCGCGGGATGGTTGGTTTACCGAACACTACGGCGGCAGTCCGAACGATGGTTTGTCCATTCAAGACGATGGCCTGAAAAAACCGTGGCAGATACACAACACGAGAAAACTCGATGGTATTCGAGAAGAGATGGAGCGTCTGAAATTGGACGAGGCGGATAAATCCGTCGCCCTGACTTCGTTGATGTACGCGCTCGACGAGGTTGACAGCACGCTCGGTCATTTCGCGTCCTACTTGGCCGAGTGGTCGCCGCGTTCGTACAAATCGATGAAATTACGAGTGCCGAAATTGTTCGTGAACAAAGAGAAGCACGTAGTTTTGCATGGCGATATTTTTGAGGCAATAAAAAATCGAAAATTCGACTTGGCCTATTTTGATCCGCCTTACGGTTCCAACAACGAGAAAATGCCGCCTTCACGGGTTCGGTACCAATCGTATTACCATGTTTGGACGACCGTTTGTTTGAATGACCGGCCAGAATTGTTCGGTAAAGCGAAAAGACGGGTTGACACGTCCGACGTTGTGGCGGGGTCGATTTTTGAAGAATTCCGACGCAATGAGCAAGGACGGTTTATTGCAACGGAAGCTATTGATCGCCTTATTCGTGCCGTGGACGCCAAATACATCATTTTATCGTACAGCAGCGGCGGCCGGGCGACGGCGGAGGAACTCGCGGAAACATTGGAAAACAACGGCACTCTTTTGGAAACGCTTGAGCTCGATTACAAAAAGAACGTGATGGCTGATATGAAGTGGACAAACGAGTGGCTCCGCGAAGCGGAAAAACCGAACCGGGAATTTTTATTTCTTATTGAAAAAACGACACAGACACAATAACCAACTAACCATAACCTCCCATGAAAATCGGCGTTTTTACTTGTTGGTGCGGCGAGAACATCGCCCGGACGGTCGACTGCGAAAAGGTCTCCGAAGAGGTCGCCCGCATCGGCGGTGTTTATTGTTCCGTCAATTACAAGTACATGTGCTCCGAACCGGGGCAGCAGATGATTTTGCAAAAAATCAAGGAGCTCGGCCTCACCGCCGTCGTCGTCGCTTCCTGCTCGCCGCACATGCACCTGAAGACCTTCCGCAAGGCCGCGGAACAGGCCGGGATCAATCCCTACCTGGTCGAGATGGCCAACATCCGCGAGCACTGCTCCTGGGTCCACTCGAACCGGGACGAGGCGACCCGGAAGGCCGTCGAGCTGATCCGCATGTGCGTCGAAAAAGTGAAACACAATCACTCGCTCGTGCCGATCGCGGTTCCCGTCACGAAACGGGGTCGCGGGCATCCAGGCTGCGCTCGACATCGCTTCCGCGGGGCACGAAGTCGTGCTCGTGGAAAAGGAGCCGTCCGTCGGCGGCAAAATGGCCGGGCTTTCCGAAACATTTCCTACGCTCGATTGTTCCCAGTGCATTTTGACGCCCCGCATGGTCGAGGTCAACCAGCACCCGAAAATCAAGCTGATGACCTACTCCGAAGTGCTCGGCGTCGAGGGTTACGTCGGCAATTTCAAGGCGACGATCCGCAAGAAGGCCCGGTACGTGGACATGAACAAATGCACCGGATGCGGCAGTTGCTGGAATTTTTGTCCGCAAAAGAAAATCCCGAATTCCTTCGATTACGATCTCGGCAACCGCACGGCCGTGTACGTCCCGTTTCCGCAGGCGGTTCCGGCCAGGCCCGTGATCGACGCGATCAACTGCACGAAATTCAAGACCGGCAAATGCGGCGTCTGCGAGAAAAAATGCCTCGTCGGCGCGATCAAGTACGACGACCGGGATGAAATCGTGACCGAGGAGATCGGCGCGATCGTCGTCGCGACCGGCTACCAGCTTTACCATATCGGCCGGGCGCAGGAGAATCCCGACCTCGCCGGTTACGGAGAATATGGTTACGGCAAGTATGAGGACGTGATCGACTCACTCCAGTTCGAACGGCTTATTTCGGCAAGCGGCCCGACGAACGGCGAACCGCGCCGGCCTTCGGACGGCAAGATCCCGGAAAAAATCGTGTTCATCAAATGCGTCGGCAGCCGCGACAACGCCAAGGGCGTGAGTTTCTGTTCGAAAATATGCTGCATGTACACGGCGAAACACACGATGTTGTACAAGCACAAGGTCCATGACGGCGAGGCGCATGTTTTTTACATGGACATTCGCAGCGGCGGCAAGAAATACGACGAATTCGTCCGCCGTGCGATCGAGCAGGACGGGGCGATCTATCATCGCGGCCGGGTCTCGAAAATCACCGAGGAGGACGGTAAACTGATCGTCCGGGGCGCCGACACGCTCTCGGGCAAACAGGTCGTGATCGAGGCCGACATGGTCGTTCTCGCCTGCGCGATGATGCCGACGAGCGGTGCCGAATCGTTGGCCCAGATGCTCGGCGTCGGTTACGACGAATACGGTTACATGACCGAGTCGCACCCGAAACTGCGGCCGGTCGAAACGAACTCGGCCGGCGTGTTTCTCGCCGGTGCGTGCCAGGGACCGAAAGACATTCCCGAGGCGGTCGCGCAGGCTTCCGCGGCGGCCGGCAAAGTGATGATCATGCTCAGCCAGCCGGTATTGACGCGGGAACCGGAAATCGCCGTCGTCAACGAGCGCGACTGTGCCGCTTGTTTCGCCTGCGTGCGAACCTGCCCTTACCAGGCGATCGACAAGGTGGAGTTGAAGGACCGCAACGGCAACCTGGTCAAGCGTTCGGCCCGGGTCAATCCCGGCCTGTGCATGGGGTGCGGAACATGCGTGGCCGTGTGCCCCTCGAAGAGCGTCGACCTCGAAGGGTTCACGGAGCAACAGATTTACGCGCAGGTGGAGAGCTTGGGGTAGGGGGTAATCGTCATGAAATTGGAATCGATACAAGTAAAGAATTTTCGCGCGTTCAAGGACGCCCAGATGCGGGACATCCCCAATTTTTGCGTGGTTGTCGGTGCGAACGGCACGGGAAAATCGACATTGTTCCAGCTTTTCGGGTTTCTTCGAAACGCGATGCAAGACAATGTTGCCGTTGCGCTGACGAAGCTCGGAGGCGGACGCGGATTCCATGAGGTCCGCAGTCGGAATGCGTCGGGTCCGATCGAGATCGAACTGAAATTCCGTGAGGCTGCCACCAAGCCCTTGATCACCTACGAGTTGGCGGTCAACGAGGATCATCGAGGACCTTATGTCGAAAAAGAGATTTTGAAATACCGTCGCGGAAGCAGCGGTAAACCTTGGCATTACCTCGATTTCAAAGAAGGCAAGGGTTACGCCGTCGTCAATGAATACGATCAGGTGGAAAGCGAGAAAGATCTTGTGCGAGACGAGCAATCTTTGAAATCGCCGAATATCTTGGCAATCAAGGGCTTGGCGCAATTTGAAAAATTCCCTGCCGTTAAAGCCCTTGGTGATTTGGTTGAAAACTGGCACATTTCCGATTTTCACATTTCCGACGCCCGGCGCGAAAGCGATGCGGGATACGCGGAACACCTTTCCGCGTCGGGCGACAATCTCCCTTTGGTGACGCAATTTCTCTACAAAAACCACCGGGAGATTTTCGGTGATATTTTGCGAACGCTCCCTCGGCGCGTCCCGGGGATCAACGCCGTTGAAGCCAGGGATACGGAAGACGGGAAAGTGCTGTTGCGGTTCCAGGATTCCGCGTTCCAAGAGCCTTTTTTATCTCGTTATGTTTCGGATGGCACGATCAAAATGTTCGCCTACCTTGTCCTTTTGAATGACCCGGTGCCGCACCCGCTTTTGTGCGTCGAAGAGCCGGAAAACCAGTTGTATCCTAATTTGCTTGTCGAACTTGCCGAGGAGTTTCGTACATATGCCGGGCGCGGATCCCAGGTTTTTGTTTCAACACATTCCCCGGATTTCCTGGATGCCGTTCAATTAGACGAAGCGTTTTTTCTTGTTAAAAACGACGGGTATACGACGATTCGACGTGCGAAAGACGATTTGCATATCAGTGCGATGATGGGGGACGATGGAGATAAACTTGGTCGTCTCTGGCGGGAAGGATATTTTGAGGGAGTCGAGCCGTCATGAGAACACAGGGGTATCGTATCGTGTTTTTGCTTGAAGAACGCTCGGCGGAAGAAATGTTGAGGAAATTCGTCCCCCGTTGTTTTCCCGGCCTTTCCTGCGTTTACCGGCGTTTTTCGGGAAAGCCGGAGTTGTTAAAACGTTTGGAGAAAACCATCCGGAATCACCCGGATGCGGATTGTCGTTTCGTCGTCGTGTGCGATCAAGACGGAGACGATTGCGTCACCTTAAAGACACGGATTCTTGCGCTGTGCGGGAACACCGGGCATGTCGACCGATGCGTCGCCTGTATTGCCTGCCGTGAACTGGAGAGTTGGTATCTCGCGCAACTGAATGTCGTCGGTGCTCATTTTGGTTGTTCAACTCTCGGATCGCGGCAAAACACATATGCAAGTCCCGACACGATTCCCAAACCGTCCAAAGTGCTTGAACGCTTGACAGGCAGGCAGTATCAAAAAGTGAAGGGGTCGCGAATCATGGGGCAATACCTCAATCCGGCGGAAACACGATCGGCAAGTTTTACACACCTTGTTTCAGTTCTCAAACGCTTTGAACAGTGACCGAAGCGAGTGAAAAACCTGATTTACAAAGAAAACAGAAGATGACCACATCAGCGATCCTGAAAGCCATTCATGCTTTGCCGGCGGACGAGCAAATGGAAATCATCGAACAGGTGATTCATTCGCTCCGTGTCGGAGCGCAGGCCAAGACGCCGACCACGGCACGGCGGACCGTAAAGCAAACGCATACCGTAAAGCGAAAAGCCAAACCGGATGGCACCGGGCCGGCCGGCACCAAGCCGGAAGGGCCGAGTCCGAGCGGCGATCCCTGGTTCGACGACCCGAGGAACATCGCCATCGTGATGGAAGGAATCAAGAGCGCACGAGACGAAAAATGTGTCACCATTGAAGAAAGCCCGACCTTGTCCAAAATTTTTGCCAAATACAGCAAATGACCTACACCGTTGTTTTTTCAGTAGAAGCACAAAAGCACATCGAGGTATTTGAGCGTAGCGGCAACCACGCTTTGTTGAGGAAAATCGTTGCATTAAAAGACGAATTGGCCGCACATCCGCGCGAGGGCACGGGCCAACCAGAGATGTTGAAGGGAAATTTGTCGGGGTATTGGTCCCGCCGCATCAATCGCGAGCATCGGTTGATTTATTCGATTGACGACAATATCGTTACCGTTTCGATTATTTCCGCCAAGGGGCATTACGGATGAACATGTCCGAGCACGAAGCGCCAGCGAGTGAACAACCGTTTCTGCCTTCGGTATCAATAGAAAAAAGGTGAAAACGTGCCGATCCTCGACGACGGAAAAACGGTGGAGGAGGTTTATTGGGACCTCCTGCGGGCGATGAGCCCGGCGGAGAAGATACGACGCAACGTCGCGATGTCCCGGAGCTGGCACGAGACGTTCAGGAAAAAAATCCAAGACGCACATCCGGAAAAAAGCGAGCATGAATTGCGGCTCCTGTTCGCCGTGAGAATGTACGGTGGCGATTCGCAGACGATGGAATTGATCGAGATGGCTCGACGGAGAAACGACAATGCTCCCGACGATTGAGGAACTGGCGGACATGGCCCGCAAGATCGGCGACGTACTCGCAAGGTACGGCATCCGGTTTTTCATCACCGGCGGAGTCGTCGCCGCCTATTACGGAGAATACCGGAACACGCAGGATATCGATATTGTTGCGGAAATAAACGCATGCGGAACCCTTGACGGATTGTTCGACGAGCTCGCGCGGCGATTCCTGATCAGTCGCCCGGCGTTCAAGGATGCGTTGCGGCGCCGGTCGATGTTTCAATTGCTGGACACCGAAAAAGTGATTCGTGCGGCCGTTTACGTCACGAATTCGTGTGCAAACCGTTTTGACCGGACCGTACCCACGGAGCCGGTTCCCGGTATCGTCCTGCCGTTCCCTTCACCGGAGGACGCGATCCTTTCGAAGCTCGTCTGGATCAAAATGGGAAGCGACCGGAGCAAGCGGGACGTCGTTGCCATGCTCCGGGTCCAACGTGACCGGCTCGATATGGATTACCTCGACCGGACCGCCGGGGAACTCAGCGTTACGGAAATTTTGGGCGCATTGCGGACCATCGCGGAGAATTATGATCCGAATGTGATTTTTTGACCCTTCAGTACCAGCATATTAGGAGACCGACCATGTCTGCCGCCGAACCGTTGACCGCTCAACCGCTCCATTTGAAGTCGCATTTCGCCCTTTTTATCGTCTGCGTTTTGTTGTGCATGGGACTGACGGCACTTTCCAACGCGGCGACGGGGGGCCTGGTTCCGGCAGAGATTTTGAAAATGCGCGATTATTTCATCCGCGATCTTGACGAGCCGTATCGTGCCTACATTGCGCTGGGATTGTATCGCGGGCTGCTGCTCGGCGTAGGGACGGCGACGGTTTACACGTTTTTCGTTGCGTTAATCGGTCGATTGCGTACGGGATTCGTAACGGTCATGCGATTGGCGTGTCTGCTCATTCTCGGCGGCGTTTTATTTTGGCTTCTGGGCGGCGCGACCTGTCTCGGCATGGCTTTGCTGCACCCGGAATGGTATCTCAAGTATTTCTATTACGCTTCCGACAAGGCACCGACGGATCACGTTTATCTCGCCGCTTTTGCCGATGGTGCCGCATGGGGCGTGTGGACGGGAATCAGCGTCTCCTATATCATGGGAATCGTGTATTATTTCATAACCGTGCGCGACAAAATCAATGCCGAAAAACGACCGTGACGTGATTTTTTGAAAAATTGGAGAAACGAACGTGAGGTCCGTATACGGAAACCGGTTGAAAATCCCCGAGACGCAAGAGCCGGGGGGTAGCGCAGCGTAGCCCTCGGGTAGACCCGTCGTGGGTCATTGCGGACGCCTTGCCGGCGAGCCGCGAGCTGTGCTCGCGGGGTGTTGAGGTGACCCCGTTTCCCCGCGACCGCAGGTCGCGGCTCGTTAAGGTGAGCAGTTCGTTAATGCGAGCGGTTTGTCAAAGAACGATTATCATGTACGAAAACACGTACCACATCACGATCGGAACCTACGGTACACGGTTGC
>QMCD01004159.1_pt1 | contig 13392 bp, 11 predicted proteins | sample 1821841 | NCBI WGS metagenome assembly QMCD01 (sample SAMN01991225, study PRJNA193472) | Termite gut metagenome, whole genome shotgun sequencing project. | isolation source: worker | host: Macrotermes natalensis | reverse complement strand
AATGCTTTCTTGGCATTTAATTGAAAAGCGATTTTTAAAAAGACGAAATAGTTCGTAGAACTAAATATAAATAACCCCCAATGAAGCGTAGCGATTGGGGGACTTAAAATAAATAATATGGCAACTTACAGAAGAATCCTCCTCAAATTAAGCGGAGAATCCCTGATGGGAGAGAAACAATACGGAATAGATGAAAAGCGTCTGTCGGACTATGCTGTTCAAATCAAGGAAATTGCAGCAATGGGAATCCAAATCGGGATTGTTATTGGTGGCGGGAATATATTCCGTGGCTTAAGTGGAACTTCCAAAGGATTCGACCGGGTTAAAGGAGACCAAATGGGCATGTTAGCTACTGTAATTAACAGCTTGGCTTTGAGTTCCGCTTTAAATCAAGCGGGTATAAACGCTAAAGTTTTCACGGCAACGCGCATGGAGCCAATCGGAAATTTATATACTAAATGGGATGCCATTGCAGCCATGGAGAAAGGCGAGATAGCAATTATTGCAGGAGGTACGGGAAACCCGTTTTTCACTACCGATACCGCATCTGCTTTGCGCGGCATTGAAATTGAAGCCGATGTGATGCTTAAAGGAACCCGTGTAGACGGAATTTATACCGCTGATCCGGAAAAAGACAAAAATGCGATAAAATTCAGTGATATTACTTACGACGAAATCTATAATAGAGGATTGAAAGTGATGGATTTAACCGCAACAGCATTGTGTAAAGAAAACAACCTGCCCATCATTGTTTTTGATATGGATACCGTAGGTAATCTGAAAAAAGTAATGTCGGGAGAAAACATCGGTACCTTAGTACATAATTGATTTTTCTTTTTTATATTTGCAAAAACAAAAAATCAAACAATTATGGTAGACGTTAAGAAAATAGAGAAAGATTCTGAAGAAAAAATGCAACATGCCGTTGCTTTCTTAGAAGAAACATTATCGCACATCCGTGCCGGAAAAGCAAATGTCCATATTTTGGACGGAGTTAAGGTTGAGTATTATGGCAGCTTGGTGCCTATTTCAAATGTAGCAACAGTGAGTACTCCCGATGCGAAAACGATAACTGTTCTCCCTTGGGAAAAACCCATGCTTAGAGAAATTGAAAGAGCCATACAAAATTCCGGTGTAGGTATTACTCCCGAAAATAACGGAGAAATTATCCGTTTGGGTATTCCTCCTCTGACGGAAGAACGACGCAAACAATTGGTAAAACAATCCAAGCAAGAAGCTGAGAATGCCAAGATAAGTGTCCGTAATGCCCGTCGTGATGCTGTTGAAACGATAAAGAAAGGCGTAAAAGATGGAATAGCCGAAGATATTGGGAAAGACAGCGAAGCCAATGTGCAAAAAATCCACGATAAGTACGTTAAAAAAATCGATGAGGTATTTGCTCTCAAAGAAAAGGAAATAATGACTGTTTAGTGAAAGGTTTAGTTATTAAAAACACAGGAAGCTGGTATCAAGTTCGTACTGATGAAGGGAAAGATGTTGATTGTAAAATCAAGGGGACTTTTCGTTTAAAAGACATTCGGACGACTAATCCTGTTGCAGTCGGAGATCGTGTTTCGATTGAAGAAAATCAAGAGGGAACAGCTTTTATTACAGAAATAGAAGACCGGAAGAATTACATTATTCGCCGGTCTTCCAATCTTTCCAAGCAATCACATATTATTGCGAGCAACTTGGATCAGGCATTTCTGATTGTAACGGTCAATTATCCGATCACAACAACAACTTTTATCGATCGTTTTTTGGCAACAGCCGAAGCATACAGCATACCGGTTAAACTTGTTTTTAATAAAATAGACAGATACAAAAGTGAAGACCTCGAATATTTGGATGCTATCATTGACCTGTACGAAACCATAGGTTATCCTTGTTTGAAAATCTCTGCAAGACAAGAAATCGGGTTGGAAAGTCTGAATGAATTGTTAAAAGATAAAATTACCTTACTTTCCGGACATTCCGGAGTGGGGAAATCTACAATTATCAATAAAATTGTTCCGGGATTAAACCTGAAAACGCAAGATATTTCCGAATATCATAATAAAGGAATGCACACCACCACTTTTTCGGAGATGATACCCTTATCGATCGGAGGATATATTGTCGATACTCCCGGAATTAAAGGTTTTGGAACTATTGATATGGAGGGCAATGAAATTGCTCATTACTTTCCGGAAATATTCAAATATTCCAAAGATTGCAGGTTTAATAATTGTACCCATAGAAAAGAGCCTGATTGCGCCGTTGTAGAAGCTTTGAATAATCAATTAATCAGCCAATCCCGTTATAATAGTTATCTCAGCATTTTAGAAGATAAAGCAGAAAGTAAATATAGAGAGGCATGAAAAAAATAGTTTTTGCTACACATAATAGCCATAAATTAGAAGAAATAAAAGATATTTTAGGCGCTGAGTATGAGATTTTGGGGCTAAATGACATTAATTGTCATGAGGAAATTCCCGAAACGGGAAATACATTGGAAGAAAATGCACTACAAAAAGCCCGGTATGTAAAAGAAAAGTACGGATATGATTGTTTTGCCGATGATACAGGATTGGAAATTCCGGCGTTGAATAATGCTCCGGGAGTATATTCTGCACGTTATGCCGGAGAATCGAAAGATTCATTGGCCAACATGCAAAAAGTCTTGAAAGAATTGGAAACGAAATCAGACCGAAGCGCTCAATTCCGAACGATAATATCTTTGATATTAGGAGGTAATGAATATCAATTTGAAGGAAAAGTTGAAGGAAAAATCATAGAAGAGGGTAGAGGAAATACCGGTTTTGGCTATGATCCTATTTTCGTTCCCAACGGGTATGATGAAACTTTTGCCGAATTAGGTTCTGAAATTAAAAATAAAATCAGCCATAGATCACAGGCCGTAAACAAATTAAAAGCTTTTTTATTATGAGACTATTTAAAAGTTTATTCGCTTTTCTACTTATAGCATTTTCCATACAATCGGTACAAGGGCAAGCGCTCGGCACATGGAGACCGTACATGGCATATCAAAATGCAACAATGATAGAGGCAGCCTCTGACGGATATATATATGCCGTATACGACGGTTCTTTATTGAGGTATAGCCCCGCTTCGGGAAATGCTCTCGGTGAAACCAAATTAATGTCTAAAGTAGATGGATTGAACGATGTAACCATTGTTCAAATGGCTTATGTAGAAGCTGAAAAAATTCTTGTATTCGTATATGATACTGGAAATATAGACCTGTATGATATTGAAAACGGAGATATATACAACATAGCGGATTTTATGAATAAAGCTTCTGATATAACCGTAAATGGAATTGACGTTTATGGCGGTTTTGCGTACATATCCATGAATTCGGGAATATTAGCTGTAGACACTAAAAACAAGGTGCTTAAAGATACTTATAATCTAAGCAGAAAAACAAAATCCGTATATCCATGGGGAGATTATATATATGCAGCTACGGATGAAGGTATTTATAGAGCCAATAAGGATGGGAATTTGCTGACAGCTGCCAATTGGGATCCATATTTTCTATCATATCCGGGAAATCCTGCTTCTATCGCAAAAATATTAACGTATAAAGATTATTTTGTTTTTTACGGACCGGGAGTTGGTGTATTTTATCAAAACAGTCCGGAGGGAACCGTTACCCGTCTTCCCAATACTCCTGCAAATGTGAATCAATTGACGGTGCTTAATGATCAACTTGTTTTAATAGACAATACACACATGTATACAACTTCGGATTTGGTAGCAGGAGCGACATCGACAAAGTTTTCGGATGCTAATGCCATATCTCCGGCGCGGATTTCTTTTTCGGATAATTCAACTTATTGGCTGGCATGCAGAACTGCCGGTATACTCAGTTTCGATAAAAGTTCAGGAACTGTAAGCGCTCCGGTTACAATCAATAGCCCTAAGAGAAATTTAACTTTTAATATGACTTTTAGTCAAGGGAAATTAGCTGTTGTTGGCGGTGGCCGGGAAGTAGGGACTTTTTTTAATAATCCCGCTATTTTAATGGTAATGGAAGCCAACGGAAATTGGATTAATGCCGATGAGAATGTTATTCTTACAGCTGCTCGAAATGATCCGGAAATAGGATCTCCATACATTAATATCCGCGACTTATTTGATGTAGTGATAGATCCGAGAGATAAAGATCATTATTTTGTAACTACAACTCATTCAGGAGTTCTTGAATTGAAATATGATAATAACCAAGAAAATATTGATTATGTAAAGTTGCATAATAATAAGAATACTAATGGCGCTTTGACATCGATATATCCATCTAATGAAAATTCCGATGCGTATGTCAGAATGACAGGACTTACTTATGATAATAAGAATAACCTTTATGCATTAAATGTTCATATTTATTCTATGCCAATAGCGATATATTCTTCCGATAATAAATGGTCTAATTATAGTCAAACTATTTCAGACAGGAATTATTTCCCGACGCAGATTTATGCGACAAAAACAAATCAAAAATGGGTGGTCAATGGTCAGGTGCATTCTACAGATGCGAAAGGAATAGGATTCTTTGTGTTGAATGCAGAAGATAATGCTTCCCGTTATTTAAATGATTTGGTAGATCAGGAAGGAAACAGATTGAGTTTTACTTTCTTAACTTGTGTTGTTGAAGATTTTGATGGCTCGATTTGGGCGGGAACCAGTAGCGGACCAATCATATTTCGCAATCCGGTTAGTATAACAGAACCTGATAATCCGGAATTTAATAGATGCTATCGTATAAAAGTCCCGCGAAATGATGGAACCGATTTGGCCGATTACCTCTTGGAGGGTGTGCCCATAAAAACGATTGCAGTTGATGGCGCCAATAGGAAATGGATTGGAACAACGGGAGCGGGAGTTTTCCTTGTAAGTTCTACAGGTGAGGAAGTTATTGCCAATTTTACGACAGATAACAGTCCGCTACTCTCCAATACGATCAATAAAATTGTAATCAATGATCAAACCGGGGAAGTTTTTATTGCCACGAATAAAGGATTAATATCATACACCAATCTTGCAACGGAAGGAGCCTCGGATTTTTCGAACGTGTATGCCTATCCGAATCCTGTCAGACCCGATTTTATCGGAGAGGTTGTTGTAACAGGATTAATTAGAGATTCGAATGTTAAAGTAACCGATTTAGCCGGGAATGTAATGTTTCAAGGAATTTCTACCGGTGGACAGTTTAGTTGGAATTGCAGGAACAGGACAGGAGAGCGGGTTAAATCGGGAGGTTATCTTGTAATGGCTGCTACATCCGACGGAAGTCAAGGTATTGTTACTAAAATTGTTGTAGTAAATTAATTATGGCACAAGATCAACTTTCATATTCGGAAGCATATTCAAAATTACAGGAGATATTGTCTCAAATCGAAAGTAATCAATTGGATATCGATGAACTGAGTTTCAAAATCAAGGATGCTGCCTCGCTGCTGAAGATCTGCAAGGATAAGCTTTTTGTAGCCAACGAAGAGACTGAAAAAATTATAGATAATATAAATTAGGATTGGATTCCTTCACTGCATTCGGAATGACGGAAAAATATATAATTATTGTTGCCGGAGGAAAAGGTACAAGAATGGGTGCTGAAATACCTAAACAGTTTTTGATTTTAAATGAAAAACCTGTTTTGATGCATACCATTGAGTCTTTTTTCAATTACGATAAAACGATTAAAATTATTCTTGTTTTACCCGAAGAACAGCAGAATTACTGGAACGAACTTTGCGAAAAGTTTGATTTTACGCTCAATCACCAAATCGTTTCCGGCGGAGAAACCCGTTTTCATTCCGTAAAAAACGGATTGAACGTAATTACAGGGAAAGATGTGATGATAGGAATACACGATGGTGTTCGTCCGCTTGTGAGCAAAGATGTTATCAGTCGTTGCTTTGACAAAGCGGCAGAAAAAGGAGTTGCATTTCCGGTTATCCCTGTGGTAGAACCCCTCCGGAAGAAAACGAAAGAGGGAAGAGTTAATCGAGCCGATTATTGCTTGGTGCAAACTCCCCAGGTTTTCAATTCCGAAATCATCCAAAAAGCATATCGACAAGAGTTTTCAGATACATTTACAGACGATGTTTCTGTTGTAGAAGCGCTTAATGAATGTCCTGTATATGAAGTGGAAGGAGCAAAGGAAAATATTAAAATAACCACTCCGGTTGATTTAATTATTGCTGAAAGTTTAATAAAACTCTAAGATAGCTTTCTCCAGATCGCAGACTGAATAAAATTGTCCGAGTAATTTGCGATTATCATCTATTAGGAAGAAAGAAGGTGTACCTATTACACTATAATTGGAAAAATTTTCTCCGGAGGATCCTTTAAAGTCGCAGAGTTTATCCTGCCACGGAAAATTACGAATGCCTTCCTCATAATGCTCTTTGTCCATATCGGCAGAAATTGACACTACCCGGATATTTTTTTCCTGTAATTGAGGATAAAAAGTTACCAGACGGAACATTTCATTGACGCATGAATTACAATCCGAATCGTAAAAAGCTACTAATGTTTTAGTATATATCTTATCCATATTACTTAATCCTGTTATTTCAGGCATAGATTTATTATTTCTTGTTAAGTATGCTTCAATGGCACGCTGCAAGGGAAATAAAGAAGCTGTAAAGTTTGGATGCTTTATCAGCAATTCGGAAATGATGATATCCTGTGCCTGCTTCCATCCAAAACGTTCGGTTTCGGTGATACAACCTGAAACATAGGCTTCAAAGAAAGGGGCGGAAAGTCTTTGCGAAGTACGAAGCACCGATGTTGCATATTGTTGCTGTTTATCTGCTCCCGCTGTGTGATTGAACAAACTTGCGTAGAAGTTGAGTACACTTTCCCACAAATGGCCGGAAGTATAAAGTGATTCAATATCAAGACTTTCTTCCATTTCTTTACGGATAAGTAATGCCTCTATGGTATCTTCTCTCTGTTCGGTATTGAACAAGCGGTTCATATATTCCGACAAGCGGAAATAGTTGGCGGCATAGAGCCGGGATGCTGCTACCTCATTGTTCAGCACTGCTATTGAGTCTTCCACTTTTTTGAATTCAGACTGGATGATGGAAAAAACAGGAGCATTTGCATCGAATAGTTTACTTCCCGATTCTAGCCATGCCTGTTGCTGCAAATAACGGCTTTGGGAGGTAAAAATATGTTTTATGAAATGATTCTCGTTAGAACTTGGAAAGACTACTGTTTCGATATTGAGTGCAGGAGCATTGCATTCCACCAGAACGGAGGATTCGGTAACAATCAGTTCAATACCACCTGCTTCGGACACAACCAATGCTGCCATACCTCGGTAATTGCCTCCGGGTATGGTGAATATGGCTTTTCCGGAGCTATCTATGGTGGTGATAAGAGAGTCGACTTTTGTCCCCGCAAAATAGTAGAGTTTACCTTCTTGGCCAGACAAGGATAGGGCTGACAGCTCAATATTCTGGGCTGTAAGATAGTATATACCCATCAGGCAAACTGTCATTGTCGTGAATATTTTTTTTACCATAAATTTTTATTTGACTAGTCTAAATAAGCATTGCAGGTTTACAGGGCAAAAATAATCAATTTATCAACCGGTAGCAAGGTTAACCTTGCTACCGGTTAGCTTTTTATAAGTTCTAATTATTGAGTTTTAACGCAACGTACATTATTTTGTACTGAGATTGATTGTGTCGCACCCTGACCGTAACTCCATCCCCAAGTTAAATAGGAATTCCTTTCTGTAGTACTCCAGTAGTAAGCACGTTGGCCTGCTTCCGGAGTATTTTTCATGTTTGTAGTACCTGAAACGGATGTAGGCTGAGTGGACAAACTTGGGGCAACACTATTTATGGATCCCAGTTCGGCAATATTAGGAAGTCTCCAACCCATAGCTTTAATGGAAGAATCCGTAGTAAATGAACCGGTATTGCAAATAGTGCGTGCTTCTGAAACATTGTCTGCCATCCCTGAGTTGTCGGTCTTAAAGAAGCATACATCTTTACCTGTCGCTGTAAAGGAGGTCACAATGGTATTAAAAGATGCAGGAATAGTCCAATTCAAATATCCAGGAGTTTTTTGGATATATTCTTTTCCTACAGCCAAGTATCCGGGACAGCATGTACAGTCTTGTACTGATATTTTCAGTTCTAAGCGTTTGTCAGTGCCATTACCTGATCCTTGGTCGTTATACACCACGTAGAGCATGGCGATCAGGGCGTTGGTACGGTCTTTTCCTACAGCTGTTGTGTTCAGGTCTTTTTTGTAGTAAACCGTTGCGGTATATGTTCCTGACATGTTTGTGCCCGTGGCCCAAGTTGGGTTGCCTGGTACGATGGAATCAATTACCAATCCTGTTTGGTCAACAGCATAGAAACGTACCTTACTGATATTTCCGCCACTGCTCGTAAAGGTATAAGTTTGCTTGTAGGTGGCCTGTTGAGTAAAATTTGCTTTTTGGGACATACGGCCGGTCAAACTACCACAATCTCCACCATTATTGGTTTCTACCACATCAAAACAGGTTCTTCCCTCAAACTGCCCTAAACCTATCGGATTGCTTGCCGGATTCTTACTGATATTTACGGTAATATTATCTACAGCTGCTGTTTGAGAAGAACAACTTCCCGAACCGGTTACTACAACCTTATATATTCCGGCATCCGAAATACTGACATTGCTTTTTGTATAAACGGCACTTGTTGCATCTTGAATCGGACTGTCATCTTTATACCATTGGAAAGTAGGCGCTGTTCCCATGGTATTCACTGACAAGGTCAGTGTCTGTCCTTCGATCAGGCCAATAACGGAATTCGCTGCTGTTCCGCCTGTAATACTTGGAGGAGTACAATCGGCAGTTACTTCTACATTTTTTGTTATAATAATCGTTCCGCAAGCATTGCTTATCTTTACTTTTACTTGTGATGTTACGTCATCTTGCTCAAACCGGTAACTTGCCGACGTGCCTGAAGATGGAGCAACGAGCATTGCACCATTTGTCCCTGTCAGCCATTGGTAAGTTACGCCTGCTTCCTGGACGATAGTATAAGTTTCTACGTCATTCGTGTTTACTGTCGATGCCCCTGAAATAGAAGCAGTGGCAGGATTACCGCTCTGTTTTACTTCAACTTCTTTAGAGCGTTCGGTCACACAACCTTCTGCAGTGGTAACAACCACAGCGTATCTGCCCGGTTGGGTAGTAGTGAAAGAACTAGTAATTTTACTAATATCAATTATCCCGTCTTTATACCAAGTATAGGTATAACCTGTTCCGGTTACACTGGAGGCTACAACGGCTGGAGTGGTACCGCAAATCAAAAAATTTGTCCCCGGACTGGTAACGGTTGGCGTCTGAGGAGCTGAATAAATCAACTCTACAGGCGCTGATGATACACTGTTGTCGCAGAATGTATCGCTATTTTCCTGTACAGTTACAGAAAACAACATACTGCTTGTTGTTGGTGGTACAATGTACTGGTAATGAGAGTCATCTATCTTGATTACATTGAGTACCTCATTGCCGTTCTTAAAAATAAAGTTAACAGCCGTATTTGTATAAGCGCTCATGTTATTGATGGTGATATTTAACACCCCACCTTTACAATAAGTTACCGTATTGATAGTCTGGTCATTGATTGTTACATCAGGTGCAGTAAGTGCTGTTGAAGAACTTGTTTTTACCTGGATGATGTTGCTTGGCAATGAATAACAGCTTCCATCGGCAATCACCGCTATCCAGTCATTACCCGTAACCGTAGCATTATCGGAAGAAACATATTTGGTAGCTCCTGTTCCCTGTGCCACTCCATCTTTGAACCAAGTTACTTTACTTGGATCAGTGCCGTAGCCGTATGCAGTAAGGGTAATACCTTCCATACCGGAACAGATAATACCATTGTTTTCGGCGGTGATACTTGGCTCCGGAGTAGGTGCATTACTTCCGGATATGTTAATGTTGATTTCATCCGAAGCATTTGCTATACAGCCTATTGCCCCTACATATATCCGATAAGTCCCTTTTTTATTGGCATACCACCAAATACCACGAGCTATTTCCACGTTATTATATGTCCATATATAAGTAGCAGCAGGATTAGGATTGGTAATACTCATATAAATTGCACCTCCCGAGCATGCCGTATTGCCGGGATTAACTACAATGTTAGGCTTGGCTATTTCCGGTTGGCAAAGACCGGTATTGGCATCTTGTGTAAAGAGGAAATCCTTGTATTCATTGGTGCAATTGTTGGTTATACGTACAATAGCCGTGCGTATAACAGATGTGGAATTTTCATCCATGGTAACGGTAAACCTTCCGGTAGATGGATCTAACAACGTTAAATGAGTGTATTTACTGCCTGCTACAACAGCTATATTATAAGGTATCGTAGCAATACAGGGAGGTACGCTTTCTGGAGTCCATGGACCATGTGTATCTCCTTCCGGAGAGAACCTGTCATTAGGATCAATAGTTGGGTCGATCTTATCTCCATTATCGTCTTTAAAAGTAAAATTAGCATTACCGGTACACAAACTTACCCATCGTAAATTGTTCCAATATTCAATACAGTTATTATCTGTATTGTAGATGACAAGCCCTTTGGCTTCTGTAAAGTTAGGAGAAAGATCGAGCGCATTACGTCTTTCTGTGTTCAGTTGAGGCAAACGAAGACCTCCGTCTTGATTGACTGTCGTAATTTCCAAAAGGGAAAATGATTGAGGAGCAGTCTTGTCTCCAATAGTCACCTGCGATTTTGTAACGCCGGGTAAAAACATGGCTACCAATAATAATAAAACGGGAAGCCAAAATTGATTTTTTTTGTGTCGCATAAATTTAATTTTTAAGGGTTTTTCTTCTTATTATTCCATAGCCAATAGCCAATAGCAACAAGAAATAGTAAGCATCTTTATTTGGCATTCCTACCCAACCTCCACCGCCTTCATTACCGCCGGGAAGCTCATCCCCAGGTCCTCCGGCTCTGCTAAGTATACCTTCTCCAATAAACGAATTGTCTCTCTTATTACCGTTAGCAAATTCATTTCCATGAGGTCGTGATACGGAGTAGGAAGGCTCTGAAAACGGCTGCCTGTCGGAATAAGAATATTGTGCCTGCATACAAACCGGCAAAATAGCCATGATACTTATTATTAATATGATTATCACTTGTTTCATTGAATTATAATTTTCGCGTTCAACATACGGTTACCTGTGATTTTTACAATGTATATGCCTTCTGTTGTCGTAAATGGAATAATACCATTGCCAACAAGATTCTGCATGACTTGACGACCCTGTATGTCGTATACTGTAATAATTGATTGTGCATCAGCATCTTTCATGCCTCTTACCACGATTTCCTTGTTGTTTTTATTGTAATGGCACGACAAGTTGCCTTCGGTGATATTATCGATACCGGTAGGCGTCTTGAAGCGCAATATAAAGCGGTCGGGAGAATCCGTTGGATTGGATTGGAACGTATAACTCGGAGTGTCGAATAAATCGATGATTATCCTTTCTTTGCGGTCTTCGAGCCACACTATATCCGGAGCTGTAAGACTTTCCATCCGATAAGCTGTCATCGTACATTCCTGGGAAGTTGTTGATGGCTGCCATGCAATATCCAAGCTGCTTATTTCGTAGGGAACAACACTTACCGACAAATTTCTATCTGTAGACGTATTACCTGTAGGAAGCCATATCTGGTTAACACCGCCGGAATAGTTAAATAACTTGAATGCATCATAGCGATCGGTAGCGGCTAAACTTGCATCGGGACGAAAAACGACACAAGCACGGTCGAAACCTTGAGTTTGATTGTCGGTAACTTCCAGTAATAGTTCGTTGTCAATGGCAGGTGCTGTACTCCTGAGGAATGGCACATTACCATGTACCCGCTCACTTTTAGGAATAGTAAAGTCCAGTTCGCGATTCGCATAAACAACAAAGAGTTGCATCGGGGCTATCAGAAGTTCATTATTATCCGGATAAGGGCTATAGGTGCTGCCTACTTCCTGACCTACAAGATAAGTGACATTAATACTGAATCTTAGATTTTCTTCATTAACATTATATGCATTTCCCTGGGAAATTACCCAAAACATATTGTAAACATCTTCTGTGCCATTGTCTCCACGGGTTATGCCCCAAGGGTTGTTATTGTTATTTTCCGGGCGGACGAAGTCTGTCATATCTAAAGGGCAGGTATAAGGATTACCTAAAAAATGGTAACCTTTTTTAGACAAGTGCATCGTGATATCCTCTGTATTGAGTTCCTCTAATGAATAGCTATCGGGACGATATGAAGCTACAGCAGTTGTTTTTTGTAATATATCCTTGAAAGAATAACGGTTGAAAGTCAGCATGTCTGTGAAACGGTCTTCATAAAGAGCTTCTTTCCAAGGATCGTCAGGCCATTCCTGCTTCACGTTGCCCGTATATACGTTTTGTCCTATCAGGTAACCTCTGCCGGGAAGAAGAGCATATTCTGCGTTGGTGATTGCTTCCCTTAAATCTCCGAACAAACTCTCATGAGTAGGCTCCAACAAAAAGTTGTAAAATAAATAGTCGGAGTAAGTCGTTTTGTAAGGTGATGTCCAACCGAAAAATCGCTTGTCACGCTCGTCACCCAGATATAACTCAACTTCTACAACTCCATTTTGTTCGGGAGTCGCAGCTCCACGGGTATAACTTACCTTGTCTTTAACTAACATGTGGGCTAATTGACTGGAAGTCAGGGTTCCTAGTTCTTGTATTGATTTAAGTACAAACTTTCCTTCCGAGAGCTTTAACTCTTTTACATTCATTCCCATGAGAGCATCGAGAGATACAGAATATTTGTTGAAAGTCTCAACATTAGGAAAGTTGATGTAGCTTGCCTGCTTCGATGCCGAACCATTGATCATTTGAGCAGAATTGCCACAAAAGAGATACCAACCTATAGAGGTGTTATCGAAGATATTACCAAAAGTAACATCATTTACAAAGTTACCATCTAAAGCAGTACGACCATTCTGAATAATGTCCACTCCGTCACCCAGCATTAAGACAGATGAAGGGACATAAAGGCTTGTTTTGTCCGTTCCGTTGGGCGCAACATACATTTTACCTGTATTGGTAAACCGGATACCCGGAATTTGGGAAAATACTCCGGAAAGGATTAATGTTATACAAACCGACACTAATAGTAGTTTTTTTTTCATTCTATTTCTTTTTAATATATTTTGTTATCCTCAAATCGTAATAAATCTATAACTTCATTTTTACATTATATCTGGGTTCCTTTATTCAACACACAACACACAACACATACTTTTAGAGGGATTCAAACCTATACAACTTTTTTCACAAAAAGCCTGTATACCATATTTTCACAAACAAGG
>QMCD01003977.1_pt1 | contig 13392 bp, 10 predicted proteins | sample 1821841 | NCBI WGS metagenome assembly QMCD01 (sample SAMN01991225, study PRJNA193472) | Termite gut metagenome, whole genome shotgun sequencing project. | isolation source: worker | host: Macrotermes natalensis | reverse complement strand
ATAAAATAATACCACCAAAGGCAGTATACCTTCATTGTTCATTAAAAAGGGACAACATATACGGCGTGCCGGGGATGTCGTCCCCTGCAAAACAGGAATCAGGCGTGAGGATTAAGGAATAAGGGGTTGCGAAGCCTACTAACTACTAACAACTATTTCCTAGCAACTACATGGGCATCCTCTTCAAGCATTAAAATCATCGCCGCAGGCGATACCACCATTGTTAATTGTTCATTGTTAATTGTTAATTAGAAAAAACCTGTTTCATATGGAGACAGGTTTTTTATTACTGCCCGTAATAAGCGTTTTCCCCGTGCTTGCGGAGATAATGCCTGTCAAGAAGCTCTTTTTGCATAACGGGGCATTCTTTTTCGAGCATAAGGTTATGCCATGCCATAAATGCAAGCTCCTCCAGGACAACGGCGTTTTCAACCGCCTTGCCCGGACTCCCCCCCCACGTAAACGGACCGTGGCTGTGAACAAGGACGGCGGGAATATCCTTCTCTGATTTACCCTTAAAGGTCTCGATTATAACATTGCCTGTTTCAAGCTCATAACAGCCGCCGATTTCTTCGGCAGCCATTTTTCTTGTCACGGGAATCTCACCGTAAAAATAATCGGCATGGGTGGTTCCGAGCGGCGGAATCCCTTTCCCCGCCTGAGCAAAGACAGTCGCCCACCGGCTGTGGGTGTGTACGATTCCCCCTGCGCTTGCGAAAGCCTTATACAAAGCAAGATGCGTTTCCGTATCGGAAGACGGGTTCAGCTCCCCTTCTATACGCTTCCCTGTTTCAAGCTCCAGAACAACCATATCGCCGGGCGTCATTTCATTATATTCCAAACCGGACGGTTTAATAACGACAAGTCCTCTTTCCCTGTCTATTCCCGAAGCATTGCCCCAGGTAAAGGTTACCAGCTTATATTCCGGCAAAAGCATATTCGCCTTATAAACATCAAGCTTCAGTTGCTCCAGCATTTTTATGCCCCCTGACAGTATTAATTAATTTCAAGCTTTATTTTTTTTAGACGCTTCATGACATCGCTGCCACCCCTCCCGAAATAATCGTGAAGAAGCCTGTATTCCGCAAATAACTGATTATATACCGAAGCGCTTTCCTTTTCAGGCATGTAAACAGTATCTTTGATTTTTCCCATTATTTTTGCCGCTTCAAATACACTGTCATATCCGCCCTTGCCCTTACCTGCGGCGACCGAAGCGAATATCGCGCTTCCCAGAGCCGGACCCTGTTCGCTGCCTGCGATTTTTACCGGCATATTAAGGACATCGGCATAAATCTGCATCGTCACAGAGTCTTTCTGACTGATACCGCCCGACGCGTAAAACTCATCCACAGGAACGCCGTTCCTGCGGAAATTTTCTATAATCTCACGGGTGCCGTATGCCGTAGCTTCAATTAAAGCCCGGTATATTTCCTCCGGCTTAGTATGCAGGGTCATACCTAAAATCAAGCCCGTTAAATCAACGTCCACAAGCACGCTTCTGTTCCCGTTCCACCAGTCAAGAGCCAAAAGACCGCTTTCACCGGCTTTCAGCCTTTCTGCCTTTTCCCCGAGATACTGGTGGATATTTATATTTTTCACCGACGCATCCCTATAATATGATTCAGGCAGGCAATTGTCAATAAACCATGCGAAATGGTCACCCACGCAGGACTGCCCGGCTTCATAACCGAAATATCCCGGCATTACCCCGTCCTCTACAACTCCGCACATTCCGGGCACTTGTTTTTCCTCGGCTCCCATTAAGATATGGCAGGTGGAGGTTCCCATAATCGCAAGCATTTTACCGGGACCGTCTATTCCGACGGCGGGAACGCACACATGCGCGTCGACGTTACCCACGGCAACCGCCGTGCCTTCCTTTAATCCGGTAAGTTTCGCGGCTTTCGCGGTAACAAAACCGGCGCGTTCTCCAATCGGCGTTATAATACTGCCGAGTTTATCCTGTACGGCATTTTCGAGCTTCGGGTGCAGAGCCCTGAAAAATTCCTTTGACGGATACCCTGTGCGTTTATTCCATATTTCCTTATAACCGGCTGTGCATGAATTCCTTGTTTCAGCGCCGCATAACTGCCATATAATCCAGTCGGCGGCTTCAATCCACCTGTCCGTTGCGTCATAAATCTCAGGAGCTTCATCGGCAACCTGAAAAAGCTTCGGAATAGCCCATTCGGAAGAAATTTTACCGCCGTAATTTTTCAGCCATTGCTCGCATCGTTTTTCGGCGGTTTCATTCAGAATATTGGCTTTATCCTGTGCGGCATGATGCTTCCAGAGCTTTACCCATGCATGGGGATTATGCTTATACTCATCCAAAAAGCACAGGGGCGTACCGTCTGATTTTACCGGCAGAACGGTACATGCAGTGAAATCCGTACCGATTCCTATTACATCGTCCGGCGATACCCCGCTTAATTCCAACACCTCCGGAATTGTTTTTTCCAGAACGTCCAGGTAATCCTGCGGATGCTGTAAAGCCCAGTCGCTTTTTAATTTTTCGCCAGTCGGGAGTTCTTTATCCATAACGGCATGCGGATAGTCATAAACGGAGGAAGCCAGTTCCCTGCCGTCTTTTATGTCAACAATTACCGCACGTCCCGATAATGTACCGAAATCAACGCCGATTGTATATTTGCTCATATACCATTATACCTCCGTTATAACAAGAGCTTGTCAAACATACTCTTTATGCAATAAAGACCGCCTGAAGACGGTCTTTTTAAGTTTTATATCTACTCGTTTCCGGCAAGCTGGATACTGCCGGATGTCAAAGCCTTTTCTTCCCCGCTGTCCAGCCTTACAAGAAGCTTTCCCAGCTCGTCAATGCCCAGACAAGTCATAGATGTCGTTTTATCGTTATGAGTTACTTCTATGCGTTTTCCGATAATATTTGAACGTTTCCTGTACTCGTCGATAAAACTTGGTTCATTAACAGCTTCTAGCTTGTCCTCGAGGCAATTAAGAATTTCCGCAATAAGCTGGCTTCTTGAAACATTTTCCTTGGTTTCCATGAAAATAGAAGTAGCTGTATCAGAAATGTTTTTCGGAAAGGTAACATTCTGCACATTAACGCCGATACCGGCTACCGCATATTCCAGACCGCCCTGCTCGACATTAACGGAAGCTTCAGTAAGTATGCCGCAAAGCTTTTTATTTCCGGCAAAAATGTCATTAACCCATTTGATTTTACAGTCAATACCCGTTACATTTTCAATTGCCTCGGCAACAGCGACGGCAACGCAGGAAGTAATAAGCAATGAATGCTCAACGGAAAGCCTGGGTCTGAGTATAACGCTCATATAAATACCCATACCCAGCGGCGAATAATACGGACGCCCCATTCTTCCCCTGCCCTGGGTCTGCACCTCGGCAATAACGGTCGTTCCGTGTTCGGCTCCGAGCTGGGCTAAGCTTTTCGCGAAATTGTTCGTTGAATCAATTGACTTGAATATATCAATATTCCTGCCCAAATATTTTGTGCGGAGCGCCGGGATAATGGACTGTTCGCTGAGAAAATCATTTTCTTCTGAAAGGCAGTATCCTTTATTCGTAACAGCACAGATTGAATAGCCTTCTTCACGCAGAACCTTCACGGCTTTCCATACGGCGCTTCTGGTCAGTCCGACATTTTTTGCTATTTCACTGCCCGAAACGCTTTTGCCTTTATTTTCCTCTAATACTGCTAATACCCTGTCTTTCAATGGCATACATAACACCTCTGCTCTTCGCTTTTTTAGTTAAGTTATTGTGAAAATATTGTAAAAATAATAATAAAATAACAGGCGTATATCATCATAGTATACTGCTAATATAATAACATATAATAATTCATAAGTCAATCACTTTTTTAAAATATATATCACAATTTGTCATATTTAAAGGAAAAGAACGGTACTTGACGAAATGCTGAAGAATTGTTCAACAGCAGTCCGTCCGGTAAAATTAATGTTAAATATATTACTGTCATTTCACCTGGATTCTTTTTAGTATAGGTTTATATCCTTTATTTGAAAACCTCTCCTATAATTATACAGGAGAGGTTTTAAGACAATATAAGCCAGTTTGGGAATAACTGTTTATTCAGCCTGCTTAGCCTTAAGAGCTGCGTCAACTTCACCAACTAAAAGAATTAAGGTGTCGGCAAGCGCTTCTCTGTTGGGAGCCCATTCAACGCCGTGAAGAGCGGCTCTGGTTCCGACAGTATCTCCGCCGTCAGTCGTAAGGCTGCGGATATCGGTTGAACAGCCGGTTGAAAGGTCAACAACGGGGTTCTGTCTTGCTAGTTCGTTAATTTCTTTCTCAGCAGTTATTAGCTCTTCAGTCCACTTGTTATCGTCCCTGAGTTTTTGGTCGCCGATAGCAATTGCTTCTTCGTCCATGCTGGCAAGAATTTCACATTCGGCATAAAGAGCAACGCCCAGCGGGTTAGCGGCGCCCTTACAGAGGGCAAACCCTGCAATCGTAGCTCCCTGGTATTCCTTATCAGAGTCGGCGGGAGAAGGAACCGGCGCTATCATTACATCTTCGGCGGGGATTTTATTTTTCCAGGTTTCCGGGTCGCCCTGAATAATATGAGTTCCGCAAAGGTAGAACAGCTGTCTTCCCTCACCCATATATTCGGGATGTTCTGTCCAGGCAAACTGCTCTCTCGGGAATACAAGACCGTTAGTATACAGGTCATACTGATAATTCATAGCCTTTTCAACGGTAGCGTCATTGATATTGCATACCAGACCTTCATCGGTTGAATTAACAAGAGGTACTCCTGCTGAAAGAAACAGCGACTTTTCAGCCCAGAATCCGTCAAGACCCCACTGGTCGGCGTCTTCGTCTACGAAATCAAGAAGCATAGCCTTGAAAGTATCCCAGTTCCATTCGCCGGCTTTCCATAATTCATACGGGTCGTCAAGTCCGTTGGCTTCAATAGTGGCTTTATTATAAATAACAACGCACTCGGCAGTTACGTTAGTAACAAATTCATAATGCTTGCCGCCGAAATTGAATAATTCCATTGCATCGGCGTTTTTCTGCCATAAAGGAGATTCCATATCTATGTATTCGTCAACAGGTTCAAACATACCGCTCACAATACCGCCCGGGAAATTTGCGGTGTCGTCGCCTGCGAAGAAGTCAATGCCCTCTCCGCCGAGAACCATCGTCGAAAGGTCATTGTAGCGCGCGTCCCAGGTAGTCGGATACCATTCTACTTTTCCGCCGTATTTGCTGTCAAACATTTCCAGAGCAATGTTTCTGCTGCGTCCGTCTGACGATGGGTTTCTATCATAATGGGAAAGCCATTTGATTGTTTTATTCTCCAGTTCGACATCCCTGAGCTGGTCTGTAACGCTGCTGATAATCTCGGCGTCCTCTGCCTTTAAGGTTTCTGTGTTAATAGCCACGGTAACACCTGGTGTTGTAGAGACTGAAGATTCGCCGCCCCCTTCGGTATCGGCACAGGCGGCAAGACTTACGCAAAGAGTAACAGCCGTAAAAGCGCTAATGAATTTTCTGATACTATTCATTAATAAAAACCTCCTAATTTTTTAATAAATGCTTTCATATAGTTGTATAAATAATAAATAATACAATATATCACTAATAATTATAACAAAATTCTACCTGAAAGTCAATGTTGATTTAATATATATTTAGGATAATTGTTTAGTAAGGTTTCACAATAATTTTAACTTAAACCTTTTCGTAAATTATAATAATAAAGGTATTTACTGGTTATTATCCAATGTCAACAACTTAAGCAAAAAACGAATAACTTTCTAATCATAAGTGGACAGAGCAGTGGTCAGTGGTCAGATTTCTGATAACTGGCGTCTGGAATCTGGAATCTGGAATCTTATTGTAAAGTAAAATCTCTTAAGTTGTTACCATTGGGTTATTATCAGGACGTTTTATTAAATAGTACTGAACAATTACACAAAATGTGTAATTGTTTCCGGAAACAGACTTGTCTGTTTCCGGGTGCAAAAAAGCAAAGCTTTTTCGCACTACTTCTTGATAATGTCTGCCTATAAAACAGTTTTCTTAAAAACTGTTTTATAGACATTAAATACAAACTGCCGGGTAAAAAACCCGGCAGTTGTTATTATAATTTATACGATTAAAAAGCTTTCGGATGAATTTTAAGCAATTATTATAATGTTAAAGTCCGCAAAAATTTCAATTAATGCTATACAATTAATTCTACCGAGGCATTGAAATCATCGATATAAACCTGAACGGCGTCAACAAGGGCTTCCCTTGTTACAGCCCAGTCAGTACCGTTAATGAATGAAGCCCGAATACCGAATTCACCGCTGTCAATAAGATTATACATATCGGTAGGACAACCGGCATGAATATCATACATAGGGTTTTCTGCGGTCATTTCAGTGATTTTAGCGGACATTTCAACCATTTCATCAGTCCAGCCGTAGTCGTTCTTCTGTTTGTCGATACCGATTTGAATTGTGCGTTCATCGGAGCTGGCAGCGATACAGCACTCCATAAACCTCATAACGCCTTCCGGGTTCTGCGCGCCCTTGCACAGCATATAAGCTTCAATTCCGGCAGGCATATAGTAATTATCGGCGCTGGGGTCCTTCGGAAGGGGAACGAACATTACGTCTTCAGGCTGACCGAAGGTTTTCGTCCATATATCCGGGGACGAGTTTATTTCATACAGACCGCTTATATAGAAAAGCTCTTTGCCTTCGCCGATATACTCAATATGGGTGGTCCAGTTGAATAAATTCTTGTCAGCAACTAATCCGTTATTGAAAAGGTCGTTCATAAATGTCATTGAACGCTCGATTTCCGGCGAGAAGAAATTATGTACGAGCTTGCCGTCTTTCAGCTCGACGGAAGGAACGCCGCTCGTAAGCATCAGCGGCTGTTCGTTGAACCATCCGTCAAGACCGTACTGGTCGCTTTCGGTGTCGCAGAAGTCAAGCAGCATATTTTTAAACGCGTCCCAGTCCCATTTGCCCTCTTCAAGCAAATCGGCAGGCTCGTCGAATCCGAAGGCTTCTATTGTGTTCCTGTTGTAATAAACAACCTGACCCGAAGTTGCCTGAACGGCTATCAGGTAATGCTTTCCGTTTAATTCAAAGTAATCGTTAAGGTCCTTAACTCCGGACCATATCTGACTGTCAAAATCAACATAACCGTCGAAAGCTTCAAACTGATTATTTGCAACGCCCTTAGGGTATGAATCCAAATCGCCGCCGGCAATAAAATCGATACCGTCCCCGCCTATAAGCTTTGTTGAAAGGTCGTTAAAACGGTTAGCCCATGTAGTGGGGATATATTCGATTTCACCGCCGTATTTTTCCTCAAACAGCTCAAGCGAAAGCGCTTTAGTGTTACCTGCCGTTGTTGCATGGAAAGGGTCGTAGAAGGAGAACCATTTTATCGTTTTATTTTCAAGTTCTCCGGTTAATAATTCGGATGCAGCCTGCTGTATGCTTCCGGCGTCCTCTTCGGAAAGCTCGGCGGTATTGATTTCAACCGTCAGCGCGGTAGTGGCTGTCATTTCCGGGTCGGTACTGTCGGCGCATGCCGCAAGTCCGATACAAAAGCTTAATGCCAGCAGTCCTGAAAGCATTTTTTTTAAATTACGCATAATAGTTCCTCCATTAAAATAATAAATACTGGTATCGTTTACATATAAAGATATAAAATACCTTTTATTAATTATAACAGATTATTCATTTAGTGTCAACACATAAATTTTATGTCAACAATAACAATTTTTCTATGGATATTCAATGATTCTGACATGTATTTTCTGTTAAAGACCTGTAAAAAACAATTATGTGAAATTTAGTTTTGAAAATTTATTTAAAGCCCTTGACAGCATAGGAAATAAATGTTACAATAAAAAACAGTACAGATGTTCGATTTTTTACTTATTAAACATTGGGGGTAAAATAATTATGGCGGCAAAAAAAATTGACACTTCTAAAAAAGAAGTATCAAAACCAAGAAATGACGATGAAAAGAAAAAAGCGCTGGAAGCTGCTATTCAGCATATTGAGAAGCAGTACGGAGCGGGAGCCGTTATGAAGCTCGGACAGGCTGCCGATTATAATGTGGACTCTATTCCGACAGGTTCGATGACCCTTGATATGGCGCTCGGAATAGGCGGGGTTCCCAAAGGCAGAATTGTCGAGATTTACGGCGCTGAAAGCTCGGGAAAAACAACCGTTGCGCTTCAGATTGTCGCCGAAGCCCAGAAAGCGGGCGGAGAAGTTGCGTTCATTGATGTTGAGCACGCGCTTGACCCCGTTTATGCAAAAGCTTTGGGAGTGGATATTGACAATATGCTTGTATCCCAGCCGGACTGCGGCGAACAGGCGCTCGAAATTGCCGAGGCTCTTGTCCGTTCCGGAGCAATCGACTGTATCGTTGTCGACTCGGTTGCCGCTATGGTAACAAAGGCTGAAATTGACGGCGAAATGGGCGATACGCATGTCGGACAGCTAGCACGCCTGATGTCGCAGGCGATGAGGAAACTGACTTCCGTCATATCAAAATCCAACTGCGTCGCAATCTTCATTAATCAAATCCGGGAAAAAATCGGCGTTATTTACGGCAGTCCCGAAACAACCCCCGGCGGACGCGCGCTGAAGTTTTATGCGTCGGTGCGCATAGAAGTCAAAAAAGGCGAAACCATAAAAAACGGAGCCGAGGTAGTCGGTAACAGAACCAGGTGCAAAATCGTTAAAAACAAGGTTTCCCCTCCTTTCAAGGAATGCGAGTTTGACATTCTTTTCGGTCAGGGTATATCAAGGGTCGGCGAAGTATGCGACCTGGGCGTTGAGCTTGAAATAATAAACAAAAGCGGAGCCTGGTTTTCCTATAAAGGCGATAAAATCGGTCAGGGGCGTGAAAATACCAAGGAATTTTTAAAGAATAACCCTGAATTAATGAAGGAAATCGAAAAGCAGATTATAGAAAAAAAGAGCGAGCTCGTTATGATTTCAAAGAGGAATAAAAAGGCTGCGGCAATGCAGGCTGCTGCCGCAAACGCCGTATCAGCCGCAAAGGAAACTCTTGAAGCTTCAAAACCGGTTAAAGTAGATATTGACGCAGAGGATGACTTTGAAGAATTTACACCCGTAAAATAGCATGAAAATTTTATCTGTCGAAAAATATAAAGGCGATACATACCTTATTGAAATTGAGGGAAATGACAATAGCAGATTATATTTAAACAAAAAAATCGTTTCCGAATTTAATATTGCCCCCGGGAATATTCCCGAAACGGCTCTCAGTGAAATCATTTCCGCCGATAACATACGAAAAGCCCGGGAACGCGCTTTGTATCTTCTTGATGTGAGGGACTACAGCTTTACCGGGCTGTATGAAAAGCTTATACAAAACTATCCGGATGAAATCTGTATGGAAGTGTGCGGTCTGCTGGCTTCAAACGGTTTAATCAACGATATGCGTTATGCCGAAAACAAAGCCCGTCAGCTTTTTGAAGTTAAGTATACCGGTGTTTACAAAGCCAGGCAGGAGATGAAGCTTAAAGGGTTAAGCGAGGATGTCATCAATGCCGCCATTGAACCGTATTCCGAGAGGGAAAGCGTTTTAAACCGGCTTGAAGAGCTTGTTGAGAAAAAATACGAGCGTTATCTTACTGATGAAAAGGGAGTAAACAAAGTAAAGGCGGCATTACACCGTCATGGTTACAGTTACGGTGAAATTAAAGCAGTCCTTGATTTATACGATTTGGATTTTTCCGATTAAAATAATTTATTGTCTTAGAGCTTGTTTATGAATTTATAATAAGAATATGCGCTCCTTTTACGGATATAATATCGCAAAAGGAGTGTTTTTATGCTGAGAAAAGCTTATATTGAAAGGGTAATAGGACGTGAAATAATCGATTCGAGGGGAAATCCGACCGTTGAGGCGGAGGTATGGCTTTCAGACGGTCATGCCGGCCGCGGCTGTTCGCCGAGCGGCGCAAGTACGGGTCAGTTTGAAGCGCTTGAGCTTCGCGACGGCGACGCTGCGCGTTATAACGGCAAGGGCGTGCAAAAAGCCGTAAACAATATAAACAATACGATAAATATGGTACTGAAAGGACTTGACCCCGGCGATACCCGGCAGGTCGACAACGCGCTTATTAATACGGACGGTACTCCCGGAAAATCAAAATTAGGCGCGAACGCAATGCTTGCCGTTTCACTTGCGGCGGCAAGAGCGGCTTCCAATCATTATAACATTCCGCTTTACAGATTTCTGGGGGGGATTAATGCTTCCGAAATTCCTGTGCCGATGATGAATATTCTTAACGGCGGGGCGCATTCTTCAAATAATCTCGATATACAGGAATTTATGATAATACCTAAAAACGCCGGAAGTTTTTCAGAAGGGTTAAGGCAATGCGCCGAGGTTTATCACAATCTAGCTGCTATTCTTACTATTAAGGGATTGTCGTCAGGGGTCGGAGATGAGGGAGGGTTTGCTCCCGACCTTGAAAATGAGGATGAGGCAATCGAACTGATACTTGAAGCGGTTGAGCGTTCGGGCTACAAGGCGGGAACAGATTTTACAATTGCTCTGGATATTGCCTCCAGCGAGTGGAAATCAGAAGGAAGCGGATACTTTTTACCGAAGAAGAAAACTTCAAAAAGCGCCGACGAGCTTATAGAAAACTATAAAAATATGTGCGCAAGGTATCCGATTGTTTCTCTTGAGGACCCGCTTGACGAGGAGGATTTTAATGGCTGGCGGAAGCTAACAGAGGTTTTAGGCGGCAGTATACAGCTTGTCGGAGATGATTTATTTGTTACCAATCCCGAAAGACTGCAAAAAGGTATAGACAATAAATGCGCTAACGCAATTCTGATTAAACTTAACCAGATAGGCACCTTAAGCGAAACCATAAACACAATAAAACTAGCCGGTAAAAACGGTTATAAAACAATTATTTCTCACCGCAGCGGCGAAACGGAAGATACTTTTATTGCTGATTTAGCCGTGGCTGTGAATTCGGGACAGATAAAAACAGGAGCGCCATGCCGGAGCGAACGTACGGCAAAATATAACAGGCTTATACGTATTGAGGAAATGCTTAATAAGAATACGCTCTGACTGCTTTATTAATCTACAATTAACGGATGTCCGTATGCGGACGTCCGTATTAATTTAATTGATTATTATTTACTCATTGAATTACCGTGCCAAAAAATAAAGTCAGCATTGACAAAAATAAAAAAATGCTGTAAAATAATACATAATTTTAAGAGGCGCAGAGGATGCTTTCAAACACCCTCTAATATTAATACTATAAGTTACCGTAAAAACAGTAAAAATATCCGGAAAGGATTATTAATATAATTATGAATATAGATTTCCATTCACATATTCTGCCGGGTATTGACGACGGAGCCGGAAGCGCTGAGGAAGCGGCTGAATTATTAAAAATCCTTTTCAGGGACGGAGTTGATACCGTTGTCTTAACCCCCCATTTTTACAGGAACCAAAAAAGCATATCGGAATTTCTGACCGAAAGAAGCGCGGCATACGGATTATTAATTGAAAAAATAAACCGGGTTACCGGTATTCCCGATATAAAACTCGGCTGTGAATGTTATTATTACGATACCTTCACTCAGGAAAACTTATCGGAGCTTTGTATTCAAGGTACGGATTTCTTAATGCTGGAGCTGCCGTTTGAAAAGTTCACCGAACGATTTTTACTGAAGCTGAAAAATCAAATCAGCAAAAGCAGATGCAGGATTATACTGGCGCATATTGAAAGATACCTTGGTTATAATTCCGCCGATACGATTGCTGAATTAGTTTCCGAGAATAATGTGCTTTGTCAGATGAACTGCTCGTCGGTAAAAGAAGCCGATTTTTTCCGGAAAAGAAGCCTGATGAGGCTTTTAGACAGGGGAATTGTTCATATTATCGGTACGGACGCCCATAACCTTACATCAAGACCCCCTTTTTTTGCCTATGCAAAAAGAATAATAGAAAAGCACGGCGGCAATGTTTATAAAAATATATGCGAGAGGGGGGAGATGGTTTTGAACAACGAAAGTATAAGGGATATAATAAAAGTATAATTATTTTTTTATTGCCCCGGCTCTGTTTTTAACAGACCGTTTTCATCAAGGTAATAATTAAGCAGTAAGTCCACAAACCTTCCGTATGACTTAGCCCCGTCCTCGACGCCGTTCAGTTTCAGGCTCGCTTCGATGGCGGTATCGGAAACCTCGGCCATAACGGAACCGAGCGGTTCTTCTTTTGCTTTCCTGAAAATTTCATGGCTTCGGAAACAGTCGTTAAGTATGCCGGCATCAATTTTGTTTACAAATTCAGCGTATTCCTTATCGCCGAGTCCGCATTCCTCGTCAACCTTAATCCAAAGGTATTCCATTGCGCTGACATACCCGCTGTAAACAAAATCGGGATTATCGGAATTTACACAGGCAAGGAAGGATATAAAATTAGCTTCGTCCTCAGGCATCCAGCCCTTAAGATGGGCAAGCTCGTGGCAAATTGTGGACGGTATGTCCAGCGGATGCATATTACCGTTATAATTTGCCTCCATACTGAAAGGAAAGTAAATCCCAAGCAGATTGAATTTTGTCATTATGCCCGAGAAAAAAACAGGCTTGGCTTCGGGATAATATCCTCTCAAAGACGGATATTCTTCGCCCAGCTTTTTCATCGCCCTTTTTGCTTCGCCGTTATAATCCCCTGTCAGAATAAAATTATTATTTTCATCCCGGGCAATGCCTGCCGACGCGGCGTTTGCTTTTTCTATAACCGCCTCGGCAACGTAATAAAGCTGTTCAGGAGTATATTCGTTCCGTCCGGTATTGTAAACCTCCGCAAATCCGGAACAATGGTATAAAATGAAAAAGTTAGACGTATTGGCAGCCAGAATAAATGCCAGTAACCATAATACGGTTTTTCCGAATATATATGTGATTTTTTTCCGTTTGCCCTTATTAAGCATAATAATTATTACGTATGCAGCAATACCACCCGTTAAAAGGAAGATTCCGAGCGCAATCATTATTTCTCCGAGAGAAAAGGGGAAAATTCCTGAAATTCTTGAAAATATGCCCTGTACAACAGGGAAAACATTGCTTCTGTGCCAGTCGGAAAAAGCGGTTGAATTCCATGAAAGAATATTAACAATTATACAAATTATGTATACTGAGGCTAAAACCAGGGTGCTTTTTTTTAATATCATGAAGTTTATCATACCCTTCCAGATAATACGGTATATATATAATATTTTACAGAATAAATACTGACAAGTCAAGCAAATACTGAAAAACTGACATAGTAATTAATACCATTAATATAAAATGGGTATAATTTATAAAAAATATATAACAG
>QMCD01002634.1_pt1 | contig 13397 bp, 9 predicted proteins | sample 1821841 | NCBI WGS metagenome assembly QMCD01 (sample SAMN01991225, study PRJNA193472) | Termite gut metagenome, whole genome shotgun sequencing project. | isolation source: worker | host: Macrotermes natalensis | reverse complement strand
TTCAAGGTGAAGGAGCAGAACGAGAAATTAATTCTTACGGTGGAGAAAGTAAAAACCGTGCAACAGGCCATTGAGCTGCTGACAAGAATTCAAGTACATAGTATTTAGTACAGAGTACAAAGGCACAATTATTAAAAACCATGTAGTTTGTACTCGATACTATTACTCGATACTCAATACTCGATACTCAATACTAAAAAAATGCTACCTTTGTCCCCATGCAGTTGATCATCGACATAGGAAATTCCGGCGCTAAAGTAGCGGTAGCCTGTAATAACCGTCTCGTCGCCGTGGAGCGCTACGGGCAGTTGACGCCGGAGGTGTTGCAATCTTTGATTGCGCAATACCGGCCCACGGTGGCCATTTATTCCTCGGTGACTGCCGGGCAAATTGATTGGGGAAATCAACTTAAAACACTGATAGATAAAGTTATAATATTCGACCATAACACGCCAATACCCATAAAAAATGGCTATGAGAGCCCCGAAACCTTGGGTAGCGATCGTTTAGCGGCGGCAGTGGGGGCTAATTTCCTGTTTCCGGCTACAGATTGCTTGATAATTGACAGTGGTACAGCCATTACAATAGATTATGTGAGCCGTTTGGGAGAATTTTTAGGCGGCAATATTTCCCCCGGACTGCAAACCCGCTTCAAAGCGCTGAATGCCTTTACCGGCCGCCTCCCGCTGGGCGCTGTTGTGGATAATATACCGCCCCTGGGCACGAACACCCTTGCTGCCGTCACCGCCGGCGTATTGCAGGGTACGCTCTACGAGATAGAAAGTTACATCAATAAAAATCCGCATTGTAAGGTGATTTTCACCGGTGGAGATGCACTTTTTTTTGCAAAAAACATAAAAAATCCTATCTTTGTAACTTTTAACCTTGTCCTTATAGGACTTAACAGGATAGTAAATTATAATGTACACTTCATATAAATTCGTTTATCAATCGGTAGCAATTGTATTGCTGCTTTTGTCTGCAACAGCGGTTCATGCCCAAAACGATGATGCCTTGAATACCTTTACGCCGTATTCATTTTACGGATTGGGCGATTTAGCCTTGCCCGGCACGGCCTACAACCAGGGAATGGCCGGATTAGGCACAGGCCTACGCACTACCCGCCAAATTAACTTTGTGAATCCGGCAGCGCTGACCGCCCGCGATTCCTTGTCGTTTATGATTGACTTCGGATTGGAAAATCAAAATTACTATTCCAAAAGTTATTCCGGAAATACCGAATATAACGCCGCGTCTAACAGCACCAGCATGCACCATATTGCATTGACCTTTCCGGTGACCAACTATGTGGCGGTGGGCGTGGGGTTGTTCCCCTACAGCCATGTGGGCTACGATATACGTTCTGTTGAAACGGACCCCGAGGTTATTGCCAACGCCGGCAATATATACTATAACTACAAAGGCGAAGGCGGCTTTAGCCAGATTGCCCTCTCGGTGGGTGCTAAACTCGGCAAACGACTGTCCATCGGTGTTGGTGGCCAATATTATTTTGGAACCATTGACCGCTATTCGATGGTGGAATTCACCTCCGATGCCTCGTTTTCCGGCTTAGTGACAGGCCGTTCTTTGAAAGCAGGAAATTTCGGCGCTGTGGTGGGTGCGCAATATGAACAACCATTGAAGAACGACCATTTCCTGACTGTAGGTGCTACCTACCAGTTTTCTACGCCGATAACCAAACGGGTAATTGACTTTGCTTACAAAACCTATCCGGCAGACACGGTAGAGTGGAAAGAAAATAACGCAGCCGGCATGTCGATACCGCAAACTATTGGTGTTGGCTTCTCCCTCCGCAAGCACGATGTGTGGACGGTGGGCGCCGATTATGTGTACCAGGACTGGAAGGATGATGCCTACCTGAGCGCTTCGCATCAAGGCCGGAATTTTAAAGTTATACCTTCTCACCTGTTGAAAGTAGGCGGAGAGTGGACGCCGAACAGGTTGAACTTCCGCAGTTACCTGAGCCGTTGTACCTATCGCGTAGGCTTTAGTTATGAGCGCACCTACATGAGTTTTGACGGCCATCAGTTGAAAGACCTCAGCGCTACCATAGGCTTTGGCTTCCCCATTAACAGGTGGAACAACAACATCAACGTGTCGCTGCAGGCAGGACGGCGCGGAACAACCGATAACAACCTTATCAGGGAAACCTATGTAAAGCTGAGTTTGAGTTTCAGCTTATATGATATTTGGTTTATAAAACCCAGAATAGAATAATCTTTTATGAAATTTAATATTATTGCAGTGATGAAAAATTTGCGTTTTGTACTTTTAATGGCCTTCACTTTCTTTGTAGCAGGCCAAGCCTTTGCACAAGGCCGATTTGGAAAAGACAGTGCCGATTGTGTTAGAAACCTTAGTTTCTATCAGGATTATGCAAAGCAAAACAATTTTAAAGAGGCCTATCCGTTTTGGAAAGATGCTATATTGTATTGTCCTCCTACGGCCAGCCAGAACCTGTACATCAACGGGGTGAAAATCATGAAATATATGATTGCGAATACCAAAGATCCCGTATTGCTACAGAAGCGTATAGATACCTTACTGAACTTGTATGATACCCGCGTAGCCAATTACAGGGTAAACAAAGGCGATGTATATGCTTTCAAAGCCCACGACATGATGGAATACATGCCGAAAGACAAACTGGGTGTTTACGGAGCATTCAAAAAAGCTGTAGAGGCCGGCGGCGACCGCTCGGATGCCCGCACAATGATTATGGCTATGCAAACGGCAGTTGACGCTTATCAGGATGGAAAAATTACGCCCGAACAACTTATTGCCGATTACAATAAAATAAGCGGACATGCGGCGGCGCAGGAAAAAGCAAAACCCAATGATGAACAAGTGAAGAAAATGAACCAGGACCTCGAAAGCCTTTTCGCCCAAAGCGGTGCGGCTTCTTGCGATAATCTGGTGGCCATGTTTGCGCCTTCATTCAATCCGAAAGATAAAGACATTGTAGTGCGCATAGTAAAAATGCTGGGCATGAACGAATGTACTAAAAACGACTTGTACTACAAGGCGGTTGAGGCCTATCATGAAATCGACCCTTCATCGGGTTCCGCCTTTGCTTTGGGACGTATGTTCTTAGCCAAAAATGACATCAATAGAGCGGTACAATATTACAAAGAAGCCATTGCTCATCCTGAGGTTACGGAGGAAGAAAAAGAACGTTACCTGCTGGAACTGGCCACTATTTATTTGAAAGACATGAATAATCCCACACTGGCTATCCAAACGGTGAAACAGGCGCAGGCTATTAATGCCCAAAACGCTAAAGGTTACCTGCTCTTAGGTAATATTTGGGCAGCGATGAAATGCCAGGGCAGCGATGAAATTGCTAAAAAAGCAATATTCTGGGTAGCGGTAGACTATTTCAATAAGGCTAAATCAATGGACCCGTCATTGACCGACGAAGTCAATCGTTTTGTCAACACCTATTCGCAGCATTTCCCCTTGCAACAGGATGCTTTCATGTATGACCTTGTAGACGGTAACCCGTATACGGTAACCTGTAACGGCATTACTGAGCAAACAAGGGTGAGAACAGTTAAATAATTTATGCGACAGCACCATCTCAGGTTCTATAACTATGCAGTAGCGCTTTGTTTAAGCGCTATTGCTGTTGTATCCTGCAAGGATGATGCCAAAATGGTGGTGATAGGTGATGAAAGTAAATTGCCCAGCATGGAAGTGTTGAACCTTAATGTGGACTATACGGAATACGGAAAAACTAAGGTATTGCTGAAAGCGCCGACACTGCAACGGTTTCTGTTCAGCGAAGAACCTTATAGCATATTCCCTAATGGTTTCCATGTGCAATTTTTCACCGATTCCACAGTGCTCGAAAGTCAAATCACGGCCGATTATGCCTTGTACAAAGAAAAACCTGCCGAGCTTTGGAAAGCCACGGGTAACGTAGTAGTGGTGAATTACCAAAAGCAGCAAAAACTCTATACCGACACCTTGTATTGGGACCGTACGGCGCATAGCATATATACCGGTGCGCCGGTGCGTGTGGAAACAACCGACGGTGTAATTAACGGCCGCGACGGCTTGGTTTCCGATGAGAAATTTACTAATTATGAAATCAGGAATGTAGGGGAAAGTCATTATTATTTTGACGATACGCCCGGAAATTCAACAGCGCCAACCGAAACCATTACTACTGTTAGTAAGCCGGCGCCGCCTGTGCCGGAAAAAAAAGTAGTAAATAAGCCGGTGCGCGCGAAACAAATAAACGGCAGAAGATTAATGATTGACTCTTTAAGAAAACAACGCATAATGGATACATCATTAGAACCTGTCCGGTAATTTATGGATATGAGTACGCCGTTAATCATAGTGCTGGTTTCCCTCCTGCTTTCCGCCTTTTTTTCGGGAATGGAAATCGCGTTTTTCTCTGCCAATAAACTCAGGATAGAGCTGGATAAAAAGCAGGGGAAGCCTTATACTTATGTGGTCAATAAATTCCTGCGCCGCCCTAACGAATATATTTCTACCATGTTGATGGGCAATAATATTACCATAGTAGTATACGGTATTGCCATGGCCGGGCTTTGCGACCCTTTCATTGTAACATGGGTGACTTCACCGGGCGCCATATTGCTGGTAGAAACCCTGCTGTCTACGCTCATTGTCCTTGTCACTGCGGAGTGGCTGCCTAAAACCCTGTGCCGTATAAATCCTAATTTAGTGCTGAAAAACCTCTCATGGTTAGCTTGGTTTTTCTACGTATTGCTATATCCTGTCACTTGGTTTGTAACTATTTTGGCGCGTATATTCATGCGCCTGTTGGGTATAAAATTGGCCGCCAAAACGGAAAAAACCCTGTTCAACAAGGCCGACCTCATGGAATTGTCTAACGAAGTGAGCCGTTCGCAGGATGAGGAAAATGAATATGAACATGATATAGAAATTTTTCAGAATGCGCTCGACTTTGCCAAGGTGCGCATTCGCGAATGTATGGTGCCGCGCACGGAAATTACGGCCATAGACGAGCGGCAATCCATTGCCGAGTTGCAGGAATTATTTATCTGCACCGGCTATTCCAGGGTGCCGGTCTACAATGATAATATCGACAACATTATCGGTTACGTGCATTCCAAAGATCTGTTCACCGGTATGTCATCTATTAAGGAAAAATTGCGCCCTGTTGATTTTGTGCCGGAAACCATGCCTGCCCAAAACCTGCTGGCCACCCTGATTAAAAACAGGAAAGCCCTGGCTGTGGTGGTCGACGAGTTTGGCGGAACCGCCGGCGTGGTGACCATGGAAGATATTTTTGAAGAAATTTTTGGGGAAATTAATGACGAGCATGATAGTGATAATTTGGTAGATAAACAGTTATCGCCTACGGAATTCATTTTTTCCGGCCGCATGGAAGTGAAATATATCAACAAAACGTATGACTTGAATATCCCGGATAGTGATGACTATGAAACACTTGCAGGATACATCACGTATCATAACGAAAATATCCCCCAGCAGCAGGAAATCCTGCAATTTGACCGCTTCCGCATCCGGATTATCCGTACGTCGGCCACAAAAATTGAATTGGTAAAATTGACCGTGCTGAAAGAATAATCAAAAAAAAATATTATCTTTGCAGGCTATATATTATTTTTGCAAAACGAGATAAATACTATTACAATGGCAGTTTTAGAAAAAATCAGGGTGCGCTTAGGCGTTTTTATTACAGTACTTATTGGCTTGGCGCTACTCTCGTTCGTTATCGACGCGAATACCTTACAACAGGCAATTGCCATGTTCTCATCAAAATATGATGTAGGCAACATGGCCGGTAAATCTATAACTTATCAGGATTACCAAAAAAGACTGGATTATTACAATGGTATCAACCGGGTAATATTGGGCGATAACGTGTTGTCGGAACCCATGCAGACAAGGGTGCGTGAGCAAGCCTGGCAGGAATATGTGCAGGAATATGTCATGAAGCCTCAGTATGACAAATGCGGCTTGGGCGTTTCGGACGATGAAATGGAAAGCCTTGTGCGCGGCCAGTATATTTCGCCGGTGCTCTACAGTGACCCGATGTTCATGGATGAAACGGGACAATTTAACCGTGACAATGTGTTGAGGTTTATTCAAAATATCAATACCGACCGCACGGGTCAGGCAAGGGCTTACTGGCAGTATTTGGAGCAACGCATGTACGATGCCCAGGTTTTAGAAAAATACATTTCGCTGGTGGGACAAAGCATGTACCTGAATAACCTGCAACTGCAATTGGCGGTTGACGGCCGGAATACGCTGTCGGATATCAGCTATGTGGTTATGCCGCTCAATGCGGCGGCCGATACTGCCGTGAAAGTGGCCGAAGCAGATATGAAAGCCTATTATAGAAAACATGAAAAAAGTTTTGCGCAGGAAACGTCCCGCGATATTGAATATGTGGCTTTCCATATTGTGCCTTCCGAACAGGATATTGAACTGACGGAAGAAGACATGAATAAAGTGTATGAGGAATTTAAAACCGCAACTGATTTGAAACAGTTTGTTGCTTTTAATTCCGACAAGCCTTTCGAAGATTATTTTTATAAAAAAGGTGAATTGCCGGAAGCGTTGGATCAATTTGCTTTCAGCGCTACTGCTAAAGATGTGATGCCGGTGAACAAGGAAGAATATACTTACACTACGGCGCGTATCATGGAGGTTAAAAATCTTCCCGACTCGGTGAGGGTGAGCCATATTCTTATTCCTTTCCAAATGTATCCCAAAGAACAGGCGGTGAAATTGGCCGATAGCTTGCTCACGGTACTGAACCGGGGCGGTAATTTTGCTTATTTGGCGCAGCAATTTTCTGCCGACCAGATAGCTAACCGCAACGAAGGCGATTTGGGCTGGGTTAAGCAAGGTGACCTGCGCAGCGTGAAAGCCTTTGAAGATACTTGCTTTGTAGTGCCTAGAAATAAATATTTCAAAATCGAATCGGGCTTTGGCATGCATGTGGCGCAGGTAACCGACCGCAGCGCCGCAGTGAAAAAAGTGAAATTGGCAGTGCTGACTAAAATTGCCGAACCGGGCAAAGCCACCATTCAGGAGTTGTTTATGCAGGCCAATGAATTGGCTTCGGTGGGGATGAACAATTATGATAAATTTGTTGAACTCTGCAAAGAAAAGGGATATATTCGCGTGCCGGCCTATAACATTAGTGAGGCCGACCGTACGGTAGCTGTCTTTGAAGATGCCCGCGAATTGGTGCGCTGGGTGTATGAATCGAAAAACCAAGCTGTTTCCGGCACATTCAATTTGAATAATAATAGCTACTTTGCAGTGGCGGCCGTTACGGAAATACGCAATGAAGGTATTGCGCCCTTTGAGCAGGTGCGTGATGATATTGAACAGGCGGTGCGCACCGAAAAGCAAGCGATAGCTTATGCACAACGCATGAAAGAAGCCATGCCGGCCGGTACTGTTGACGCCGTGGCCGATAAATTAGGACTGAGCGTTCAGAAAACGACGGGTGTATCATTCGCCGGTTTGGGCATGGAAGCCAAGGTGGCCGGTGCGGTGGCCGGAGTGGCCGAACGTACGCTCAGCGGCCCTGTGAAAGGCCGGTGGGGTGTGTATGTGTTTAATGTAGATAGTCGCGAAACGGTGGCTGTGTATACCAAAGAAGATGAAATTAATCAATCTAAACGCGACGGGCGTGTATTCAATTTCCTGCCGGTGCTGGAGAAAGCTGCGAAGGTAGAGGATTGGAGATTCCGTTACTTCTAAATATTAATTTCAGACAAAACAGCAAAATGCCCGGGAGACATCTTGGGCATTTTTTATTGTGATTTCCTTCCCAACAAAAAAGCCGCTTACAGTCAACTTACATGAATAAAAGCTCTTTCATTGAATTCAATATCTAATTCTTCCTTAAATATTTTCTTTGCTGAATTTGCTATTTTTTCTAAATGAGGTTCAGGGGCGAAAATATGGGCGTTCAATTTATGGGTTACATACAATTCTTTATATGGATTATATGGGTAGAAATCATCAATATGCTTATAATCTTTACAGTCTCTATCCTTACTAGTTCTGATATTGATAGCAGATGTTTCTTTAAATGATGGTGATTTTGGTATATCAATCCATACTTCTGACAAAAGACAATTGACCTTGGCATCTTTTAATATTTTTTGTGCCAAGGTTCTTAAATACGCATTTTTATCAGTCCTATTAGCCTTTGTGGAAAGTAAAGACATTAGCCCCTTTAATCCTCCTGCTTTCGCTTTTGACGGTCGGTCGTCAAGTTCTTGTATTTTTTGTTTAACTTTTTCAATAAAATCAGGAGAATTACTCTCTTCTAATAGTGATTTCAATGCAGAAATATCATCTTTCCCTATTGGTTGAATCTCCTCTTTCTTGATAGAACCATGGTTTATTATTAAAGCACGTTTTAATAATTTTCTATTTTTAATGTTTTCAATAAGTCTTTTCAGTTCCTCATCATTAACATCATTTGTCATAGAGAATAAGTCAAAATCAACTAAATATAAAAAATCAACAGGAGTATTTATCGTTTTTTTTACACCATTGATTTTTATTTCAATATTTTTTTCGATTATATATTCAAAAACTCCCTTAAACATACAATCAATCGCTTGTACTTTGTGATGATTGTAGATTGTTGAATATAAGAGCATTTTATTGAATATGATTTGTTCAATGCATCCAACACCAGAAATCCCAATAGTTAAATCATTAACAGACTCTGTTACTTCATCATCCATTACTGATGTGTCTGATATTGCGATTTCGTAAAATAATCTTTCAATGTCAAGTTGTATAGGGATACCACTAAATTGACTATCTCTGTGAAAGTAATCAAGCTTATCTGCATCGAAAGGACCATTAATAAAATATGTTTTAAATCTATCTTCTTCTTTTCCAACTAATCCGACAATTCTATTTGCAATCTCCCTTAAATCTAAATTATTCAGGGAATAAATGTGTTTAATTTTATTGAAAAAATTAGAAAAAGCATCTGATATTACGATTAGATAACTTAAAAATTCATGAGGAGATGGATCTACTTCTTTGCCTCTAAATTCTTCTTTTATTGCTTCTTCCAAAGCTGAACCATAAATTAATTCAGAAGTATGAGAAAATAAACAATGTCCAATATCATGAAGAAGAGCTGAAAGTCTAATGCTGATTTGGTCTTTATCGTCAATTAGATTTTTTACGTTCATATCTCTACGTACAGCATCCACCATCTTACTTGCTAGTACTGTAACACCAAGACTGTGCTCAAATCGAGAATGTCTAGCTGAAGGATAAACATAATCAACAAACCCCATTTGGTTTATATTCCGTAAACGCTGAAATAATGCAGTGTTAATTATAGAAACTTCATAGGGGGCAAAAAAATTAGTCTTCCATGTTGTATCATGAATAATCTTTCCATTCTTATGGACAGAAATATCTTTTATAGGAGGAAGAAACTGAGTGCAAAAATCATTGATGCCTTTTTTTAAATCAGTAAGAGAAATAGCCGGTATCATATATAATCTTATGTTTTTAACATACATAATATTTCATCACATAGCTTTTCAGTCTTGCTCAAGATTGTAGCATCAATGTCCTTTGTGAGGAAAGCATATGTATGCTCAAAACTATTAGTTGTCGAATATATAATCAATTCCGGATTTCGTCTAGATAAAACTCCAGAAAGCTGTAAATTAAATAATGCTTCATCAAGAACTTCTGAAAAAGGATTTACAGGAGACCCGGAAAAAGGAATATTATCGAACAAGTCAACATATTCTGGGTTTTTCTTCATTCTAAAGAAAACTTTATGAAATGTAGAATTCTTAAATGCAATAGTTGGTTGCTTAGAAAATAACATTCCAATTAAAAACTCCGGTAAGATGTTTTCATTGCTTGCGTTTTTATCCAAAAAAGAATTTTGACAAAGATAGTAATAAAAATCAAGAATACAAACAAAAGCCTTTTATATTGAACAAAATAACACAAAAAAGCCGCCCATGATGTATGAACGGCTTCTGTTGATTGTATTCGGAAAATTAGTCTAAAACACAACGGACGGTGTAATAGTGATTCGGGGTATGAGCGGAAGACGAAATACCAACTACTCCGTTTTCAATTTCTATGTATGCAGATTGAGCTAACAGGCGAGCAAGTATTGAAATAGAGCTAAGTGTCGTACCATTTGAGGAATAGCCTGCCGGAATGGCAGAGAAATTATAACGATTGGTTCCTTCGCGGTCCACCCATCTAACATCCGGAGCAGCCTGGTTGCCGTTGGATGTAGTAGTGCGAAGTGCGTATGCATCATTACTGATGGCTGCAAAAAGAGTTGACACATCACCCGCAGCAGGCACTTTCCACCCCTCAGGACAAAACGCTCCATCGGCCGAAGTCATTATAGTAGCATCATATTGATAGTATAAACCGTAGACATCTTTGTAAGTGGACAGGTTTGCACCTATATTCCTTCTATAATTTTCAGCCATCCACCACTGGGTACCAATGCTAACTGTTTTATAAATATTTTTTTCGGCATCCACAGTATAGGCCTCCCAGTTTTGATTGGGTGAACCGCCCGTCTTACATTGATAATTGATATTAATGAGTAATCCTTTTTTAGTTGTCGGGAATTCACAGTTCTGTACATCATAAGCAAACTCAGTTCTTGTTGAGGCTAAGTTAGAGGGGCTTGTATCGCTTACTCGTACAATTATTTTACTGCGTTCAATGGCATCTGTAGGTGTAAATGAAATACTGCTGCCGTCAGAAGAGGTGGTGCCGGAAAGCGGCGTATTTTCATCGCCCAGGAACCATTCATATTTTGGGGCTACAGCATCTTCTCCGCCTCCCCGTTTATAAGAGGCCGTTAATGTAACCGGCCGGTTACGCGCCAACCATATTGATGGTTTATTGTAAACGCCGGGGTGTGCAGCGCGATAACCCGGATTAATATCTTCCGCAGGCACCTCCTCGCTGATACTCACTTGTCCTGACAAAACGCCGGTAGGTTGTTTAACACTTATCGGCAGGGTGACCACATCGCTAAGGGAGCAAAATGCGACATTATCTGTAGTAACTTGAAGCTGTAACATATAAGTAGCGCCGTTGTACACCGGAGCTTTAGTGGAGAAACCGGCAGTAGTAGCGCTCGAAGGAGTGAAGCCGGGAGTTAAAAATTCCCATTTATATACTGTAATATTGGGTAATTGGTCGGCATTGGCTATCGTAAACGTGAAGTTCTGATTGCTGAGCAGTTGATTATTGTCCGGCGAAGTAATGACGGGCGCAGGCATTTTCTCACAATTCGATAAGGTAATGGACTGTTCATAAATTCCATCTTGGTAGCCGGGAGCGCTCATCGTGAGCGTTACCGAAGGAGTGGCTGTAAGCGTATTGGGAGAGGTGGCAGCAGCACGGTCACTTGTAGTGCCGCTTATGCCGGAGAAACCACCAAGAAATGACCAGGCATAGGTTACATTTGCAACGCCGGTGGGAGGTGTAGCCTTAAATTCCATTGCTTTTGACGTGGCCACCATGGTTCCGGGAGATACAATGAAACCCTTTCCGGCATCCATGGTGCGGAGATGTGTAGTAAACTCATAGGTCTTGGTTATAGGAAGGTAGCCATCGGCAGAAGCCGTGAGAATCACCGAATATTGTCCGGGGTGAGTGAAAGGTACTTTTGTTGAAAAGTACTCTCCTGTGGAAGAAGTATTGGTCTCGCAATTGGGACATTGCCAGGTGTAGTTTACCTCAGTGGGGGAATGATCGGGGTCGGCGGTGAAATCGGCTGCAAAAGTTACCGGGTCGCCCGCATAAACAGTGTCGGGTGCCAGCACCTTTAGCGATGCGTTAGCTCCCATAGTTTTGCCGGTTACCACATGCACAGTGTCTTCAACAACTATTGGGCAGAAATTAGTGTTTTCAGGCACGGCAGATAGTGTCACCGGATAGTCGCCGGTGCTTCCCGGGCTGGTGGGAGTAAACGTGCTGCCCGTTGCACTACCGGGTGTAAACTGCGGTGCATGCCACTTGTAGGTTACTGCTTCGGTCTCGTTATCCATGCCTGAGGCGGCAAAGGTTACCGGCTGGCCGGCGGCCACTTGTACCGGAACAAAAAAACTCAGCGCATCGGATAATGTAATACAGGATAGTACAGTTAATGGTTTTTTAAAGTTTATCTCGCGAAATCCGGTTGCCCTGGCGGTTACAACAATTGAGTAATCGCCTGCAGTGTCCGGCGTAAATGCTTCAAACGTTTCACCGGTACCCGACGAAGGGTTAAAGCCCGGCGCCTGCCATTCGTAAACGATACCCTGGCTGGGTGTAACAATACCTCCGGCTGTAAATTTCACCTTCTGGTTAATGCCCATAGTTGTGGGGGTACTGTAATCTAATGTTCCCTGCATATTGTCTAACCACACGTCTTGCGCGGTTTCGCAGGATACCAATACGCACAGGCACAGGCCGGCTACTAATAGGGAACGAAAATTGCAAACGAACATTTTCATAGGTTTTACCTTGAGGTTTAATTAAGTTTAATCCACAAAGATATAATATCTTTTAAAGAAAATGACCATTTTTTAACGAAACGAGTGTTAAAATAAAAAAACTCCCGAAAAATTCAGGAGTTTTTAAATGGCTATTTATTGATTATTAATAGCTTAGATAAGCCCTTGTTCCAGCATAGCCTGGGCTACCTTCATGAAGCCGGCAATGTTGGCGCCGTTCACATAGTTCACATAGCCGTCTTTAGTGCCATATTTTACGCAGGCGCCGTGGATGCTTTCCATAATTTGTTTCAATTTGGCGTCCACTTCTTCGCTGGTCCAGCTGATGTGCATAGCGTTCTGGGTCATTTCGAGCCCTGAAGTAGCCACGCCGCCGGCGTTCACCGCCTTGCCGGGGGCAAAGAGGATTTTAGCGTTCACAAATTCGGCAATCGCTTCGGGTGTGCAACCCATGTTCGATACTTCACCTACGCAGGTTACGCCGTTTTTGATCAGCATTTTGGCGTCATCTCCGTTCAGCTCATTTTGGATAGCGCAGGGACAGGCAATGTCCACTTTCACTTCCCAGGGTTTTTTACCGGCAACGAATTTCGAACCGGGGAATTTCTTTTCGTAGGGAGCTACCACGTTGTTGTTGCTCGTGCGCAATTCCACCATGTAGTCGATTTTTTCCTGGTTCAAACCGGCTTCATCCAAAATGTATCCGTCGGGACCGGAAATGGCAATCACTTTTGCGCCGAGTTCGGTAGCTTTCAACGCCGCGCCCCAGGCCACGTTGCCGAAACCTGACACTGCTACGGTTTTGCCTTTGAGGCTAATATTTTTGGTCTTCAACATGTGGTCAACAAAATAAATAGC
>QMCD01001624.1_pt1 | contig 13398 bp, 6 predicted proteins | sample 1821841 | NCBI WGS metagenome assembly QMCD01 (sample SAMN01991225, study PRJNA193472) | Termite gut metagenome, whole genome shotgun sequencing project. | isolation source: worker | host: Macrotermes natalensis | reverse complement strand
ATTTCCCGACCGTCGCCTCGCCCAACCCCGAGGAGCGCGCCACGATGCGCATGGCCATCGAGGAGGGCGAGAAGCTGAAGGCCGACATCGTGCTGGCCACCGACCCCGATGCCGACCGCATCGGCGTGGCCGTGCCCGACGAGACGGGGCAGTACGTCCTGCTGAACGGCAATCAGACCCTCGTGCTGCTCACCTATTACATGCTGCGGCGCTGGAGCGAGCTCGGAAAACTGACCGGCAGGGAGTTCATCGTCAAGACGATCGTCACCTCCGAGATGGCCGCGCGCGTGGCCGAGCGGTTCGGCGTGGAGCATTACAACTGCCTGACCGGCTTCAAATACATCGCCGGTCTGATCCGCGAGAACGAGGGCCAGAAGCAATACATCTGCGGCGGCGAGGAGAGCTTCGGCTTCCTGGCCGGCGACTTCGTACGCGACAAGGATTCGGTGAGCGCCTGCTCGCTGGCCGCCGAGGCGTGCGCGTGGGCCAGATCGCAGGGAAAAAGCCTCTGGACGCTGCTCAAAGAGATGTACGTCGAGCTGGGTTTCTACAAGGAGGGGCTGGTGAACGTCGTGCGCGAAGGGCAGGAGGGCGCCGCACAGATCGCGCAGATGATGAGCGACTACCGCGCCGCCCCACCCCGCTCCATCTGCGGCTCGGAGGTGGTGACCGTGCGCGACTACATGGAGCCGCAGCCCGGGATCAGCGAGCGCTCGAACGTGCTGCAATTCCTCACGGCCGACGGGACGATTGTCTCGGTACGCCCGTCGGGCACCGAACCGAAGATCAAATTCTACTTCGGGGTCTGCCAGCCGCTCCCCTCGATCGACAGGTTCGATCAGGTCGAGGCGGCGCTCGATGCGAAGATATTGAAAATGAAGCAAGAGTTGAAGTTGGTGTAAGGGCTTGCAAGCAGGCCGCTCGATGACCATTGCAGAATATTTGAGGGGCATTGATAACCCGGCAGAGGTTCACTGCGAATAAAAAAAGGCCGCTCTTTTCGAGCGGCCTTTTTATTGCGGCGAGGCGATTACAACTGCCCCTTCACCCGCATCTTCTTGCCGATCATGCGGCTGAAGCCCACCATCACCGTGCCGGCGCCGGTGCGGTTCTGGCCGTTGGCGTCGTCCTTCTGGATCTTCACGAAGCCGTAGTTACCGCCCCCTTCGATAAAGAGCGTGTTGCGGCGCGCCAGGCCAAAATGATACGAGATACCGGCATTGCCGATGAAACCGACGTTGAACTTCTTCAGATCGGCATAGATGTCCTGCGTGCCGCCGGCCGGTTTTGCACCAAAGTCAGTCGGATTAGCCAACGCAGCGGCAATCCCGGTCAATGCCCCGGGAGTCCCGCCGACGCCGTTCAAAAACATGCCGAGGGCGACGCTACCAACCATATCGGTAACGGTCTGAGCGGCGATCTCGCTGATCTGACCCGTCATGGCTTCGGCGAGGGTGGACAACTTATCCTCGTCGGAATAGATCAGGCTCGCCCCTTTCGAGACACGCTCGGCCGAAACCAGGTGCGAAACGAAGAACCCGGCGCTCACATAGGCGCGGAAAGGCGACGTGCGCGAGAAATTCCACCCCCACTTCGCCTGCACGGGAAGCATCACGTAGTTGAACTTGGCTTCGCTCTTGAAGTCGGCGTAGAGGTATTCGGACATCGCTTCCTGCAGTCCGTCGAGCGCCGCACCGAACTGGCCGATCTGTGCCGCACCGGCCGGGCTCATGGCGGCGATGCCCATCGCCACCTGCGTCAACCCGTTGGCAAAATCGGAACCCGGGCCCATTCCAGCCATCATCGGGCCGAGAATCTCGCCGGCGGGGATCGCCTGACTGCCATTCTTCAACCCGCCCTGCGAGCTGTATTCGAGGCCGACCTGCAACGAGAACCGATCCGTGAAACGGTATTCGGCGAATGCGCCGGCGCCCCACGCCATGCGCGACGAGTAGCCTTTGCTCAAGGGAGTGGCCTTGCCGCCCGGAGTGATCGAGGGAATGGTCAGACCACCGCGCGCGCCGATCGACATGCCGTAAGGTTGAGCCTGAGAGGTCGTGGCCAACAACAAGAGAGCGGCCAGAAGCGTGTAACGAATTTTCATATAGTCATTTTAAGTTAGTAGGAATTCCCATTTATGGCTGCTTGCGCTTCAACTGAAAGCTGTAACCCGCCATGACGGAGAGGGCACTCAGGCGGCTTTCGCCCATCGTCCCGCTATTCTTTTGCAGACTCGTCAGCCCGTAGCGGTAACCCGCCTCGATGAAGACGGCATTGCGGTCGAAGCGATAGTTCACACCGACGTTGGCCGCCAGACCGAAGTCGAGCGTGTTGTAATCCTTCGTCACCGAGCGGCTGTCGGTAAAATCGACCGCGTTCAGGCCGTCGGCCACTTCGTAGATACGGGCTATCCCATTCGCGGTGGCCTGATTGAACTCGGGATGGTAGTCGTTGGCCCAGAAATTGCTGAAGCTCTGCCGGTCGTATCCGGCATAAACCTTCGACGAGCCCTTCGTGATCTGTCCGACCACCATCAGGTACGAAGCATAAACACCGGCGCCCACCGAAAGCCGCAACGGCGATCCTGCGCCCAGGTCCCAGCCGAATTTGGCCATCACGGGCAGGGTCAGGTAGTTGAATTCGAGACGGTTGTCCACGTCGACCCAGAGCGGATCGGGCATCGTCTGCATGGCTAAGGGCACAAGCGGTATGTCGTTCTGATTGTTATTCTTGGCGAGTCCGTCGGAGATCGATTGGTTCATCCCGCTCATGCTCTTGACCTGCGCGCCGGGAAGCGCCTGATAGCCGGTGCGTTCGGCGGTGAAGAGGTCGTACTGAAGGCCTGCCTGTAATGAGAAGGTCTTGCTGATCGGCAGCTCGACAAAGCCGCCTGCCCCCCACCCCATCTTGCCCGAGAAGCCTTCGGTCACGGGATCGCCGCTTTTCACGGCAGCGAGCGAGGCTTGCGTGACGCCCACACGCCCACCGACGATCACGCCCTGGGCGGCGGCAAAGAGCATTGAACAGAGAAAGAGCGAGGTAACGAGGATGCGTTTCATGGCCTGTGATTTTTTTCGTCACAAAGATAAAAAAAAGATGCAAGACCGCATCACTGCGATCCTGCATCTTTTTTAACTATCGGTCAGCGAATTAACGCCACTTGGGATCACCCGCCGTGCTCTTACCGGCGAAGCCGCTGTCCTTGAAGTGGAAGTCGCCCGTTGCGGGAGCTACCCACAGGTCGTTACACCCACCTGCGTAAGTCGTCAGGCCGGGGATGAGATCGGTAACCGTCCAATCCGCAGTCGAGTAGTTGTTCGAGCCGTCTACCGTGCTTCCTGTGGCAACGCGAAGCAGCGGACCTGCAGCGCGATGGCTACCGAAGATCGAATTGTTGATCGTGATCTGTACGGGGCCGTTGGCACCGCCGTCGATGAAGTTGCGGTTGGCGGGCGGTTCCGCGTTGGTACCGCTGACGTTATAGAACGTACAGTTCTCGATCACCACCTTGTCGCCCGACGGCTGACCCGATCCTCCGCCGATGTTCATCAACCCGACATGCACCTGGCTGATGGTCGAGTTGGTGACGCGGATTTCGGGGAAGCCAAGAGCGGCTACGGTGCTCTGGATCACAGCATAGTTCTGGCCGCCCTGACCGCTGCAGCGGTGGAGGTAGCAACCGTCGAACTGCACCAGGTCGATGCGCTGGGTAGCCCCCTGGAAGCGGATGAGCGAGCGACCGTATTCCGAAATGTCGCAATTGAGGAACGACAGCTCGGCCAGATCGACGTTATTGCTGCCGGCTTCGTTGATCAGGTAGCCGCCCTGATCGAAGCCGGTGCCGACGATCGCAACATTTTCAAAGCGTACGATGCCCTTGCCGATCGAATTGTTCAGACGAATATCGGCAGCGGTCAATTTGGGCATCACGGCAGCGCTCGGGTCGGCTGTCACAATGACACCGCCATTGGGAATAGCCACGCCAGAGAATGCTCCTTCAAAGCCAGACGGCAGGAGGATGGTCTTTCCCGGATTGTTCTGAACGGCTGCTTTTGCATCGTCGCCCTGCACGAGGGTGATGATCCCGTTTTCCACGATCACGTTGCAGGTAGCCGTCGACGTACCGCCCGTATAGGCCGGGTCGGCCGAGGTGGCGGTAATGGTGGTCATGCCGACGGAGAGCGCCTTCAGGTCGGCCGTGAGGCCCGCGCCAGGCGTTACGATGACCACCGACTCATCGTTCGATTCCCACGTCAAATCCTGGCTCACCACCCCTTCGGGCAGGATCGCCGTAAGCGTAGCCGTGTTGTTCAGATCGCTCGTGTTGAGCGTCACATCCGGCTGATCGAACGTCAGGTTCATCGGCGGAGTCACGTTCACCGTAATCAGGTTACTACGCACCGCAGGAGCGGAATTGTAGGGATCGTTCAGGTTGCGGTTACGCGCCGTGGCAAAAATAGTCGTCGTCCCCTCTTTCATCCCCTGTACTACCCCGGTGGGCGAAAGGTTCACTATCGTACCTTCGGTTCCGGGCAGGTTTTGCACCGTCCAGATCACGTACTTATCCGAATAGTTCTCGGGGTACAACTTCGCCTTGAGCGAATAGCGACCCTCTACCGGTACGCTGATCTGATCCTCGATCCAGAGCGTGTCGGACAAGCCGTCCTCGCCCACGTAGTAGAGCCGCACTTCGGTCGCCGGAATGTACTTCGCGTCGACGTTCACGATGCAGTTGGTACGCAGACCTCCCTCTACCGTAGTAACGGAGATACGTGCCTCACCCACCATCAGGGCCTTAACAACCCCCGTTTCGCTCACCGTGGCGATGAGCGGATCGCTCGTGGTCCAAACCACATCCTTGACCGTGGCATCTTCGGGCATCACGGCGGCGTTGAGCTGATACTCCTCGCCCACCTCGAGACGAATCGACATCGTGTCGAGAGCAATATCTTCCACATCAATGCTCGACTCGCTCTTCTCGCAGGCGGTGGTCGCACAAAGTGCGACCGTACCCGCCAGCAGGCAGAATAATATGTTTTTGATTGTCTTCATTATCTTTCGATTATCAGGTTACAATTAATTCAGACGGGAAGCCCAGCGCGGAGCACCGATGCCCAATCTTACGATGTCGTGGCTGCGCACTTGGGGAGTGTCGTTGTAATAGAGACCTTCGGGCACGTTATGCTTCATGCCGTTGACCGTATTCATATTACCCAGCGGATAGGGGTCGTTCATCAGCTGCTCGGGAGACAACGAAGGGAAGCCCTCGTTGATACCTGCCGCAGCGGTACCCCCCACGTTGAGCGTTCCGCTCTGGACGCCGGCACCGTTGGAAGTGCCGTTGAATGGCCACTTGCTGAAGATACCCATCGCCGTACCGGGATAGAGGTTGGTGGAGTAGTTGTCGGAGATATCGAAGCGTACCCCGTCGAAACGGTCGACGCGCAACGCGCTGCAGTTGTAGCTCGCCATGCTCTCCTCGCGGGCCGAGCGTACGATGAAGAGGTTCTTCTTGGCAGTGAACTGGAAGCCGCCCGTGGGAGGATACTGCAACCAGATGAGCGTGCGGTCGCCATGCTTCATCCCCCAGTTGAGGAAGGTGCAGTTGGAGATATTGACGCTCCAGGTCAGACCGGGCGCCCATGCTTCGTTTTGCCTGTTACGGATCAGCGCGACATAGGAGGCACCGGCGAAGGTGCTGTTGGTGATCGAGACGTTTTTCAGGATGTTGGTACGGGTCATGCGGTCCTCGGTATCGAGGAAGCCGTAGCCGGCTGCCGAAGAGTCGTGACCACCGCAGTTGTAGAAGAGGCAGTTGTCGATCTCGAAGCGGTTGACCACCTTATACCCCTTCTGCCCCTGAACGCGGATAAAGCCGCGGACAAAGCCCTGGAAGGTACAGTTGCGCATCTGAACGCTCTCGCAACGGAAGGTCATCACGTTGGCGTTCTGGTTAACAAAGTAGTTCCCCTGGCCGCTGCCGGCTTCGTTGCCTTTGATCTTCGCGCGGTTGTCGTAGTTATATACGTCGGGCACATCAAAGTCGAGGTTCTCGAAGATGATGTCCTCCAGCACGACCGAACCCATTTCGCCTTCCGCAGCAACACGGCCGAACGAGAAGTTGTTGGCGCGCATGGCCCCTACACCGTCTACGGCCACCTTGTCGTAATCGAATACGGCGATCTGGGTACCGCTACCGGTGGCCCACATACCGCCCATGAGGATCTTGGCCGGGTTAGTGGGATCTTCGCAATATACCTTCAGCCCCTTGGAGAGGTCTACCCCGCTGTGCATGTAGTAGGTCTTCCCGGGCTCGAGGCGGTACGAGGTACCTTCGGCCAGGTCGGTGTCGGTCATGTAGTTGCGCAGGATCGTGTCGATGCGGCTGGCATCGTGGATCTCGCAGAATTTCACCAGCTCCGTTTCGTTGGCCTGACGCCTTGCGAACGCGTCGGCCGTCTCGTCAACACCCTGAACCAACGGCAGGGCCGTATAGCGGATGTGAGGCACATCGATCACGGGAGGAACACCACCGCGCATACGCACCATGTCGGTATTATAATAGGTGTCGTAAACACTGGCGCCCGGCTGATTGGCCGCAGCCTCGTTGACGCCGTTGATGATGTACTGCACGTTGGGCGTGAGACCCTCGAAGAGCACAAAACCATTGATCTTGTCGTCTTCCGTGAGGTCGATGCGCTTGGAAGGAATCGGAGTACCGTCCGAAGTGGTTTTGTTAACCGGCTCCAGGGTGATGTAGTCCATCTTGAACCGATTGCCGGTCGCGTTGGGATCGGGCTCGAATTGATCGTCGATGAATGCGTTCAGGATATAATCCACTGCGCCGTATTCGGGGAATTTGCCGACCAGGTCGTTCCAGTTGAGCGTGAAGGTGATCCGAACCGTGGTTTCGGTACGATCCTCATAAGCGATCACTTCGGGCACACCATCGCGCTGATACATCTGCAGACCGAAATTGTGCGGGCGGTCGGTGGCATCGCCGTAGCCATACCAAAGCGAGTGATACGGGTCCTCCAGATAGGTCGGATCGTAAAAAGTCGCCTCGGTGGGCATCACCCCTTTCGGGGAGAGGACGCGGATCGCGAAGTTGTAGGCCGCGCCGTACTGCAGTCCTTCGAGGATCAGTTGGGTCTGCGTCGGGTCGGTGATGATGATGTCGCGGGTCACATTCTCGGGAGTCCAAACATCGGCACCCCCCAGGTTACCACCCTGCGCCGCATTGCGCACACGGATGTGGTAGCCGGCAGCGCCGTCCACCGCATACCAGATCAGGCTGGCCCTGTTGGGACGCAACGGCCCGGAGACCTTGCCTGCCAATACATCCTCCTCGGGCTCGGATTGCGCGATGGTCTGCGCTTCGCCGAAACCGACATCGCGCCATGCGAACATGGTCATGCGCATCCGCTCGGGCACATCGTCGTAACCCGGGTTGAGCCCATCGTCTTTGCAGGAGCTCAACAACGCCCCCGCCAGACAAAACAACAACAATAAATATTTAGTCTTCATATCGTGCTTGTTTTAACGTTTCGACTTACGATTAATACCCGTAGTAGTTCTTATACCCTTCGTTGCCCTGGCTCAGCGTGATCACCGTGCGCGGCATCGGGAAGATATAGCGTACCGGGGGGAGGTTGTTGCGGTTCATGAGCATGTAGTTCTGCTCACGTCCGCCACGAATATAACCCCTGAGCGAATAGCAACATGCATTCGAGGGATACATCTCACCGGCGGTACCCCATGCGAAAGGCACGACCGAGGACCAGGTGTTACCGGGGCTGAGGGTAAGGCCACCATCCATACCGCGGATATCGAGCACCTGAAGAGAAGTATTCTGATACGTTTTCAGATAATACTCGTTCAATTTGTCGGGGTTCGTCGAAGGATTGGCTACCGCCAGCGTGTAGAGCTGCGAAGGGAAGTTCTTTTCGTAGTATTCGTAATTGTCCCAATACTCACCCACCTTGAACATACCCATCGTGTAGTAATCCATGAAGACGTCGTAGACCGTCTTGGCGTAACGATTCCAACGCACCAGGTCTTTCCAGCGGACGTTCTCGCCGCCGAATTCCCATTTACGTTCGTTGACCAATGCCTCGAAAAAGTCCTCTTTCGAGCCGCTGGCCGCGTTCACATAGTCGTCCACCATCGTTGCATGCAACTCCTGGGGGAACGCACGACGACGCACCTCGCGCAACGCATCCTTGGCATCCTGGCCATGGGCACCCCCAACGCCGTTCTCCACTTCGTTGACCGCCTCGGCATACATCAGCAGCACTTCCGCATAGCGCATATAGGGATAGTTGAAGCCGGTATTGCTACCGTCGCTCGCCTTGCCCTGCGAGTTGCTCTCCGTGGCCCAGAATTTCGACCACTTATTGGCATAGAAACCATAGTCGTTATAGAAGACGGGGGTACCGTCCGCGTTATATTCCCACAGCCCTACCGAAACATCGCGACGCACGTCGGATTTATCGAAGGAGAAATAGTAGAAGGAGTTGAGCTTCATATTACCAGCGCTCTTACCCCACAGCGTGGCTTCGGCCGACGCGCCGCTACCTTCGGCCTTGCCTTGCGGGCCGGTACGATAACCGACAGAACCGGTGTGGTTCTTCACAAACGGAAGCTCGAACATCGCATCGCCGCCATTGTCGACAATGTAGTTACACTCATCCACGAACACCTTGGCAAAGCTCTTGTTGGAGAGCGTGTGAGTCCCCGACTTGATCACCGAGTCGGCATAGTGCATCGCCACCTGGTAGTAGTCCCGGTAGTCGGCTGCACGCTCCATCGTACCCGTAGCAGTGGGGTTGGCTTTGTCGGGACGCAGCGAGTAACCACCGCGCGTCAAGGCGATCTTGGCGATCAACCCGTAGGCGAACTCGCGCGATGCGCGCTCGATGCCACCATCTTCGACCATATCCCGCGCGTACTTCATCTGCGGAGCGGCCTCTTTCAGGTCTTCGATCAGGTATTCGAGAATCGCATGACGATCCTCCACATCGGGAGAGAGGTTCTGAGAGTGGAAGGTGGGAATCTTCGGGAAGGGAACATCACCGAAATGAACCACCATATCGTGCATGATCATCGCACGCAGCGTCTTGGCTTCGCCCAACTTGTGAAGCAGCGCTTCGTAGTCCGCGTTGGACTCGTTGAAGAGCGGGCTGTTCTCGATGCCGTAGATCACCAGATTGGCGCGCTCCACGCCCTGATAAGCTACCCTCCAGGTATTCTCGACATCGGTCGAGCTGGCCGTGCCGTCGAAACACTTCAGGTCGTTACCATTGGCGTTACTCAGCATCGTTTCGTATTTGGAGAACTCCACGTCGCTGTTCAGGGCGTAGTTGACGATCATTCTCTCGCCATACAGATTACCATCAAGTACCGACACATAGACCGAGTTGAGCACCCGGTCGAGCTCGGTCATGCTCGAGTAGACATACTCCTCACCGAACTTCGACTCCGACTGCACATCCATGAAGTCGCTGCACGAAGCAAAGAGAAGTGTCGACAGAGCAACTACTATATACAGAATTTTTTTCATCTCTTTTGTAAAGTTAAATTAGAAAGTGAGGTTAATGCCGAATACGAAGTTGCGGCTGCGCGGATACTTGTTGTAGTCCATGCTCGGAGTAAGGCCGCTCATCACGTCCACTTCGGGGTCGTAACCCGAATAGTTGGTGAACAGGAAGAGGTTGTAGGCCTGTGCGTAGACGCGAAGGCGCTCCACGGCAAACTTCTCGGTGATGCGTTTGGGCAGCGTGTAACCGATCGTCACGTCCTGCACACGCAGGAAGGTGCCGTCTTCCACGAAGCTGTCGAAAGCCACGCGCTTGTTGATGGCGATCGGGTGCCACACCGTCTTGCCGGCATTCTGCTCGATGAGCTGCTCGTTGGTCAGACGCACGCCGTTATCGTCGAGATAGCGCCAGCGCTTGTCCTTATTGAAGTCGGTAAGTACGTTGAAGAAACGGTTGTCGTTGCCTTCCAGCATCGAGAGCTCGTAACGGTTGGCATTGTAGACGTCGAAGTCGAGCATGTAGGTGAAGTTGGCCGAGAAGTCGAATGCCTTCCAACCACCCGAGAAGCCGAAACCACCGGCCGCCTTGGGAGTCGTGTTACCGATCACCACGCGGTCGAACTGGTTGATGACGTTGTAGTCACTCGCGTCGCCGTTATTGAAGTTGGTGATGTTCTTGAACTTGGGGATACCCGGGCCTACACCGAATACGCCGCGTCCGTCGACCAAATCCAGGTCTTTACGCTGCTCCCAGGCATCCCAGTTGTAACTTCCGGTCGTCTCGAAATCATCGTAGGTGTAAAGACCGTCGAACTGCAGCCCGTAGATCAGACCGATGTCCTTGCCCTCTTCGAGGCGGTAGTCCTGGTCACCCCAGTCCTTACTTTTCCAATTGCCGTGACCCACAGCGAAATAGCGCTCATCGCCGTTGAGCTTGTCGATGGTACGCTTGTTGTAGCCGATGTTGAAGTTGGCGTTCAGGTAGTAGTCGGGGCCTTCCAGAATCTGACCTTCGATATTGAGGTCCCACCCCTGACTGGTCACCTTGGCGATGTTCTGCATCTGGCTCGGGTAACCGGTCGTGGTGTTGATATTGCTCTTATAGAGCAGGTCGGTGATGGTGTTGTAGTAGACTTCCGGAGTGATGCTCAAGCGGCCGTCGAAGAGTTGGATATCCAACGCCACCGAACGGTTAAGCGCCTTCTCCCATTTGATGTTGAAGTTGGGGAAAGAACCCTTGTCACCCACGTTCTCGTAATATTCGTAGCCGTTATCCTTGGTTTCGCCGAAGCCCGGGCCCGTGCCGGTGGCGAGCTGGTACTGATAGCGCCACAGGTCGTCGTCGATGCGGTTGTTACCCGTCAGACCGATACCGCCACGCAGCTTGAGGAACGAGATGATGTTCTGGTCCTGCATGAAATCCTCTTCCGAGATCACCCACCCGGCCGAAACGGCGGGGAAGTAACCCCAACGGTGTTCGGGAGCGAACTTCGTGGAGGCGTCGGCGCGGAACGTAGCCTGGAACAGGTACTTGCTCATGTAGTTATAAGAAGCCTGACCGAAGAAGGAAACCGAACGATCGGGAGTGGTTTCCGACGAGGTCGGCCTGCCGTTCGCTTCACCCAGGTGCATGTTGGCCAGCGCACGCTCGGCCGTGATGTCCTTCGGGAAATAGCGGGCTTTCTGTACCCACTGGCGCGTCTGCGAGTGCGTGAGCTCCTGCCCGGCGAGGAACGAGAAGTTGTGTATTTCCTGCAACGAGAAGCCGTAGGAGGCCGTGTTCTGCCAGGTGTACTGATTGCGCTTTTTGGTAGTGATCTCGGCCAAAGGCAGGTTGTTGTTCTTCAAACCATCGCTCGAGATCGCGCCGTGGAAACGGTTGTCGTCGGTCATCTGCCAACCCAACTTACCATCCGAACGGAGCATCAGCCCCTTGATGGGCGACCATTCGATGGCGGCCAGGTTGTCGTACGAATTGATGTTCTCCTGCTTATAGTCCTGATTGATGCGATCGCGCGGATTGTCGGCCCAGAAACGCTCTTCCTCGAGCGGGTCGAGCACCGAAGGCTGGTAGTTGGCGAAGTCGCGGATCCCGTTGGTGGGACGGAAACGCAGCACTTCGACGATACCGCCGCTACCCAGCGAACCCGAACCGGCACCGTTGTTGCGGCGGAAGTTGAGCTGCGGATTGAGCAGCAGTCGGAGGTTTTTGGCGATCTGGATGTTGATCTTCGTGTTGACGTTGGTACGCATCACCCCCGAATTGGCCAGCAGGCCCTTTTCGTCGTTGTGGGTGATCGAGCTGCTGAAGTTGAGCGTTTCGGTACCCCCGGTCACGGTGAAGTTGTACATGTAGCTCATCGGGTTGCTGCCCATGATCTCATCCTGCCAGTCGATCCCGTCGACACCCTTGTAGAGCACCATGTCGTGGTCGCTGCCGACCAGCTTGCGGAACGCGCCCGAATTGCGCCAGTGGAAGTTCTTGTTGACGTTCGCCTCGAACTGCAACAGCACCCATTCGTACGGGTCGAGCACGTCGAGCGAGCGCGACAGCGAACGGACCTGGGTGGAGTGGTTGAATGAGACCGAGATCTTACCCGCGCGGGCCGACTTGGTCGTCACGATCACAACGCCGTTCCCCCCGCGAGCCCCGTAGATAGCCGTCAGCGAAGCATCCTTGAGGATGTCGATCGAGAGGATGTCGGTGGTGGGGATGTTGTTGATATTGTCGGTGGGGAACCCGTCGACAATAAAGAGCGGCTTGTTCTCCTGGGTGATCGAAGTACCCCCGCGGATACGGAAGTTAACCTCGGCACCCGGTTCGCCGTCGACCGTCGTCACGACCACCCCGGCCACCTTACCGGCCAGTGCTTCGGCCACGGATGCCGTCGGGATGCGCTCCAGCGCAGCACCGGACACCGAGCTCACGGAACCGGTCAGGTTGGCACGCACCTGGCTGAAACCGGGAGCGATCACCACGATCTCGTCCATTTCGTTGGCCGATTCGGTCAACGTGACGTCGATCACGCGGCGTGCGCCCACCGTGAATTCCTGCGAGGTGAAGCCCACGAAGGAGAATTCCAGCACGGTGCTTTCGCCCGGCACCGAGATGGCGTACTTACCATCGATGTCGGTCACCGTACCGCGTGTGTTGTCTCCCGGAGTCGTCACGGTTACACCGATCAGGGCCTGGCCCTGGGCGTCCACAACAGTCCCTGTTACCGTAATCTGCTGAGCATATACAGAAATGCTCACCAACACGCCCATCATTGACAACAGGCCTGTCTTCAGATTTCGTTTAACACATTTGAAAAATTCAGACATAATGTAATTGGTATTAGGTTAGTAGTTGGTATTGGGTTAGTTATAAATTTTATCCATTCACGATTATGTAACACAAAAATAACGCAGAATTAGCCGTTATTGCTTACAAATGAAACACTTACGGCGTAATTCCGTTTACGGATGCTATTCTTGTTAACACAAATATACACTTTTTTTGATTTCCGCAACACCTCCGAGACTCTTTTTTCGACGATTTCCGCTTTTTTATATCCGCCTGATTATTTCACCCGGATCAGGTTGATCCCGTCCCGCAGCGGCAGGATCAGATTCTCCAAACGGGGGTCTTCCACGACCATGCGGTTGAACTCCCGGATCGCGGCGCTCTGCGCGTCTCCCTTCGCCGGCGGCGCGACCACCTTGCCGTCCCACAGGACGTTGTCGGCGAGGATATAACCGCCGCTGGCGACCACTCCGCCGTCGAGCAGCATGGCCAGGTAGGCGGGGTATTCGCGTTTGTCGCCGTCGATGAAGGCCATCTGATACACTTCACCCAACCGGGGCACGATCTCGAGCGC
>QMCD01001622.1_pt1 | contig 13402 bp, 11 predicted proteins | sample 1821841 | NCBI WGS metagenome assembly QMCD01 (sample SAMN01991225, study PRJNA193472) | Termite gut metagenome, whole genome shotgun sequencing project. | isolation source: worker | host: Macrotermes natalensis | reverse complement strand
GATCATTACAGTAAGCCACGCCGGTTTAACCATAGGCATTATTATCCAAGCAAAAATACCAAACTCTTTTGCGCCGTCTATTTTCGCGGCTTCAAGAAGCGTATCCGGTATTGTATCCATAAACTGCTTAAGCAGGAAGAAGCCCATTGGAAAAGCAAAAGCGGGAACTATAGCCGCAAGATAAGTATTAACTATTCCAAGTCTCGCCAACACAAGATATTGGGGAATCGCTATAACATAAGCGGAAAACATAAGAGATACAATGACAATTTTAAAGAAAATATCTTTCCCCGGAAATTTGTATTTGCTTACTACAAACGCTCCCATTGAAGCAAACAAAATAAGTCCCGCGGTTCCAACAGCTGTAATAAATACTGTGTTAAATATATAGCGGGTAAACGGAACCCAAGATTGGCTCATTATAATGAAAAGGTCCTGAAAATTGTTTAACGTAGGTCTGTGGACAAAAACATTCGGCGGAAAGAGAAATATTTCGTTTAACGGTTTTAGCGCATGGTTAATACTGAACACAAGCGGGAACGCGAAAAATATTCCAAAAATAGTGATTATTGTAATAATAAACGCGTCGCCGCCGTAAGAACGGTTAAGCCTTCTGCCGCCGACTAATTTTTTAGGTTGTTTTGTTTTCATTTTTACCCCTTAGGTTCCTACACGGCGCAGCATCTTCTGGACAGCCACATAACAAATAATCATTGTTAAAAACAATATTGTAGCAATAGCGGAAGCGTAACCCATTTCGTAACGTATCCCACCATAGTCATAAAGATGGTTCGCAACTGTATGCACCGCGTAGTCTGTACTTGGAAGACCACAAAGCTGCTGAGTAACATCCGCTACACCAAAAGCCTGAGTAATTGCCATAACCGCGCCGAACATCAACATTCCTTTCATATTAGGAAGCGTAATAAACCAAAGTTCCTGCCAACGGTTTTTTATGCCGTCTACAAGACCCGCCTCATAAAGAGACACATCAATAGTAGAAAGTCCCGCGATAAAGGCAAGGAAGCCCGCTCCCAAACTCATCCATGTAATAATAACAAGCATTACAGGCATCATATATTTTGGATCTGTAAGCCAAAGTACCGGCTGATCCATAAGACCAAGGTTAATCAAAAGACCGTTTATGTAACCGTAAGCGTCGCCCGAAAAAATTAAAGACCAAACCATATACGCGCTTCCCGCAATAGAGGGCGCGTAAAAAATTAAAGTTACAAAAGCGCGGACATAACGCGGCAATTCATTAATGAACCACGCAAATAAAAACGCTGCTATATAACCGATCGGTCCTGTAATTACCGCCATAATGAATGTATTTTTAATTGCTGTTAAAAACACATCATCGCCCAACAGAAGATTGATATAATTACGCAAACCAATAAACCGCGGCGGCTCAAGCACGTTAAAGTAAGTAAAACTTAAAAAAATCGATATTAAGACCGGAGCTATATAGAAAAGAACAAAGACAATAGCGAAAGGCGCGAGAAAAAGGTAACAAATCCGACTTTTGTACATATCCAAAGCGAATTTTTCATCGGCGAGCCTCCTTTTTTCGAAATATCCTGCAAAACTCATTATTCCTCCTGATACCTGTTTGTATTTATTCCAACCCGAACTCTTTGCGCTTTTTAATCAGCTCATCGTTTATGGTGATGTTGTAATCCAACAAGGTTTCCCGTGTATCGGTGTCCTCATTAAGAACACGGCGCACCGCGTTTATTATGTTGCGGTTTACAAAGTAACCGCCCGGCACTTCCGGAATACCAACTGTCCAACTGCGCTGTTCGTCAAGCACTTTCATTTGCTCCGAACTCCAAGAAAGCCTTCTGAACGCGTCATAGTTTGCTGTTGCGTAACGGGCGGCGGCGCCCATAACACTTTCAAGTTCACGTCCAAAACGCAGCTGCGTATCCGCGCTAATCCACCACTTAAGGAATTCCCAAGCCTTCTCCTTATTTGTTGAACTCGACAAAATCATCGAAGCGAGAGTTCCTGTTGACACAGAGCGGTTAATAGTGCCGTCCGGCTGTTCAAGACCGGGTAATACAGTAAAGTCCCATAAGCCGCGAAGCTCGGGCGCGAAAACTTCCAATAAGTTAAAAGTTGAATAGTCTGCTATACCAAGCGGCATTTCACCGGTACGGAAACGGTTTGGAAAGTCAAAAACAACCGGCGTTTTGTAATGCGTGAAAAATTTTGTGTAAAAATCAAAGGCCTCAATAGCAGTTTCGCTGTCTAAAAGACAGCGGGAACCGTCCGCGTTGTAAATAGTACCGCCGCGCTGAAATAACTGAGCCAAAAAGTTTGAAGCGTCAACGTTTGCAACAACGTTAGTCGCAACCGAAGGAATACCTACGTTCATGTTATTCTTTTGAATAACAGGCAAAATATTTATAAAATCATCCCAAGTATTGGGAACTTCAATATTAAGCTCTTCAAAAATATCTTTACGGTAGAACATTACATGGAAATATTGAACTTCCGGAAGCCCCCAAACACCGCCGCCGTAAGTAAAGGGAACGACAACGCTTGGATTCAACTCTTTGACAACATCTTCATAGCCCGGCAGCGTAGAAATATCCACAACTGCTTTACGGAGAGCGAAGTTAATAACATCAGCCTGAGGCATTGTAAGCAGTATATCGGGACCTGTGCCGGCGACAACCGCAGGCATAACAGCTTCGGGCGCTACAAGCCTGAGATTTACGTTAATTCCCGATTCCGGAGTAAATGTGTCATCTATCATTGCCTTAAGAATATTACTTTGATCACGTCCCGCAAGCAGCATCCAAATATCTATGGCTTCTTCTTTTCCTTTATATACGTTGCCAAGATTATTATAGTCTACAAAAAACGAAACAAAAAACGATTTAATTTCGTGTATTGCCGTAACAAAGAAGTTTTCCCTTTCCTTAGGAAGTTCCGCATCCGGAGAACTAACTAAAAAGTAATCAATATCAAGCTGAGATTGGGAAAGAGCGAACAAACTGTTACCAAGCGCGCTTATATTATCTTTAAAATTGATAAGTGTGCGTGGAATTCTGTCAGGGCGGCGGACAAAAAATTCAAGTTGGCGGGCAATAGTAAGCGCTGTTGCCGCTTGTGGACTGCGCTCGCCGGAATAAATCGACAAATCATCGACTAACTTATAAAGTATTTTGCTTTCCAACAGCATAGCTTCAATAACTTCGGGATAAATAACATCAATACGGTAGTCACGGTATATATCCGGCTCTAAGCCTGTAAGAACAAGTATTTTTCTGAAAATACCATTCAAACGGAAGACGCTTTCTTCCATTACACTTAACATATCGCCCATCTCGCCCATAGTTACTTGCATACGCAAAGTATTAACACCACGCTTCAACGGGAAAACCAAATCTTCCTTATTTTCAGCGTCGCGGAGTGTAATAAGCTGCCATTTATTGTTATACCTGAACGGCACTTCTGAAATTTCGCGGCAAAAAAGCTCGTCGTTAATCATAATTTCACGATTCGAGACAAAGCCGCGGTTAAAATTCTGCCGCCCTTTAAGCGAAATTCGGTAAAGTCCGTCTTCAGGGACTTCAAACTCCCATTCTATCCACTGACCCGCAACGCGCCACGGCTGACCGCCGATTTCGTTAAGGCGTATTCTTGCTATACTTACCGGTTCTGTCGCTCCCGAAGAACGATCGTTTCTGGGATAAAGAGAAGGGTCTGAACGGCTAGTTGATCTCTCGCCTTGAACCTTCAAAACAAAATCCTGGCGGACATTTTTATATGACGATACATCTACGCCGGCAATAAAATCTTTATATTCCGGCGCAGGTACAGGCGCTTTTAACGCAAGGTTTCGGATAGCCATAGGCTCGTTTACACCTTCAAGCCTTATGGTATTTACACCTTGAGGCAAATAGAAAGCATAAGGATCTGTTGCATAACCGAGAGAATCCCTAAACCATGTCTTCTCCCAGCGAGGATGTTCGATCTGCTGAGGACGGACCTCGTTGCCCTGGTTGTCAAAGCGGCTTTGACGAGCATCACCCCAGACACGCTGGAACATCAGTCTGTCAGCGCCAAGGAAAGGGACTTCTCCATTAATTTTCAAAATGCGTTCCATTGGGATACCGCGCGATGCCAACGGGAAATATTCAATATGAATATAATACAAACCGGCTTCCGGCACATTAACCATATATTCAACAAAACTTTCTTCTTCGGTTCTTAAAACCGGCGTTTCAAAATCATTGCTTACGGAAACGCCTTCCGCGGAAGAATACAAAAAAACATCAAGCGGAATATCCTGTTTCGCGTTTGGAACACCGGCATAGCGTTCCAAATAACGTGAATATGTATTTGTCCTTCCGGTGCCTGCGCCGCTTAGATCATAACCGGCATATTTAGCGGAGAAATTTTCATTGCTTCTTCCTGCAAAAAAGAAAATAAAAACCAAACCTACAACAATAAGAACTGTAATTAAAGTCTTGATATTAAAAAATCTTTTCATCATTTTCCTTCCATCGTGATCCGTTATCTTACCGCATCTATCATTAGTTTGATAAGAGCATCATTGTCAGTAGAATTCGGATGTCCGGTATTACGGTTTAAAATACCAAATTTTTCCCCTCCGCCGCTTGTAGAACCATTATCCCAATAAATTGGTACAATTCCATTTTTCTTTGCCGTACCGAAAATATGCTGCATATATTCCTTGCGGCTGTTGCGGGCTTCGGTTTCTTTTGCAGGATCGTTGGGGTAAAGCTGCAAAACAGCTCCGCACTCTCCAAGAATTACCTGAATATTTTTATCTGTAAACCGCCCTTTTAAAGGAGCAAAATCACTTTCTACTTGTTGTTTGTCGGCGGCGGTTCCCCAAGCGGAACGGCTGCCCTCTATTCCAAATGCGTAAGGATCATAAGAATGAAAACTTACTATTAATTTGCCTGCTGAAGAGTCCTTTGGCATCACAAAAGAAGAAAGAAGCTGTCTTCGGTCATTGCAATAGGCGGTGACAACCAAAAACCGATCAGCATTGTTGCCGCCGGTTTGACGGACAATATCTACAAAGAGCTGACTCCATTTTGCCAAAACTATGTACTGACCGGTATCGCCGCTGCCGCCCCAACCGCCGTCATGAAGTTCGTTAAGCCCTTCAAAAATAAGCCAGTCGCCGTAATCTTTAAAATAAATCGCAATCTGCTCCCACAAGCGGACATATTGCGAGGTAATCCGGTTAAATTGTTCCTGATTTCGCGCGGCTTGACGTATCGAAAGCCAACCGATGTCAACGTTGGTGGTAGAGCTGTCGTGATGCATATTTATAATAACTTTAAGCCCTGCGTTATGCGCCATTTCGATAACTTCGGCGACACGCTCTAAAAGGGACGGCTGTATACGGAAGTCGGGACCTTCGCCAAAACGCCCCATCCAAGTTATGGGGATACGGATAATGTCAAAGCCCGCCGCTTTTACGCCGTCCATTAGCGCCTGATTTACGGGTGGGTTGCCCCAAAAAGTTTCGCCTGAAACACCGTTATTGTGCGCGTCAAAAGTATTTCCCAAGTTCCAACCCGCGGCGATTTCTTCATCAGTAAAATAGTCAAACGCTGTCTTGCCGCTTAAAGGCTCCGACGGATAATCGTTTTCTAAATATGGACTGGTCGGGACATAATCAAGAAAAAATAAATCTTCCTGCCCGGAAGGTTTTCCCGCGCAGGAGATATACAGGGTAAAAATTAATATTACAAATAGTGAGTTCTTTTTTACTATCATAATTTCTGACTTTACGCAACCTTATTAAGGATGCAATTTTACATCCCAAATTTTAAACTCAAAGGGACCTGTTCCGCCCTCGGCGGCATTCACTGTTTGGATTCTAAGAGTCGTTAATCTTTCTATATTGAATCTTACGGGAGACGCCCATGTCGGCTGCATAAACATCCTCATTTCAATATAAAACTCTTCTGCCGCGCCTGCAGTGGTTTTTATTGTATAGCGATGGAAACCCCAATCTGTAACGGTAGAAATCGGCGCTTCAATAACATAAGGCCTGCCGTCAGCCTGCATTTTGAAGGAAATCGCTTTTGCGGTTCTAAGAAGAGCTAATGTATCCGCGTCCGGAGTCAACGTAACCTGCGCAAGTCCGTATTGTGTGGCATTTGTTACCTCTCCGGAAAAAGTATGTGTTACGACAGTTTGACCGTCAATAACTTCTTCGGCTTCTGTCATAGTTATAGTTGATGTGCCTTTATCGTTTGAGTCATCTTCCGGCTGCCATTCCCAAACTCCCAAAACAGGGTCGCCGCCCGCTTCCGCAGACTGCCCGCCGCCTGTACTCGCACAGGAAAGAACAAGAGAAAAAGCAAGAATACCTGTCAGTATTAAGAACAAAACTTTCTTCGTCATAAACTTATCCTCCAATCTAAATTTTAACCTGTTGTTATCTTAACCTGAAAATCCGCCGGCGTCAAGGAATTTTGGTAAAAAAAAGCCTAAAAATCGCCAAATTTAGCCTGTTTTTTCGGCTTTTAGAAGCCGCAGGAAACCCGGATATGTTACGTCCGCGCTTTCCGCGCTTGTTATCTCGATTGGGCTTTGACCGCCTAAGGCTGCGCAGGCAAAAGCCATTACAATTCTGTGATCGCCGTGTCCGTTGATTACGGGCGGATTGTTTTGGGGGATAGAAAGCCCGCCTTTGCCGTGAATTACAAGCCCGTCGGGGAGTTCGGTGCATTTTACGCCGAGTTTTGCAAGTTCCGCCGACATTACGGCGATGCGGTCGGTTTCTTTTATGCGGGCGTGTGCGACATTTACAAGTGCGGTGTCTCCCTGCGCGAAAGCCGCCGCAACAGCCGCCGCGGGGAGTAAATCGGGCGTCGCGTTTAGATCGAAAACGCCGCCGCGCATGGAGTTTTTTCGGGATATGGTAACTGTTTTTTCGTTTCCGTTTTTTGTTTCCCATTCAACTTCGCAGCCCATTGATTCCAATATATTGAAGAAAAACTTGTCGCCTTGGGTGTCTTCGGGGTCAAGTCCCAAAAGTGCTGTCCGCCCGCCTGAAATCGCGGCGGCGGCGGCGGGAAACGCGGCGGAAGAGAAATCGCCCGGCACATAGCGGGAAAACGCTTTCCACGATGCGCCGCCCGGAATTACAAAGCGCCGCATATCCGCCGAAGCCTTAAATGAATAATTTTGCATAACGCCGTCAGCGGCGGCTTGTAATTGCGCCGTTAAATAGGAAAGTGTCATTTCTATGTATGGTTTTTCGTTAAGTAAAGGAACTTCAATTTCTGTTACAGTTCCGAACGGCGCGAGAGGGGCGGCGATTAACAGCGCGGAAAGATACTGACTTGTGGGGCATTCAAGGCTGATTTTGCCGCCTGCCAACGGACCTTTTATCATTATCGGGGCGCAGCCTGCGCTGCTTTTGCATTGAACGCCAAGTCCGGTCAACGCGTCCAAAAGCAGGGCTGCGCTGCGTTTTTGAATTTGTTCGTCGCCTGTGAATTCAATCCATTCGTTTTGAAGGGCGGCGGCGGCAAGCGCGAGGTATAAAGTTGTGCCTGAATTGCCCACATCAATTTTTGTGTTAGGTGAAACGCTCTTATGCTTGAAGCCGTTGTTTCCTTTTACTTCCCATTTAACAAGTTCGCCGCCGCCGCTTGCCTCGCTGTTTCGGCTTTCGGTAATTTCCGCGCCGAACGCTTTACAGGCGGAAACGCAGGAACGCGTGTCCAAGGAATCAAGCGGGTAATGGATTTGCGAAACGCCGTCTGCCAAAGAAGCTGTCAAAAGCTGCCTTATCGTGTGAGATTTGGAAGCGGGGATTCTTACCGAGCCTGAAAACCTGTGCGGATAAATTCGTACGCGCATTATGTTAGCCTCCTAACTTAAAAAAAATGAGATTACGGTAAATGTCGTTCCAAGTACGCCAACCGCCCAGCCGACAACAGCAAAGATATCTTTTAAAACAGCTTTTTTTCTTAGGTGTTCCAATTTTTTATATGAATTATCTATTTGGTCGTTAACCAAAGAATAAGCAACAAACGCTTTTTCATATTTTGAGAATGCTTCATCGCAATTAATCTCATCATCAGAGTTTATTACAAAATCGGTTTTTTTGGCGGTTTTCATCGCTTCAATGGCGTCTTTGCGAGCTTCAAGCAACTTCGGCAAAAATTCTCCGTTGTCTACAAAAGACAAATCCGTGTGTTTATACTTTCTTTCAAATTTTTTATATTTATCGTCATAAGCAATACAAATATATTTATGGCAGTCCAAAATCGCGCGTTTTATATGACCTTCCGCTTTAGAAATGTTTTTTTCTTTAATATCAAGTTCATCAGATAAATAATATTTTGACAGATGGGTAAAAACAGCCCTTATTTCATTTAGTATTCCAACAGGAAACGTATTATCCAACAACTCATATTGAACAATATAAGGGCAAATTACTTCTATATAAGTTTTATAAATTCCTTTTGCGCGCTCTTCAACTGCCAGCAAGAAAGCACCTCATTTGCACAAAACATTTATTTTTTTATTTATTTCTTCCATTGTGGTAATTTTGTTCTGCGCTAAAAAAGGACTCCCGCGCCCAACCTTTCGTGAATCAGTTTTTTTTGTAAAATATAAATTTTTCCCAGTTTTTTCTTTGACAAAAAGAGCCTCATCGCAAGGATTCAACTCATATATTTGATCAAATTTAAGCCCAATATTTTTTTCAAGAACCTTCTTCGCTTCATCGCCAACCTTAAACATAGATAAATAATATAATATTGAAACAGAACAAGTCAAGATAAAAAATTGCCCTTTCAGCAAAACGATTTAACACCCGTCCCGCACCAGAAATCAAGCGTTCTTTTTAACGCATCGTTGAAAAAATACCAATCGTGTTCGCCCTGCCATTCTTCGTAGGTATAATTAAATTCGGTCTTTTTCATTTCGTCTTTAAAATCAAGATTTTCTTTTCTAAGGTCGTCTTCGGTTCCGCAGGTAACAAAAAACTTCGGCTTTGGGGAAGCGGCGGGAAAGGTTTTTACAAGTGCTACAATATCGTAATCTTTCCGGTACTCTAACTTGTCTCCGTAAATGCTTTGTAAATCGTTTAAAATTTCTTCGGCGTCTCCGCCTGTTTTTAGGTAGGACTCGCTGTCTTTGCGCAGGTCTTCAAGCATATATTTAAAATAAATGCACGCGGGAGAAATCGCGCCGCAAAAACCAAACTGTTCCGGTTTTGAAAGCGCGATTTTTAAAGAACCGAAGCCGCCCATTGAGCAGCCGATTACGGCGGTGTTTTCACGTTCGGCGGAAATATTAAAAAGTTTGCGGCAGACTTTGGGAAGCTCTTCGCTTATATAATCGAAATATTTGCGCCCGTATTTTAAGTTAAGATAAAAACTTCTGCCTGCTTCCGGCATTACAAAAACAATATTATAATCTTTCGCGTAAACAGGGAGCATTGTGTTATCCAGCCATGTTCCCTGATCTCCGTGAAGCCCGTGCAGCAAATATACAACCCGAAAAGGCGCTCTGTTTCTTTCCGGTATAAATATTTGTATATTTGTACTCATGCTAAGCGCTTCGGATGTAAAATTGCCCCGTAATATCATAAGTGTATCTCTATCCAATTATGCGCGCCGCACTTTAGTGCGAATTCGCCGTTACGGACTGCTTCCAACGCTTTGCGCGCTTCGGCAAAACCGTAAACGATTTCTTCCTGCGTTTCGCTGACGGCGGCTGAGTTTTGGTTCAGCACATCTATTGTATCGAACGGCTCTTCCGGCAGCGTTTCGATCATGATGCCCGCCGCCTTTATCATGCGCGCGAGCTCTTTCGCGGTTAAGGCAAAATCATTTCCGCCGGAACCGTACTTTTGATTTATGCCGTATACAAAAGAAACTGTCGTAATATTTGACGCGTCCAGTCCTTCGGCGGCGGCGTAACTTTTTTTGATCGTGTCGGCGAAAACGCGGCGGGGATTTTTCCCTTCCGCAAGATGACCTGCTAAGTCGGGGTAAAAGTTTTTTACAAACAAAGCAACGCTTTCCGAACTGCCTGTTATCATTGGCAAATTGCTTTGCAAGTTGCCGCTGTTTTGAAGCCGCCGTTCAAGTTCGTTTTCCAATTCCGAATTAGTAATATCCGCGGCAACGCTTGCGTCAAAAACTTTGTTGAAACCGAGCAGTTTTATGGCGGCAACTAATTTTCCTGTTGTAACGGTTCTGCTTGTGTCGAAGCCGTTGGTAATACCGAATTCATGATCCATTGCCGCCGTAAGTTCGGGATAAACTTGCGCTATCGTTTGCCGCCCTTCGGCGCGTCCGCTGTTGATGCAAGCAGACACCTGCGAGGTTTGGTCTTTTTCGTAAATAGCGCCAACTGGACAAACTTCCGCGCACCTGCCGCAGAAAACACAGCCGGAACTTTCCAGCGTCTGTTCAAAGGGAGCGGAAACATTAAATTCGTGGCTGCGGCAGGAAGTGTTAATTGCCCTGATTGTCTGCTCTTCCTGACACGCTTCAACGCAGCGTCCGCATTTTACGCATTTGTTTCTATCAAAGATAATGATTTCTTTTTCGGCTGACGAGCAGCGGTCGATCTTGCAAGCGGCTTGTTTACGGGCGATTTCACTGCGGTCGAAAGGCGGCGTTTCACCGTCGCCGTTACGGATACCGAATTGCTCCGCAAGCGTTTGCAATTCACAATTTTTGTTTCGAACGCAAAAGAGACAGTCCTGCGGATGATTTGCAAGAATAAGTTCAAGAATTGTTTTTCGTATTTCAAGAAGTCGTTTGTTATTGGTAACGATACTGACACCTTCCCATACATCGTTGGCGCAGGCGGCGATAAGTTTGCCTCTGCCGTCCGCTTCAACAACACAAATACGGCAAAGAGCGCGCTTGCAAAGATCGGGGTGTTCGCAGAGAGTTGGGATTTGAACATTCGCTTGTTTCGCCGCTTCAAGAATTCGCGTTCCTTCGGGGACTGTAACTGTTATTCCGTCTATCGTTAAAGTAACATTTTTATTTGGATCGGGTTTGTGGCTCATTATTTCTCCCTCACGTTGGCTTCAAATTCCGCTTTAAAGTTTTTCCACGCGCTGTTCAACGCGGCGGCTGCTGTCTGCCCTAGTCCGCAGAATGACGCGCTTGTCATGGTTTGGATAAGGCGGCGCAGAGTGTCAAGGTCGCCCTTGGTCGCCGCGTTATGGCTCGTTTTGGGGCGGTTAAGTTTCTGCAGGATTTTTAAAAGTTGATGGTTGCCTTCGCGGCAAGGGACGCACTTTCCGCATGACTCGTGAATGAAAAACTCTGTTACGCCGATTAAATATTCGATAATTGAAACGCTTTCGTCCATGACGACAACGGCGCCCGAACCGACAGACAAGCCGGCTTTTCTTAAATCGGTGTAACTGTAAACGGTATCAAGCTGATCGATGCCGCCGATTGAACCACTCTGCCCGCCAAGGTGAAAAAACTTGAGTTTCTTGCCGCCGCTTACCGCGCCGCCGAGTTCGGCGTCGTAAATTATGTCGCGTAACGTTACCTTGCCAAGCGGAATTTCAAAAACGCCTCTGTTTTTGACGTGTCCCGAAAGGCTGATAAGTTTGCTGCCGCCTGAATCGGGGTGTCCCGCCTGCAAATAGGCGTCGCCGCCAATGTTAACAATTAACGGGATATTTGCGAATGTTTCAACATTGTTTACAAGTGTCGGCTGGAGGAAAAGTCCCACTTCCGCCAAGTGCGGCGGCTTGATGCGCGGGCGTCCGACTTTGCCTTCCGTAGAATTAAGAAGGGCGGAGTTTTCGCCGCAGACATAAGCGCCGGCTCCTGTTATTACATGAATGTTAAAATCTTTGCAAAGACCGGACTTTTCGGACATAAAGCCCGCGGCGCGGACGTTCTCTATCGCTTGAAGAAGCCGCTTTTGTATTTTTCGGTATTCGCCGCGGACATAAATGTAACCCGCTTTTGCCTGAAACACAACGCCCGCGATAATAATGCCTTCCAGTAATTTGAGCGGCATTTTTTCCATTATAAGCCTGTCTTTGAAAGTGCCGGGTTCGCCCTCGTCGGCATTGCAGACAATGTATTTCGGGGTTTCTTCTATATGAAGCAGATGTTCCCATTTGCTGCCCGCGGGATACGCCGCGCCGCCTCTTCCAAGCAGCTTTGCTTTTTTTACTTCGGCGATTATTTCTTCCGCGCCGCCCGTACCTTTGGCGGCGCAGGTTGCAGCCGCTTTTTTCAGCGCGGCAAACCCGCCCGCTTTTTCATATTCGCTTACCGATAAAGGGTCGGCGTTTGCGGCTTCATCAACTAAAATTTTGACTAATTTTGACATAGAGAACCAAGCTCCTTCCCTTCGCGGCAGCATTGCACTATTTTTGTTACTTTTTCTTCGGTTAGGTTACCGAACACATCATCGCCGATTTTTGCCGCGGGTCCAATGTCGCACGCGCCGATACAGCTTGTGTAAAAAAGAGAAATCTTGCCGTCGTCTGTAGTTTCGCCCATTTTAATTCCCGCGGCGGTTTCAAACCAGCCCGTAACTTCCTGCGTTTTCGGGCAGCCGCCAAAGCGGCACGGCGTACTGCTGCATATTTCGATAACGAACTCGCCGCGCGGACTTGTGCCAAACATGGCGTAAAAAGTAAGCACGTCGAATATTTTTGAGAGAGGGACATTCATGACGTCTGAGGCAAGCTCCGCCCACTGTTTGTCCACGTAGTTTTTCCCGGACGCGCTTTGAATATCCAACAGCACGGCGATCAACTGTTGGGGATCATTGCCGTACCGCTCCATAATTTGTAAAACTTGTTCTTTAGTTAGCTCCTGCATTGTTACAGGTTAGAATATTTTTTAATTTTTCTCAATAGTTGAAGCGGAGCCGCCGCACAAGAATCAGCTTTATGGCGAACAATTCTTGCAAATTTCTGTCAATACTGTCATATTATGAATAGTGAGCTTCGCAGGTAAGGCAATTAAACAATAATAAAAGGTATTATCCTGCCTGCCTGCCTCAAAACCCTAGATGACTTCGCTTTTTCTTACTGCGAAAGTCTTACCAGTATAACAATTCCTGATAGTGTTACTTCTATTGGGGACGCCGCTTTTAATAACTGCGATGGATTTACCGACATAACCTTTCCAGAAAGCGTTACTTCAATAGGATATCAAGCTTTTTCTCACTGTGACAACCTTAACAGAGTAACCTTTAAGAGAAGCAGTATTGATATAGAAGATAGGGCTTTTGGCTTCGACAACGTACTCCGAGACTTGTATAAAACCAGAGGAGCCGGAACTTACACAAGAACTTTACGGCAATATTACGACGTCGGCGATTGGTATTTTGGTTAATTTAAGCAAAGCCGGAACTGTAGGACAATACAACTGGATAA
>QMCD01001621.1_pt1 | contig 13404 bp, 11 predicted proteins | sample 1821841 | NCBI WGS metagenome assembly QMCD01 (sample SAMN01991225, study PRJNA193472) | Termite gut metagenome, whole genome shotgun sequencing project. | isolation source: worker | host: Macrotermes natalensis | reverse complement strand
CCATTCTTCTATCCGCAATTATTCTGACGCTCTCCAATATTAACAACCTCACCATCCCGCTTTCGCTAACTAACGGAGGTCCGGGAACGGCAACCAGCGTCATAACAATTCCCATCTACCAGTTGGGTTTCGGTAACTATCAGTTTGGCATATCCAGCGCGCTTTCGATACTGTTATTCCTGGTGACGGTGGTGTTATCTATGGTCTACGTGAAAGGGGTGCGCTATGAAATCTGATAAGAGGGTGCTCGAAATTCGCGCACGCCGATGGCCAAGTCGCGTCAGCGAGATAATTGTGCTTGCCGTGCTTTTGATAGTGAATCTGTTTCCTTTCATTTGGGGCGCGCTTACCTCATTAAAACCTGTGCGCGAGGTGCTTGCTTATCCGCCGACGTGGATTGGATCATCGGTGAGCGGCGAGCACTACGAAGAAGTTTTTAGAGGAACTTTCCTGCGCGGAATGACCAACAGCATTTTGTACAGCCTCATCGCTATTGTGCTAAGTCTGTTCATGGCGCTGATGGCGGCCTACGCCGTGCGGCGTTTCCGCTTTAGAGGTAAAAAACTGTTCTTTATCCTGATATTGAGCAGCATCCCGCTCGCCATTGGAAGCGCGGCAATGGTGGTGCCGAATTATTCCTTTTTTACATCGCTTGGCATCGCCAACAAATGGTATACGCTGCCGCTCATCTATATCGCTTACAATTTGCCAATGGCGACTTGGGTGATGATCGGCGGAATGGAGTCAATACCCATTGAGATCGACGAGGCCGCAAAGATCGACGGCGCAGGACGCTGGTACATTCTGTTTCGCATCATAGCCCCGCTTTCGCTGCCAACTCTATCCTCGGCAATTTTGTTCGTTTTCTTAGGCGCGTGGAATGAGTTCGTTGTTTCGTCAGTGCTGGTGAGCCAGTCCGAGCTATATCCCATACAGGTAAGTATCTATAACTACATGGGATTTTACGGTATACGCTGGGGTCCGCTTACCGCAGCGGCGACGGCGGCGGTTATCCCCATCGTCCTTGTATTCGGAGGGTTGGGCAAAATGCTGATTTCGGGCCTTACGGCTGGCGCAGTGAAGGATTAAATAATAGGAGAATCGCAATATGAAAGAAAAATACGACGTAATCGTGGTGGGCGCGGGCCCGGGCGGATTCCCTGCCGCCATAGCTGCGGCGCGCAGGGGACTTGATGTTTTGTTGGTGGAACGCAATGCGTTTTTAGGAGGGTTGGCGGTATCTGGCTTGCCGCTTCTTGCATTCTTGGATCGCACAGGCCGCCAAGTAGTACGTGGCATTGGTCAGGAGTACACTGATCGACTGATGAACGTGGGAGCCTCCACCGGTCATACCCCTAATCCCTACCTTAACAGCCTGACGATGGTAGACCCTTCATGGGGGCGTATCATCGTTACCGAAATGTGCCGTGAAACCGGTATGGACATCATGCTGAATACCGATCTCATGGACGTGAAAACCGATGAAAATCGCGTGATTGGAATTAAAACCTTTTCCCGCGGCGAGGTTCGGGAATTTGAAACCGGCGTGTTGATAGACGCGACGGGCGATGCGTTCTGTGCGCTGTTTGCGGGCGCGGAGTGTGTTAAGGGTGAATCCTTGCAGCCTACCACCCTGTCTATCGAAGTGGGCAATGTAAACTACGACGAGTTCTTTGCCTATCTTGTAGCGCACCCGGATTCTTGTAAGTTGCCGGAGTCTGTGCAAGTGGAACGCGCAGACTACCTTTACACCCATGACAGAACTTTCTATTTCGCAGGTTTTCAGGAAATAATAGAAAAAGCGCGGGAAGCCGGGGAGTATTCCGTACATCGCGATCTGTTCGATTTTGTACACTGGCCCAATTCCAGCAAGGCATGTATCAATGTTACGCGCGCTGTGAATACAGATTCGTCAAATAATAAGGACCTGACGCTTGCTGAATTTACATGTCTCGCACAAGTAAAAGAACTGTACTTCTTTATGCGGAAGTATATTCCTGGCTTTGCCAATATCGAAATGCACTCAATTTTGCCTTGGATGGGAAGCCGTGAAAGCAACCGAATCGTAGGCCGCCGCACAGTAACACAAGCGATGCTGGAAGCTCTGGAGATTCCCGAAGACACCATTGCGCTGGCAGGTTACAATGTTGATATACATTCGGCCACTGACGCTTCGCTGGACGTAAGGCCGGTAGAGCACGCTATCGGCATTCCTTACGGCTGTCTGCTGCCAACGGATATCGAGGGATTGATTATGAGCGGGCGCACGATTTCAGTTGACCAGATTCCATTTGCGATGACCCGCGTGATGGGGCCGTGCCTTGCTGTAGGCCATGCCGCAGGTGTTGCGGCGGGGCTAGCCGTAAAAAATGGCCTCCTGCCTTCGCAGGTTGACGTGGCTGAGTTGCGCGCCGAACTGGTAAAAGACGGCGCAATACTGCTAATGGAATAGCATTCTGTATCTTATATTTGAAACGACTTGAGGTGAAGCTTATGAAAGCGGCTTATTTTCTTGGTCAAGGACAATTTGATACAAGAGATATAGAAATTGGCCAGCCAAAGGCTGATGAAATTCTCGTTAGGGTTGCCGCCTGTGGAATATGCGGCACAGACGTACACATATATCATGGCGATAAAGGTTCTGCGGAAGTTATGCCGCCGGTAATCTTGGGACATGAATTGGCAGGAGTAGTAGAGCAGATAGGCGACGCAGTAACCACGCTTCAGATAGGCGATCATGTAGCTATAGACCCCAATATTTACTGCGGCAAATGCCATTATTGCGCCATCGGTAAAAAACAGCATTGCGAGAATCTTTTTGCAATCGGCGTCAACAGAGATGGCGGTTTTGCCGAAAAGTGTATAGTGCCTGAAAAGCAGTGCTATAAACTGCGCAAAGATATTCCGCTAAGCTATGGCGCAATGGCGGAGCCGCTTGCTTGCTGCATTCATGGTATAGATATCGTTGATATCCGAGTTGGTGATACGGTATGCGTGATCGGCGACGGCGCCATTGGACTAATCATGCTACAGCTAGCGAAGCTCGCGGGGGCATCAAAGGTGATATTAAGCACGCCCAATGAGACGCGGCGGCAGATTGGTCTTGAATTGGGCGCTGATGCCCTCGTCAATCCAACAGAGGGCGACCTAAAACTGCAAATTGCGGCAATCCTCGGTCAACCCGGTGTTGATGTGATAATCGAATGTGTTGGAATACTCCCGGCTACCGAACAGGCGTTCTCCATCGCCAAGCGAGGCGCTAAAGTTCTGCTTTTCAGCGTACCCAGCGCTGGGGCTAGGTATCCTTTGAGTTTGGAAGAGATATTCCAAAAAGAGCTTAAGATTTACGGTTCGCTCATCAACCCGGACACGCAAGGTCGGGCAGTTGAGCTAATAAACTCCGGTAAAGTTAAATTCGATTCTATAATAACTCATTCCTATCCGATAGACAAGCTTGTTGATGCTCTCCATATGCAGATGAGCATGGAATCCATAAAAGTAATTATAGCGCCAGATAAGGAAAAATAGCATGTACGATATTACAGCCCTCGGGGAACTGCTAATCGACTTTACGGAGTACGGCGTCTCAGCCGACGGGCAGAAGTTGTTTGAGCAGAACCCCGGCGGAGCTGTGGTCAATGTTTTGGCTGCGGCTCAAAATTTCGGCCGAAATACCGCGTTCATAGGCAAGGTAGGCCTTGATATGCACGGGTTATTCCTTAAAACAACATTGGAATGCGCGGGCATCCATACAGCGGGTATGACGATGGCGGAAGACGTTTTTACAACTTTGGCATTTGTGGCGCTCTCCCCGGCTGGCGAGCGAACATTCTCATTTGCCCGCAAACCGGGTGCTGATACCTGCCTGACAATCGGAGAGGTTGACCATGCCATTATAAAAAATACCCGTATATTACATGTTGGCTCTCTCTCCCTTACGAACGAGCCCGCACGAGCGGCAACATATCATGCCGTCAAGATCGCAAAGGCGGCGGGTGCAATAATATCCTACGATCCTAACTACCGCGCTTCGCTATGGCCTGATAGAGATATTGCTTGTGAACAAATACGCGCCATGCTAAATCATGTAGATGTCGTGAAGCTTTCGGATGAGGAGGCGGAACTGCTCACCGGCTTCTCCGATCCTGTTGCTGCGGTATTGTCACTATACGACATGGGCATTCAATTAGCGGTGATAACATTAGGAGAGGAGGGTGCGCTGATATGTGCCAGAGGAAGTGTTGCCAAAGCGCAGGGGTATTCCGTACCCGTCGTTGATACGACCGGCGCGGGCGACGCTTTTTGGGGGGCTTTCTTGCACAAACTGCTTTCGAACAACGTTGCGCTGGATAACATCGCTATGGAAGATGCATTATCATTTGCGCAATGGGGAAATGCGACCGCCGCGCTGTGCATCGGGAAACGCGGCGCAATACCCGCCATGCCGTCAATGCGCGCGGTTGAGGAATTTATGTGTTTGCAATAATAGATATTCGAACACAATCCTATGATCGCCAAGCGCAAGCATTTGATCATCTCGCATAGAATATCGTAAGGCCTAGGCTCGTCTTGCTTTTTTAGACTAGGCTATTCAGGGCGCGTCAAGAGGATGGCGTAGTATTTGATATTTGCTCTTATTCGCACATTGCAAGAGGCCGTAAAAAGAGATGCTAGGTGTTTATAGATGAAAATACCGGCTTTATTAAACGATTTTCTGACGATAAAGGAGTTTTCGGAACTTGTCGGTATATCGGCTGATTCTCTGCGCCATTACGATAAAAAGGGGATTTTCATGCCGGCCAAGCGCGGTAATGAATATGAGAGCCAGTATCGTTACTACTCCGCCCCGCAAATTATTACAGCGAAATTTGTTAGAGTCCTAAAAGATACCGGCACATCCCTCGGCACCATTAAGGACTTAGCCGAAAGCAGAACGCCCGAAAAAGTCTTAAATATTCTTTGTAAAAACAAGGAGAGGCTGGCATATGAAAGGCGCGCTTTGCAAGAAGAAGAAACAGTTATGGATGCGTTTATAGATTTAATCGCCGAGGGTTTGCATATTTCAGAAACCGACATATCAGTGGTCGAAACGCCTGAAAAGAGAATAGTATTAGGCGATGAGAACCATTTCTCAACTCCCGGCGTTTTTATGGACGAGTTCGTTCGTTTTTATAAATCCGCGCATGAACCGAACTTGAACATTTCTTTCCCGGTGGGCGCTTATTGGCCGGACATGAAATCTTTTTTGAATGATCCAGTAAGTCCAACACGATTCTATTCCTTTGACCCCAAAGGGCATGACCGGCAAATCGCGGGATTATATATGAACGCCTACGTAAGAGGATATTACGGGAATGTCAGTGACTTGCCGGAGCGCATGAAATTATTCGCGGAAGCAAATGGCCTGCGTTTCGCCGGAGCGGTTTATGGTATATATCTGTTTGATGAAATCAGCATAAATGATCCCGAACAATACTTGATGAAAGTATCCGCCGCCGTTGCGGAAACGCGGCGTGTACCATCGAAACTGTCACGCTATCGAATTAGGCGCTGAATATGGCAGAGGGTTGGAACGTACTAACCCTTCTGCGATAAAAATTTTTTCACGCATAGTAAAAATGCAGATATTCAGGCGATTTTCAAATGTGAATAATCATATGAGCGTATTGACTTTGGCACGTTAGAACTCCCAATATAATTTTCGAGCAACAATAAACTTAGAAACCCGGCAGAAAGCTTAAAAGGCTTTCTGCCGGGTTCGTTTTTAGGTCGTTTTCCGGCTTCTTGACCCTTTAAGCGGAAAGGGGCGCTCAACTGTCAGGATATTTTCTTATACGCATCATTATCACCCGTGCGCGAGGCCCGCCCTTTTCTCCGTTCGCCGCTTTCACTAAATAATGAACGGAGGAAACCATTGAATATTCAAGTCGTAGAAATCGTATATAAGCTCGCCGATGGAAAGCGGATTCGCCTCGAAGTTTCGATGGAGGTCAATGGCCTGTTGGAGCAGGCCGACCGGCAAATCCGCTCCCAAAGGCGGCAAGACAGGCGGTATCTGGTTTTTATGGAGAACACAGAGGACTTGGAGAGAACGCTGTTACTCCCGCATGAAGATATCGCCGATCTCGTAATCCGAATAGACAGTTACCGCAGGCTATATGACGCTATAGAAGCACTACCTGAATGCCAGCGGCGCAGGCTGTCTAAACACTTCTTCGATGGACTCTCCTGCCGCCAGATTGCAAGAGCGGAAAAAGTCCATCATAAAACGGTTGTTGAGTCCGTCGAAAGGGCGATCAAAACTCTTCGCAAGTATATGAGGGACTAATATCCGCGCTGGGCTTCACCTTTGGGTGAAGCCCTCATTTAGTTACCGCTCTTATTACACTTCGATTATAACTCATATGAGCCGCATATTGCAACTCATACAGCTTCTATCATATGGCTCATCTGAACGATAAAATTATCTGTAATGGAGGCAAGGCATATGGATACTTTGAAGCGCATCGAACAGCTTCGCGATGAAAGGAATTGGAGTAATTACAGATTGGCAAAAGAGGCCAACCTGTCTCAAACCACGCTGCGGAATCTGTTTTCACGAAGCACTCTGCCCAGTATTCCTACGCTGGAAGCAATCTGTAATGGTTTTGGAATTACTCTATCGCAATTTTTCTCGGAAGGGACGGAGCCCATTGCGCTGAACGACGAACAGCGCGATATGCTGAACATGTGGAATACTTTGAGCGGAGAACAAAAATCCGCTTTGTTGGAGCTCTTGAAGAAGATGTAGAAAAATCGGATAATATAAATCAGCCCGACAGCGATAAAAAGCTGCGGGCTGATTTTATTTTTTTCGCCACCCCGCCAAAGCCTCTTTTTCTGTCCTAAGTAGTAGAGGGAATTTTTCTCTCATCGCAGCTTGATAATTTTATATACGGTATATCAGGTACACACTCCGCGCGGCGAGCGCGATAAGGGACGACGCCATGACGGACAAGCCGCTTGGCTTTCCGAGCGATCCGCGTCCGCTTATCATCCGGCCAATGGTAAGGCCGGCCGCGACGACCCATGCGGAGAGAATGATACTTCCTCGCGGCCTCCTATGGATTGGGGGGGAGCCCTGCGGTATATCGCCAGCTTCGGCAAAGCGGCGGTACAGGCGGAGCTATGATGCCGGCCAGCGGCAGCCTGATATATCCCCGGAGCCGGGGGTGCGTGGCAAATTCGGCTGAAACAAAACGAACGGAGAACTATCAAGATTAGATACAATGCGCCGGACGCCCGTTTCTTTGCGACCGGCGTATTCATCTGGATTTGATATATAGATACATCGACAGGGAGGCTCGTTATGCGAACAATGACATTGGAAGAAATGAAAAACGTGGATATTCGATGCGTTAATCCTGACGATCTGGTGGACATACGCGATGTGCGGATATCGCCGGAGATAAGCAAGGGCGAGCGCATACTCGATTTTGTCCGGCAGGTAGGCAATCCTTATTGCTATCGTGTTGGGGGAATCGCTGTCAAGGTACGCTATACCGAGGGCGGCGCGACGCTGGACGACCGTCTTGAAAGCATTATGGCAAGAGCATGAGGATGGGGCAATGGAGCGTAAAGACGGGCACGCTGTCATGGCGCAGGTTATTCATTGAATAAAACCGAAACGGGTAGTTGACTTCCGCTGTCCGCGCGCGGCATAATGGCCGTAGGACAAAACAGCGAAACCCGGTTGTCGGTTGGTTTCTGACCAAAAAACAATCGGGAGTGATATTCGTATGCGTAGCAATTCTATTAAGGAACGGGCGCCCGTCTATGCCGATTTTGGCGGCGCTCATGCTTCCAGCGGCGAGGTATGGCAGGCCGCCGCGTATGTCCGTCTGTCCAGAGACGACGGCGACAAGGAGGAATCGGACAGCGTTACGAACCAAAAGGACTTAATTCAAGCCTTCATCCGAAGAAAACAGGATATCGAGCTTGCCGCCGAACCATATGTTGACGATGGGTATTCCGGCGTCAATTATGACCGCCCCGGTTTTCAACGTTTGCTCGAAGATATAAAATCGGGGCTGGTCAATTGCGTTATCGTGAAGGACCTTTCAAGGCTGGGCCGAAACTATATCGAGACGGGCAAGCTGATAGAGCATTTCTTTCCGTATATGGGCGTGCGCTTTATCGCTATCAACGACAATTACGACAGCCAGAGCCACAACCGGCAGACCGACGACTTGATCGTGCCCTTCAAAAATCTCATAAACGACGCTTTCTGCGCCGATACGTCGCGGAAAATTCGCAGCCAGTTTGAGCTAAAGCGGCAGAACGGCGACTTCATTTCCCCTTTCGCAGCCTATGGGTATATGAAAGACCCAAATAACCGTAACCGGCTTCTGGCGGACGAAACCGCTGCCGCCGTGGTGCGGGATATCTTCAAGTGGAAGATCGGGGGCATGAGCCAGCAGGGTATAGCGGATCGGCTCAATGAACTGGGCGTCGCTTCTCCGCTTGAATACAAGAAGGGCAACGGCTCAAAATTCCGCACTTCGTTTCAGAAAACGAGCGCCGCTAAATGGACGCCGGTTGCGGTCGGGCGTATCCTTAAAAACGAATTGTATACCGGCGTGCTCGCGCAGGGCAAGACGACCACGCCCAACTACAAAATCCGGGAGCGCACGCAAAAGGCGCCCGGCGAGTGGGTGCGTGTGGAAGAATCCCATGAGGCCATCATACCGGCAAGCGATTTTATGCTGGTGGCCGCCTTGCTAAAAAAAGATACCCGCATCGGCAGCGGCGAGAATGCCGTATACTTGTTTTCGGGTATGCTGTTCTGCGGAGATTGCGGAGAAACGCTTATCCGCAAGAGCGTTTCGGGCAAAGGCGGCGCAAAGTACGTATACCATGTCTGCAATACGCATAAGAAGGGCGGTGGCTGCACAAGCCACTCCATAAACGATAAAGCGTTGTACGACGCGGTTTTCCATACTATAGCGGCGCATATCCGGGCGTGCGAGGAAATCGGGAAGGTGCTCGCCGCCATCGAGGACATGCCGCTGCAACAGGCGGACGCTTTGCGGATTCAAAAGCGTATCGCGGATAAGGAAGCCGAACTGGACAAGCTGGAAAAGCGCAAGCTCCGGCTGTATGAAGATTATAACGACGGCGTGATACCGAAGGACGACTATATCAGCTTCCGGGCCGCCTTCGCAAAACAATCGGAGGACGCGGAAAAGGCGCTGATCCGTTTGAATCAGGAGCTTTCCGATATCGTGAACAATCGCGCGGCGGGGACACTTTGGATCGAGCACTTTAAGAAACATCATAATATCCAAAGCCTGACCCGCGCCGCCGTCGTGGAGCTCATTGAGCGGATTATCATTTTTGAGGGCGGGCGTATCGAGGTTGTTCCCCGCTACCGCGCAAATTACGAAAACGCGCTGCGGTATCTTGCCGTTCTGTCCAAAGATACGTCCGAAGAAAGGCGGGTGGGTTAAATGGCGCGCAAGAGCAGAAAAGCGTTAGCGGCGGTTCCGCCTGCGGCTCCGCATGCAAAATCCGTCTTCCGCGCCGCCGTATATGCCCGGCTGTCCTCCGAGGACAGGGAGGCGTTATCGCTGGAAAACCAGATATTGATGGTGCGGAATTATATTGAGAGTTCGCCGGAGCTTGCCCTGTGCGGCGAATACTCCGATAACGGGCTCACGGGAACGAATTTTCAGCGCCCCGGCTTTGAAAGCCTGATGGATGAAGTTCGTCGCGGGAAAATCAATTGCATCGTAGTAAAGGATTTATCGCGCTTTGGAAGAAACTATGTGGAGGCCGGAAATTTTCTCGAAGTCATATTTCCCCGGCTCGGAATCCGCTTTATCTCCATTGGCGATAATTACGACAGCTTCGACCCGCGCTGTAAGGGCGAAGGCATGAGCGTCGCGTTAAAAAACATGATAAACGCTTTCTACGCGAAGGATATTTCGCAGAAGATACGATCCGCTTTTGCCATAAAAAGCGCCAACGGCGAGTTTGTGGGCAAGGTTGCGCCCTATGGCTACGCCAAATCGCCGGACAATAAGAATAAGCTGATCGTGGACGCGGAAGCCGCCGAGGTCGTGCGGACAATCTACCGCTGGAAGCTGGACGGCATGAGCGTTTACCAGATTACCCGGCGGCTCACCCGCGAGGGCGTCCCGAACCCCGGCCACTACCGTTTCATCAAGGGGATTCATAAGGAAAAGCGGTACGAGAAGCCGCAGGCGTGGGACGCCAGCGTCGTAAAGGCGATCTTGGAGAACATCGTATACTTGGGGCATCTCGCGATGGGTAAGACGCGGACGGTGGCGGGCCGGCAGCTTGACGTTCCGAAAGCAGAATGGAATATCACCGAAAACACCCACCCGCCCATAGTGACGCAGGCCGAATTTGACGCCGTGGCGGAGCAGCTTCGGGATATCCGGGCAAAGCAAGACGCCCTGAACCGGCATAAGAGGGAGGAACTTCCCGAATACCTTTTGGAAGGGCTGGCCTTTTGCGCCGACTGCGGGCGGGTTTACAGGCGTATAACCAATACCAATCGGGATAAAGTCACCTACCGTCTCACCTATATCTGCCATCATTGCAACATGAACAGTCCGAAGTATACCTATCGGCACTTCCGGCAGGACGAGCTCTATAGCGCCCTTTATATTATGCTCCGCAAGGAAATCGAGCTTTGCGCCGACATTCGGGTACGCATGGCTGCGATCACGGCGTCGCCCGCAACGAAAAGGCGCGAGGATGCGCGAACGGCGGAGATAGGCCGCATACAGCGGAGGCTTGACCGTATTCCCGTAATGAAGCGGAAAATCTATGACGATTTATGCGGCGGCTTAATCGACGAAACCGAGTACCGTCACTTCAACCGTCAATACGACAGCGAGAAGGATGCGCTTGGCTCCAAATTGGCCGAGCTTGCGGCGGACGTGGAAAAGCTGGAACCAAGCCGCTTTGACGGCAATCCGTGGGTATCTGTCATGGAGCGGTTCATGGACGAAAAGGAACTGACGCGGGAAATGCTCGTCGCGATGGTGGAGCGCATCGAGGTCAGCGGCGACCGCAGGATTGAAATTACATACCGTTTCGCGGACGAATACAAACGCCCGCTGCTCCAATTCATTGAGGAAAGCGAGGCGGCGCCGGCATGAGCAAACCCTACGTTGCGGCGGCTTACCTCCGCATATCCTCGGACGACGGCTTGCACGGCGACAGCCATAGCATATCCGGGCAGCGTGAGCTTATAAGCCGATTCATCCGCTCCCACCCCGAATTGAAAAGCGCGAACGTCATTGAGTTTTCGGACGACGGCTACTCCGGCACAAACTTTCATCGCCCCGGCGTAGCGGAGCTCTTGGAGCGCGCGCGGAGCGGCGGAGTGCAATGTATCGTCGTAAAGGATTTTTCCCGATTCGGCAGAAACTACATTGAGGTTGGCGATTATATCGAACAGATTTTTCCCTTCCTGCGCGTCCGTTTCATTTCCATAAACGACGGCTACGACAGCGAGACGCAAGGCGGCGGCGCGGGCGACGTTAGCGTAGCCTTCAAGCACCTCTGTAATGATTACTATTGCAAGGATTTATCCCGAAAGGTGAAAAGCGGCTATCGGACGAAATGGGAAACCGGGAAGCACCTTGCCTACTATGAGGTTTACGGCTATCGGAAAAGCGACGGGGATAAATACAAGCTGGTTGTCGATGATACGACCGCGCCCGTGGTGCGAAGGATTTTCAATATGGCGCTCTCCGGGATCAAGCCCTCGCGGATCGCGGCGGCGCTCAATGCCGACGGCATTCCGACGCCGTTTGAATCTCTTGCGGCAAAGCAAAAAGTACGTTCAAAGAGCGAGCTTCGGCCTATTTGGACAGGAACCGAAATAGGGCGTATGCTTCGGGACGTGCGCTACATTGGAACCATGACGGCCGGCATGTACGCGGTTGAAAAGATAGGAAGCAAGAGGAAGTATATTCGGCCGCAATCGGAATGGTACGTCACCCCGGATACCCACGAGCCACTTGTCACGAAGGATGAATTTGACCGGGCCCAACTTTGCGTCCGGGCAATAAAGACAAAAGGCATGAAATTCGGCCCGCGTACTCCTTCCCCGTATTCTCTGCCTGTGCCGATCCGATGCGGCGGCTGCGGTCATGCTATGGTGAAAAATTGTGCGAAGGTCATGTCGTATTATTGCAGGTATAAAACCGTAGCGGCGTCCGCAGGCTGTTTCGGCGGAAAAATCGAGGTTGAAGCGTTAAAAAGCGTTTTGCTTTCTTCCGTACAGAAGCTTCAAGACGTGCTCGTGGAACGAAAACGTATCGTTTCCGCAAAAGCCGCAGAGCCATCCTTCGATTATGTAAAGGAGCTGGCGGCGCTTCAAATGGAGATTGGCCGGATTCAAAACGAAAAGCTGGCTCTATACAACGCCTACAGCGACGGAAAACTCGGCCGCGATTCTTATTTGGCCCAGCGAGTAACCGCCGATGAAAGAATCCGCGCGCTTACCGGTCGGGCGGATACGCTGGAATACCAGAGCCGGCAGCACCATCAGCCAGCGCCCGTTATTCCTCCGGCCATCGAATATCTTCAAGATACGCCGGGCCCTTTACTGTACAGCAATGAGCTCATCGCCGCGCTGGTGAAGCATGTCGTTGTTCATGATGAAAACCGGGTTGAAATCGTTTGGAAATATACGGACGAGATCGGCGATATTATACTTGGGGAAATGGAGGGGCGCTCACAAAACCGTTGAGAAATTTCTTGTTCTTACTTGACACAATCTCAAGTCAATGCTATCGCTTCGCCTATCCTCAAGCCTGTCGCCAGCATCAAAATGAACAGGTCGCCCAAATAGCTGTTTTTTGCGGCTTCGATGAATCTATTTTGCTCATCCGGGCTTAATACCCTTATTTCTTTTTTCCCTTTCCTCGGTAGCTGTACTTCTTGGGCTGCATTCTTTGCAATCAATCCGTTATCAACGGCCTTTGCCAAAGCCGCTTTAAGAATGCCATGCACTTTTGTTATGGTTCCAGTAGCAAGCCCGCTATCGTCCATATCGTTGATAAAGCGTTGTACAATTATCGGGGACAAGTCTTTTAATTTATGCTGCCCCAAATGCGGCTGTATCCAGCTGGTTGCGGCTTCGTACATCCTGGAATACGACGATGCTTTGAGACTACGCTTTTTATACTCCTTCATCCATGCACGTATCCAGCCTTCAACCGTGATCTTTGACGGCGCAATACAAGCGCCGTTATCCATACCACGGATAGCATCTTTTAGCTGGTCGCTTACCTCTTTGCGGGTTTTGCCGTAAAAAGCCTTGCGCTTTTGTTTGCCCTCGTCGTTATAGCCTACGGTGATCCGCGCCCACCATGTGCCATC